>JAEEGL010158673.1_pt1 | contig 93047 bp, 100 predicted proteins | sample 9134231 | NCBI WGS metagenome assembly JAEEGL01 (sample SAMN16246548, study PRJNA631951) | gut metagenome | biome: gut microbiome; feature: rumen; material: fiber-attached | host: Bos | place: Iran: Karaj | collected 2018-10 | reverse complement strand
TTCGGGAGATCGTAAATTGGAACAATACCGCGTTCTTCCGATTCTGTTCGTGGATTATACAGAACTTTGCCATGTCGGTTGGTGATTTTTCCATGAACGAACAAGACGGATCCGATTCCGTATTGAGAAGCGCGAAACGGCTGATTCATAAACCGGATCAAAAGTGTTCCGGTTCCGTCGCTGACACGCATTGTGACAACCGGCTTCCCTTTCGTATACCAAACCGACGGATCGGAAACCACGCGTACCCGCAGCGTCACCGGTTCATCGAGCGGTGCGGATTGAATCGTTGTCGTCGATGAAAAATCCAGATAGGAATGCGGATAGGTTCGGATCAGGTCCGCACAGGTTTCGATATGCAATTGTTTCAGGAGTGCAAGCCGTTTCGGCCCGAACCCTTTCAGATCGGATAATTGCATGGATTCCGGTAAAAAAGAGCCGCAAATGCGGCTCTGAAAGATTACTCAACGGACAGATAGTAGTAATAGAGCGGCTGTTCACCCGGCGTGAGAATAAACTCGCTGTCCGGTCGAAGCGCCTCGAGCAATTCCACCAAGGCTTCGGCTCGCTCGCTCTCCACCTGATCGCCGTAGTAGAGGTTGACGATCGGATCATCGATTCCGCTTTTTTCCACCATACGATCGATCAAATCGCGAACGGTTTCATCGATATTGGTCTTGACGGAAACGATCTCATTGTCCATCAAACCGATGATATCACCTTCGTGAATCTGATTTCCGTTGAAGCTGGTATCGCGGATCGCATATGTGACAGCGCCCGAAACAACGGAACCGATCGAATCCTCCATGGCGGAAGTATTCTCTTCCAACGAAGCGTCGGGATTGAACGCCATCGCCGCGGTGATGCCCTGCGGAATCGTCTTCGTCGGCAGAACGACAACATTGCAGGTGCAAAGCTCCATTGCCTGCTGAGCGGCAAGGATGATATTGGAATTGTTCGGCAGAACGAACACATTGCGTGCGTTGCAGGATTTGACCGCATTCACGATCGTATCGATGCTCGGGTTCATCGTTTGTCCGCCGGAGATCAGCTGTTCCACACCGATGTTATGGAAAACTTCATCGATACCGACCCCTGCCGAGACGGCTAAGATTGCATATTCCTTCTCGCTCTTCTGACGGCTGGCAAGCAACTGACGGTTCTGTTCACGCATATTCTCTATCTTGAGCTTATCCAGTTCGCCGAACTGCAATGCGAACTGCAGTACGTTGCCCGGGCAATTGGAATGCACATGTACTTTGACAAAATCATCACCATGCGCAAGCACAAGCGAATCGCCGATGTTGTTGTAATACTCGCGAATCTGATCCAGATCATTTTCTCCGAAGCCTTCCTTCAGATGAATGATGAAGAACTCGGAGCAATAGCCGAACTCGATTTCTTCTGTGCTGATCGATTCAAAATCGGCGCTGTTTCCCTGCTCCTCTGCTAGGAACGTCTTCTCTTCCTTTTCTACGGGTTGTTCGGCTGAGGATATCTCTTCTCCGTTCAAAACCGCCATAAATCCGCGATAAACGCACAGAAGGCCCATGCCGCCGCTGTCTACCACGCCGGCTTCCTTCAGAACCGGAAGCAAATCAGGCGTCTTTTCCAACGCGGCTTCTCCGGAAACGAGAATGGCTTCCATCAGCTGATCAAAGCTCAGCTCGGGCGTCTCCTCCGCCTTCTGCTTGCATGCTTCCGCGATCAAACGGGAAACGGTCAGAATCGTACCCTCTTTTGGGCGCATAACGGCTTTATAGGCTTTATTGGAGCCTGCTTCCAGCGCATTCGCAAAGTCCACAGCCGTAAACTCTTTAGCACCTTTGAGCGACGACGCAAAGCCGCGGAACAGCTGCGAAAGGATCACGCCGGAATTGCCGCGTGCATTTTTCAATGCGCCGATGGATACAGCATCCATTACCGTACTGACCGATGCTCCGTTCGGAACGGAAGCGAGCTCTTTTACAGCGCCCTGCATGGTCATCGACATATTCGTACCGGTATCGCCGTCCGGCACCGGAAAAACGTTCAAAGAATCGACATAAGAACGATTCAGTTCCAGATTGGCTGCACCCCCGAGAAACAGATTTCTCAGCAAGTCGCCGTCAACGGTATGTACTATCAATGCTCTAACCTCCGTTCGTCGTCAGTTAACACGAATACTTTCTACGAAAATATTCACGTTTCGCACGGGAACGCCGGTCATATCCTCAATGCGATACTTTACATTCTTCTTGGTATTCTCCGCAACAGCCGGCAGAGAAACGCCGTACTGCAACGCGACATGCAGCGAAACATCCACCTGCGCGTCGTTGATTTTCTCGATCTTCACACCTTTTTGCAGATTGTCTCCGCCAAAAAGCTCGACAAACGCATCACCCGCAGTACGGGCGCACATGCCGATAATCCCGTAATTTTCCATTGCGGCATAACCGGCAATAACAGCGATGATATCTTCGGAAATATGGATCTTTCCGATATCGTTCACAAGACTAAGCGCCATATTGCAGCCTCCTTTTCATGATTCAATATACGACACAAATGCCGTGAATTATTCGTTCTCTTCCCACGAACCGTTGTGATAGACTTCCTGAACATCGTCATTATCGTCAAGACGCTCCAGGAACCGCTCGATCTTCTCGATCGTCTCGGCATCGGTGATCTCGGTCGTGTTCTGCGGAATCATATTGACTTCCGCGGTCAAAAACGTATATCCATACCCTTCCAACGTTTCCCGGACGGCAGAGAAATCGTTCGGCGCGGTGTAAACTTCAAACGCATCGTCATTCGAAACGAAATCCTCCGCGCCGGCATCGAGTGCCTGCATCATCACTTCGTCTTCATCCATCAAAGCAGTCCGTTCGATGACGATCTGTCCTTTTTTATCAAACATCCAGGATACGGAACCGGAGTTGCCCATGTTTCCGCCGCTCTTATCGAAGATATGCCGCATTTCCGCCGCGATCCGGTTGCGATTATCGGTCAGAACATCGACGATAACAGCGATGTTGCCCGGGCCATAGCCCTCATACGTGATCTCTTCATAGTTGGCAGCGTTTGCGTCACCCATGGCCTTTTTGATCGAACGACTGATATTGTCATTCGGCATGTTCGCCGCCTTCGCTTTGGCGATAACGTCGCGCAATTTCGAGTTGTTGACAGGGTCTCCGCCGCCGCCCTCTTTTACGGCAATTGCAATTTCACGACCGATCTTGGTAAAGATTTTCCCTTTTTGCGCATCGGTCTTCTCTTTTTTGTTTTTAATGTTTGCCCATTTGGAATGTCCGGACATGGTAGTTCCTCCCTAATAGTATATCCATATCAAAGCAGCGAAGCCGCTTCTTCATCGAGAATAAACGTTACATTTTGATGCAGCTGCAGATAACTTGCCGGCTGATCGCTTTCCACCGATCCTCCGAGCGCTTTTGCAGCTGCCTGCGCTGAATCCTTTCCGGTTGCGACAACCAAAAGCTTCTTGGAGCGCATGATCGTTGCAAGCCCCGCTGTAACAACCTTTTCGTTGCCGATCAGTTCCACATGCGTAATCGGCGCCATCTCCGCGCCCGGGAGATTATACAATAAACTCCCGTCGCTTCGCAAGACCAAAAGTGAAAAATCAAGCCCGCCGTATTCGAGGATATCGTTCTCGTAATCGGTGCATATCTCGGCCCAGTTCCGATTTTCCCTATAAGGAATCGTATACTGCGAATCGTTCGGAACAAATCCGGAAAACAGCGATTCCTCCAAAAAGCTGCGAATGTTCGCCGTTTGCTCTTCCGTCGGAACAAATTCGCAGAGCTGATAAATCCGCGCATTCCCGAATGAGAAAACACCGTTCGAGAGCATTGCGTTCATCGAAGCATAGGTTTCCTCAAGCATGGAATCGTACGTAATGCCGACAGACGCATAGGGATTCTCCATCAGCGCGGCGGCAAACATCGTCGCCGCAGCGACGCCGGCGGTATGCGAATCCGGATAAATCAAAACGCTCATTCCAATTCTCCCGAAGCCGCAACGGATTCCAGGAACAGCAAAACGTCCCGATAGACTTCGTCACGGTTGATTTCGTTCAACATTTCATGCCGTCCGCCTTCGTACAGCTTCAGGCACGGTTCATGACCGGTTTTTTTCAATCTGCGATACACCTGTCGTACGCCCTTGCCGTTGTTTCCGACCGGATCCTGCGTTCCGGAGAACAGCAGAATCGGCTTATTCGGTACGCGCTCTGCCCAGGTTCTCGCGGAAATTTCGGAGAGGCCCGAAAACAAGTCGTAGAACCCGCAGGAGGTGAAAACGAATCCGCACAGCGGATCTTCGATATAGCGGTCGACCGACGCATTGTCCCGCGAGAGCCAATCAAACGGTGTACGCTGCGGTTTGAACTGCTTATTGTAGGAACCGAATCCAAGCTTATTCAGCGTATGATTCTCTTGTTTGCCGTTCCCCTTCCGGATCGCAGACTTTGCGATTGCTTTTGCGATCGAAATCGCCGGGTTGCTGCCCGCAGTACCGGAAAAAATAAACGCGTTGAAATCCTGACCGCGACGGCCGGCATAGGTCCGCGCAAGAAAGCTGCCCATCGAATGACCGAACAACACGCGCGGCAGTGCCGGATAGTCCTTCAAAACCATATCATGCATCGTGATATTATCGGCAATCAGATGATCCCACCCGTCTTTCTCACCGAAGAATCCATACGGCTCGCCTTCACGGATGGATTTCCCGTGGCCTGCAAGGTCCATCCCGTACACAAGAACGCCGTTCTCTGCAAGAAACCTTGCAAACGCATCGTAGCGAGCGATATGCTCCGCCATGCCATGAATGATTTGCAAGCAGATGCGAGGCTCTTCCGGCTGCCAGATCTTGAATTTGATCTCACAGATTCCGGTTGCGGAAGGAAAGTGTTTCTCACGGACAACGATTCCCATAAAAATACCTCTGCACATGATAAGATACATTATCTTACCATATCAGAGGCAAAATAGCAAGTCAAAGCCGAATTTTTTTCTGTGGGTTCAAAAACGTTTCGTCCGATGGCTCATGCGTTACAACAATTGCAAGTCGCGCCGTACGGATTAGATCGGCAGCGATGTGCTTATTCTCCGTATCCAGACCGGTAAACGGTTCGTCCAGCAGAACAACATCCGATCCGAACGCGAAGGCGCGGGCAAGCGAAACGCGCTGCTTCTGTCCGCCGGAAAGATTCTTTGTAGGGGTGTTCGATTCCGCAGAAAGGCCGAGTCGGTCCAGCAGTGAAAGCGCTGTCTCCCGATCGGAAACGAGGGCAACGTTTTCGAGCGCCGTTCGCCACTCGAGCAAGCGAGGCTCCTGAAAAACGAAGGAAACGGTCCTTCCCTCCAAGCCCATAACCGAACCGGAGTCAGGTTGTAACGTTTTTGCCAAAACGCGCAAAAGCGTCGTTTTTCCGATTCCGGAAACGCCTTGCAGCAGCACAATACCGGTATCCGGAAGTTCAAAGGAAGCGTGATCGAAAACGGTTTTTCCATCGAACCGAACGGTCAGATTTTCAATTCGTATCATACCTCTGAACTCCTTTCCGAACAAGCAGGTTCAGCACCTTCTCCATAAGAAGCGAGAGCAGCACGACCAAAACCGTCCAAGCAATCAGATCCGGCGTCTCCAGATAGATTTTGCTGAAATACATCCGATTTCCGATGGCAAATTTCGGCAGGGACAACACCTCGGCAGTAATGACCGATTTCCAGGCAAAGCCGAGTGCGGTGACTGCGGACGCCAAGATTTGCGGAAGCATTTGCGGCAGATACACAAGGCGAAATCGTTTCCATGGAGAAAAGTAAATCTTCCCCATCTCGATGAGCTTTGCATCCAAGGACAGGATTGCCTGCTCGGTCGTCGCCCAGAGCATCGGCGCGACCATGATCGCTACAACCGTGACCGGAACGAATCCGGAGGCGATGGAGACAAGCAGAAGCAGAACAAAGGAGAGAATCGGTGTGGATCGGATCAAAACCCGCAGCGGAGACAGTACAAAATGCATTGCTTTGCTTTTGGCGGTAAGGATCGCGAGAATGATTCCGATTGCAGCGCCGATCAGATAGCCTCCGAGCAGACGCATAAACGTGAATCCGAGATCCTTCCAGCAAGCAGGATCCCGCATAATCAAGATCAGACGTGATCCGGTTTCCAAGGGCGATGGCAACAGCAAACTGCTGCCGACGAGCATCGACAGCAGCTGCCATATTCCGAGATACAGCAGAATCAGAAACGGTATCCTGCCATATTGTATGATCGGATTCTTACGGGACATAGTAAAATGCTTCATCCGGGAGAGTTCCGCCGACGGACGCCGGATTTGCCTGATACAGCGTATCGAGCATAGCGGAGACGAGTTTCTTCATGGACTCCCCGGTTTCCAGAACGATGTTGCAGTTCGGAATCGCTTTCTTGGCAATCGGAGCGGCCGGGATGATTCCGTATTCCACGACCTTTTCGGCCGCGTTCTCGTCTGTCTTGACGCGTTCTGCAGAAGCCGCTGCATCCGCAAGGAATTGATTCACTGCGTCCGCATGTTCTTCCAGATACGCTTTTCGGACGATGTATACGCCCTGAACCAATGCGGCTTCGTTGTGCTCCTGCCAAAGATTATTGGCCGAAAGCGCAACACGAACGGTCTCTCCCTTCGTGCAGGCAACCGAAACATGCGGTTCCGGCAAAAGCGCGACCTCGGCTTCGCCTGCGATCAGCTTCGCGATCAGATCCGTATTGTCAGCGATGTATTCGACCTGAACGGAATCGACCAAATCATTCTGGCGAAGGATTTCCGCAAGTACGTATTCCGGCGTGCTCCCCTGCCCTGTTGCGTAGATCGTCTTTCCGGCAAGATCGTTTACGGAATGAATCGTGTCGCCATTTTCGAGAAAATACAGAACACCGAGCGTATTTACGGCAATCACAGAGACTGCGCCATTCGTTTTTTGATACAAAACCGATGCAAGATTGATCGGGACAGCGGCAATATCCACTTCACCTTTGATGATCTTCGGGCTGAGCTGATCGGGTGCGGTAAACAGTTCAACGCTGTAGCGATCGGTCTGATCCATGAGATAGGATAAGCCGACGCCGGTCGGTCCCGCAAGGGCACCGACGCGAACGGGTTCTGCCGGCAATTCCGGTTTGGGCTCCTCGGTCGGCTCCGCAGTAGGTTGTTCCGTCGCTTCAACAACCGGTTCAGAGGTTGCCGATTCGATCGGTACAGCGGACGGTTCCGGGGTCGTTTCAATTTGCGCACCCTTGGTGCAGGCAAAAACGCTTGCCATAAGTGTCAGTGAAAGTAAAACAGTAAAAATGCGAAGTACAGTGGTTTTCATGTTCAGATTGATTCCTCCAACAGTATGATTTTCTTTCCGTCGCGCAGAATTCTCCCTTCTGCGCACAGGGTATCCAAAGCACGGTATAACGTTGCGCGGCTCAGGCAAAGCGTGTCGGCAAGCTCCGTATAGCTTTTTACGGTCAGCACGCCTTCCTGACTTTCCGAAGAAAAGTAGGACATCAATTTGCCGGGAACGCTGTTTTTCGAAAGCGCATCGAGCCTTCGGTTCAGAAAACGAATCCGTGTCGTCAGATACCTAAGATAGTTTTTCAAAACCGATTCGTTCTGCTGACACCAACGCAAAATCGCAGCTTCGTTCCAGAAGACGACACGACACGGCGTCACACAACGGATATCGACCACGTATGTTTCGTCTTCGCAGAACACGGACGCCGCTCCGAATAGGTCGCTTTCTCTAAGGCGACTCATATGCATCAAACCGCCATCCGTTTTCCGTTCAACGACCGCCTGCCCTTTCAATAGGATTCCGAGCCGATGGTGGGTTGATGCACGTCTCATCAGATAGGAACCCGCATCAAAGGTCAAAACTGATACATCCGACTCAGACAGAAGGCGTTCAATCTCCTCAAGGGAAATGTTTCGAAAGAGCGCACAGGATACAATTCGTTTTAAATCGGCTCGATTCAATGCAATTCACCTTATTATTTGTATCAAATGATACAGAATCATACAATAAAACTTTTCACTTGTCAAGAGGATTTTCATGATGCTATAATAGAACCATGAAATGGATCAGTTGGAATGTGAATGGGCTGCGGGCATGCCTGAACAAAGGATTTTCGGAGTTTCTGCTTTCGGAACAACCGGATATTCTTGCGCTGCAAGAAATCAAGATGAAGCCGGAACAGGCCGATTTCTCGTTTGATGGGTATCATATCATTTGGAACAGCGCAGAAAAGAATGGCTATTCCGGAACAGCTGTTTTAACAAAGCGTCTTCCCGACCAGGTTCGGTTCGGCATCGGCTATCCCGAGTTGGACGCCGAGGGGCGCTGCATTACGTTGTTCTTCCCCACATGTGCGTTTGTAACGGTGTATACACCGAACGCACAGGACGGATTGAAACGTCTCAACACGCGCATGGAATGGGAGGATCGTTTCCGGGTCTATCTCGGCGAGCTTGCCAAGGATCGTCCGGTCATCGTATGCGGGGATATGAACGTCGCCCATCAGGAGATCGATCTGAAGAATCCTGCGACGAATCATCAAAACGCCGGTTTTTCCGATGAAGAACGCGCTAAATTTACCGAACTGTTGAACAGCGGTTGGATCGATACGTTTCGATATTTGTATCCGGATCGACGGGATGCATATTCCTGGTGGAGCTATCGGTTCCGCTCCCGTGAGCGAAATGCCGGTTGGCGTATCGACTACTTTTTGATGCGCAAAGAAGACGCTCCTTTTCTGAAGGAGCACACAATCTATTCGAATGTGTATGGCAGCGATCACTGCCCCGTCGGTATCGTTACGGAGGGCTTATGAAACTGATTTTGGCGTCACAATCCCCACGGCGGCATGATATTCTCGGTTGGATGGGAATCCCCTTTGAAACGGATATTTGTACGGAACCGGAAATTCTTCCGGAGCAACTCACGGCGCGTGATACCGTGATGCATCTTGCGCTTCAAAAAGCTTCATTTGTACAGCGGAAACACCCGGGCGACTACATTTTAGGAGCCGATACCGTTGTGGAATTCAACGGAAGAATACTAGGAAAACCACACTCGAAAGAGCAGGCGATCGAGTACCTATCGATGCTGCAGGAAAACACACATACCGTCTTTACCGGCGTTGCGCTGCTGCATGGTGATACCATCGATGTACGCTGCTGCGAAACCGAAGTTACCTTCTGTCCAATGACCGATACGGAGATTCGATGGTATGTTCAGACCGGCGAACCGCTGGATAAGGCCGGCGCATACGGATTGCAGGGACTCGGTTCGGTGTTTGTTCAGGGGATGAAAGGAAACTACTTCAACGTCATCGGCCTTCCCGCGCCGATGGTGTATCGGATGCTTTTGGAGAACGGATTTTTAACGGAAGATCGAACATTTTCGGAATGAACCAGATACTGCAGGATAAAATTGCTTTGCTTCCCGAGAAGCCGGGCGTCTATAAAATGCTGGACGATCACGGCGAAGTGATCTATGTTGGAAAAGCAAAAATATTGAAGAATCGCGTACGTCAATACTTTCAGACGAACAAGAATCATTCTCCGAAAGTTTTGGCGATGGTATCGCATATCGCCGATTTTGAAACGATTGTCGTCAGCAGTGAAACGGAAGCTCTGTCTTTGGAAAGCAATCTGATCAAAGCGTTCTTGCCGAAATACAATATCCTGCTTAAGGATGATAAACACTTTCCGTATTTCCGAATCGATTTACGGCAAGACTTTCCGCGGATCGAAATCGTGCGCCGTGTCAAGCAGGACGGTGCGGTGTATCTGGGACCGTATATCGTCGGACCGTCGATCCAGGAGGAGCTTCGCTTGGCGTACGACCTTTACCCGATCCGGCATTGCAAGAAGAATATCGAAAAAGCAATCGCCCGTCGCGAACGGCCCTGTCTCCTCTATCATCTCGGAAAATGCTGCGCGCCATGCAGCGGTCAGGTTTCCCGGGAAACGTATCATGCCTATCTGCAGGAGATTATCAAACTGTTTGACGGCAAATCCGGCGATCTGATTCCGAAACTGGAACAGAAGATGGCGGAGTATGCCGAAGCGATGGAATTTGAGAAAGCCGCTATGATCCGGGACAAGCTGAAAGCGCTTCGGGCTTTACAGGAAAAGCAGGTCGCAATCACGGTGAAAGGGCTATCCGCAGACGTCTTCGCTGCCGATTTTCTCGGCGACGCGTTGATGATCTTCGCGCTGTATGTGCGTAACGGAAAGGTCATCGGAACACACGCGTTTCCAATGGCTTCCGAAGGGGATTCCGATCTCAATTCCCTTCGCAGCGCTTTTCTGATGCAGTATTACGGAACAAATGATGTGGAGATCCCGAAAGAAATCCTTCTCGACGGAGAATACAGCGACAGCGTTGCCATCGCTGAGATTCTGAGTGAAAAGCGTCACAGCAAAGTTTCTGTCTCCATTCCGCAACGAGGTGAAAAGAAGCGCCTGACTGAAATGGCAAAGCACAACTGCACCGAACTTTTGGCAAAGAACGCGGAGCTGCAGCGCAGAGCATGGGAACGGGATGAAGGCGCTTTGCTGACTCTCTCGGAAGCCCTCGGGCTCGATGCTCCTCCGAGTCGGATCGAATGCTTCGATAACTCGCACCTTTTTGGAACGAATACGGTTTCTTCCATGGTCGTCTTTACCGACGGAAAACCGGACAAGGCCGAATACCGGCATTATCGTATCCATACGGTACAGGACGGAGACGACATTGCATCCATGAAGGAAGTTTTGACGCGCCGGTTCTCTAAGGAAGGAACGATGCCGGATTTGCTCCTTCTCGACGGCGGGAAAACACAGCTTGCCATCGGTGAAGAAATCCTGCGCGAGACGAATCATGAAGATATTCCGATCGCTGCATTGGCCGAATCGGAAGAATGGCTGTACATCCCAGACCGTGAAGAACCTATCATATTACCCAGGAACAGCGCTTCCCTGCATCTGGTTCAACGCATCCGGGATGAAGCGCACCGATTTGCCATTACATACCATCGAAACCTACGGTCCAAATCGGCTCTGTATTCGCAATTGGATCAGATTCCGAAAGTAGGCGAAAAACGGAAACATGCGCTTTTGGATCGGTTTTACACGGTGGATGCCATCAAAGCGGCAACCAAAGAGGAAATCCAGAGTGTGAAGGGAATGAACGAACCGGCTGCAGAAGCAGTGTATCAATACTTTCATCCAAAATCATAAAAGCGGACCGGGCCTCCCCGTCCGCTTTTGTTGTTCATTCCGATTATAGGGTCATTGCCGGAACGTACTGATTGCGAATCGCAAGTACAATACCGGACAGCAGGTTGATGCCGGAAGGGCCGATACTTCTTGAAACACGGCTCGCATCCGCAGTAACCGTCCGATACGGTGCGTCGGAAAAAATGCTTTGCAAGAGTCGAAATGTATCTTCACTTACAAGACCTTCCCCTGCCTGCAAAAGCAGTGCGCCGGAAACATCGGTCGTATGCGTTGCAGCCGCTGTTGCAATCTCCCTCGTCAGCCCGCGAACACGTTCACGTGATCTGCCAAGCGCCATGGAAAGCGCTGCATACCCAGCAAAGTATCCTTCCAGCAAGTCATCCGAATCGGGCGTGATGCCATTTCCGTAACCGGTCAGCGCAGCTCCTGCTGCGCAGCATTCCTCGACATCCTGATCATAAACAGCACGGTGCAGTCGCGGAAGGAGCTGTGAAACAGTTTCCGCAGTTGAATCCAATCGTTCGCCGGTCACGAGCGCGGCAAGCGGATTCGTGCCGGAGCCGCTTTCCACGACGCGAATCAAATGCCGGATCCGCAAATTCAGGTCCATCGGCAAAAACAGCGTTTTCATCACATCGATCGAAAGCTCAATATCCGTCGACTGTGATAGGTCAATTACAAAATCGGACTCCTCAAACGTGATCCGTTCATCCTCGATATGGACAAGCTGCCCTTCCTCAAGCTCCGATTCGTGGAACGGTTTGGTCTCGTTAATGATCAGCGAAAACGGCTGCAAACAGCTCGTGTTCGACAAAACGGAAAGATATCCGATCTCGGATTCAATGCGCAAGCTGCTCGGAGAAAGCATACGAATGATGCCGCGACAGGGCCGCATTCGAACGTATGCATGGAGACGTTTGCAAATTTTTCTCGCGTATTCGATCATAATAAAACAAGAATAGAGGGAACGGTTTCGTTCCCTCTATAACGGGATCGGATTATTCGTCTTCGGGGAGCGTTTCCGGGATATGCAGTTCAACGGGTTCGTTGCAATTCGGGCAGATCAAGCCGTCCGGCGAATCCAACATATCCTCGTCGAAATAGATCGTCTCTCCGCAATTCGGGCAAACGACTTCATAGAATTCGTCGTCTAAATCTTCGGCGTCGAAGTCTTCATCCTTGTCGTCATCCTCATCGAAAAGAATCTCGTCGTACTCATCGAGATTGTCGAAAATCTCTTCCACGCTGTCCTCGAGATCATCCAGAATATCCTCATGATCGGAAAGTTCCTCTGCAATGACATCCAGCGTATCGACAATTGCGGTAAACAGCTTGGAATACTTGTCTTCCTGAATGTTCATGCCTTCCATCAGGCCGTCCAGGTATGCAACTTTCTCGGAGATTCTGCTCATTTCCCTACCTCCTCAATCAAAATCCTTACAGTCTCGACATATATTCGCCGGTTCTTGTATCGACGCGGATCGTATCTCCCTCGTTGCAGAACAGCGGAACTGCGATTTCAAGACCGGTTTCGAGGGTTGCGGGTTTGGTCGTTCCGGTTGCGGTATCGCCCTTGAAGCCGGGTTCGGTATGCGTGATCGTCAGTTCAACGAAGTTCGGCGCTTCAACGGAGAACGGGCTGCCCTTATAGAAACGAATCTTAACGCCGTCGTTCTCTTTGATGTACTGAATCGCGTCTTCAACCTGATCATAATTCAGCGGAATCTGATCGTAGGTTTCCGCATCCATGAAGTAGTACAGCTCGCCGTCGCTGTACAGGTACTGCATATCCTTCGTTTCGATATGCGCGAGCGGGTACTTATCCGTCGGGCTGAACGTACGTTCCAGCACCGCTCCGGTCATAACGTTCTTCAGACGGGTCCGAACAAACGCTGCGCCCTTGCCCGGCTTGACGTGCTGAAAGTCTGCAATCGACCAAACGTTGCCGTCGATCTCTACTGTGACACCCTTACGGAAGTCGCCTGCCATAATCATAAGAAAGTCCTCCAATATAGATTAATATGTGATTAAATAGCCGTTATACAATGATCTGCAGTTCCTTGGTAGAAACGCAGAAATTTCGTTTGCCGGTCTCGGTCACTACGCAGCAGTCTTCAATGCGCACGCCGAGTTTTCCTTCAATGTAAATCCCGGGTTCAACTGTGATTGTCATGCCGGGTTCAAGCACCGTTTCACACGTTACTGCGGCGCGGGGCGATTCATGAATCAACAGACCGAACCCGTGCCCGAGCGAATGCCCGAAACAGTCTCCATAGCCTTGCTCTTTGATATAATCGCGCGCAATCGCGTCGAGCTGTTTGCCGGTGATCCCGGGGCGCAGCGCATCGAGTGCTTTTTGCTGTGCGGTTCGAACGATCTCGTAAATCTTACGGGAGAACGCATCCGGTTCGCCGACCGCAAAGGTCCTCGTCATATCCGAATGATAGCCGTTAAACAAGCAACCGTAATCGAGTACGACAAGATCGCCGCGCTGCAGCTTTCTTTCGCCCGGAACAGCATGACACATCGCACCGTTCGGACCGGAACCGACAATCGTGTCAAACGAAGGTCCCTCACTGCCGAGTTTCGCACCGATGTATTCCAGTTCGGCTGCAACACGCTTCTCCGTCATGCCTGCATGAATCACGGTCAACAGTTCTGTAAAGGATTGATCCGCAAGCGTCTGCGCCTTCTGCAATGCTTCGATTTCATCCGGCGTTTTGATCAGGCGAAGCGCGTTCAGTTCTTTTGCAAACGGAACCAATTCAACGCCGAATGCTTCGTACGAACGATACCGGGCAAAGCTCACAATATCGTCTTCAAAGCCGAGCGTTTTTACATTCTCATCCAAAAGCGCTTCGTGAACAAGCGCAAGCTGCTTTTCACCGGATGCTTCCAAAATCTCATAACGGTCGCCCGATTGATCCTTGGCCTGAATCGTATACCGAAAATCGGTGATCAGCAGGCTGCGTTGTTTGGTGACCAATACGAATGCTTCGTCGCTGGTAAAATCGGAAAGATAGCGGATGGAAGTGATTGAGTTTACAATCACTGCATCGATTCCGGCTTTCGCCATCGAATTCCGAAGCCGATTCAATCTGTCGTTCATGGTACTGCCTCTGTTTCTATCCAATAACAGAATAATTATAGAGCATTTCTTTCCGAATTGCAAGCATTACTTGTTTCGAAACGAGCTTTTTCAGCGTTCGGCATCGGTTCAGCGCAGCAAATCCCAGTAGTTTCGCTCCCGAAAATCACATAATACCATGTTTAAAAGATCCAAGCCGCGTCGGTTCAACCGTAGATACGCCGGATCGCTGTGATCCCAAAGATTCCGTCTTTCGTTTCGTTCGATCGCTTCCGGATAGGTTTCTTCCAGGTCGCAGCCAAAACGTTCCGAGAACGCACGCAAGGATACACCTTCCGTTTTCCGCAATCCGAGCATAACGGATTCAAACATCTGCTCAAACGTGTTGATGAGAATCCGTTCCGCTTCGGGGAGCAGATTATGCTGCAGTCGTTTATAATACGTCGGGATTGATTCGGTATTTGAAAATCGATACCAACGATTCCCTTTCGGCATGGACGAATGTGCCGCTACACCGAACCCGAGATACGGTTCGTTGTTCCAATAGGTCAGATTATGGCGGCAGGCATAGCCGGGTTTTGCAAAGTTGGAAATTTCGTACCGCATATAGCCCGATGCTTCCAACAGATCCATTCCGGCATCCTGCATATCCGCAACTGCATCCTCATCTGGCAGCGATTCCAAGCCTTTTTTCACGTCCGAATACAGAGGGGTTTCCTCTTCAAGAATCAATGCATAAGCGGAAACGTGTTCGGGTGCCAGCGCAATGACTTGTGTCAGCGATTGCAGATAATCCGCTTGCGTCTGTGCGGGCAGCCCATGCATCAGATCCACATTGATGTTCTCAAATCCCGCATCCCGCGCCCATGAATACGTGTTCAAAAAGTCAAAAACCGTATGTACCCTTCCGATTCGACGCAGCAATCGATCGTCGGTGCTCTGCAGCCCGATGGAAAGGCGATTGAATCCGGCTCTTCTAAGCGTACGAAGCGACTCCTTAGATGACGTCTTGGGATTGCATTCAATGCTGATCTCCGCGTCGGATACAAACGGAAAACAACGATCCGCTTCTTCCAAAACGCGACAGAGATCGTTTGCGGGCAGCAGCGTCGGCGTACCGCCTCCGAAGAATACGGTGCCTGCTCTCTCTTTGGGATACTGTTCCCGTCGAAGAGAAAGCTCTTTTTGAAGCGCAACGCTATATTCCCCTGCTGATTCGTTCCACGGAACCGAGCAAAAATCGCAGTAGCGACATTTTTGAACGCAATATGGAATATGAAAATAGAGTGCTGTCATCCGTTGATACGAAGTACGCTCATAAACGCGTCGGACGGAACGGAGACCGAGCCAACCTGACGCATTCGCTTTTTACCCTCTTTCTGCTTTTCAAGCAGCTTCTTTTTCCGGGAAATATCTCCGCCGTAGCACTTTGCCAAAACGTCCTTACGAACAGCTTTTACCGTTTCACGTGCAATGATCTTCGAGCCTATTGCGGCCTGAATCGGAATCTCGAACTGCTGACGCGGAATAACGTCCTTCAGTTTCTCGGCGACCGCGCGTCCCTTTGCATAGGCACGATCCTTATGAACGATTGTGGAAAGCGCATCGCAGATATCTCCGTTCAGCAAAAAGTCAAGCCGCACAAGATCGCTCTTCTGATACCCGCAAATCTCATAATCAAACGACGCATAGCCGCGGCTGCGGGATTTCAGGCTGTCGAAAAAGTCGTATATGATCTCGTTCAGCGGCAGCGTATAATGAAGATTGACACGTCCTTCCTCAATGTAATTCATATCATGGAACAGACCGCGGTTGTTCTGGCACAGCTCCATAATTGTTCCTACATAGGCGGAAGGCGTCATAATGGTGGCTTTCACCATCGGTTCTTCCATATGTTCGATCTCCGCGGCGGGCGGCAGATTGGTCGGGTTATCGATAATCAGCTCTTCCCCATCCAACGTGTAAACGCGATACACAACGCTCGGCGCAGTCGTTACGAGATCCAGATCGAATTCGCGCTCCAGCCGCTCCGTAATAATCTCCATATGCAACAGCCCCAAGAAGCCGCAACGGAATCCATAACCGAGCGCAACCGAAGTTTCATGTTCATACACGAGCGAAGCGTCATTGAGCTGTAATTTGTCGAGCGCATCTTTGAGATCGTCATAATGCGCGCCGTCCGCCGGATAGATACCGCAATAGACCATCGGGTTTACATGTTTATAGCCCGGGAGCGGTTCGTCCGCGGGATGATCCGCAAGCGTAAACGTATCGCCGACCTTCGTTTCCGCAACGCTTTTGATCGAGGCTGCAATATACCCAACCTCGCCGGCCGAAAGACAGTCCACAGGTTTCCACGTCGGAGCGAATACGCCGACTTCGGTCACTTCGAACGAGTTGCCGGTTGCCATGGATTGAATCCGGGTTCCGGCCCGCACCTCTCCATCGAATACGCGAACATAGGAAAGCGCGCCCTTATAGTTGTCATACAGGCAGTCAAAGATCAACGCTTTCAAAGGCGCATGAACATCCCCCTTCGGCGCAGGGACCGTATCTACAATCTTTGCCAGAACGGAATCAACGTTATAACCGGTCTTTGCCGAGATGCACGGTGCATCCTCCGCCGGAATTCCGATAATATCCTCGATCTCATGAATCACGCGTTCCGGTTCTGCACTCGGCAGATCCACTTTATTGATAACCGGCAACACTTCCAGCCCATTATCCACTGCAAGATAAACATTGGCAAGCGTCTGCGCTTCGATTCCCTGCGTTGCATCGACAACCAATACCGCGCCTTCACAGGCAGCCAGCGCGCGGGACACCTCATAATTGAAGTCCACATGGCCCGGTGTATCGATCAAATTGAACATGTATGTCTTGCCGTCGGTATGATGATAAAACATCCGGACTGCAGATGCTTTGATCGTAATTCCGCGTTCCCGTTCAATATCCATTGAGTCGAGCAGCTGCGCTTCCATATCGCGTTTGGCGACCGTATCGGTCAACTCCATCATACGATCGGCAAGCGTCGACTTGCCGTGATCAATATGTGCAATGATCGAAAAGTTTCGAATCAGGGAAAGATCGTATTCCATGGTATTCCTCCCGAATATTGGTATTATCATATCCTACGGGCACGAAAAATGCAAGTCGGCTTCGGAAATTTACGAACCGTTTTCATAAAAAGGATGAACTGTCCATTTATGTGAACAGTTCATCCGATCGGTGCAATTCTGTTAATGCTTCATATCGATATCGTCCTCGGAATCCTCCGAATCATCGAAAAGATCCGAATCGGGATCCTCGGGATCGGGCTCGTCATCGTCGTTTAAGAACCCTTTCTTGGCCTGTCTCCGTTTGCGATAGATGATCAAGACAACAATAATCATCTGAACCGCCAAGAACGCAATGCCGATGTCCAGAATCAGAATCCCGAGCGACGTGTTGCTGCAGGAGCTGCAACCACCTTCACCGTCCGTAATGACGCGACCCGTTTTGGGCGTTGCTGTCGGCGTAGCGGTCGGACTCGCCGTAGGAGCAATCGTCGGTGCGACCGTCGGCGTGGGGGTAGGCGTCGGTGTCGGCGTCGGAGAAGGCGAAGCCGTTGGTCTCCGCGTCGGAGTAGCCGTCGGTCGTCTGGTCGGGTACGGCGTCGGATCGTCATCATCATCGTCATCATCGTCATCGGGGTCCTCGGTCGGCGTCGGCTTGACTGTCGGCGTGGCCGTCGGCGAAGGTGTTGCTGTCGCGGTCGGCTCCGGTGTTGCGGTTGGATCCGGCGTCGCCGTAGGAGTTGCGGTCGGGATCGGTTCCTTAATTGAAAGCGTAATAAGCTTTTGTTCCGGAAGCGTATAGGTTGAAACTGCGCCCGAGTCGGAGTGGTACACGCTGTATGAACTGTCTTTTAAAGTGATCGTTGCCGATGCCTCTTTAACAGACTGAAACAGCAGCGTAACAAGATAGCCGTCCCCCGAACAGCCATACGCATTTGCAAAACCGAGCTCAAGAGTTCCGGGAGTCGCGTCGTTTACCGCCCAGACGCTGTCCAGCCCGGCAACCGAATCTTTTTTGATCGTTTCATCCTGAACGGAAAAGCCGGCATAGGTGAGCGCTTCCGGATCGTAAGAGAACGTTCCCTTCCAGGTGTTTAACGCTTCGCCCGAGGGAAGATTGGATTTCACGGAGAGTTTTACATACACTTTCTCACCGACAACAACTTCTTCCGACGAAACAGACGCGGAAAACTCCGCGGTCCCCGTTTCGGCATACGTTTCATTGATGCAAAGCAGAAGGCACAGAATCAGCGCCATCAGCAGTACGGCTCTTTTTTTCATAAGCATCCCCTTTGGACGGATTCTTTTCTCATCGATAAGTATAACGGAAACACTTCGATTCGTCAAACATCGTTTTTCGGTTTTTCCGAAAGTTCACAAGAATCTTGACATTTTGTTCAATTGTAATAAAATAATTGGAAAAGATTCGGATATGTGTTTTCAAGCGCATTCGAATATGCTATACTGTTTTGCCGGAGGGATACTATGCAGATTTATAATACGATGACCAGAAAAAAAGAACCGTTCGTTCCGATTCGGGAGGGACAGGTTTCCATGTACGTTTGCGGCCCGACTGTATACGATTTTATTCATATCGGGAATGCGCGTCCGCTGATCGTTTTCGATACGTTTCGGCGTTATCTCGAATACCGCGGCTATCAGGTAACGTACGTTCAGAACTTTACGGATATTGACGATAAGCTGATCCGTCGGGCAAATCAGGAAGGAACTACGGTGCCTGCGCTGGCAGAACGGTTCATCCGCGAATATTATACCGATGCCGATGCGCTCGGCATTGAACGATCCACCGTCAATCCGCGTGCCACAGAACACATCCGTGATATCATTGACCTTGTTCAGAAATTGATCGATCTTGGGCACGCCTATCCAACGGAAAACGGTGATGTGTATTTTTCTGTTCGCAGCTATCCGGGCTACGGAAAACTGAAAGGACAGGATATCAACGATATGGAAAACGGTGTTCGTATCGATACGAACGACATCAAGCGGGATCCTTTGGATTTCGCTCTTTGGAAAGGTGCGAAGCCCGGCGAGCCGAGCTGGCCCTCCCCTTGGGGCGAAGGCCGTCCCGGATGGCACATCGAATGCTCGGCAATGAGCATGAATATTCTCGGACCGACATTTGATATCCACGGCGGCGGAGCGGACCTGATCTTTCCGCATCATGAAAACGAAATTGCGCAAAGTGAAGCGGCAACCGGCAAACCGTTCGCGCATTACTGGATGCACAACGGCTATATCAATATCGACAATCAAAAGATGTCCAAATCGCTCGGAAACTTTTTCACGGTCCGTGACATTACAAAGCAGTATGATCCCGAAGCGGTGCGCATGTTCATGCTCGGCGCAAACTATCGGAATCCGCTGAATTTCTCCCGCGAACTGATGGATCAGGCGGTAACATCCCTGACACGGCTTCGTACCGCAAAAGAACGCCTCGATGCTACGCCGACAAACGATTCCACCCCCGCGCCGGAGCTTGAGACAAAGCTTTTGAACTTCCAAAATCGCTTCAACGAAGCAATGGATGACGATCTCAACACGGCCGATGCGCTCGGTGTATTGTTCGATTTTGCCCGGTTTGTAAATATCTTTGCAACGGAGGCGCATCCGAAAGCAGAAATCGACGCAGTAAAGAAGCAATATCGGCTGCTTGCGAAAGTTCTCGGACTGCTCCAAAAGGGAAGCTCCGAAGATTTTCCCGCCGAAGCGCTGCAATTGCTTGAGGAACGTACAGTTGCCCGGAAAGAGAAGAATTGGGCAAGGGCAGACGCAATCCGGAATCAATTAAAAGATATGGGCTTTGCCGTGGAAGATTCTGCCCAAGGTCCGAAACTGAAAAGAATTTGAGAGTGAGGATTTACGATGAATTTTCTGTTTACTGCTGTATTGCTTGCGATCGCCGGATATGTTCTTTACGGCGCAATCACCGCTAAAGGAAAGCTGTTTGCCGTTGATAACATCAAGGAAGAAAAGGTTTCTCAGTTCAAAAAGCTGCTTCGCCCCATCTATGCGGCATTGGGCGTTTTGATGTTCCTGATGGCCTTGACATCTGCCTATCAAAATATTGTATATGCTGATCCCGCTTACGAATTTACGAACGATTTTAAATCGATTTTTGCGGAACAGATTTCCGCTGACGGAACCATTCAGGGCACGGATGGCAACGTAAATGAAACCTACAGCTATACGAAGATGTCTTCGATCTTCTCGAACCTCGAACAGCCGACCATTCCGGATGGCGTCCAGGTCACCTATGTTTCTCCCGTTACGGATGAAAACGGTCAATATGTGTTTCTCGGCTTAGGGGAAAACAGCGTCAACGAGAACGCGACATATGCAAAGCTTCGTTCGGTTATTTCGTATCAAGCATCGCAAATACTTACGTGGGTTTTGATGGGGCTTGCCATCGTTATCGTCATCGGATTGTTCATTTTGATCAATCGGTTCACGGATAAGGAAAAACTCGCCAAAGCACGTGCAAAAGCAGCATCCGGCGGATCGATGCCTTCCTCTGCGTTCGATTTTGAAGAGGAATCCTCCAACAACAACGAAACGGAATCCTAACGGCATGAGATTGTTACAAAACTATCACATGCACACCGCTCGCTGCGGACACGCCGTTGGGACAGATCGGGAGTATATCGAAAATGCCATTCAAAGCGGTTACGAGACTGTAGGATTCTCCGATCATACGCCGTTCCCGGATATGGGCGACCGATATGTTGCGCGGATCCGGATGCAGCCAGAGCGGTTGGAAGAATATGTTCAATCGATTTTACGTCTTCGGGAAGAATACAAATCGCAAATCCGCATTCTTCTTGGTCTCGAAGTCGAATACTATCCGAACCATTTTGACGATTGGAAAGCGTTTATCTCCCCCTACCCGTTTGATTATTTTATTCTGGGGCAGCACAACATCGGGACGACATACGAGGAACTCTACAGCAGCCATCCTACGGATGACAAAACCATCGTATCGCGTTATGTCGATCAAGTGATCGATGCGATCCAAACCGGAGCATTTCTCTACATCGCGCATCCGGATCTGGTCCGATATAACGATACGAAAGATCCGTTTTATCGCGATGAAATGAGACGTCTTTGCGAAGCTGCAAAAGGATTAAAGGTTCCTTTGGAAATCAACCTTCTGGGCATTGTACGCGGGCGTTGGTACCCAAATCCTGACTTTTGGGAGATCGCCGGAGGCGTTGGAAACGATGTGATTATTGGAGCGGATGCCCATGATCCCGGCAATGTTTACCCCGTAGATGCCCTTGCTGTTGCGGAATCCATGATCGAGCGATTTCATCTAAACCACATTCAAAATATCCTTTGATAAATAGAAAGAACCTTTCGCAAAAAGCGAAAGGTTCTTCATATTTTTGGGAATTATCTCTGTCCTTTATCGTACGGAATGCCTTCCGCCTTCGGAGCGCGGGACTTCTTGGACGTAAACGCAAGCACGATCAAGGACACGATGTACGGAAGCATGTTATACACCGTCGGAGGGAGGTTCAGGCTTGAAAGCAGCGAGATGCTCCCGTTCACATTCGATAGTGCGCGGAAAACGCCGAACAGCAACGCCGCAAGCGCAATCTTTCCGGGTTTCCATTGACCGAAAATCATAACCGCAAGAGACAGGAAGCCGAAACCGGCAACGCCGTAGGAGAAATGCCAAGTTCCGCCGCCGGCCATGATGTAGCAAATTCCGCCGAGTCCGCCATATGCGCCGGAGATCAAGACTCCGGACCAACGCATCTTATAGACGCTGATACCGACCGAAGCCGCTGCCTGCGGATGTTCGCCGCAAGACATCAGCCGGAGACCGAATTTGGTCTTATAGAGAACGACGTAAGCCACAATCAGCATTACAACCGCGATCGCCATGAACCAGTTGAATTCGAAGTTCGTTTCTCCGAAGTTCAATCCTTTAATGAAGGAGGAACGACCGAGGCGATAAATCAATTCGTCCGATGGTTTGCCGTCGCGTGCAAGATTGACCGCCTTGACAATAACGGTCGCTGCCGCAGTTCCGAGCATGTTCAAAGCCGTACCGACAATCGTCTGATCGGCTTTGAAGTTGATACAGGCGACGCCGAGTAAGGCGGAATATAAGACCCCGCAAGCAACAGAAGTCAGTACCGTTAATGCAATCATCGGAAAGCCAGTGAGCTTATCCTGGAAGTAGTACATGAACAGCGCGCCGCCGAGAGCGCCGATCACCATGATGCCCTCGAGACCGAGGTTGATCACGCCGGAATGCTCGGAGAAGCAGCCGCCGAGAGCAACAAGCAACAAAACGGATGAGAAAATCAGCGTGTATTGCAAGAGCAATGTGTATTGTTCCAAGATCTGCAGCATTACCGATCGCCTCCTTTCTTCTCATTGGAATTTACAGCGGATGCGGCAGCCGCAAGACGTTCTTTCTTGCGCTCCTCCGATTTTACGGTGATCTTGTTCATCATGTATTTGATGAACAGAACGAAACCGCAAAGATAAATGATCACAGAAGAAATCAGATCGGAGATCTGCGCGCTGTATTTCATCGTGTCGATATGTGTGCCGCCTTCCTTGATATGCTGCAGGAAGTAGGAGGAGAAAATCGTCCCGATCGGATTCAGGCCGCCGAGGAACGTTGCTGCAATTCCGTTGAAGCCCATGCCCGGAACGGAGGTCGCCGTGCACTCCCATTGTTCAATGCCGGACTGATAATAGAACGAAGCGCCGAGGCCTGCGAGCGCTCCCGCGATCACAAGCGTCAGGATCGCGTTGCGCTTCTCCGCCATGCCGCAATACTTTGCAGCGTTTCGATTGAATCCGGTCGCCTTCAGCTCATATCCGAACTTCGTCTTTTCCAATACGACCCAAATGATAATTGCAACCGCAATTGCAATCGGAACGGCAATCGTAATGTATTTGTTGTTGTTGAAAATTTGATTGACAAAGCCGAGCTGAGGAAGCAAGGCGGCTTTGCCTCTTGCACCTTGAAGCTTATACGTATACGGGCTGGACGGCTCTTTTACGAGGCTTAAAACGGAATTTGTGATGTAAAGCGCAATCCAGTTCAGCATAATGCCGGAGATGACTTCGTTCACGTTCCGATAGGATTTCAGAACACCGACGATGAATCCGAACAATGCGCCCGCTGCTACTGCGCTCAAAAGGCAGAGCGGCCAACTCCAATGCAGATATAAGGCTGTAAACAAACATGCACAGATTCCGATACAATACTGTCCCGCCGCGCCGATATTGAACAATCCGGTCTTATACGCGAAGAGGACCGAGAGCGAGCACATCAAAAGCGGAGCCATTTTGACAAGTACCGTTCCGAAATACTCCATGCGCATTTTGGCGTTCGGATACACGAAGAAGTTCTTCAGGATGGTGATCATCGCCTTCCCTGCACCCTCTGCGTTGATGATCAAAAGAACGATGTATCCGACAAGAACACCGAGAATAATACAAATCAGCGAGGAAATCAGGGATTGGAAGGTTTTATTCTTTAACAGTTTCATTCAACAGTCACCTCATCCTTCTTTGCACCGGCCATGTAGAGACCGAGTTCTTCCTGAGTGGTGTTCTTCGGATCCAGCTCACCGACGATCTCGCCCTCGTACATGACGAGGATACGATCCGGAACGTCCATGACCTCATCCAATTCGAGCGAGATCAAAAGAACGGCTTTCCCCGCATCACGCTGCGCAACCAACTGGCTGTGAATATATTCGATTGCGCCGACATCCAAACCACGCGTCGGCTGAACCGCGACAAGCAATTCCGGATTCTTATCAATTTCCCGAGCAACAATTGCTTTTTGCTGATTGCCGCCAGACATGGAACGAGCCAACGTGATCGGCCCCTGACCGGAACGGATATCGTACTGCTCAATCAAACGATTGGCATAGCTGCGGATATTTTTGCGGCGAAGGAATCCGGCTTTATTCGTAAATTCCGGTGTAAAGTACCGCTGCAGGATCAGATTGTCTTCCAACGTATAATCCAATACGAGGCCATGTTTGTGCCGATCCTCCGGAATATGACTCATACCCATTACACTGCGCTTACGGATGCTGGTTTTGGAAATATCCATTCCACACATCGTAATCGATCCGGAGACAAGCGGTTCCAATCCGGTAATACCATGGACCAATTCGGTCTGACCGTTTCCGTCGATGCCGGCGATACACAGAATCTCCCCGGCATGGACATCGAATGAAACATGTTTGACGGCATTGTTCTTATGAACTTTGGAAGCAACCGTCATATTGCGAACCTTAAGGACAGCTTCGCCGATCTTTGCTTCTTCCTTCTGAACATGGAAATTGACGTTCCGGCCGACCATCATACGGGAAAGTTCTTCCTTCGTGGTGTCAGCAATATTAACGGTTCCGATGTACTTGCCCTTCCGCAGAACCGTGCAGCGATCGGCAACCTCCATAATCTCGTTCAGCTTATGCGAAATGAACAGGATGCTCTTCCCTTCCTTTTTGAGGTTGTTCATGATCTGCATCAGCTCGGTGATCTCCTGCGGTGTCAAGACAGCAGTCGGCTCATCGAAAATCAGAATCTCGTTGTCCCGGAAGAGCATCTTCAAAATCTCGGTACGCTGCTGCATACCGACGGAGATATCCTCGACCTTCGCGTCCGGATCAACCTGCAAGCCGTAATGCTTGGAAAGTTCTAAAACCTTAGCGCGCGCATCGGCCTTTTTCAAAAAGCCAAGCGTGTTCGGCTCAATACCGAGAATGATGTTATCCAGCACGGTGAAGCATTCCACAAGCTTGAAATGCTGATGCACCATGCCGATGCCGAGCTCCGTCGCTACGTTCGGATCCTTAATCTGGACCACCTTTCCGTCCTTGCGAATCTCGCCTGCTTCCGGCTGATACATTCCGAACAAAACGCTCATCAGGGTCGATTTCCCGGCGCCGTTCTCCCCCAACAGCGCATGAATCTCGCCCCGTTTCAACTGAAGCGTGATATCATCATTCGCTTTGATGCCCGGGAACTCTTTGGTGATATGAAGCATCTCGATTACATAAGGCTCGGATGCTTGAGTCGTAACTTGCTCCATGGCGTGCCCTCCTTATACCGGTATGGTTTTGCCTTATAGGATAAGTATAAAGGTTTCGTCAAGAAATTGCAATCATTTTTACATGCATCCGTGCAAAAAAGGACGCACTCGAAAGAAGTGCGTCCCAAAGGCTGTTGCTTTGAAATTATTTGATGTTGCCCTGATAGTCAACAACTGCGGTCGTAACTGCCGGTTCAGCAGTGATGTCGTTGGAAACAACAATCGTGCCATCCAGCATCTTGCCGACGAGTGCGGTATAATCATCCTTCGTGAAGGAATCGGACCACTGCGTGGACTCCATCGGGATCTGAACGTAGTTCTCGGTCGGATTCGCAGAATACAGACCCAGCGTCTCGATCGCGCCGTTGTAGTTTGCCCAGTTGCCATTGATGATGACATCCTTCAGCGTGTTGTAGGTTGCCGGATAGAGGCCCTTCATAGCGGAAGTAACCGTCATGCCTGCGCCGTAGAGACCGTCGATGATCGCAGCCTGGTCAACGTCAACACCGATGACCTTGCCGTTTACCTTCGCAGCAGCTTCTGCCGCAGAGGAGTAGATGCCGCCGCCGCAAGCGAAGACAACTTCGGTACCTGCAGCATACCAGGTGTCCATGTAAGCGGTGATGTCCGGATCGCCGTAGAACTGGTTGCCGTAAGCATACTTGATGTTGACAGGCTGACCGAGTTCAGCAGCAGCCGCGTCAGCGCCCTGAACGAAGCCATAGCCGTAACGGACAACTGCCGGAACCGCCATGCCGCCGAGGAAGCCGAGCTCTTTGTAGCCGAGTTTCACAGCCGCATAACCGGCCATGTAACCGCACAGCTCTTCCTGATAGATCGCGCAATACACGTTGTTCATCTCGACATAGTCGCTAAGAACCCAATTATCGGGATTGTAGTCATACGCTTCGCCCTTCGCAGTAACACCCGCCTCGAGGAGATCGCCAACGCCGACGTCCAGAGCGATGAACTTCACATCCGGATACTTCGGAGCAGCTTCCACGATCGTGCCGGCGAATGCATAGCCCGGCATAACGATGACATTGTAGCCATCCGCAACCGCTGCGTCAACCATAGCAACACGAGCTTCGGTGTTGTTGTCGCCCGGCTTCTTATAGGTGAACTCAACGTTGTAGTCCTTCGCGAACGCTTCGCAAGCTTCATACGTGGTCTGGTTGAAGCTCTGGTCAGTGATATCGCCGTAGTCCGTGATCATAGCAACCTTATATTCCGGGGTGCTATTTCCTTCGGTCGTCGCTGCCGGGGTGGAAGCAGTACATGCGACAATTGCAAATACCATAACCAACGACAGGAGCAGAGCAATGATCTTCTTCATGTTTGTTTTTCCTCCTATAGATTTCTTTCCCAATGAAGAATCTCGCACCAATGTGCAACGTTATTATAACAGATAACTTTGCCGAATGGAAGATGTTTTATCAAGAATTTTACCAATATATCTTGTATTTTTCTACATTCTCCTGATGTTCTTCATATGTTTTGCTGAACAGCAAGGAAGAAGTTTCCTTCGGATTCGCATTGCAGAAGAACAGATAATGCTCCGAAATATACTCTTCGTTCGGGTACAGAGCGGCGCGGATTGCGGCAAGTCCCGGATTGCAGACGGCTCCGACGGGAAGACCGTCGTTTAAGTACGTGTTATACGGAGAAACCGTCTGAATCTCTTCTGCGCTGAAATACAGTCGGTTCGTATGCGTTGCGTACGAAAGCGTTGCGCACGACTCCAGTTTCATTCCGTCCTGCAAGCGGTTATGGAAAACTGCCGAAACCTTCGAAAAATCATCCGGATTTCTGGCTTCCCGCTCAATGATTGACGCTAGGATCATCACTTGATCGCGCGTCAGGCCGATTTCTTCCGCACGATCGACAAATTCTCCAATATAAATTTCATAATATCGGGTCAGCATACGATCGACGACTTCCTCCGGAGAAGAATCCACATAGAATTCGTAGGTGTCCGGGAACAAATACCCTTCGAGCGCGTACATGCGTTCGCTCTCGGATGGCAGATCGATCAGAAACGGATATTTTTCAAACGATTCCGTCGTTCGACAAAGTGTCTGGAAGGCGGAGGCGTCGGAGATGATTTGCTCTAAAGCGAGTATTTGCGCAATCTGATCGACGGTATACCCTTCCGGAATCGTTACACGTTTGAAACTCCTGGTCGCGTTTCCTTCGGCAAGAATATTGACAATTTCCTTGATGGACATATTCTTGGACAGGATATAGGTTCCGGCTTTCAGACTGTTGGCCTTCCCGACAAAATCCACATAAATCTTGAACGAGGCGGTCGAAACGATCAACCCCTTCTGATCCTCTCCGCAAGCGGTATAAAGAATCCGGGCGATCGAACTTGCCGATGCGCTTTGCGGAATGGTGATTTCATACGGCGTGTTGTCGTCGGGATCAACAGCCGAAACATAGTGAGACACAATAAAATTGACAGACAGTGAAACAACGATCAGGACGATTGCGATGCTCGCTGCCCAGACCGCAACAGGACGTGCGTAACGCCAAAACGTTTTCCATCGACGCTGAACCGGCGTCAGATCTCTATCATCGGTCTTCATTCCCCTGCCTCACGCTTCCAACGCGGATAGATCGATGTCGATCGCTTCCGCAAGAATTTTGTAGATATCTCCGAGCATGGTCCGAATCCGGTATTCCGCCATCAGAAACTCCGCTGCATTCGCATCGAACTGCAAAACCTCGCCGAGCTTTTGGGCTTGTTGAAGCAACGCATCATTCTTTTCACCGGTCAGAGCACCCGCCTGCAGTTTCACCTGAAGCTTGTGATACTCTGCGATCAGGTTGCGCGTCGTTTCGTTGACAAAAGCCCGTTCCTTTGCCGCGCAGTATGCACGGTATTCCTCGCTCTCTTTCATCTCTGCTGCAAGCAGATGCGCATGTTCATATACCATACCCGTTCCTCTTTTCAAATTTCAATCGTGATCGGCAAAATCATCGGACTCCGATGTGTTTTTCCATAGAGGTAGTTCTTTAAACGGCTCTTGACGGCATTCTTGATGGCCGAATACTCATTTTTGTTCGCGCCTTCAAACCGCTTGGCTTCTTCGGTAATCAGCGTTGTCGATTCCGCAATCAGCTCTTCAGCTTCCCGCATAAAGACGAACCCGCGTGAGATGATTTCCACAGGTGCGCACAGGCGACCTGTCTCACCGTCCATCGTGATGATTGCAAGCACAAGGCCGTCCTCACTGAGCAATTTGCGATCGTGCAGAACCGCATCCTCAATATTGGCAAGCCCATCCACCATCACGCTTCCGGAAGGAACGGTTTCCGTCATCGTTCCTTTCCGACTTGTCAGCACAATCACGTTGCCGAGCTGAGGAACAAAGATGCGATCCTTTTCAACGCCCATTCGCTCTCCGAGTTCCGCATGCATCCGAAGATGTCTTGCTTCCCCGTGAACGGGAATGAAGTACTTCGGCTTTGTGATCGCAAGCATCAATTTGAGCTCTTCACGGCAAGCATGTCCCGACACATGAACGTCCGCCATCTGATCATAAACGACGTTTGCGCCCTTTTCATACAGTTGATTGATTACCCGCGCAACGCCGAGCTCATTTCCGGGAATTGCGGATGCAGAGATGATGACGGTATCGCCCTTGCCGATGTTCAGCCGATGTGTCGCATTAGCCATACGAAACAGTCCGCTCATCGGTTCTCCCTGACTCCCCGTCGTGATGACGCAAATTTCTTCGTCTCGGTACCGCGTAAGCTGATCGACGCGGACAAGCTTGTCCTCCGGAATTTTCAGATAGCCGAGCTGTGTGGCAATCTTGACAACCTGTTCCATGCTGCGTCCCTGAAAGCAAAGAACGCGTCCGTGTTCGATCGCAACATCTGCCACCTGCTGCATCCGATAGACGTTGGATGCAAAGGTAGCAACGATTACACGCCCTTTTGCCTGCGCAAAGCAGGATTCAAAAGTCTTTCCGATCTCTTTTTCCGATTGCGTAAAGCCCGGTCGTTCGACGTTGGTACTGTCGGACAAAAGCGCAAGTACGCCGCGCGTGCCGTAATACGCAAACCGATTGATATTGATCGGTTCCCCGTCCATCGGAGTCAGGTCAATCTTAAAATCTCCGGTATGAATCACGGTTCCGATCGGCGTCGTAATCGCAAGCGCCACAGCCCCTGCAATGCTGTGTCCGGTCTTGATAAAATCAACTTTGAATTTGTCCAGTGTAACGATATCGCCGGGTGCGACGTCAATCAGTTGCACATCATGCAGTTGATTCTCTTCGAGCTTATGCCGAATCAACGCGTTTGTAAATTTTGTTCCGTAGATCGGGCAGCGGAATTTCTGCATCGCATGCGGAATCGCCCCGATGTGATCCTCATGCCCATGCGTAATCAGCATTGCGACAATCTTTTCCCGATTGGTCTCGAGATAGGTCATGTCCGGAATGACGACGTCGATTCCGGGCATCTCATCATCTGGGAAGCTCATGCCGCAATCAATAATCAAAATACGATCCTCGTATTCGAGCAGCGTCATATTCTTTCCGATTTCTCCGACGCCGCCGAGCGGGATGATTTTCAGTTTATGTTGCATTTTTCCTTTCATATCCTTCGTAGTTCATCAGAGAATATACTTGTGGATATTGTCCTCCGTCCACTCCGACGCAAGGTGGGAATCGACGTAATCCCCGTCAATCACAACATCGATCAACGGATGCTGTCCGTTGGCATTGAAGGAAATATCGTTCAGCAAATTCTCCATAACGGTGTGCAGGCGACGCGCACCGATGTTCTCATTTTGTTCGTTGGCGCGGAATGCAAATTTCGCGATCTCACGCAGCGCATCTTCCGTAAACGAAAGATTCACGTTGTCCGGACGGAGTAAAGCTGCATATTGTTTGGTAACTGCGTTATCCGGCTGCGTCAAAATCTTATAGAAATCTTCTTCTGTCAGATCCTTGAGTGTAACACGAATCGGGAAACGGCCTTGAAGTTCCGGAATCAGATCGCTGACTTTTGAAACGTGGAATGCGCCTGCGCCGATAAACAGAATAAAGTCCGTTTTGATTGCACCGTATTTGGTCGATATCGTGGTCCCTTCCACGATCGGAAGTATATCGCGCTGCACGCCTTCGCGTGAAACATCCGCGCCTCCGCGATTTGCCGCGCCTGCAATCTTGTCAATCTCATCAAGGAAGATTATTCCGTTCTGCTCCGCATTCATCAATGCAACGCGGTTAACGTCATCCATATCGATTCGCTTCTCCGACTCCTGCTGCAACAGAATCGGTCTGGCCTGGCATACCGGCATCTTCTTCAGTTTATGCCTTTTGGGGAGCATATCGCCGAGAACCGAACCAAGGTCCATATCGACCCCCATAGCCAGAATCGGGCCGGATGAGCTCTCCTCCACCTCGATCTCGATAATTTCATTCTCCATCTGCCCCGCACGCAGCCGCGCAAGGGTCTGTTCCCGCAGAGAACGATGCTTTTCCTGCTCCTCCTCGGAGAGCTTGGGTTCTTCGCTTGCCGGCTGCGATGCGCCTGCTCCGAGCAGGTATTGCAGCGGATTGACCGGCGGACGCTGTTTTTTCGCCTGCGGCAACAGCAGTTCGACAATCCGCGCTTCCGTTGCCGCTTCTGCTGCGAATTTCACTTCGTTCATTCGCAGGGTTTTCGTCAAGCGAATCGATTCTTCGACAAGATCACGGATCATGCTTTCCACATCCTTGCCGACGTAGCCGACCTCGGTAAACTTTGTTGCTTCAACCTTGATAAACGGCGCGTCAACAAGCTTCGCAAGGCGACGGGCAATTTCGGTTTTGCCGACTCCGGTCGGCCCAAGCATAATGATATTCTTCGGCGTAATCTCCTCACGCAAATCTTCACTGAGGCAAGACCTCCGATAACGGTTCCGCAGCGCAATCGCGACGGCTCGTTTCGCTTCTTCCTGACCGATAATGTACCGATCCAGCGCATCTACGATTTGTTTCGGTGTCATCATACGGTTATACCTCCTCAACGGTCAGATTGTTGTTGGTGAAAATACAGATCTCTCCAGCAATTTCAAGGCCTTTCACAGCGATGGTACGCGCATCCAGCTCGGTATTCTGCACAAGCGCTTTTGCAGCCGCAAGCGCGTACAGTCCACCCGAGCCGATCGCTGCAACGCCGTCGTCCGGTTCAATGACTTCGCCGGTTCCGGAGATCACAAGCAACGATTCTTTATCCGCGACAATCATCATGGCTTCGAGCTTGCGCATGACTTTATCATTGCGCCAATCCTGTGCCAAAGCTACCGCCGCGCGGGCAAGCGATCCGCCGTACATCTGCATTTTCTCTTCGAACCGGTCGCAGAGACTGAATGCGTCGGCGACCGATCCTGCAAATCCGACGACGACCCGATCATGAAAAACCCGGCGAACCTTCTTTGCCGTCGCCTTCATAACGGCTTGTTGGCCCATTGTCACCTGTCCATCGCCGCAGACAGCTGTTTTCCCGTTTCGTTTGACGGCCAAAATCGTTGTTCCCTGTAATTCCATAGTTCCTCCTGAAATCTTACTCAAAAACGATTGCACGAATCCGTTCCAAAGACCGTTCGGCAATCTTATGATTGCGTTCCTGTTTGTTGCGAATCCGTTCCGGATAGGCATCCATGATCCCGAACGTGACATTCATCGGCTGAAAGTCTTTTCCGGTAAACTCCGAAACATAATGTCCCAACGCCCCGATCGCCGTTTCGGCGGTAAAATCGATCGGAGCACGCCCCTGCAGTTTTCTTGCAAGATGGACACCCGCCGAAAAACCGCTTGCGGCAGACTCCACATACCCTTCCACACCGGTCATCTGACCGGCAAAGAAGAGCATCGGATCATCTCGCATCGAGAAGTCCCAGCGGAGCAGGTTCGGACTGTTCAAAAACGTGTTGCGGTGCATAACGCCAAAGCGCACAAACTCGGCATGTTCAAGTCCCGGGATCAAGCCGAAAACGCGTTTTTGCTCCCCGAACTTCAGATTGGTCTGAAACCCAACAATGTTATACAGCGTATCTTCTGCATTGTCGCGCCGAAGTTGAACAACCGCGAACGGGCGTTGTCCGTCGACTTCCAATCCAACCGGCTTCATCGGACCATACGCAAGCGTCATCTCACCGCGTTTTGCCATCACTTCCACCGGCATGCAGCCTTCGAAAACCCGCGGCGTTTCGAACGAATGCAGCGGAGCAGTCTCTGCCGTAATCAGCTCCTGATAAAACCGGAAGTATTCCTCCCGTGTCATCGGGCAATTGAGATAGTCCTCTCCGCGTCCGTAGCGCGATGCGCAATAGACCTTCGAAAAATCAAGAGAATCTTTCGTTACAATCGGAGCGGCAGCATCGTAAAAATGCAAGGAAATTCCGAGACGACGCTCAATCGCCTGTGAAAGCGCATCGCTTGTCAACGGTCCGCTTGCTATGATACACGGTGAAGAAGGAATTTCCGTGACCTCATCGTGAACAACTTTCAAATTCGGAAATTCCAGAAGACGCTTTGTAACAAGTGCCGCAAATCCTTCCCGATCGACTGCAAGCGCTCCGCCCGCCGGGACGCGCGTTGCATCTGCGCAGGAAAGAATCAGCGAATCCATGCTTCGCAGTTCCTCCTTTAAAAGACCGACAGCATTTTCGATGCGGTCCGAGCGAAGCGAATTCGAACAAACAAGCTCCGCAAACGATTCGCTGTGATGCGCCGGGGAAAACCGCACCGGCTTCATTTCATGCAACGTGACGGAAAAACCGCGTTTCAAAAGCTGATAGGCTGCTTCCGAACCGGCCAGTCCGGCGCCGACGATCGTAACCGAATTATTCATCGTCCTTCTTCTTTTCCCGGAAAATATAAGCGCACTGCGGATCCGCGCACGCAACAAACGTTCCGTTTCTGCCTCGTTTTTGTACCATATAGCCACCGCACTTCGGGCATTTCTGGTTGACAAGCGGATTCCAGCTTGTGAAATCACAGGTCGGATAGTTTTCGCATCCGTAGAATGTGTGGCCCTTCTTGCTGCGGCGTTTCAGAATCGAGCCTCCGCACTTTGGGCAGGGAACATCGAGTTTTTCAATGATCGGCTTGGTATTTTTACAGGTCGGATAATTCGGGCAGGCAAGGAATCTTCCGTAACGACCGTTTTTATAAACCATCTGAGCTCCGCATAGTTCGCAGACAACATCGGAAACCTCATCCGGAATGTTGACCTTCTCGATCTCGGAATCTGCCTTCTGAACCGTCTTGATAAACGGCGCATAGAATTCGGACATCAGCTGTGTCCAATCCATCTTGCCTTCTTCGACTTCGTCCAACTCCTCTTCCATGTTCGCAGTAAAGGCGATATCGACGATATCCGGGAAGCTCTTTTTCATCAGGTTCGTAACGATGAAACCGAGATCCGTCGGAACAAGCAATTTCTTTTCCCGGGCGACATACCCGCGATCGATTACAGTGGAGATCGTCGGCGCATAGGTTGACGGTCTGCCGATTCCCTTTTCTTCGAGCGTATGAACGAGCGACGCCTCCGTATAGCGCGCCGGCGGCTGCGTGAACTTCTGCTGCGTGTCAATCGCGGATGCCTTAAAGACATCCCCTTCGGCAAGTTTCGGCAACGTTACTTCCTTCTCATCATCCTCTTTGCTTTCCGTATACACGGCAGTATATCCGTCGAACATGGTACGCGTGCCGGAGGATTTAAACGTAGCGCCGTTTGCGTCAAAGGTACAGCTTGTAACCATCTGCACAGCTTCGCTCATTTGGCTCGCAACGAATCGATCAAAAATCAATTTGTACAATTTGTATTGTTCGGAAGATAGATACGGCTTTACCGATTTCGGATCGTTGCCAAGATCGGTGGGACGAATGGCTTCGTGCGCATCCTGCGCGCCGCGCCTTCCGCGATAGATATTCGGCGATTGCGGAACATAGGTCTGACCAAACGTATCGGCAATATACTGTCTTGCGCTCTGCTGCGCCTCGGAAGCGACGCGCACCGAGTCGGTACGGATATAGGAAATCATACCGATGGGACCACGCTTTCCGAGCTCCACACCTTCATACAGCTGCTGTGCGATCATCATCGTTCTCTTGGTCGTAAAGCCAAGCTTGCGTGATGCATCCTGCTGCAGTCCGGAAGTCGTAAACGGAGCCGGCGCGTGCTTGCGCTTTTCGGTTGTTTTGCATTCCACCGTCCGAAACGATGCTCCGAGCGTACGAGCTTTAACTTCATTAGCTTCCGCTTCCGTATGAATATCGCGCTTTTTACCGTCTTCGCCGAAGTAACGCGCTTCAAAGGTCTTGGAACCGTCGAGCTTCGCAGTGATCGTCCAGTATTCCTCAGGAACGAACTCGTTGATTTCCTCTTCCCGGTCGCAGATGATCCGTGTTGCGACGGACTGTACACGTCCGGCAGACAGACCCTTTTGCACCTTGTGCCAAAGAATCGGACTGATCTTATAGCCGACAAGACGATCCAGAACGCGGCGTGCCTGCTGAGCATCGACAAGATTCATATTGATCGTTCTCGGCTTTTTGATGGAACTTTTGACGGCATTCGCAGTAATCTCATTGAACTCAATTCTGCACTTCTTCTGCACGTCCAGATCGAGAATCTTCGCAAGATGCCAGGAAATCGCTTCTCCCTCGCGATCAGGGTCGGTTGCGAGAAGAATAATCTTCGCATCCTTTGCTTCACGCCGAATGGTTTCAAGAACCTCACCTCTTCCGCGAAGTGTAATATACTTTGGAGCAAAGTTCTTATCCGGATCAACGCCGAGCGTTGACTTCGGAAGATCGCGAACGTGGCCGTTGGACGCAACGACCTTATATTTGCTCCCTAAAAACTTCCCGATGGTTTTTGCCTTTGCAGGCGACTCTACGATAACAAGCGTATCAGCCATAAATCGTTCTCCTCTGTGTGTTTTCAACTCTGTTGTTCGTCAAACGTCACTGTGGTACGCAGTGCGTCAATCGTATACATTCTCCCCGGTAATTGCCGGATGACCTCCGAAAATTGCAGTTCCGTCAAGGCAGCATTCAGTTCTGCAGGTGTTGCGTCGATCCAGTCCAAAAGATCGTCCGCATTCTTTTCGCCCTGCAGCAAAGCCATATAGATCTCCTGCCCGATTCTTGAAAGACTGGAGAACTGAACGCGCTTCGCGTTCGGATTCAGTGCGCCGTCATCAACCTGCAGGAAATCCTCATACTCGGAAAGAATATCCTGGATATTCGTCACCGGTTTTGCTTCACCGCGAGCAATCAGCCGATTCGTTCCGACACTCATCAGATCGGTCAGCCGCCCGGGAATCGCAAATACATCGCGGCCCTGGTCGTGCGCATGATCAACCGTTAACGACGTTCCGCTGCGTTCCCCGGCTTCCACAACGAGTACGCCTCGCGAAAGGCCCGAAAGAATCCGATTACGCATGGGAAACACAAACTTCTGAGGAGAGGTTTTGGGTAGCATCTCGGTCATAAGACATCCCCGTTCCGCCACTTCCTCATACAGTCTTTCGTTTCCGCTCGGATAAACGAGATCGATTCCGCAGGGAATCACTCCGATCACCGGATGATCGGAAAAAAGGCAGGATAACGCGCCCTTTGCCGCTTCCGAATCGATACCCGCAGCCAACCCCGTAACGACCGTTCCGTTATGTTCGGCGATCTGGCTTCCGAATAACCTTGCGATTTCCTTGCCATAATCGGTCATGCTTCTCGACCCGACAACAGCAATCGGCAGCGGAAGGTCTGCCCGCATTGTACCGCGATAAAACAGAACGGACGGCGGATCCACGATTTCATTCAGCAGCGTGGGATAATCTTCGGATTCCGGCGTTGTGATGCCGATGCCGTTTTTCTCTATCCAACCGATATAGCGATCCAAAAATCGATCAGCCGATGCAGTTAGCATCCGTTCTTTCACGCGTGCATCCAGATTGCCGAAATCATCAAACGACCGATGAAGGACCGCATCGAACACCTCTTCGATCGAATCAAACCTTTGCAAAATTGCATAAAACAGTTTCGGATTATGTTCCGTTGCGTAATTCAGCCAAAGCCAAAGGCGTTGTTCCTGTGTCATATTCTCCTCCGACTTACACTTTCAAAAGCTCCGTGCTGCGGTACTGAATCGCCTCGGCATAATGCTTCGGCAGGATTTCCGATTCACCGTCCAGATCGGCAATCGTCCTGGCGACCTTCAGAACCCGTTGATACGCTCTTGCCGAAAGGTGAAGCCGTGTAAATGCAGCCTGCAGCATTGTTTCGGCAGTCCCGGTCGGCGTACAATACGTTTGCACCAGTCGACTGTTCATCTGCGCATTGGTTCGGATTCCGTCGTTTTGAAACCGTTTTGCCTGAATCAATCTCGCCGCCTTGACGCGTTCGCGGATCAATGCACTAGATTCCGCAGGTCTGCGCTCGGTGATCTCATGATACCCGACCTCGGTCATCTCAATATGGAGATCGATCCGATCGAGCAGTGGGCCGGAAACCCGAGAAGCATATCTTCGGATCTGTGAGGGCGTGCAAGTGCATTTTTTGGTTTTGGATCCTCGGTTCCCACAGGGGCAGGGATTCATCGCCGCAATCAGGATAAAGCGCGCGGGATATGTCGCGTTGGCTGATGCGCGTGAAACCGTCACTTCCCCATCTTCCAACGGTTGGCGAAGCGATTCGAGGACCTGCCGCTGAAATTCCGGAAACTCGTCTAAGAACAGAACCCCGTTATGCGCGAGGCTGATCTCGCCCGGAAGCGCTTTCGTTCCCCCTCCGATCAAAGCCGACGCGCTCGCACCGTGATGCGGCGCGCGAAAGGGACGTTCGACCATCAACCCGTCGCTGCCCTTCATGCGTCCCGTAATCGAATGAATCTTCGTTACTTCCAGAGCTTCCGAAAAGGTCATTTCCGGGAGGATTGACGGAATCGCTCTTGCAAGCATGGTCTTTCCGGATCCCGGTGTACCGCATAAAAGCATATTATGGCCGCCCGCCACCGCAACCTCTGCGGCACGCTTTGCAGCTTCCTGCCCTTTGATTTCGGAAAAGTCGAAGGAGGAACTGACCAATTCTCCCGAAAAGCTCCGGATCGGAATCGGCGCAAGCGGTTCCGACGCGTTCAGATGCCGAAGCAATTCGCTGAGCGAATGTACCGCATAAACAGTCGCTCCATCGATATACGATGCCTCCGCTGCATTTTCCCACGGGATAAAGAACTCTTTATACCCATTTGCAAACGCGTCAATCATCATCGGCAGAACGCCGTTGACCGGTCGGATTGTTCCGTCCAAGGCGAGCTCGCCGAGCGCAATCGTATTCTCCGGGATCGGGCGAATCTGGCCGGACGCCTGCAAAATGGCAAGCGCAATCGGGAGATCATAAATCGATCCTTCCTTTCTGAGATCAGCAGGGGCAAGGTTTACGATGATATTCGCCACCGGATATGACATTCCGGACTGGCGGATTGCCGCATGGATCCGTTCTTTGGATTCTTTGACCGCCGTATCGGGAAGACCGACCGTCTGATAATTGCCGATTCCGTTCATGATGGAGGCTTCTACCGTAACCAAAAAGCCGTTTAATCCGATCAAGCCGTAGCTGTAGACTTTTGCCAGCATCCGTTTGCCCCCTTCCCATGAACACAAAACATGTTAGGCTTTGCGCTTTGCAAAAACGATCAGTTTGTTTCCCAGAAAATTCAGCACGAGTGCGATCCCCGAGGACAGCAGCGTGCAGAAAAAATCGCCCGGGATTATCCGAAGAATCCAATCGATCGAAATCACATTGTTCCACCAATTCGAAAGCCCGAATACGTTTCGGAACAAAAACATCAGTCCGAGTGAAACGCCGAGCGTCAGCGCATTGATGATCAGAAACGAGATAATCTCTCTTGCATCGCGTTTGCGCTCCTTCTGAAACGTCCATGCCGTATTCAGAACATAGCTGTTGACGATACCGCAGGCGTATCCGATGACTTTAGGAATATAGTAGGTCAAAAGCAACTGATTTGTCAAGAGCCCGAATCCGACCTGCAGCAATCTTGTCACAACCAGATCCACAAGCGTGTTCAGTACGCCGACCAAAATGAACTGAATGAACTGTACAATCCCTTTCTTTTCAGACGCTGACATAAAAAACCTTTCCGAAAATCGTAAGCACATGTTCAATGAATCCCGCATATCCGAATTCCATCGGTAAACCGGAGATAGCAGGATACATGAGAAGGAAGAATGCCGCCGAAACGCCGAGCCATATCCAACGGATGGTCCTTACCTGCGGATACTGTTTTTCTGCTTCGTACAGGAACGCGATCCCCGCAAGCATCACAAAGGGCAGCGCGGAGAAGTAATGATACAGGAATACGCACCGGGACACAAACACCCATGGAAGAATTCCGGAAAGAATTCCGACGATGACAACCCAATAGCTTCGATTTTTACGATCATCCTTATGAAAAACGATCCGAATCAACATCAAAAGCGCAAGGATGGCCGAAACATACCAGACCGCAGGATTCCCGGTGCTTGAGATATTCGAAAGCTTCCCGTCCGGATACCCTGCATAGAACCAAACCGACTTCTCGGCAAAGAACCATTCATACCAGTTCGACTGGCACGGATGCGTAGCATCCAGACCGGCATGGTACGCATACATGCTTTTTTGCTTATCCCAAAGGCATTGCAGCTGTTCATGCAGCGTATTGCGATTTTCGGACAGGTAAAAGCTGTACGAAGACGCGTAATACAGGATGACCGGAATCAGGATAAAGAACACGCAGCACAGAACCAATGTCATACATTGCCGATTCCACCGAAGATCAAAGTCCTTGCCTTTTGTGAACCGTCGAAACAGGAATGCCGAAACGATTGCCGCAACCGACAGGAAAAGCATCGGAATCCAGAATCCGTTGGCCAAAATCAAATCGTACCATTCCCAATCGTACTTGACCCGATAGAAAAATCCCTGCGACGGGTGGGAAAGCTTTGCTGCCGCAAACAGCACAAATGCGCCGAGCGTATACAGAACGGGCAGAAGCGGAATCGGATTGATCACAATCTTTCCGACCTGCATGCCGTGTTTTTTGGATTCCTTCCGATCCCGGAACCACGAAACGCATCGAGCGATAAACTGTGTGAAAAACAGCACGGCAAGTCCCGCTCCGGAATACAGACAGGTCCATTTGCTGGATGCACCGAGTCCGAAGGCAAGCCCGCAAAGTCCAAGCGAGAGCATCTGCTTTTCAAACGGTGCATCTGTTCGATTCTGTTCCATATAATCCAGCATGAACAGGAACATCAGCAGCGTAAAGAACAACGCATAAACATCGATCGTTGCAATACGCGTTTGAGAAAAATGCATACAGTCAACCGCAAACAAACCCGCTGTCAGGAACGCATATTCGGTTCTCCGAAAGATCCGCTTCGCCAAAGCATACAGCACCCAAAGGATCAACACGCCGAACAGCGTACCGGTAAACCGCCATCCAAACGGATTCATACCGAAAATGCGAACGCCGAGTGCGATCAGAACTTTTCCAAGCTGCGGATGCGTCCACTCATAGATAGAAAAGCCGTTGTCGCGCACATAGGAGAAATCCGTTACGCCGACACGTTTTCCTTCAAAGTACAGATTTGTATCCGTAACAATCTCATAAGCGGTACGCGCATGATATATCTCGTCAAAGTACATCCCGTTGAGATAGGATGGTTCGCTCGGAACCGTATTCTGCTCGTCGAGCAGAGCCTGCTGATTCGGGAATTGATCAGCGCCTCTTGCGTCGTACTGCACATAGATCGAAGCATCGATCCGATTGCCGTTCGCATCAAAGATTGCAATCTCATTGAACGCCGCATTGCCGGAAGCGACAAACAATCTTACATAGCGTGTATGCAAAGGAACGTTGCATTGTTTCCATTTGAACATATCACCAAAATCTTGTTTGACTTCCGTATAATGATCTGAATCGTCATAAAACCGAATCGTGCCTTCGGCAATGTTGCCGTTCAGCCAGATCTGAGAAACATCGCATTCGGTTCCGAGATCAATGATCACCGTTTCTTCGGTTTCGCCGATCCATGGATGGGTCGGAAAGGCCGTTGTCCCCAGGTTGACAAACGCGACGATCGCGTATACCGCCATCAACGCAAGCAACAGTAGGCGATCCTTCTGGGTCAAGGTTCGCGAAGAGGGAATCGGATTTGCATGGATCAACGTTTTTTTCATGCCTTCACTCCTTTCCCAAGTGCGATCTCCTTACGAACCACGGCTGTCGTCAGATAGAAGGTTGAGAGAACCTCCAATGCCGAACAGACCGCGAGAAAATGATTGTGTCGTTCTCCTCCGCGGATGGCGTCGATCGCGCCGTCCGAAACAACGTACATGGCGACCTGCTCATTCAAGAATGTCGTAACGCTCAGCAGCAGCGCTGCAAGCAAAATCCGCTTATCCTTACTGCCCGCATAAGCGAACAGCAGCAGAATCAAGACCGGAAAAACATAGCGCTCATGCATATAATGTCCGAACGTAAACACCCAGAGCATAAAGCATGCCGCAGTCAGGTACAATACTTCCGGATCGCGTTCATGCATTCTGTCCGCACGAGTATACCGGAAAACCATCCAGATGACCCCGCCAAGCGCAGCAACAATCGCAATGATCCCGAACATCTTGAAGGTAAACCCCTGCGGGAGCAGTTTACCGATCAGCCAAAGAATCCAGCAGCCAATCGGAAGGATAAGACCGAGGAGCCCGATCACCGAACCATAGAACGCGCTGTCGTTTGTCGATAAGAATGTTTTCAGCTCGGACAGCTTCGCATTCTGCAGCAACCATCCGATCATTCCGAGCACACCGACCGTTCCAAGCAAAACCCAGTAGAAGGATTCGGCTTCCGGGAATGCAAATGTGATCAGCTGAATGATTCCGAATGCCAACGCCATAAAGCCCAATGTCAGGTAGGATCCGATCCCGTTGCGAGTTTTAAAATCCCGCACCGATTCGAAGCCGATCCAAACGATCGCTGTCGGAAAAACAAGCTTTCCGGCCGTGCTGAGCGCGTTCAGGAGCGCACCGCCTGCAGAAGCTCCGCGGAACAAATCCGCATCCGCACGTGTCCAATTCGCGCCGAGCAGCGCAAAGTAATTGTACCCCTCTACCGTGGCATAGTCATAACCGGAGGACGCTTTGAAGAAGCGTTCCACGATCCAAAAAGGAGACATCGTTCCGCGAAACGGCAGAGATACCAAAAAGATCAGCAGCAGCGAAGATGCGACTGCGACAACCGACTTGATCAGATCCGTTCTTTGCAATCTCCGATCCTTTTGCGTTGCAAGCGTAGCGATATAAACGATGGCAAGAACCGGACCGTAAATCAATGCCTGCCATTTGATCAGTACCGCGATCGCAAACCAGATTCCGCACAGAATACGTCGATCTTTGCGAAGCGCTTCAAAGGAAAGCAAAAGGAACAGCGTCAGGATCGAATCAATCTGTCCCCATGCCCCGGATAGGAAGAATACCGCAGGGTTCAGTACGATCAATCCGGCAAGCGTCAGACCTATTGCATCCGGGCAATCCTGTTCTTTGCAGAATCGAAGAATCAAAAGTCCGCATCCGATATCCGCCAAAAATGCAGGCAGCATATACCAGAACAAACGAAGCGTTTCGCTTTCCCAATCCGCAACGTGCAGAACGCGCATCAGAGTCTGCATCCCACCGAGGATCAGCATATATCCCGGCGGGTAATCGTACCATGTTCCATCATAGAACGTCGCAAAACCGCCGTTCGCGATCTGATTTCCCCATGCGATCCAGCAGCTCATATCGGTCGCATGACCTTGATAAACGCTGCAAAGAAGCAATCGGATGACGAATCCGATGAGGACAACTGCGGCAAAGATCGCATATCCGGTGCGCTTTGGAAGTGAAGCTGCTTGCAGAGAATCGAAATGCCGATAGATGCCATAAAGAAGCGCTGCCGCCGCAAAAATCGTCGACCAGGCGATCAGAGAGAAAAACGCTTCATAGGAACCCTCTGCCTTTTCGGACGCTTTGGTTTGCGAAGAGCGCGTTGCAAGCTTTTGAAACGGAACCGGTGCGCTGTCGCTTTTTTCGACGGTGATGTTGCGAAACCGGGCGACGCCCTCGGAAACGCTTGAATACCCGCCGAGTCGCAGCGCAATCCGAACGGACTCCTGAGACTTTGCCGTTTCAAATGCCAGCGTGACGGTTTCCCAATCGTTTGTTCCGTAAACGCCGTTGGAATACAGATAGCTGCCGTCAATGCTGTAATTATCGATCGACAGCGTTGCGCCTTCTCCGTCTGAAACGCCTTCCGTGCATAGCTCGGCCCGGAGAACATAGCGCGTGCTTGCCGCAACAGGGATGTCATGCACGAGCCGACAGTCATTCAACGTATCCGAAGCAATCGTAACCACGCCGTCTTCGCAGGTTACGGAAGAGCTGTTCTCATAAGAAACGACGCTCCATCCGATCGGAAGTCCGTCCTCGGAACACTCCCGAAAATCAAATGATTCCTTCGATACTCCATTGGAGCCGGCACAGCCGATCAGTATTACAGCGCAAAGCATCAACGTAAGAATGGCTGCATACGATCTTCTTTTCAAAATCTCTTCCTCCGACTGTTCTGTACTTAAAATGCGTTTTCAAACTGTTCGACATGCGCGTCGTCGAGCCAAACTTCCACAACGTCAAATCGACAGGGTTGTTCTGTCAGGCCGTTTTCGGCGCAGTACCCAAGCGCGGCCTTGCGAAGATTCTGTTGCTTCTTCCAGGTAACGGACTGACGCGGAAACGCAACGGTATCGTTGCTTCTTGCTTTCACTTCCACAAAAACAATTGTTCCGGTTTTCCGTTCCTGCATGACAAGATCCAACTCGCAATGCCCGAATCGGTAATTGCGCGCAAGCGTCTTCATTCCCGCCTTATGCAACGCTTTTTCGGCAATCTCTTCCCCGCGTTTCCCCGCGTCAATTGTTCTCATAAAACTTTTTCAAAAACGACCTTCTGTGAATCGGAGTCATTCCGAATTCGCGGATGGCGTTCATATGCTCCTGCGTTCCGTAGCCTTTGTTCCGAGCAAAACCATATTGCGGATACAGCTTGTCCTGCTCAATCATGTAGTGATCCCGTTCCACCTTCGCTACGATCGATGCGGCCGCTATGGAGTAACAAAGCGCATCGCCGTGAATGAGCGGATGCTGCCGCGCAGCGATATTCAATCCCGTTAACGCATCAATCATGACGTCCGTAACAGGCGTTTGCATTTTGGCAAAGGCATCCGCAAAAGCCAACTTGGTTGCCTCCAGGATGTTGATTCGATCGATCACATCCGGCTCGATCCAGGCAGTCTGAACCTCCACGGCCGTGTGAAGAATCTGCTCATAAAGCATTTCACGCCGTTTCTCCGATACCTTTTTGGAATCATTGATATACGGGATCAACGGTTCGGGCGGCATAACGACGCATGCAACAACAACGGGTCCCGCAAGCGGTCCTCTTCCGACTTCATCCATACCGGCAAGAACGATCCCGTCCTGCGCCCAGAATTCCCGATCGATCCGAGAAATGGTAAGAAGCCGCTCCTGTTCATTCTTTTGCGCCATAACGTTCCGCCTCATCTTCCTTGGCAATCGGTCGCTCCAGCGTAACATGTGCGATCTTTCCACCGCGGAACTCGTCCAACAAAACCCGCGCTGCACGTTCCGTATCAAGCTCGCCGCCTTTGATCAAAAATCCGCGACTTTGGCAGACTGCATGCAAAAGATTCTCATCCGGTGTTTCGCGATCGATTTTTTTATATCGGGCTGACAGTTCTTCCGGACAAAGGTTCCGAAGCTCTTGCAGCAATTGCAAAGCAAGCTCCTCAAGCTCAAGTATTTCATCATTGATCGAGCCGAGGAAGGCAAGATGACGGGCCGCTGTCTGATCTTCAAGCTTCGGCCAGAGCAAACCCGGTGAATCGAGCAGCTCCAGATAGGGTGTTACGCGAACCCATTGCGTTCCCTTTGTAACTCCGGGGCGATCTCCGACTTTGGTCCGCGACTCCCCCGCGATCCGATTGATGAACGTCGATTTCCCTACATTCGGTATTCCGACAACCAATGCCCGCACCGTTTTTTGAACGCCCTTTGCTTTCATGCGTTCCACTTCACTTTTTGTGGATTCGGATATCAGGCGAGTTGCAAGCGTCTTTCCTCCGGAAGAAGTCGAGACGATTTTCCCGGAGAGAATTCCCCGGCTTCGAAAATATTGAATCCATTCCTCGGAAACGTGATCATCCGCAAGATCACTCTTGTTCAAAAGCACGATTCGCGTTTTACCCGCAAACAAGTCATCAAAATCCGGATTCCGGGATGCGCGCGGCGCTCGTGCATCGACGATTTCCACGACAACGTCGATCCGTTTCAGCTGCTCCGATAGCTGTCGTCGTGCTTTTGCCATATGCCCCGGATACCAATTGATTTGATTCATATCTGCCCTCCTGCGTCGATTCCTACGCAAAGCAAAACCCCTGTTCGGGATTTCTTCCTATATTATGCACGAAAAGTTTGGAAAAGGGAACCCCCCAAATGTTACGAAAACGGAGAAAAAACGTAAAATCATGCAAAAAACAACGACCCTTCGAATCGAAAGGTCGTTGCACAAATACTAGTGGACTTATTTCTTCTCGTCGATGCGCTCGCGAATCTTCGCAGCCTTACCGCTTCTGTCACGCAGATAATAGAGCTTTGCTCTGCGAACAACGCCGTGACGAAGGACTTCGATCCGGCCGATACGCGGGCTGTTGTACGGGAAAGTACGCTCTACGCCGATGCCATAGGACATACGACGAACGGTGAAGGACTTGCGGATACCGCCGCCCTGAATTTTGATGACGATGCCTTCAAAGTTCTGAAGACGCTCACGGTTGCCTTCAACGACCTTCACGAAAACACGGACGGTATCGCCGATTTCGAGTTCAGGCAGATCGTTGCGAAGCTGTTCTTTTTCGAGTTCACGAATGATGTCAGACATGATTGATTTTCTCCTTTTGAATGATATTCACAGACGTTCACGGAACAACTTCCGGCGGACCGCCCGATGTCGCAAGCGGCATTATACCATAGAACATGCCGAATTGCAAGACTTATTTTTGAAACTTTCCGAAATGGCCGAGTAAAATCGGACGCATTTGTTTGGTCTTCAAGAGTGCCTGTTCATGACGCCACTTTTGAATCTTCGCATGATGACCGTTTTGCAAAATTTCCGGAACGATCATTCCGCGAAAGTCGGCCGGACGCGTATACTGCGGATACTCCAGAAGTCCGTCCGCATGCGACTCATCGAGCACGCTCTCTTCACTGCCAAGCACGCCGGGAATAAACCGTGACAGACAATCAACCAATACCATCGCAGGCAATTCGCCGCCGGTCAGAACATAGTCACCGATGGACAGTTCTTCGTCAATGATGGTGTTGACGCGTTCATCGACGCCTTCATAATGACCGCAGAGCAGGATCAACCGTTCTTCCTTTGCAAGTTCCTGGGCTCTTTTCGCCGTCAGCAGTTGCCCGCGCGGAGTCAGCAGGATTCGATGCGCAGGCGCATCGCCTTGAACGGCTTCCATGCAATCAAAGATCGGCTGTGCCATCATCACCATTCCCGCACCGCCGCCAAACGGATAATCATCCGTTTTTCGATGCTTATTGTCGGCATAATCGCGAATGTTGTGCGTGTGGATTTCCAACAGTCCGTTTGCCTGGGCCCTGCCAAGCATACTGGAGCCGAAAACGCCGGTGAACATTTCCGGAAACAGCGTTAAGATATCAATCTTCAAAGAGTCCGACCTCCTTCAGAACGTCTGCTTTGAAAACGATACGCTTCTCTTCTACATCCACCGTATCCAGCACCCGTTTCAATGCGGGAACCAGGAGTTTGCCATGCTCGATTTCATAGACGTCATTCGCGCCGGTCTCCAAAACATCGGTAACCGTTCCGTAAGAATTCCCATCCGTATCGGAAGCCGAACAGCCGATCAGATCCGCCACAAAATACGTATAGGCCGGAAGTGATACGGCATGCGCACGATCCACACAGAGATATTTCCCGCGCAGCAAGTTTGCCTGTTCCGGGGTCTCATATCCTTCAATCGAAAGGATTACAGTGTTTTCGGCAATCGAAGAAACAGAAATCTGCACGGGAACATACGTATTCCCGTGCATTTCCAGATAGGCATGTTCAAGGCCGCGAAACCGACGGCTGTCATCGGTCGTCGGATTCACCTTGACGGCGCCATGAACGCCGTGCGGACGGGCGATTTCCCCGATCCGATAATACATGTTGCTCACAGAATATCCACAACGACGCGCTTCTCATCGTTGATCGAAGCGGCTTTTACGACGGTACGGATAGCCTTAGCGATTCTGCCGGACTTCCCGATCACCTTGCCGGTATCGGAAGGATCCACGGAGAGCTCGATGACCACGCGGTCCTCTTCCTCCCGCTTCTCTACCCGAACAGCTTCCGGATGATCGACAAGGCTTTTGGCGATCATTTCAACAAGTTTATCCATGCAATGCCCTCACGATCAATCGATCGCGCCGGACTTCTTGAGCAAACCGCGGACGGTGTCGGTCGGCTGAGCGCCATTCTTCATCCATTCCTTGGCACGGTCATTGTTGACCTTCAGTTCTGCCGGCTCGGTGACAGGATTGTAATAACCGATTTCCTCAACGAATGCGCCATCACGCGGTGCGCGGGAATCCGCTACTACAATACGGTAGAAAGGCTGCTTCTTCGCGCCCATTCTTCTGAGTCTGATTTTCAACATGGTTTGATTCCTCCATTTATAATTTCTGATGTATGTTCGAAAACGGCTGTGCCGTGATCGTCCAAGGTTTAAAACGAAAATGGGAAGCCGCCGCGCTTTTTCATCTTCTTCCCGAGCTTACCGCCGGTCAGCTGCTTCATCAGTTTCCGGCTTTGATCAAACTGATTGATCAAGCGATTCACATCCTGAATCTGAGTTCCGCTTCCGCGGGCTATTCTGCGACGGCGGGATGCATTCAGAATATCCGGATTCTCCCGTTCCTTCGGAGTCATTGCCTGAATGATGGCCTTTGTTCGTCCCATCGCTTTTTCATCCACGACGACGTTCCCCATCTTTCCGCTCATTCCGGGGATCATCCCCATGATCTCCTCCATGGAGCCCATATCCTTCATCTGCTCCATCTGATCGAGAAAGTCGTTGAGCGTAAAAGCATTGGAACGCATTTTCTGCTCGAGTTCCTTTGCCTTCTTTTCATCAAAAGCCTTCTCTGCTTTCTCAATCAGCGTCAGAACATCGCCCATACCGAGGATTCGGCTTGCCATACGGTCCGGGTGGAACGGTTCAAGATCCGTCATCTTCTCGCCTGTTCCCGCGAACTTGATCGGCTTCCCAGTCACGGCGCGAACCGACAGCGCGGCGCCGCCTCTCGTATCGCCATCCAATTTGGTAATGATGACACCGGTCAACGGAACGGCTTCATCAAAAGCTTTGGCAGCATTCACAGCGTCCTGACCGGTCATTGCGTCGATAACAAGCAAAATCTCTGCAGGATCACAGGCATCGCGAACCCGCTTCAATTCGTCCATCATATCGTCGTCAATGTGCAAGCGACCTGCGGTATCCACAATGACTACGTCCATAAAGCGAGACTTCGCATAGTCGATCGCTTCGAGGACCGTTTTTTCCGGCTTTTGCGTCCCTTTTTCGAAGACAGGGGCTTCGGCTTTTGCTCCGACCACTTTCAATTGTTCGATCGCAGCCGGACGGTAAATATCGCATGCGCAAAGAAGTACATTCTTCCCATACTGCTTTTTAATTAAGGAAGCGAGCTTTCCGCACATCGTCGTTTTGCCGGCGCCCTGCAAACCGGCCATCAGGATAACTGCCGGTTTTTTGGAACCGAACTCCAATTTCGCGTTGGTGCTGCCCATCAGATTCGTCAGTTCTTCATTGACGATCTTGATGATCATCTGACCGGGCGTTAAACTTTCCAAAACGTCCGCTCCGACGGCACGCGCTTCAACCGTTTTGATAAAATCCTTTACGACGCGGAAGTTGACGTCAGCCTCCAAAAGAGCAAGCTTGATCTCCCGCATGGCATCACGCACTTCGCGTTCGGACAAACGCCCTTTTCCGGTGAGCTTTTTAAAGATATTCTGCAATTTGGAAGCAATGCCTTCAAATGCCATATGTATCCTCCCAGATCTCGTTCAAAGTCACAAGATATCCGTCAAAAGCATCGCGATCGGCAGGATTCAGCTCCACATCGTGAAACCGACGTTCCATCGCGTTCAGAATGCTGCGATGGCGCATTGCCTTCTCAAGCAGATGCAGCTTGGACTCATGATCCTTCAGCGTATGCTCTGCGCGCATCAGCAGATCACGGACCGCCTGACGTGAGATATTCTCGCGCTCGGCAATCTCCGCAAGAGAACAGTTCTCATTTGCATACTGGTCGACGACGCTCCGCTGCCGATCGGTCAAGAGCGCGCCGTACATATCCAACAGATTGCCCAGTTCTATAATGCGATCCATAGTTCCTCACAGGTGTAAAGTATTTTTCCTTTACACTTGTTTCATTATACAAAAAAAGACGAAAATGTCAAGCACTATTTATCGAAAATCCGAATCGTTTTCAAATAAGTTTACAATCAGTTTTACCGATCCTTCGCTTGATCTGCCGATACCGAGGAATCGATCGGCGGCATAAAGTCGGACAAACCCACGGACGGGACGGTTCAGATTCGTTTCCAATCCATTCAGCGAAGGACGCAACCGATCTGGGTGCAGCACGCAAGCCGGCATGAATTGCAGTGCATCATCGCAGGAAGTCAGCGAATCGGAAAGCCGATTTGCTTCTTTCAGTCGATAGAGTTCCGGGATCGTGAAGGACCGATTCAGATCAAACGGTCCGGAGGAAGTCCGAAGCAAAAATGACATATGGGACGGAACATTCAGGGCAGACCCGATATCGGCGCAAAGCGTGCGGATATAGGTTCCGCGCGAGCATTTCACACGAATCAGAAACCGATTTGGCGCGGTTTGCGCAATCAGTTGAATCGAATCAATCACAATCTCGCGTCGTTTCTCCGGAATTTCCGTTCCGCTGCGCGCAAGGTCATACAACTTTTTTCCATTGTACTTCAAAGCCGAATACATCGGCGCGATCTGTTCTCCGGATCCCAGAAATTGAGAAAGCACAGCGGTCAGCTGTTCGCTTCGGATGATTGTATCGCAGCGCTCCGTAACGGTTCCCTGTGCATCCTGTGTGTTGGTTGCAATGCCAAATGAAATCTCGGCAAGGTATTCCTTTTGTTTGTCAACGAGATAATCAAACAACCGGACGGCTCTGCCGACGCATACCGGCAAAACGCCGGCCGCCTCCGGGTCCAAAGTCCCGAGATGACCGACGCGCTTTATGCCGAAAAGCTTTCGAATATCCACCACAACATCGTTTGACGACATGGCAGGTGGTTTTAAGACTGCAACGATGCCTTCCATTTTCTCACCGCTTCCACCATTTTACATAGAACGAGCTCTTTCGCTTTCTCCATAGGGACGCAGAGCGTGAATCCGGCTGCACGCGAATGTCCGCCACCGCCGAATTGCGTGGCAATTTCCGAGACGTCTGCCCCCCATTTGGACCGAAGACTTCCGCGAATCTTTCCGTCCGACGATTCCCGCAGGGTACATGCGATTTCCACGGGAGCAAGATCGCGAACGTAATCGATCAATCCTTCACAATCGGATTCCTCTGCAGAAAACCGAGCAAGCGTATCCCGATTGAGACAAACAATCCCGACGGAATTCTCCTCGGCAAGGGTAACGTTCTCCAACGTGTATGCGATCAGTTTTCCCTTGTTCAAAGGCACTGTACGAAACAGAATTCGATTCAGTTCGGGAAGGTCGATGCCGTATTGCAAAAGTTCTCCTGCAATCCGAAAGGTATCCGATGTAGTGTTGGAATACGAAAAATTGCCGGTATCGGTCGCGATCGCAGTGAACAAACAAACGGCAATCTCACGGTCAATCGGAATCTGCATCTTCGTCAACAGCCGATAGATCAATTCCCCTGTTGCACCGACTTCTTCGACCCAGTCTCCGTCCTTGGTATTCTTCGGGTTCGTTCCGTGATGATCGATGCAGAAACGAAACGCACATTGCTCCAGAAACGGTTCTAAAGCATCTGCGCGGGAATGATCGCCGCAATCGATGTAAACGGCAGCTTCCGGAATCTTTGAAACGGATGAAACGACCGTATCGCTTCCGGACAAAAAGCGTAAATACTTGGGTACTGCATCAACACAGGCAACAATCGCGTGTTTTCCAAGGGATTGCAAAGCGCGACTCAATGCAAGGCAAGAGCCCAACGTATCACCGTCCGGTGAACGATGGGCTGCCAATACAAAATCGTTATGCGATTCAAAGAACTGTTTAGCGCATGCAAGGTTCATTCTTGAGGCTCCTCGTTCGATGCATCTTTATGAAGGGAGCGCAGAACTTCGGAGATATGAACCGAATATGCGATCGAATCGTCTCCGACGAATTTGATCTGCGGGACGCGCCGGATGGTCATGCGATTGCCAACCTCATGCTGAATGAAGCCTGCCGCATGATTCAATGCGGCGACTGCTTCTTTTGTCGCATTCGCATCCTCTCCGTAGATGGATACATGCGCTTTGGCATACTTCAGATCGGGCGTTACTTCCATTGCCGTAATCGAAGTGACGACCGGTATCCGCGGATCCTTCATATCGAAAATCACCGCGCTGACCGTTTTTTTCAGCTCTTCGCTGAGTCGTTCCATTCTGACCTTGGCCATTACCGCTGAACTTCCTCCACCGTATAGCATTCAATCACGTCATCCACAAGAATATCGTTGAAATTCTCAATGGAAATACCGCATTCATACCCGGCAAGCACTTCTCTTGCATCGTCTTTAAACCGCTTCAAAGAAGCAATCTTGCCGTCGTGCATAACGATACCGCCGCGAACAACGCGGATCTGCGCATTGCGAACGACCTTGCCTTCATTGACATAGGCACCGGCAATCGTTCCGACGCCGGAGATGCGGAAGGTTTCCCGAACCGTGCAGCGACCGAGATCCACTTCCTGATAAACCGGCTTGAACATGCCCTTCATCGCGTTCTCAACGTCTTCAATCGCATTGTAAATCACGCGGTAGGTGCGTACATCCACCTTCTCCTTCTCGGCCGTTGTGCGTGCGGTCGAATCCGGACGAACGTTAAACCCGATGACGATCGCGTTGGAAGCAGATGCGAACATAATATCGCTTCCCGTAATTGCGCCGACGCCGCTGTGAATGCAACGAACGCGTACTTCGTCGTTGGAAAGCTTTTCAAGCGCCTGTTTGACCGCTTCCACCGAGCCGGTCACATCCGCTTTAATGATCAGGTTCAGTGTCTTCAGCTCGCCTTCGGCCATCTGACTGAACAAATCGTCCAGCGACACTTTCTGCTGCTGCTTGATTTGCGCTGCCTTGATCCGATCACGCCGTTCTTCCGCTACCTGACGGTTGAGCTTGTCATCGTCTGCTGCAAAGAGCATATCGCCCGCATCCGGAACTTCGTTAAAGCCGAGTACTTCCACAGGGGTAGAAGGTCCCGCAGCATTCACAACGCGGCCCTTATCGTCCATCATTGCGCGAACTCTGCCATAAGCCGTACCAGCCACGATTGTATCGCCCTTATGCAGCGTACCGTTCTGAACCAAAACCGTTGCTACCGGGCCTCTTGCTTTATCAAGCTCCGCTTCGATAATCGTTCCTTTCGCAAGGCGATCCGGATTGGCGCGAAGCTCGAGAACATCCGCCTGGAGCAGTACCATCTCCAATAGGGTGTCCAGATTGATCTGTTTCTTTGCGGAAACCGGAACGCAGATTGTGTCACCGCCCCATTCTTCCGAAACGAGTCCATGCTCGGTCAGCTGCTGTTTCACCCGCTCCGGATCGGCCGTATCACGGTCGATCTTATTGATCGCAACAACAATCGGAACGCCCGCTGCCTTCGCATGATTGATGGCTTCCACCGTCTGCGGCATAATTCCGTCATCCGCGGCAACAACCAAAATAACGATATCCGTAACCTGAGCGCCGCGTGCGCGCATCGCCGTAAACGCTTCATGGCCGGGCGTATCGATAAACGTGATCTGACGATCGTTCAGCGTGACCGTATACGCGCCGATATGCTGCGTGATACCGCCCGCTTCGCCCGCGGTCACATGAGAATTCCGAATCGCGTCAAGCAGCGACGTCTTACCGTGGTCGACGTGGCCCATGATCGTAACGACCGGAGGACGAGGCTTAAGCTTATCCTCGGGATCAGCATCTTCTGCGGCTTCGAGCAGGGTCTCTTCCATCGTTTTGGCAACTTGTTTTTCAAGGGTGATGCCAAATTCTCCGGCGATCAGCTCACAGGTATCAAAGTCGATTTCCTGATTGATATTTGCAATGATGCCAAGCATCAGCAGCTTCTTCAGCAGCTCATTGGCAGGTTTGCCGAGCTTCTCGGACAGATCCTTCACCGTAATGGTCTCCCCGTTGATTACGGCATGCTCGATCACAATCGGAGCGGGCTTCGGCGACGAAACCTCCTGCGAACCGCGACGAACTTTGCGGCGATTGCCCATCTGCGTATCGTCTTCCCATCCGCGAGCGGACGGTCCGGCTTCTTTTTGCATAGTCTTTTTATTTTTCGCCTTCTTGTCCTGTGTGTCGTAATTCTTCTTTTTGTCCGTACGCGCACGATCCGAAGAAGTCGGCGTATTGATTACAACCGCTCGCGAGCCTTGCTGCGTCTGCGCGCTCTGATTGCGATTCGGCTGCGGACGGTTGCCGGCCTGCGGCGCACGGTTTTCCTGCCGCTGCGGACGATTGTCCTGGCGCGGCGGCCGTTCCTGCTGATTTCGCTGAGAACGATCATTCGTCTCTGTACGTGCCGGAACCGCTTTGGGGAGTGGTTCTTCGCGAACGTGTTCCGATGCTTCCGCTTGCTGCACAGCGACAGGCTCCGGTTCCTCGGTTCCGCCGACGTGCACGGCAAGATCGCTTTCGCTCGCAAGGATCGAAGCAAGACGCTCTTTCCGCTCCTGCTCCAGTTTTGCTGCCTTTTGGGCTTCTTCTATGTCGATCAACTTCCCTTCGTTCCGACGCGCCGAATCCAGCAACTTCCCCAAAGATGCCTTCGTGGACTCAACAGACGACAGAAGCATCTGAAGATCTTCCTTTAATTGTTTTGCAGTTTCAAGATAATTCGCCATTCTTGTACCCCCGCTGTTACTCTTGGGACAAAAGCCCTTCTATCATTGTTCGAAACGGTTCATCCAAAACCGCCATCGCAACTCTCCCCGGTTTTCCGATCGCTTCTCCGACGCAGTCGACAAAGGAGATCGGAATCTGATGATGCTTACACATCGCGATATACTGCGATTTTGTTGCCTCGGATGCGGAATGTTCCACCAGAACCAGTTTTGCCCGATTCGATTGAATCGCTTTTTCAACAGAGAACGCGCCGCTCTGTGCTTTTCCGGCCTTCATACAAAGCCCGATCGCGTTATACAGTTTGTTCTGCACGTTTCACATCCTCCGCAAGCTGAGAACAGATCGTTTCATCGAGCGTTACGTGCAGCGCACGATCAATTGCATGAGATTTCAACGCCTTTTCAAAGCACGCCGTTTTCGCACAGATGTATGCGCCGCGTCCGTTGCGCTTCCCGGTACGATCGATTACAATGTTCTCCTCCTCGGTTCGCACAACGCGCAAAAGCTCCGTTTTCGGATAGGATTGCCTGCACGCAACACACATCCGCATCGGTATTTTTTTCAGCACGTTATTCCTCCGATGATTCGAGTGCTTCGGAAGCATTGTCCGCCTGCGACTGGCTCTTGATATCGATCTTCCAACCGGTCAGCTTAGCTGCAAGCCTTGCGTTCTGACCTTCCTTGCCGATCGCCAAAGACAGCTGCGAATCCGGTACGATTACGCGTGCCGACTTCTCCTCATCATTGACATAAACCATCAGCACCTTCGCGGGGCTCAAAGCCTTTGCAATATAGACTGCACTGTCGCTGTCCCACTCGATGATATCGATCTTCTCGTTATACAATTCGTTGACAATACGTTCTACACGCTGCCCACGCTGACCGACGCACGCGCCGACCGCATCCACCTGGGGATCGCTCGACCAAACGGATACCTTCGTGCGGAAACCGGCCTCACGCGCAATGGACTTGATCTGAACAACGCCGCTCATGATTTCGGGAACTTCCAGTTCAAACAACCGTTTCACCAGACCCGGATGCGTTCTCGATACAGAGACCTGCGGTCCCTTATTGTCCTTACGCACTTCCAGCACATACACTTTCAGACGTTGATTGTTTTCATACGTTTCACCGGGAATCATTTCATTCGCGGTCAGGATACCATCCGTCTTGCCAAGCTCAACAAACGCGTTCCCTTTTTCGACGCGCTGTACGATTGCAGTGAGAATCTCGTTCTCGGTTTCCTTGTACTCCTCGTAAATGTTGCCGCGTTCGGCTTCACGAATTCGCTGAACCATGACCTGCTTTGCCGTCTGGGCTGCGATGCGGCCGAAATCTTTTGTAAATGCTTCCTCTTCAAGCACGTCGCCGAGATCATAGAGCGGATTGATTTTTTTTGCCTTCGCAAGAGAAATCTCCTGCGATGGATTTTCTACCTTTTCAACAACCGTTTTCGATGCCCAGATATGAATTTCTCCGGTGTTCCCGTCAATCTCGGCACGAACGTTGCCGGTGGAATTGTAGTTTCTCTTATAAGCAACGCAAAGTGCAGCCTCAAAAGCGTTCAGCAAAACGTCTTTTTTAATACCGCGTTCTTTTTCAAGCGCATTCAAAGCATCAATAAATTCTGCATTCATCTTCAAAAAACTCCTTCATTCTTTCTAAAAAATTAATCAAAACGGATATTGGGACGAATCAACGCACAATCCTTTTTCATGATCGTTCGTTCTTCGCCCTTTTCCGTGCGGATCGTAAATGTCTCTGCGTCGAAGCCGATCAGCTCGCCAATCCACTCCTTCTTCTTTTCCATGGGAGCATACAGCCTGACCTGCATTTCTTTCCCCATGGCGCGCTCATAATCGCGATCCTTTTTCAGCGGTCGATCGATTCCGAGCGACGAAACGGAAAGGACATACTCCTGTTCAATCGGATCGGCTTCATCGAGGATCGGGTCCAAAGCGCGGCTCACAGCCTCGCAGTCGTCAATCGTGACACCGCCTTCCCGATCGATGTAAAATGTAAGAACCCAGTCCCCGTATTCCTTCTGAAATTCGACATCGCAAAGTTCAAAGCCCATCCGGGCAATCACAGGTGCAGCAAGCTGTTCGCAGATTTCTACCGTTTTCATTTCTCCCTCAAAACGAAAGAGTGAGGTTTTTCCCCACTCCTTCAAGTTCAACATTCCAACAATGCGGATTATACCATAGAATCGCGATGAATGCAAGTATTATTTCGATAAAGTCTTGTTTCCGTGATTCCCAACGACTCGGTCAACACGGTCGAACAGTTTTTGTTCGTCCTCGGACGCCGGTCGATCGGACTTGGGTGCAAACAACTGCGTTTTTGCGTAATGTACCATCGCTGCATACGAGATAACAACCGATATACCCAAGACGATCAGGTTCCACGGCTCAATCACGGGCAGAACGAAGCTCAGAAGAGATAAGATTACGCCTGCGGTAAATACGCCTGTTGCAATCTTTCCATACCAATCGGCATATGCAACCTTATGATGCTTCAACATGATCGCGCCGCCGGTAAACATCAGCAGCTCTTTCAGAACGATCAACCCGAAAACGACTGCATAAAGAATCGCAATTGTACGGGATTCGAGACAGAATTTGCCGATAAGGATGCATATCAGTGCCGCTACCCCCATCAGCTTATCCGCGAGTGGATCCAGAATCTTTCCGACCGGAGTTACCCAGCCGAACGTTCTTGCCAAAAATCCGTCAAGAATATCCGTCAAAAACGCGACGGCATAGATAATCAGCGGAATCCAGAATGCAGCAACACCGACGGAATTCGACGGGTCAGTCGCGGTCGAAAGCGCATCGAAGAATTGCCAAACGAATACGCCGGTCAACACAATACGAAGAGAAGTCAGAATGTTCGGAATCTGTTTCATCGAACGGTCCGATCCTCAACGTACAGTTCCCGAACGGCATTCTCGTCAACCGCTTCCTCCTGCATCTTTACGGGCGCATTCTTAGCAGCTTCCGCTGCATCACGCGCATCGAAGAATTTCGTCGCAACCTGCGGGAACAGCGCATAGCTGAGAACATCTTCTTCCTGGCGAATGCGATCTTTGATCTCAGAGCGGTATTTTTCCAGTTCCGGTTCCAACAGATCGGCCGGGCGGCAGGTGATCACTTCGGCATCCCCGATCGCCTTTTTGCGAACTTCCTCATTCACTTCGCCGGGAAGTCTACCATACTCGCCGCGCAGTAAGCCCTTGGATTCCTTCGTAAAGCTCTTATACCGTCCCATCAGTACGTTCAGAACAGCCTGAGAGCCGACGATTTGGCTGGTCGGCGTAACGAGCGGCGGATATCCGAAATCTTTCCGTACACGCGGCACTTCGGCGAGCACTTCGTAATAACGATCCTCCGCGTTCGCCTGTTTCAGCTGACTGATCAGGTTAGAGAGCATTCCGCCCGGAACCTGGTAAAGCAGCGTATTCGTATCAACACGAAGAGATTTGTCGGAAATCAGCCCTTCCTTCTTCATCCGATCGAATACCTTGCGGAAATGCTTTGCAGCCTCCGAAAGCGCATTCAGATCGAGGCCGGTATCCCGTTCCTGTCCTTTCAATGTAGCAACAAGCGGTTCCGTTGCCGGCTGTGAAGTACCGTTGCCGAAGGGAGACAACGCCGTATCAACAATATCCACACCGGCCTGCATTGCCATCAGGTACGTCATATCACCGGTACCGGAGGTGTTATGCGTATGCAGATGAATCGGAACATCCACTTCGGCCTTCAACCGCTTGACAAGCGAATAGGCATCGTACGGCAACAGAAGGTTTGCCATATCTTTGATGCAAATCGTATCCGCGCCCATCTGAACCAATTCTTTCGCCAGTTTGACGAAATAATCCTCGCTGTGTACCGGGGACGTGGTATAGGAAATCGCCGGTTCGCAGATGCCGCCGTATTTCTTTGTGTACTTAATCGCAGCCTCAAGGTTGCGCGGATCGTTCAACGCGTCGAAAATGCGAATGACGTCGATCCCGTTTTCAATCGCTTTCCGGCAGAACTGCTCGACAACATCGTCGGCATAATGCTTGTATCCGAGGATATTTTGCCCGCGAAACAGCATCTGCAGTTTGGTGTTCGGAAGATGCTTGCGAAGTGTGCGCAGTCTTTCCCACGGATCCTCATTCAGGAAGCGTAGGCAGGCGTCAAAGGTCGCTCCTCCCCAGACTTCCAACGACCAATAACCAATGGAATCGAGGATTTCGCATGCGGGGAGCATATCGGAGATCGGCATACGCGTCGCAGCAAGCGACTGATGCGAGTCACGCAGAATCGTATCGGTAATATACAGTTTTGACATAAACGCACCTCCTTACCGGAACAGAGAGAGGAAGACACCGGCTGCGATCGCAGAGCCGATAACGCCGGCAACGTTCGGACCCATAGCATGCATGAGCAGAAAGTTTTTCGGGTTTTCCTTCTGTCCGACAACCTGGCTTACGCGCGCCGCCATCGGAACGGCGGAAACGCCTGCTGATCCGATCAACGGATTGATCTTCTTCTTAAGGAACAGGTTCATGAATTTGGCAAGCAGGACGCCGCCGGCCGTACCGCCCATGAATGCAATGACACCGAGAACGATAATCGCAATGGTCGTCCAATTAATAAACGTATTTGCCGTTGCCGTTGCGCCGACGCAGACGCCGAGGAAAATCGTAACGATATTGCACAATTCATTCTGCACCGTTTTGGAAAGACGTTCGGTCACGCCGCACTCACGGAACAAATTGCCGAGCATCAGACATCCAACCAACGGAGCTGCGCTCGGAACGAGCAAGGAAACAAAAATCGTAACGACGATCGGGAACAGGATCTTCTCCGCCTGCGAGACCGGACGAAGCTGTTCCATGACGATCATACGCTCTTTCTTGGTCGTCAGCGCCTTCATGATCGGGGGCTGAATCACCGGAACAAGCGCCATATACGAATACGCCGCCACAGCAATCGGCCCTAAGAATGCCGGTGCCAACTGGCTTGTAACGAGAATCGCCGTCGGGCCGTCCGCCCCGCCGATGATGCCGATGGACGCCGCAATGTTCTGAATCGCCGTATTCTGGCTGTTCATAAACGGAAGCTGGAACACGAGGATGGACAGCGTAAACGCTACGTAGATACCCAACTGTGCTGCAGCACCGAGCAGAAGGGACTTTGGATTTGCAATCAGCGGACCGAAATCCGTCATTGCGCCGACGCCCATAAAGATCAAGCACGGATAGATGCCGAGTTTGACTCCGAGATACAGATAATCGAGCAAACCGGTATTGGATGTGTCGCCGATCAACTCCCAGTTCACATGTCCGCCGGCAAACAGCTCTTCATGAAAGAGGCCTGCTCCCGGAAGATTCGTCAAAAGCATGCCGAATCCGATCGGGACGAGCAGCAAGGGCTCAAACTTCTTGACAATCGCAAGATACAACAGGATGCACGCGACGAGGATCATAATCAGACATTTCCAATTTTCTCCTACAAAAATCTGCGCGAATCCCATCGATTTCAAAAAATCGAGAATGGTATTCCAAATTTGTTCCATAGCAAACCTCGCTTAAGCGATCGTGCAAAGCAAAGTACCGCTCTCTACCGTAGAACCCTTCGTTACAGCGATCGAGGTCACCTTCCCGGCACAAGGAGCCAGAATTTCATTCTCCATCTTCATCGCTTCAAGAATCATCAGCTGCTGACCTTCCTTTACCGTATCACCTTCTTTGACCGACACGGAAAGAATGTTGCCGGGCATCGGAGAAGTTACTTTTTCCCCTTCCCCTACGGGCTTTGCAGCAACGGGCGCCTTTGCGGGTTCCGCTTGAGGGGCAGCCTGCCGGACAGCTTTGGGGTCGATTTCCTCGACCTCTACTTCATATTTCGTACCGTTGACATTGATTAAAAATTTACGCATTTTGGAACTCCTCCCTTAATCGTTTACTTTTTTGATAGATAAAATGCGAAGTCCGTTGACTTGCTTCCCCATTACAGTTGCGAGTGCAGCGGACACGGCGGCAATCAATTCGCCGTGGTTCGGCTCATCCGTAGGTTGCTGCGCAGGTCTCGACGCGACTGGCACCGGCTGCTGGACGGGCTGACTCGTCTTCTTTCGGCCCATAATCCAACCCATGCACTTCACAATCGCAACCAATGCAACAAGGCCGACAAAGACGATGCCAAGGCCGAGCAGAAATGTTAAAAGCGTATCCGAAAGGTACGTACCTTCCTGGAACGACAACACTCCTGATTCAGCTGCTTCCAAATACATCATTTTGAAAACCTCCATGTTGCTTCATAGCGGATAAGATTCCTTACTTACCCTCTTACTATTCATTTACCCGTTTTCCCTCTTTTTCCTTTTTTGTCGGAAAAAATAAATCAATATTCCGAACTGGATATTTTGATTTCCGACCGGGAACGCTACTGCATATGGTAATTCTTGTGATTCTGTTTGTTTTTCTGCTTCTGCTTCTTCTTGCTTCCATGCCGGTGATTTTTACCGCAAGGATGCGGTTTTCTCCGGTCGGAGGGGTTATCCACGGAACGGTGACGCTCTTCGGTGCGATCCCCATTCCGATTCGCGCAAGGGTTCGTCTGTTCTCCGAACCGTTTTTAACGCTGCAGGTATTCCGAAAGAAGATTCCGCTGCACCTACCCAAAACCGATCAGAAACCCGATCCGAGATCGTTCCGCGCTGAGCGGATCCATCTCTATGTAACGCTCGGAATCAGCAATGACGGCGCGCGCACGGTGCAACTGCTCGGCACGCTCAATGTGCTTGCTTCCCTTCTGCTGCCCCTGTTGTTCCGAAACGTCGAGGTATCCGTACAGCCTGCATTTTCCCAGGAGATGTTTCGGCTGAAGGCCGAGGCCATCGGTTTGGTCTTCCCGCTCTTTCTTTTCCTCTCCCACCGCATAAAATCGGCTAAAACAGCGAATCATAGCAAAAAACAACTTGCTGAAAAGAGGTATTCGCATGTCACCGGTTGAAACCATTTTACAAACCACGATGAACGAGATCAAAAAAATCGTCGATGTCAATACGATTGTCGGCGATCCGATTTACGGAGAAGGCGGTGCAGTCGTTCTCCCCGTGTCAAAAGTCAGCCTCGGCTTTTTGACGGGCGGCGGTGATTTTCCGACACAGACCGTGACAAAATCCGACAAAAGCAACGAGTCACTGAAGAATTATCCCTTCTTGGGCGCGAGTGTCGTGGGCGTTACGATCACGCCGAAAGCGTTTCTTTGCATGCGCTCGGGAAGCACATCGATTCTTTGTGCGGACTGCGACAACGCCATTGAACGTCTCGTGCAAATGATTCCCGGCGCGATCGACGACGTGAAGGAAGTCATCCATTCGTGTATGGAGAAAAAGAAACCATGCTGTCAAGACGAATGCAAAGAGTGAAGCTCCTCCTCTCCATCTTTCTTTTAAGTCTGTCTCTGGTTCCGAATTCGGTCCCTGCGGAAGAAGCTGCTCCCTCTGTCACTGCGAAAGGCGCAATTCTCATCGAAGCATCGAGTGGGCGCATCTTGTACGAAAAAAATGCAGATGGGCTGTTTGAACCGGCCAGTACAACAAAGATCATGACGGCGATCGTTGCAATCGAAAGCGGAGATTCGAACCAAATCGTCCGCGTTTCGGAAAAAGCGGCGAATACGGAAGGTTCCTCGATCTATCTAAGCAGCGGCGAATCGATTTCTTTGGAAGACCTGTTGTACGGTCTGATGCTGCAAAGCGGAAACGATGCTGCCGTTGCGATTGCAGAGGCAGTCGGAGGATCAGTCGAAGCATTTGTTCGAATGATGAATGACAAAGCGGCGCTGCTCGGTCTAAAGCATACGCACTTTGAGAATCCGAACGGTCTGCACGTCGAAGGGCACAACACCACCGCACGTGAGTTATGCGCCATCGCCTCCTATGCGATGCAGAATGAACGGTTTCGGACGATTGTTTCCACGAAAACCTGGGTTGCAAAGAGCAGCTTCGTTCCGCGCACTTTCCAAAACAAAAACAAATTTCTGTCCACGTATGAAGGGTATAACGGAGTCAAAACCGGCTATACGAAAGCCGCCGGCAAATGTCTTGTGTTCTCTGCAAAGCGAGACGAAATGCAACTGATCGGCGTCGTTCTGAAGGCAAGCGATATGTGGAACGATGCAAAGACCTTGTTGGACTATGGGTTTGATACGTATGAAATGTGTCCTGTCGCAACAATCAACGATCATTTTTCCGTAAATGTACGCAATGGCGCAAAAAAGTCCTTGCTTGCCTCCCCGATTCAAGATATACTGTATCCGGTTCGATCGGATGGAACCGAGACGCTTTCCGTTTCCAAATCCTGTGTGCAGATGGTTACGGCTCCTGTCGCAAAAGAGCAGCGTCTCGGAACGATACGCGTTGTTCTGAACGGAGAAACGCTCTTCGAAATTCCGATCGTTGCCGACGACGAAGTCTCCCAGAAGCGATATTCCGATTCGCTCATGGAACTGATTCGAAGTTGGTAAAACGCTACCGGGAAGTCTGAGGAGGGTATTATGGTTCGACTGCAAAAATTTATGGCGGACTGCGGTGTTGCATCCCGCAGAGCATCGGAAGAGCTGATCGCAAGCGGGCATGTCACGATCAACGGGATACTGGCTGCCATCGGGCAATCCGTCGATCCCGAGCAGGATCGCGTCGCGGTTGACGGTAAAGTCATTCGACCGCAGCGAAAAAACATTGTGATCATGCTGTACAAGCCGCGCGGCTACGTCAGCACCTCCGAAGACGAACGCGGAAGAAAAACGGTTCAGGAGTTTTTCAAAGAGCTGCCTTACCGGATCTATAATGTCGGTAGGTTGGACCTGAATTCCGAGGGGCTTCTGATCATGACCAATGACGGGGAGCTTGCGAATCAATTGATGCATCCGCGTTACGGTGTCAGTAAAACCTATCGGGTGGTTTGTGACGGAACACTTTCTGCGAACGAAATCGCATCGCTTACCAACGGTGTGGAATTGGACGATGGGATGACAGCCCCCGCCAAGATCACCGATATTCGTCGATCCACGACGGGCGGAACGGCTTTCTCCATCACGATTCGGGAAGGAAGAAACCGGCAAATTCGAAGAATGCTGGAAGCTGTGGGGCATAAAACACTTCGCTTGAAGCGGGAGGCATATGGGCCTCTGCAGCTTGGCTCCATGCGTCCGGGCGAATGGCGATATCTGACGGAAGGGGAAATCGAAGCGCTTCGTACACAAATAAAAGGATAACACGCGGCGACGTCCGAATCGGGCGTCGCTGTTCTTTTGTCCTCTCCGCAAAAACGGTTGCAAAAAACGGCGAACAGCGGTATACTGTATTCAAATTTTCAGAATTTGGAGAAAATCAAATGAGGCTTGCGGTAGATGTGATGGGCGGCGATCATGCGCCCGATGCAATTTTGGACGGATGCAAACAGTTTTTGGAATCGGATTCGTTTTCGGATGCCGAACTTCTCCTGTTCGGAGAGGAAGCCGCTTTGAAGCGCTTTGCCGAGGAAAATACCGCTTTGATGAACCGGGTTCATACGGTTGCCACCACGGAAGTGATCGGTTTTGACGAGAGCCCGACTGCTGCGTATAAAAAGAAAAAAGACAGCTCCATGGTCCGCGCATTTGAATCGGTCAAAGCCGGCGAAGCGGATTGCGTTGTATCCGCCGGCAGCACGGGAGCGCTTCTGACCGGCGCAACGTTGACCTTGCGTCGTCAAAAAGGCGTCAAGCGCCCCGCTATCGCGACGCTGCTTCCGACCACCACGGGCGGCTGCGTTCTGTTGCTCGACTGCGGCGCAAATACCGATTGCAAACCGGGCTATTTGCAGCAATTTGCCATTATGGGAAAAGCCTATATGGAGAAAGTGACCGGAATTGAAAATCCGAAAATTGCGCTGCTCTCCAACGGTACGGAAGCTGAAAAAGGAAACGCTTTGACAAAAGAGGCGCACGAACGACTCAGCGCGATGCCGGACATACAATTTGTCGGAAACGCAGAAGCACGGGAACTAATGAGCGGAAACTTTGATGTATTGGTTTGCGACGGGTTTGACGGCAATGTTCTCTTAAAGGGTTTTGAAGGAGCGGCAAAAGTCATCCTCGGGCTGCTCAAGGAATCCCTGTATAGCTCCATTCGTGGAAAGATCGGCGGTCTGATTGCAAAACCTGCCTTCTCCACGGTTCGAAAAAAGCTCGACTATAAAGAGTACGGCGGCGCACCGCTTCTCGGTGTAAACGGCGGTGTCATCAAAGCGCATGGAAGTTCAGATAGGCGAGCGATTTACAATGCGCTTCGGCAAGCGCATACCTGGGTTAAGAGCGATCTGGTGACCGCAATCGGCGAATCGATCTCCAATACAGAGATTGCCGAAGATTGAAGCCAAAAACAGCAACGGGGCGATTTCGCCCCGTTTTTTGGTCTTTGTTCAGACAGATTGTTCTTCAAAAGGTTTTTGAGATTCCTTCTGAAACGATTCCGCAAGTACTTTGGTCGTCAGATAAGCTGAAATGCAATCGATCGCCATGTTGTTTTTACCGCCGCGCATAATCGCAAGATCCGCTACCTTGATATAGTTTGCGATATGCTTTTCATACATCGGTTTGACTGTTTCCAAATACTGTTCCGTAATACTGTCGATCGTGCGGCCGCGAGACTTCATATCCCGGCGAACTCTTCTAAGCAGACATACATCGATATCGACATGCATGTATACTTTCAACGCCATCCGTTCAAGAAGCCGCGGATCATGGAAGATATGAATCCCCTCCAAAATCAGAACATCCGGCGGATCGATCAGCTCATCTGTATCCGCACGAAGATGATGGGAATAATCATATCCCTTCTTCGTGACGGAGCGACCTGCCTGCAGCTCGTCCAGATCATGCAGCAGTTCATCATAATCAAAGATGCTTGGTTCATCATAGTTCAGATGGACCCGCTCTTCAAACGGAAGATACGAAAAGTTATGATAATAGCAGTCTTGTCCGATAATCAGGCAATTGCACGACAGACTGTCCCGTATGCGTTTTGCAAGCGTACTTTTTCCGCTTCCCGATGCCCCGCAAATTCCGACGATAATCATAATATCCCCGGCTCCTTTTTTCAATCGTTATTCTTCAAGTTCCTGTGTCTCTTTTGTTCGCATCCGATCCCAGAGACCGTACTTTTCCGTATTCACAATCGCATGCATCATTTTGACATCGGCATCCGGTACGATCTTGCAAAGGTATTGAATCAGATTCTTGGCTTCTTCCCGTTTCGTTGAACCTGCAACTTCGCAATTGGCAGGCAGCACCGGAAGCTCCAGCTGCTTAGCAACCGACAGACAATGCTTTTCCGGCACAAAGATCATCGGCCGTATCACGGTGATCCCGGTTCTGGTCAAATACGTTAAGGGTGCGAATGTATTCATTCTGCCCTCATACAGCATCGACATCAAAAGAGTTTCCAAAACGTCTTCCCGATTATGACCGAGCGCAACCTTGTTGCATCCCCTTGCGAGCGCAGCCGTATTCAACGCCCCGCGTCGCAGTTTGGCGCAAAGCGCACAGGGGGAGCGCTCCGCACGGTATTCAAAGACGACCTTCCCAATCTCCGTGGGGATCACCTCGAACGGAATCCCGATCTGCTCGGCATAGTCATAAATCGGCTTGGTGTTCTGGTACTTTAAGCCGAGATCCAGCATAACCGCACAAACATCAAACTTTGTTTTGGAAAAACGTTGATACAGCTTCAACGCCCGCATCAAGAGCAGAGAATCCTTTCCGCCGGAGACGCCGATGCAGATTTTATCATCCTCTTCGATCAGATGATACTTTTCATCCGCTCTTCGAATTGCTCCCAGGACTCGTTTCATGCCATTTGCCTCACTTTCGTTCTTCAGTATATCGTAACCGCATCAAGATTGCAAATCGTTTTTCGTCAAAAATGTAAAATAATGAAAGAATCAGAATCAATTGATTGCGCAACGGGAAGAACTATGCTATAATCCCAAAGTATGAATTGGAGTCTGCTGCGGAGAATGAATGATGTCCGTTTTTGATATTTTGGGAATCGGTGTCGGTCTGTCCATGGATGCATTTGCCGTATCGATGGGTCAAGGGCTCTGCATGGATCGCGTCAGGCTCTCGCGAGCGCTTTTGATCGCTGGGTTCTTCGGCTTGTTCCAGGCGCTGATGCCCTTGCTCGGGTTTGCGCTCGGATCGACATTTGCCCGTCTGATCACAATCGGTCCATGGATCGCCTGCGGGTTGCTTGCAATCCTCGGTGGAAAAATGATCTATGACGGTATTCAAGACAAAGCCGATTCGGACGATCTGAATCTTGCCAATCTCGGGAAACTGCTCCTCTTGGCGGTCGCGACCAGCATCGATGCATTTGCCGTCGGCATTTCTTTTTCCATGCAGAAGGAGATCGTTTGGCTGTTCGGCGGAACAAGCATCTTTCTTGCGGTCGGATTGATCGGCTGTACGACATTCGTACTTTCTTTGATCGGTATCGTTCTCGGGCATCGCTTCGGTATGAAATACCGCCGTGCCGCAACGATCTTCGGAGGAGCGATCCTCGTTTTGATCGGAATCAAAATTCTTTTGGAAGCATACGGACTTCTTCCGCCTCTGCTTTCCTGTCAACTGTCATAACAATGAAAATGAATCTGTCGCACAGTAACTTAAAAAAATTGTCGTATCTGATCCTTTTGGTGATCGGGTTATTCTTCGTATCCGGATGTATTCGACCGCCGAAAGTTACCGTATCGGAACCGAGTGCATCGCCTTCCTCCATCCCCTCGCCGACGCCAACCATTGAAGTCGTTACGCCTGAACCGACGCCGACACCTACCCCGACGCCGACTCCGACCCCAACGCCGACTCCGACACCGAAGGGATTGATCGGTGGAAAATACGATGTTTTCTACTATGGGGATGAACCCGTTGAGGACGAGCTCTCCTATGTAAGCGAGAAAGTATCGGTTACGCTCTCCAAGCATACGACAAATCCGTACACGAGCGATCCTTTGACCTATTTTGTCGCCGATATCTTTATCCAGGATCTTTCCTCTTTGCGCACCGAAGCGGCAAAAGGGTTTGACCGTGCAAATTCCACGTTGATCAAAAATATGGGAGACAACGTCGATGCCATCGTTGCAATCAACGGTGACTTTCACGGCGCGCACTCGAATTCCTTTATTCTGCGCAATGGTATTCTGTATCGCAATAAAATACTGAAACAGCGCGATATCTGCCTGATCTATAATGACGGAACCATGAAAGTTTTTACGGCTGAAGAATTCGATTTGGAAGCCGATTTTTCCAATGTTTGGCAGGGATGGCAATTCGGACCGTATCTGATCGAGGAAGACGGTACGCCTCGTGCGGACTATCCGAATTACTCCATCCGCGTCAACAATCCGCGCACCGTGCTCGGGTACTACGAACCCGGTCATTACTGTTTTGTCATTGTGGAAGGACGCCAGGGCAAGTATTCCCGTGGGTTGACGCTTTCCACCCTCGCCGAGCTGATGGTCGATCTCGGATGTCAACAGGCGTACAATATGGATGGGGGCAATTCCTCCCAGCTCTATTGGAATCATAAGCTGTACAACAAACCTTCCGGCAGTTATCTCAGAGGGCTTTCCGATATCATTTATATTGCAGAACCCGTTGGAGATGTTCCGGATCCGGATGAAGCGTCTTCCGAACAAGCGGATGAACCGCCGATTTCCGATGAGGCAGTCGAATCCGAAGTGACTGATTATGCCCTATCCTCCGATACACCGGAACCCACAGATGAGCCGTAACGTCATGAAAAAGATCCGTTCCTGTTTTTCGGCTTTGATTGTAGGATTCTGTTTGACTTCATTCGTTGCATGCGTCCGACAGCCCGCAGTTGAAGCGATCCCGAGCATGCAGCCAATCAATTCCGCTCTCCCTGCGAAACAGCAAGAGATTGAAATTGATTTTTCGCTTCCTTCGGAAGCGCCCATAAACACGCAGGAAGCCATTCCTTCCCCCTCTCCGATCGAAGCAAGTCTTGAACCGACTTCTGTGCCGACGGCGGACCCAACGGAAGAACCTTCTCCGGACCCGACGCCAGAGGGACTGCTCGGCGGACGTTTTTCCGGCTTTTCTACGCAAGATGGATTCCAAAAAACGGAAACATCCTATACTTCCAAAAACGTCTCCATTGTGGTAACACGATATGACAGTTCCCCGTTGACGCGCCGACTTGTTTATTTTGTCACAGATGTACATCTTCAGGACCTCTCTTCCCTTCGCACGGAAAGCTGGGATCAGAATTTCGGAACGCGCGGAGAGAAATTATGGATGTCCTTTTTAAAGATGTCCCGCCGTGTCAACGCGCTTGTGGCAATCAACGGCGACTATTACACCTACAACATTCATACGGGACTTGTGATTCGGAACGGAGTCCGGTACGCCCCCGATCCATGGAAACCCTGGAAAGGGCATGATATTTTGTTGCTCTATCGGGACGGAACGATGGAAACGTTCCACTCGGATACCTTCCAGCCGGAAGCCATTGATCAGGAGAACGTCTGGCAAGCTTGGGAATTCGGACCGAGTCTTCTGGACGAAAACGGAAATGCATTGAGCTCATTTGATCGGTCTTATTCCGATATCAATCGCGCAAACCCACGTACAATTCTCGGATATTATGAACCGGGACATTATTGCTTTGTCACTGTGGACGGCAGAAAATCCGGGTATTCCAACGGATTGACGCTTCCCGAAACTGCTCAGCTGATGGAATCGCTCGGCTGCAAAATTGCATTCAACTTAGATGGCGGTCAAACCACACAACTTTACTGGAATGATCAGATGTATAATGTTCCCTATGAGGGCGGACGTTTCACAAGCGATATTATCTACATTGTGGATGTGGATGAAAATTCCCAAAGAAGCGAATAATTGATGAAGGAAATGAATTATGATAACGGATTCATTTGATGATCAATCACCTGCAAAGATCAACGTACAACGAAGCAAAAACGCAATTCAAGTGGATGCAGTGATCTTTACTTTTTCCAGTGAGATAGAAAAATATGTGACTGCCAACTATGATTGCGAAAAAGTCGGAGAATTTGTGATGGGTTGCGGCTCAACTGCCGTCTATGTGCTGACATACCACGGAAAGAGATTTGGATTCTACAGAACTTGGGTTGGCGCGCCTGCCTGCGTCGGGCCGATTGAAGAACTGTCAACCGTTCTGGATGCGGATAAAATCATTCATTTTGGCGGAGCCGGATGTTTGAACAAAGATATCGCAAGAGGAAAGGTTATGATACCGACAGACGCCTACAGAGATGAAGGAACCTCCTATCACTATGCGCCGGCGTCAGACTACATCAGAATCAAAAATCATGCCATTGTGAAAGCCTTTATGGAAGAGCATCATATTCCATACGTTATGGGCAAGACTTGGACAACCGACGCCTTCTACAGAGAAACGGTCAACAACTTCGAAAAGCACAAAGCAGATGGCTGTATCTCCGTTGAGATGGAGGGCGCAGCGGTACAGGCTGTATGCGACTTCCGTGGAATGGACGTATATATGTTTTTTACAAGCGGCGATCTTCTGGACGCGCCGAAATGGACCGACCGAAGGACAGAAGGTCAGATTGCCCATACGCAGCACGATCCGGGTCATTTCAGCATTGCGCTCGCGCTTGCCGAATATGTAACGACGCGGTAATGCTGCTTTCGGTTCAATGAAAATCGGAGAGAGTTTTCACTCTCTCCTTCTTTTATTCTAAACTTTGAAACACGATATGGTTGGATAGTCGATGCTCCGAGTTTGCTGTGTTCCTTAGTCTTTACCACTGGAGGTTATTTTGTCAATTTTGCAATTGTCTCGTTCAGTGCATCGACCCGGTCGACGCGTTCCCACGGGAACGCAGGATTTCCAAAATGGCCGTTCTCAGCGGTTTTGCGATAAATCGGTCTGCGCAAATCCAGCGTTTCGATAATTGCCGCTGGACGAAGGTCAAACACATCGCAGACAGCCTGCTCAATCAACGTATCGGGAACCTTCCCTGTTCCGAATGTGTCGATGCGTACGGATACGGGCTGTGCAACGCCAATGGCATATGCGACCTGAATCTCACAACGATCCGCAAGTCCCGCTGCAACAACATTTTTTGCGATGTAACGGGCCATGTAGCAAGCGCTGCGATCCACTTTCGTCGGATCTTTGCCGGAAAAAGCTCCGCCGCCATGCCTGGCATATCCGCCATACGTATCCACGATGATCTTGCGGCCGGTCAGTCCGGAATCGCCGTGTGGTCCGCCGATGACAAATCGTCCGGTCGGATTTACAAGAATGCGTGTCTTTTCATCCAATAATTCCGCAGGAAGGCTCGGAAGAATCACTTTTTCATAGAGGTCTTTTTCAAGGATTTCATGCGTAACCTGATCGTCATGCTGTGTGGAAAGGACGACCGTCTCAATATGTGTCGGAACGCCGTCTTCATACGCAACAGTCACCTGCGATTTTCCGTCCGGCCGCAAATACGGCAGAATGCCATTTTTGCGTACCGCAGTCAGCTTTCGGGTCAGCTTATGCGAAAGATCGATGGGAAGCGGCATGAAGGATTCTGTTTCACGGCAGGCATAACCAAACATCATACCCTGATCCCCGGCACCGGTATCCCTATCATCCTGTTCCATGCCGGTCTTACTTTCCAGGCTCCGGTCCACCCCCAATGCAATATCGGGAGACTGACTGTCCAACGCAACAATCACACCGCAGGTGCTTCCATCAAAACCATACTTTGCACGATCATACCCAATCTCACAGATGGTATTCCGAACGATGGACTGAATATCCACATAACAGTCAGTCGTGATTTCGCCCATAACAAGGACAAGTCCCGTTGTGCAAGCACATTCACAGGCAACGCGCGCTTTCGGATCAAGCTCCAAAATCGCGTCTAAAACAGCATCGCTTAATTGATCACAGATCTTATCCGGATGGCCGATCGTAACCGATTCACTCGTAAACAAATTTCTTCCCATAATTCTCACTTTCCGCTTATACAAGAGAAAAGAAAAAACTCATCCGAAGATGAGCCTAACCGTCTCATCTTCCAGCTTGCGCTGCGGGAATTGGCACCTTGCCAAAGCAGGTTGCCGGATTTCACAGGGCCCGTCCCTCCATCACTCTTGATAAGGCTATATGTAATTTCTGATTTATTGTAACACCGATCCTTGAATTTTGCAATAGAAAGAGGTATACTTTACATGTTTTTTGAAGGAAAAAAGGAAGATGAAACGATTTGCAAAAACCTCTCTGAATCTTGCGGCGGAAACAGCGAAATATCGTCGTTTCTGGTTATTGGACGTACTGATCGCGATTCTGCTTCTTTTGATTGCAGAGCTCGCTTCAATGGGTTTATTTCTGCCGTTCAATCTGGTGCAATATTTTGTGCAAAAGCCGCTGATCTCTTCTGAATGGTCCATTCTGCTCCGTTCCTCTTTGTCGTTTGGCTGTTTGCTGTTTATCTGCGTCCTATATTGTATTCTTATAGATAAGCGAAGCCTTGCAGGAATTGGTTTTGTCCGGAAAAACATTATAAAAGAATATGGGCTTGGTTTTTTGATCGGTGGAACAATGATCTCTGCTTCGGTGTTTCTCTGCATCTTGAGCGGAACAGCTCAAATCATGGAATTCTCGTTCCGATTTTCATGGTCGATCCTGCTTTATCTTCTGATGTTTTTGGTGCAGGGCATGGCGGAAGAAGTTCTTTGCAGAGGGTTTTTGATGTTGTCCATCGCGAATCGATATCGACCGATAGTTGCGATTACCATCAATTCCGCCTTGTTTATGCTGCTTCACATAATGAATTCCGGACTTACTCCTCTTGCATTTCTGAATCTGTTCCTGTTTGGGTGTTTTGCTTCCGTTTATCTTTGGAAGCGTGGAAACATCTGGGGGATCGGCGCTTTGCACTCGGCGTGGAATTTTTTCCAGGGAAACCTGTTCGGAATCCTGGTCAGCGGAAATGCATTCGGTCCATCCGTTCTCTCAACGGAATTGTCCGAATCTGCTGTTTGGTTCAATGGAGGAGCATTCGGTTTGGAAGGCGGGCTTGCCGTTATAATTACTTTGGTAATCTCACTGATCATCCTTCTGTTGATTCCTGTTCGGAAAAGCATTCTCGTAAATTCATAAAAATGAGCCGCAATTCCTTGCGGCTCTCTCTTACGAAATCCAAATTATTTCCGTTTGATGGAAAGAAGCGTATGAACGACCAACGTTCCGCATGTGCCGAGCACAACGAGCAGCAGAGCAACCCAGGTAAACGGAACGGTATGGATGCAGAGAACCAGAATGCCAAACAGTACGGAGAGAAATCCCCACAGCAGTTCAAACAGGCCAGTGCGCTGTGCAAAAGCATCGTCGAATTTTCCGCGATTCTTATCATCTACAAAATGATTGATCAGAGCATACTTCCTTCGGAACGCAATCAAGTAGCCGAGTGCGCCGAACGCAAGACCCAATACAATCAACAAAATTCCAACAAATACCATTCTGCTCCCTCCCCCTGACATCTTTACCTTTATTATATTATAGCAAACCGAAATCGGTTCTTCAAGATGTCGCGGCGATTCTTCACGAGACGTTCAAAATGTTTTCATTTCAGTGCTGTTTAAAACCATTTCTTTATGGTTCCAAGCAGTCCTCTTGCAACCGATTTTCCGAGTTCACGTCCAATGGACGTCATCGTGCTGGAAGCAGCTTTGGAAAGCGCGCTCTTTCTCTTCTTCGTCGTTTTTTTCGCAGCAGAGGTCTTTTCTTTTTCCTTCGCTTTCTCTTCCTGTTTTCTTTGCTTTTCCTCTTCCTCTTTTGCTTCCTGCCCGGCTTGTTCCTCATCCGCCTTTACCTTCCGCGCTTTCAATACTTCATAAGCGGATTCCCGGTCTACTGCATCTTCATACGTGCCGTACAGAAGATCGGCCTCGATCTCCGCGGCACGACGCTCTTCGTCGATTACGCCCATCATGGATTGTGGGGGCAAAATGGTCGCCCGTTCAACAATTCCCGGAATACCCTTCTCATCAAGAAAACTGACAAGCGCTTCACCGGTTCCGAGCGCCTGCAGCACCTCTTCGGTTTGAAACGCCGGATTAGCCCGGAAAGAATTTGCCGCAGCACGAACTGCTTTCTGTTCGGCAGGCGTGTACGCACGCAATGCATGCTGAACACGATTGCCAAGCTGCGCAAGTACGGTTTCTGCCAGATCGGAAGGCTGCTGAGAAATGAAATAGACGCCAACGCCCTTGGACCGAATCAATTTTACAACCTGTTCTATCTTGTCAACCAAAGCTTTCGGTGCATCCCGGAAGAGCAAATGCGCTTCGTCAAAGAAAAAGACAAGTTTCGGTTTTTCCGGATCCCCGACCTCCGGCAACTCTTCAAAGAGTTCTGCCAAGAGCCAAAGCAGAAATGTGGAATACAACAGCGGCGATCGATAAAGCCGCTCGCAATGCAGAATGTTTATAAAGCCTCTTCCGTCCGAATCGGTTTGCATCCAATCAGTCAAATGAATTGCAGGCTCACCGAAGAACAGCGTTCCGCCTGCATCCTCAAGCTGCAACAGCGCACGCTGAATGGCGCCCGCCGACTGCCTTGAGATATTTCCATACTCATCCAAAAGCTCCGCAGCATGCTCCGTTACATAAGAAACCATCGCGCGGAGATCTTTCAGGTCAATCAGCAACCAGCCATTATCGTCTGCAGCACGAAAGACAATGGATAAGACTCCGGTCTGCACGTCGGTCAAACCCAGCAGCCTCGCCAGCAAGGATGCACCCATATCGCTGACCGTCGTTCGAACCGGATGCCCTTTCTCCCCAAAAACATCCCAGAAACGGACAGGAAACCGCACGTAGGGGAAAGACTCCGGATCTATCCCGAGCTTGTTCAAGCGCTTGTCCAGCGCGTCGCTTCTTTCGCCGGGTTTGCAGCATCCGGAGAGGTCTCCTTTGATATCTGCCAAGAAGACAGGAACGCCCAACGAGGAAAAGGATTCCGCCATCACTTTGAGTGTAATGGTCTTACCGGTTCCGGTCGCCCCTGAGATCAGGCCATGTCGATTTGCCATCTGAGGCAAAATATAAGCTTCTTTCTCGCCTTTTCCGACAAGAATCTTATCATCCTGCAGCATGCTGTCCGTTCCTTTCGATGCCTGGGTTTAATTCAACGTTCTTAATATGAGAACGTTATTGTTATTCTTCCTTCGGAAGTTCGCTTGTGCAATGCGGGCAACGCGTTGCCTCGTCATGGATTTCGCCATAGCAGTACGGACAAAGACGCGGCTGCTTTGCGGGTTCGGGGGCGGGTTCTTCCTTCTTCTTCAGGTCTTCCATCTTCTTCCGAGCGGTCGCAACACCTTTTACTACAAGGAAGATGCACAGAGCAACAAGCAGGAAGTAAACAATCGCCGAAATGAAGCTGCCGTAGTTCAATACCGCTGCGCCTGCTTCATTGGCAGCTTCGAGACTGGCATAGGTGTTCCCATCCAGTGCAACGAACCACTTGGAAAAGTCCGCCTTGATTAGAAGGCCGATCAGCGGCATAATCAAATCGTTGATCAGGGAAGTCACGATTGCGCCGAATGCTCCGCCGATGATGACGCCAACCGCCATATCAAGCACGTTTCCTTTGAACGCAAAGGTTTTGAATTCGTTCCAAAGTTTCTTCATAGTTTTTTCTCCTTTTATTTATTGCGGCATACTTGCCGTATACTCCTAATGATTGATCATTCTTGCAATCGGCGAACGATGCGATTTCATTGCGCCTTTCGGACAGAATTCCTGACAGCAAAAGCACAGAATACATTTCTTTCGGTCAATAATCGGAAGACCGCTCTGCATCGTGATGGCGTTTGCCGGACAAATCTTCGCGCATTTTCCGCAACCGATACATTCTTTCTTGGTCACCATCGGTTTTGCTCCAAGAGCAAACGTAAGAAATCCACGTTTGATCTTTCCGAACACCGTATCATTCTCGGAAAACAGCGTACTGTTGCGATTGATGATCCGATCAAAGTCGCGAGCGGTATCCTTCTGCCAATTCCCGTCAATCGGTATCTCCTCAAACCGATCCGGAAGCAACCCGCGTCTCTTCGCTGCCTGCAATGTCGGAATATCTTCCGAATCCGCTCCGATCATCTTTGCCGCGACCCAGTCCAACGCATGCGGATTCTTCGATGCAAGCAAAGCATTCATCGGATACGGTCGTCCCTGCGTCGGCCCGTTTCCTTCCATAGCAATCACCGCATCGCATATGTGCAGGACCGGTTTCCAATATTCACAGATATCGACGATCATATCGGCAAAGTCGTTCGGGTTCGGATAACGATAATGATACTCCGGTTTCAGAATTCCCGGAACCGTTCCGAACAGGTTCTTAACCGCATTCGACAAGGTCATCATCCCATGCGATTTCAATTTGCAGACATTGATCATACAATCGCATGAATCCAACCAAGCAGTATAGCGGAATGACTTTGCTTTTACGCCATTTGGATTCTCGGCATCTGCCTCCGTCATGTCACGATTGAGTTCTCCGCCCGCCTCTTCAATGGCATGCATGCCGCTCACGTTGTAAATGTGGTTCATATGCGAAAGCATCCACGGTCCGCCTGCACTGTCTCCGACAACAACGGTCGCACCGCGTTCGATCAGCAATTCGGTCAGAGCAGCAAGCACAACCGGATGTGTGGTAATGGCTGATTCCGGGGTGCCGGCTGCAACCAGATTGGCTTTGATCGCAACGCGCATACCGCTCCGGATGGAAGAAAGTCCATCGACCTTTAAGAGCAGTTCTTTGAGCGAGTTCTGAATCCGAACCGGATCATAGGACTCGCATGAAACAATCGCCACTTTATCCGTCATATTGCACCAGCCCCTGTACCAAAGCGATCTCTTCCGCATATTCCTGCATCGATTCATGCGGCGTTTCAAGGCAGAACGGCAAGTCATGCAGCGCAGGATGATTCACAATCCGCCGAATCCCTTCTGTTCCGATTTCGCCGCCACCGATCGGCGCATGTCGGTCCTTATGCATTCCCAGTCCGAATCGGCTGTCGTTTAAATGCACAAACCGGAGCCGTTCCAATCCGATAACGCGGTCAAACGTTGTCAGCACACCATCGGGATCCTTTGCAATGTCATACCCCGCTGCAAACACATGACAGGTATCCAGACATACACCGACCGATGTTTTCCGATCCACGCGATCAATCAGTTCCCGAAGCTCTTCAAACGTCCCGCCGATCTCACTCCCCTGTCCGGACATCGTTTCCAAGAGAACGGTTCCGGTAAATCCATCATCCAGCAATTCATTCAGCAAAGATGCTGTTTTTGTAATACCGATCTCTGTGCCTTGGCCAACATGACTGCCGGGATGCAGATTGTAAAGCCGAACGCCCATCGTTTCCAAACGGCCCAGGTCCTCTTTCATTACGATTCGGGCAAACTCTGCTACTTCCGGGCGTTCGGCGCAAGGGTTCAACGTATAAGGCGCATGTACGAGCACCGGGGCAAACCCGTTTTTTTCGCAGTAACGGAGCAGTGCGGCAGCGTCTTCTTCATTCAATGTTTTGGCTTTCGATCCGCGCGGATTCCGCGTAAAGAACTGAAAGGTATCGGCTCCGATGGCTGTCGCCGTTTTTGCCATTTCCTCCAGTCCCTTCGAAGACGAAAGATGGCAGCCGATATGGAGTCTGCTCATAGATTTCTCTTCTGCTGCGCTTCCTTCCAAGCGCGTGCGCGTTCTTCAGCGTTTTTGGCGAGGGCAGCGCGCTTTGCCGCCTTAAAGTCCAGCAACGCCTGCCGTTCCGATTCCGGAAGAGTTGCTTCGAGCTGGACGCGAAGCGATTGTACCCGATCGCGCATCAGATCATTCAGCTTCTGTATCTTTTCGGAATCCGGCGCGCCCTGAATCATTGACCGAACGTCGATCGGCTCTCCGACCGCCATATAGACCGGATGAAAGAACCGATAATAGCCGTGGATATATACGGGATAGATCGGGGCTCCGGTCTGCAACGCCATTAAAGCAGTGCCGCCTTTAAACGGTTGAATCTCATCGTCAAACACAAACCGTCCTTCCGGAAAAACCAAGAGGCACTTTTCGCTCCGCAAGAGGTCCACACAGTTGTTGAAGCTCCGAATATCGAGCTTGCTTCGATCAACATCGACGAACAGCATTCGTTTCCGAATCCATCGTGCCAATCTGCCGGGACCAAGCACTTCCACCGCGGCAAGTGCATATAGCCTGCGACGCCAAAACGTCAGAATCAATGTTACGGGATCCATCCACCAGGTATGATTCGATACAATGATCGCTCTGCCTTGAATCCGAGGCATCTTTTTTTCTGCGTTGCAGAAGAGAATCTTCGGCGGCTGTAAAATATGAAACGCAGGAATCCACGTGAATTTCACAAAATCATATAACCAATACTTCGGATGAATCGCTCGAAGAATGGAAGACAGTTTCGACATGCGGAATGCTCCTTCCGATACAAGATCCCATTTTCTTTTTGATTATAGCATGAACCGTTTCCGATTGCAAGAACGATACTTGTTCTTAGTAATGTCACTTTTGGACCGTCATTCCCCATTGACCGGGATACATTTTTTATGTATAATATAAGAAGAACAGAAGTATACGCGGATTATTAAGAGAAAGGATCGTTTCATGGCGAGCGTTCTTGCGGTCTGCTTGAGCGAAAAAAAAGGGACCCCCAAGCATCCTGTTTCGTTTGTCTGTCTGCATTCCGATTATGGAATCGAAGGCGATGCGCATGCGGGTAATTGGCATCGGCAGGTCAGTCTGCTGGCCGAGGAAAGCGTCAATCGAATGCGGGAAAAGGTTCCGGATCTTCCGGTCGGCGCTTTCGGAGAAAATATTCTGACGGAAGGAATCGTTTTGACGAACCTGTCAATCGGGACGGTGCTTTCCGTCGGAGAAACCTTACTGCAGGTGACGCAGATCGGAAAAGAGTGTCACTCCGATTGTGCGATCCGAAGAGCCGTCGGCGATTGTGTCATGCCGCGTGAAGGAATATTTGCTGTCGTGTTGCGGGGTGGATTGATTCACCCCGGCGATGTGATCTTGATTCAAAAGGATAATGGATCGGAAAGGAAAAACTCATGAAAAAAAGCATCTTTGGTTTGATTTTGATGATCGTTCTGGTATTTGCGTTTGTCAGCGTTGCCGAAGCGGATATTCAAACTACGACGACGGAATCCACGCAGGAGCTCGAAGACGGAACCGTGATCGTGACGACCGTAACGGTTACGATTATTACGCCGGATAAACCCGAAGCAGAAGCTGGCCCCGTGCAGGAAGCCGATGCCGAAGAACCGACTGAGGAAGCGGAAGAAGCCATCGTTTCGGAAGAGGATGCTTTGCTGCCCGAATCGGAAGCTTCCGTAGCAGAAGAGCCGCTTGAGGAAGAACCGAACGAAGAAGCCTTCGAGGAACCTTCGGAAACGGTATCGGACGAAATCGATCAGCTCGATGCGCTGCGTCTTGAGTTGGAAGAACTGCTTCAGCAGGTCATCGGTTTTTCCGATTTTGATCTCAGCACAATCGATCCCGAACGGATCGCGGAGCAAGCGGCAGATCTGCATCTGGAAACCAATCTCGGCAATTTCTGTGCAGATGCATACCGGATTGTGACCGGATCGGATATCGCTTTTGTGAACGACAATGATCTGATTGCCGGATTGATTTCCGGTGAGCTCACTTATGAGGATTTGCTCAATGTGCAGCCTTCCGATAAAGCGCTCTGCCTGGCAGGGATTTCCGGCGACAAGATCCTGGATGCCCTTGAGTTTTCCGTCTCCAAACTCCCCGATGCGTTCGATGGATATCTGCACGTTTCCGGTTTGAAATTCTACGTCGATCTGAATGTAGAGTCCAGTGTAGAATGGGACGATCTGGGCGATTTTGTTGCTGTTTCAGGGGAACGCCGTGTCAAGAATGTGACGGTCCTGAATTCCGAAACCGGCGAATACGAGGCTCTGGATCCCGAAAAGGTTTACTTTGTTTCCGGTCCGGAAGATCTGTTGATGAACTGCAAAGACGGATACACGATGTTTACGGAACTCGTATACATCCAGACGGAAATTCCTTCCGTTGACCAGGCGCTCGTTCGTTACTTTCTGGAATATCTCTCCGGTGCTGTCACAGAGGACTATGCCGATCCGCTCGGAGAGGGCCGCATTACAATTGTCAATAAAGGAGAGGAATTCCCTGCAGATCTCGAAGGGGAAGCAAATGAATCTTCTGACGATGAAACGGCAGTTGATGAGAATGGGCTTGCTTCAGAGGAATCCGAAGCTTCCGAAGAACCTGTGACGGAAGACGCCGAGGAAGAAACCGAACAGTCGACCGAAACGAACAAGTCTGCTGAGGAGACACTTTCCTCCGCTTTGGCGCTCTTCTTGATTCAAGGCTGAATTCTGCTGATGCTTGAAGCGTCGTAATCATTCGATTCCGACGCTTCTTCTTGTGTGCAGCTTTTTTTGGTTGATAGACAAAACGAAAAAACAGTGGTATAATTCGATTAAAAGATCGAAATAAGGAATCATATATGCATCAGAGATTGCCTATCATCATGATTGTATCCGGAATGCTGCTTTGTGCAGCAGCATTCGGATGCTCCTCGCAAACCGTGCCTGTAGAAGCAAACGTTTCGGCCGAGCCGAATGCTCCCGCACCGGTCATGGAAGTAACGGTTGAACTTACCGTTGCTCCAACACCGCAGCCGACGCCGACACCGACGCCATCCCCTACTCCTTCCCCGACTCCTACTCCATCGCCTACTCCTACGCCGGAACCGACTGCCACGCCTACGCCGGAGCCGCTTGGGCTTTTGGATTATACGCATGCAGATCTGTTTACGGACGGAGAAGCTTTGGAAACATCGGATTCCTATCGGGATGCGACGAAAAGCATCACGCTGACGCGATACGAAGGAAAAAAACGTACCGGCAATACGCTTGTATACTTTATTGCGGATATCTGGGTTCAGAACGTCGAAAGCATTCGGCGTGCCGAAGCAAAGGAACTGTTCCGACTTGGCGAGACCTCTCCGATTCGAACTTTGGCCAAGGAAAATCAAGCGATCGTTGCGCTGTCCGGCGACTACTGCGTTAAAAGCGATAAAGCTTACGTCGTCATAAACGGAGAGGCCGTTCATGACAGCGGTAAGTATACACGTGATATCTGCGTCCTGTATCGCAACGGCGTTATGGAGACGTATTCTCCGAAAGAGATTTCAGCGGATTTTATTGAAGCGCGTGATCCCTGGATTACCTGGAATTTCGGCCCGATGCTTTTGGATTCGGAAGGACAGCCGCTGGAGAAATACAATTACCCTGATTCCATCGAAGGAAGAAATCCGCGCTCTGCACTGGGTTACTATGAGCCGGGGCATTACTGCTTCGTCGTAATCGACGGTCGGCAGAACGGGTACTCCATGGGACTGTCCATTCCGGAGCTTGCCGAACTGATGGCTGAACTCGGATGCAAAGCTGCCTATAATCTGGACGGTGGAATTTCTGCGCAGATGACCTGGCGCGATGCGCTTGTAAACTCTCCGAAATCGTCGCGTTCCATTCGCGATATCGTTTATATCGCTGAATCGGAGGACGTCTCAGAACAATCCGATTAACCAGTATATCAGGCCGCAAACGACACCCGCTCCGATTCCATAGACCAGAACCGGTCCCGCAATCGTAAACATTTTTGCGCCTGTTCCGAGAATCAATCCTTCCGATTTGAATTCCATCGCAGGCGAAACAATGGAGTTTGCAAACCCGGTAATCGGGACAACGCTTCCCGCGCCCGCAAAAGCGCCAATCCGATCATATAAGCCGATGCAGGTCAGCAAAGCAGATATCCCGACGAGCAGGATCGAGGTCCAGGTCCCGGCATCCATTTGCGAAAAGCCGAGTACGCGTTCAAACAGATCGTGGATTCCCTGCCCAATGCAGCAAATGATTCCACCGACCGAAAAGGCCTTGACGCATTGCAAAAGCACTTTGCTTTTCGGGGCGGACTGTTCCACAAGTATCTGATAAGCGGTCGGAGTAATATTCATGAGCGGCTCTCCTCACGTCGAGGCGGTCTATTGCGGATTTCCCGGTCGGACGGGACATTCTGTCCTCCTCCGCCATGCAGCATAATCGGTTGAAACGGCTGAATTCTGTTCATGGAATTCCCCCTTCTTGATTGATATGAAAAGTATGCCCGTTTGTTCAAGAAAAATTCATGAAAACATCCGAATTTCTGCTTGACACATTGGGGATGTTTTGTTAATATATTCGGTGTGCCATTGGGCGAAGTCTGTCACAGCCCCGATAGATGGAACCGAATGTCAGCAACTTTACAATTATTATGATTTATGGAGGGATCGCCATGAAATCCTATATGGCAAAGGGCGAAACCGTTGAGCGCAGCTGGTACGTTGTAGACGCGACCGATATGGTCCTCGGTCGTCTCTCTTCTCAGGTAGCAGCTATCCTCCGCGGCAAACACAAGCCCACGTTCACCCCGCATGTTGATTGCGGAGATCACGTTATTATTGTTAACGCCGATAAGGTTCGTCTCACCGGCAAAAAGCTCGATGAGAAAAAGTACGTTCATCACACCGGTTATCCGGGCGGGCTCAAAGAGGTATCCTACCGTCACCTTCTTGAGAGCAAACCCGAATTTGCGGTTTATGAGTCCATTCGTCGTATGATGCCGAAAGGACCCCTCGGTCGCCAGATGCTGAAGAAGCTTCGCGTTTACGCAGGTCCGAATCATAACCATGAGGCGCAGCAGCCGCAGGCGCTGGAGCTCAAATAAGGAGGAAGGAAACTATGGCAAAGACAGCATATATCGGTACCGGTAGACGGAAAAAGTCCGTTGCTCGCGTTCGTCTCCTCCCGGGTTCCGGCAACATCACCGTGAACAAGCGTGATGTGGAGAATTACTTCGGTCTGGAAACGCTGAAGATGATCGTTCGTTCTCCCCTGGTTCTGACCAATACGCTCGATAAATTTGACGTCAGCGTCAACGTTTTCGGCGGCGGTACGACCGGTCAGGCAGGTGCGATTCGTCACGGCATTTCGCGCGCACTTCTCTCTGTGAACCCGGATTATCGTCCTGTTCTGAAGAAAGCGGGCTTTTTGACCCGTGATCCGAGAATGAAAGAGCGTAAAAAGTACGGTCTGCATGCAGCCCGCAGAGCGCCGCAGTTCTCGAAGAGATAAACTCTTTCGTATCAGCCAAGGCTTCCGTTTCGGAAGCCTTGTTTTTATCCCTTAATTGTTCAATACATCTTTGAGGTGCAGCTCTATGACAAACAATGAAATTCTGAACATTGCTTTGCAGCAGTCCGCATATGATTGCCATTGCCGTCCGGAAGATTTTCTGTCCGATCGGAACGTCGTTACGATTTCATCACCGAACCCGAATGCAAGAAAATATCTTCCGCTGCCGTTCTCATGCGACCTTGTTTCCTACGGCAACAATATCGTTGCCCAGGTAAGCGAAGATACAAAGGAGATCGTAACAGAATACATCAATCGATTTCCTTCTTACCGTTGTTTCGAAACGCCCGGCATCAATCGGCTGAACGATTTGCTCTCCCCCTTTGATCTGAAGGTCCGCTTTATGGCCGAATACTTTCTACCGGACGTCTCAAAGCTGAAAGAATTGGATTGCGGATTTGCGCTTCGCCTCTTATACCCGAAAGACTTTGCAGATTTCTATACCGAGCAGTGGCAGAATTGCCTGACGTTCGGCGACAAAGGAAGAGACGTCCTTGCCGTTGGGGCATATGACAACGACAAACTGATCGGTCTTGCAGGTTGTTCGGCCGATTGTGAACGTATGTATCAAATCGGAGTAGACGTTTTGCCGGAGTACAGAAGAAAAGGGATTGCCTCCGCTGTGACAAGCATGTTGGCTATTGAGCTTTTAAAGCGCGAAATTGTACCCTTTTATTGTGCGGCCTGGTCCAACATCAAATCCGTCCGCAACGCGATACGAAGCGGGTTCAGGCCCGCTTGGGTGGAGCTGACAGCCAGAGAGGTCAACTTTGTAAACGAGATGCTCAAATAAAAGCGATCGATTGTGGTGAAAAGAATCTCGCTTTTTTCGAAAAACATCTGTTTTTTCGGAACGTTTTGCTTGCAATCAAAGAGATTGCGTGGTATAATCAACGTCGCAGTTATATGTGGAGGAAAACAAATGAACATTCTTTATGGTATTATTCTCGGCTTGCTGGTCGCTGCTTCGGTTTTGATGTGCGTCGTCGTACTTCTGCAGAAGAGCAAGTCTTCCGGTCTCGGTGCTGCATACGGCAGCGAAACGAAAACGTTTTCTCAGCGTGGCAAAGCGGCAAGCAAAGAAGCCAAGCTGCAGAAAATCACTGTGATTCTCGCGATCGTTATTGCAGTGCTTGCAATTGCTTTGCCTGTGATTGCAATCTTTCGATAAGAACGATTTTTCACTCATTGGTAGACCGGGGCGATGAAAACGGATTCTCTGCAGGAACAGATGTTTTCATAGCCCTTTTGTTATCCCGGAAGAAAGGAGTGCGCAGCTATGCCGGTACACAAAGGAATCAAGATCGCAGCCGTGAATCGCAAAGCGCGCCACGACTACTTCATTGAGGATACATACGAATGCGGGATCGAGTTGGTCGGCACCGAAGTCAAATCCATTCGCGGTGGTCAACTGAACCTGAATGACAGCTATGCGCAAGTGAAGAACGAAGAGCTGTTCCTCTATGGAATGCACATCAGTCCATATGAGCAGGGAAACATCTTCAACCACGATCCGTTCCGGACGCGTCGGCTGCTTGCCCATAAACGCGAGATCCGCAAACTTGCGTCTTTGCAGCAAGCTTCGGGATACAGTTTGATTCCGTTGCAGGCATACTTTAAGAACGGACGAGTCAAAATAGAGTTGGCCGTTGCAAAAGGCAAAAAACTGTACGATAAACGCGCAAGTATTGCCGAGCGGGATGCAGAACGTGATGTTGAACGCAATTGGAAAGCACTTTCCAGGTAATCTGACATGCTCGTTCGCACGGTTTCTCTATTTACAGATTACAAAGCACATGGCGTTTCTGCTCCGAAACAGGCAGCTTCGCTGACCGAATATGTACTTCCCGCCTATGGCGACGTTCGAAACATCCTGCGGCCAGCCATTCTCATTTGCCCTGGCGGCGCGTATGCATGGGTTTCTGAACGGGAGGGCGAACCGGTCGCTTCCGTTTTCAATGCGGCCGGATATAACGCTTATGTGCTGAACTACACGGTTGCGAAAAACGGTTCTTTCCCCTGCGCTCTTATGGAAGCGTATGAAGCGATCCGCTACATTCGATCCAACGCAAAATCGCAGCAAACCGATCCGGACCGTGTTTGGATCTGTGGATTCTCTGCAGGCGGGCATCTTGCTGCATCAACCGGCATTCTTTGGAAGCATCCGTTCACTGAAGAACTCGGTTATTCAAAAAAGGAATATCGACCGGATGGAATGATTCTCGGATATCCGGTCATTTCCGCAGGAACGTATGGGCACAAGGATTCATTTCGGAATTTGCTCGGAGAAAGGTACTGTGATGAACTGCTGTCGATGAATTCATTGGAGCAGCAAGTCAATGGCGCAGTCCCTCCCACCTTCCTCTGGCATACTGCTGCGGACAAAAGCGTTCCGGTGCAGAATACGCTGCTTCTTGCAGACGCTTTGACAAAAAACGGTGTGGAAACAGAAGTGCATATCTATCCGCGCGGTGCTCATGGACTTTCAACTGCACGTTACGATGTGCTTTCACCGGGTCGGTTTGATAACGATCCATACATTAAGAACAGCGTATCGACATGGACGCAAGACGCCATACGCTTCATCCGTGCCGATCGATAAAAGTTGTTCCTTATGGGGGCGAAATGGTTTCGACGGGGATCACGAGAACAGGATAAGCGAGCCGAAGCCCCGTGCTTCGTTAAAAACGGGAAATTGTCTAAAATAACTGACAACAATAACTACGCACTCGCCGCTGCATAAGCAGTGACGACGTCCGCCCGCATAAACCTACCGATGCGGATTCGGGCGTCATTAGGGTAGGGAACGAACCTGCATAAGTTTTGCTGCAGGCCGGATTTTATGAAACTACCGGAACCGGAATCCTGTCAATGGGAGTCCGCGGATGGGAATTTTAAAACATTGACTGCGCTCGGAGAAAGTTGTGTGATCGGGTTTTCGGACGCGAGTTCGACTCTCGCCGCCTCCACCAACAAAGAAACCTCTTTTGTCTGCCAAGGCAAGAGAGGTTTTTTCTTGCAATGATCGGAAGAAACTGGTATACTCCCTATGGCAGAACAAAAAGGAATGAGGCCCATTCATGATTGCAATTCGAAAATTGATCGATGAAGATGCAGAATCCTTGCAAAAAAAATTTGTATCCGGATATGTCACTAAGCAGCATTTCGGAAATGATCGATGAGTGGAGCACCTGTTTATTCCGTGGCCGATATTTTGAAATGTTTGCCATTATTTCCAAAGAAAAGATTGTCGGTTATGTGTCCCTGTATGAGCACAGCAAAACCGTTGCTTCTATAGGCCCCTTTGTGATTGCCCAGGAGCGTTGTAAAGGAGTTGCTACAGAAGCTGTTTCGTTGTTGCTGCAGCACGCAGCAACAACGCGCTATCGGATCCTACTCGATCAAGTACACAAAGACAACACAGCGAGCATTCGTTTGCACGAAAAGCTTGGATTTGAAAGCGACGGATACATTTATCGGAATCAACGAGATCAAGAGGTTGTGTTATATTTGAAACTGCTTTCATAAACAATGTGACATTTGACGTTCTTATCATTCATTTTCATCCGTATTGTAACGGGAGGGAGTATGCTGTATCACGCATCCGCAACGCCGAACATCTCCATTCTTGAACCTCGTATCTCCAACCACGGGATCCCTCTGCTCTATTTTTCCAAAAAGCGCGAGAATGTGCTCGTATATTTGAGCAACGCAATCGAAAAGTACTGTCGGGAAACCGGATTCCGATATCATGGTACGTGGAAAAAATGGGGGCCGTATGGATTCAACAAGGACGGCACCCAACGAATCGAAGAATACTATCCCGACGCACTCATCAAAGCATATCAAGGAGTTTCCGGATATATCTATTACACGGATGACGTGGACGATTCCGGATTCCGAACGAATAGCCCGGATGCGGTCACGAGCAGCAAGCCCGTTCCTGTAAAATGCGTTGAATTTGTTTCGGATGCTTTTGAAGCAATCCTGCAAGCGGAAGCAGCAGGACTAATCTCCATTCTTCGATACGAAGAACAAACCGAGCAAATGCGGGAATGGAATCGAAGAACAATCCGGCAGGAATACCGTGAAGCGGTGGATCATCCTGAATATCGACACTTTCTTCTCGGAAATTTTGCGGATCTAATAGAAGGAATGGTTGACTGAAACAAGCAAGGAAGCCAAAATATGCCAAGGATTCTGTCATTGCAAATCAAAGCAGCTTGGAATGGAAGCAAAATCAAAGACGTGCTCTCCAAACGTCTGTTTGTTTCCGATACGCTTTGTTCCAAGCTGAAACAAAAAACCGGCTCGATTCTTCTGAACGGAGAACCGGTCTATGTGACACGATCTGTTCATACCGGGGATGTACTTACGGTTGCGGTGCATGACTTCCAAAAGGATTCCAAAATACTTCCGATGCCCTATCCCCTCCCGATTCTCTATGAAGATGCCGATCTGATCGTACTCGATAAACCGAGCGGAATTTCCATCCACCCTGCGCGGGATCCAAACGAATTGACCGTAGAAAACGCGCTCGCCGCCTATCTCGGGCCGGATGAGAATCCGCATCCGGTGAATCGATTGGATAAGGGCACGAGCGGTGTCATGTGTGTCGCAAAATCGGGTTGGGCGCACAGTTGGATGAAGACGGTTCAGCACACCGGTCAAATGGAAAAGACGTATCTGGCAATTTGTGAAGGGCATCCTTCCCCGCCCACCGGCTGCATCACCTCGCCGATCGGGTTCATGGAAGGCTCCGGTTATTTCCGGGAAATACGACAGGACGGCGCAGCATGCTGTTCGACGTATCAGGTACTGGAGTCATTGGAAGATCGTTCCCTTGTACAACTTTCTCCCAAAACCGGGCGAATGCATCAATTGCGGGTGCATATGGCTTCCATCGGACATCCGCTGCTCGGAGATTGGCTCTACGGAAAGAATGACGACCGAATTTTACGCGTTGCTCTGCATTCCTATCAGCTTACCTTCGTTCATCCTTTGTTGCAAAAAGAGCTCTCCTTCACCGCTCCTCTGCCCTTAGATATGCAGCGCTTGCTTCCTCCAAAAATGAATTGAGTCGGACCGCAATCCGACTCATTTTTTCAGTTCATATACTTTGCAAGAAAGGAAGTAACCAGCTTTTCATAGCGTTCCGGCTCACGGAAGCTTGCTTCTCCATGAATCGCATCTTCAAACACCGCCTTCTCTTTCGGCGCGCTGCATGCAGCGTATGCGCGATCCAGCATGTAAAATGGGACCATGTTGTCCTTCATGCCGTGCAGGAACAAAGTCGGTATCTGCGACTTTGGCAAAACCTTCTCGGGCGATGCTTCGGAAAAGAAATATCCCGCTTTCAGCTTGCACCACAGCGATGCGGAAGCCGTCAGCCAAACCGGAGGAACCTTGCGTTCCCAAACCATGTTCATGATCTGCCTCGTCAGATTCGAGTAACCGCAATCCTCAATCACGCATTTCAGCTGCGGAATCGGGTAATTGCAGCTTGTCAGCAATACGGTCGCCGCTCCCATGGAAACGCCCGAAAGTGCGATCCGAACCTCGTTCCCGTATTCCGAAACGATCCAATCCATCCAACTGCGCACGTCGTGCTGTTCGAGAACGCCATAGCCGATATATTCCCCTTCACTGCCATGGCCGCGATTTTCCAATGCAAGAATCGAATAGCCGGCACGATAATACATCTCAAAGCTTGCTGCAAAATCCCATGCAACGCTGCTGTGATATCCGTGCACAAGGATCAAGAATCGATCGGAAAGACGGTTGGGATAGAATTTTGCGCGAAGTATAATCCCATCATAAGCGGAAATCGAAACCATCTTATGCGGCAGCTTCGAATTCTGCAGCGCTTTCTCCTGAATGAACGGACGATATGCATTCAAAGAGCGTCCGCCTTTGCCATCTAAACTCGCGGATGCTTCGCGTTTCGGTTTGCAGACAAAGCAGAAGAACGCATATCCCGCGCACACATAAAAAACGCACAGAACCGCCAAAACAATCAGAACAATCCAATACCAAATCATAGTTTCCCCTTACTTCCGATATGAACACGCACGTTCGGCCGAAGCGTTCTCCTTTTGATGAGCGGCTGCGCTTCGATCACCCGCGGCAATTGTTTCCCGTTCTGTACAGGCTTCGATTGTGGGATCTCCCCCGCCTTCGATTGTTCCGTATCTTCCCATTGCGAAACAACCGGCTCTTTTCCCTCCGGAATCGTTTGAAAATCCGTCTGTCTCAATTCCGGAACGGGCATATGTCCGTTCTTCTGAGATTCGATCGAAGGCTTTCGATTTTCCTCCATCTGTTTCTTGAACGGAGCAAACAAAAAATCGCCGAGCGAATCCTCCTGTGCATTTTCCGTCTTCACCGGTGTCCCGTAGCGAATTTTAGCAGGAGCAACATACCCGAGCTGTTCGGCGGGCGATCCGGCCAGAACATGGTCCATCGTCGGCTTTGCTTTCTTTTCCGCATTGGGAACTCGAATGGAAAGCAACCCGGGTCGTGGCAGCGTCGACGTAATGCGATACTCAAAGAAATACAAGACAACGCAAATCACCGAGAACACGGAAACAAGCCCTACAACAACCCAGATGCTGTTTCGAAATGTCTTCGATATACGATCGGAAAGATCCTTCAAGAACGCATTGGAATGATAGATCAAGGTCTGCTCTTCGGTCCGTTTGGCAAGCGTCGGAAGTTGTTCGAGATTCAGAACGACCGTATCCGTTGCATACATCTGCCCGGCCTGATCCTTTGCATTCAGGCGGAAAGAGAGCTCCCGAATATTGTCCAGTTGATACACAGCTGTATAGAAGGTTTCCCCGCGCTGTAATTCATCGTAGGTAATTACTGTGCCGAACAAGGTCAATTCGGTCAGAACGGCATTCGTAACGCGCACATCGGAATAATTGCGAATTTCAAATTGAATGGTTCCGCAAAGTTTTCCGTTCTCATCATAATACGCATCGGTAATATTGGCGAGCAGGCTCAGACGAACAGCATCCGAAGTAATATACGGCACACAGTCATAGCTGTTTGCATCTGTATAGGTAAAGGAGTTGTCAAAAAAATCCTTTCCCGTGATGTGGAATCGAACCGTACGGATTAACCCGGATGCATATGCTGACGGCACGGTAAACGTAAAGACCTTCTGCTGCTGCGGACCGAGATCGAACGGACGATCGATCTCCGTATTGATTTCATCATACAGCTGCAAATCTTTCATCGCGCGGTTCCCCGTGTTGGTTACGGTAATCGCAAATGTCGACCCTTCTTCATTGGACGGGTATTGTTCCACGTCCAGCCTTATTCCGATCAAGACGGATCCAACGGTTAACGGTTCTGCCGCCTGCGTTTGCGTAGGCCGATGTGCTGCGATGTACGATAAAACAGGTTGGAAGATCATATCTTCCTCCCCCATCGTATACGTGACGGGGACCGAAATGGTTGCTCCTGCCATCAAATCGGTTCCGGGAAGCGGAATGTTTCCCTCGTAAACAGCCGGGTCCGTCAGCTGCAGCGAGTTCATGTCATATTTTGTTTCGTTCGCGATCCGGTAAGTCACCGTAAAGGTCTCACCGGAGGAGGTTGCGATTTCAGAAGCGCTGACTGTCAATGTCAGCGCAGGCGGAACAAACCGTTCAATCCGAATCGTTGCTTCAACAGATCGATCGATCTCTTCGTAGCGAAGCTGCGCAATCTCGACCCCGGTCTCAAGAATACCGTCCCCATCGGTGCCGTTGAAAATCGGATCTTCCGCATAGGTGTGTTCTTTCCACGAGAGCACAAAGACAATATCCACATCCAATTGATCATCCGCCACCGAGACATTTTGCAATGTAAACTCTTTCTTGCTTTTTTGCGGAATCTCAATCTCGTCGTTCAAAGGTCGCTCCGACCCGTCAAAGCCGCCGGACAAAATCGCATCATACAGCGTATACGACTGATCGCTTTTGTTTTCAAGTGTAAACGTCAAATACGAGATGGTCCCTGCCTCGGTCAATTCCAGATCGGAAGGCAGTGTGATTGTCATCTCAATCGGATGCTCCTCTTCTCCGGCAGAAGGGTATACAATCACAAACGTTCCGATCAACAGGAGCGCAGTCATCATGATTCGAATGAATCGGTTCCATCTCATTGTTCAACCTCCGTTACAGGGAACGGAAAAAATGCTCGTTTTTGTTCCTGTGGAGCGATCCGACCTTCAAAACGTTCCGTCACGGAATGAAAGAAGGAATGCGTCTGCTCCTCCTTGATCCACACATTGCACCGTACGATCTCGGCAAAATCCGTCTCATCGATACGTCCGAACTGGTCAAGCAGCAAGCGCATCGAATTCCACGCAGGATATGGACATTCCACCAAATAGCAAACGCAAGGGGTCATCCGGACCACGCCGGCAGAACGGATTGCATCGCTCGTGGCCTTTGTATATGCCCGAACCAATCCGCCGGTGCCAAGCAAAATCCCGCCGAAATACCGCGTAACGACGACGAGTACGTCGCATAGGTTTCCGCGTGCAAGAACGTCCATCATCGGCATTCCGGCTGTACCGGAAGGTTCCCCATCATCTGAATAGCGCGCGGCACCGTTTTTCAAGCGATATGCATAGCAATGATGCGTAGCGTCCCAATCTTCTTTCCGAATGTTCTCCAGAAGTGCGATCGCTTCCGATTCTGACGAAACGGGAAAACAGCGTCCGATAAACCGTGAACGCTTCTCTATGTTTTCAATCTCCGACGTGTTTTCAACGGTCAGATATTCCGATTGCTTGACTTCCACACCCAACGGGTCCATCTCCTGCCGTTTGCTATACCGATCCAAATATATTTTAACAAACTCCGTATCGTTTTGCAACCGAATTCAAAATTGTTCAAAATTCGTGCAAGATTGTGTCCGATTTCGACACAAAAAAGCGCCTCGCGGCGCTTTTTGCTTCCCAACTTTATTTGGAGCTTTTATACGGAGAAAGGTTTTCTGTCAGCAATGAGAAGATTGCCAGCAGCAACGATCCGATCAGAATTCCTCCTGCAATATCAGTGAGCCAATGCGCTCCGGAAATCAATCTGCCGACAACCGTTACAACCAGGATCAATGCGCACACGCATTGCAGCGCAATTCGGACCGGCCGATTCTTGATATAATCCGGAAGCATGAGCATCGCGCTGCCCATAACGACCAGAACAAGCATCGAATGCGAAGACGGAAACGACGCTTCCGGCTCGGTTTCGCCCGGCATCAGGATCGGGCGATAGTTGATGACGACCTTTTCAAACAAGATATACAGGACCGCCATCGCAATATACAGGCCGCCGAGGAAAAGGATCTTTCGATCCACTTTCCAAAGGCTCTTTCTGCGAATCCATTGAATGATTCCCAAAAGGCCAAACACCCCCACCGTTAAAATGGCAACAACGCCCAACAGCTCTGTGATCTGATACCAAGTCGTACTGGAACCGACGGCATCTCGTACGGCTCCGTTCAGGTGGGAAAAACCGATCTCCGTTCCGTTCGGTCCGATCGGCGCTACATCGAACAGTTCTACCATCGCAATCAGCGCGATCGTTAAAAGTGCAAGAAGAAAAACAATTGCGAGCTTGAACCCTTTGCCCATTCTGTAACCTCTTTTTTTTGTAAGATTATGCTCTGCGTCTATTGATTATGAATTGTACCACAACTTGAAAAAAATGCAAGTATCCGGCCAAAGCAATCGTTCCGTGCCGATGCGAAAAGGGAGACCGTTGCCTGTTCGGTTACTCCCACTCGGTGCGAAGGGTAAAACTTTTCGGAAGATGGAATAGTTCCGTTTTCAAAAACTGCGGATAAAAGTATTCCTCTTTCAATCGATCCATCGCAAGCCATTCAAATCGGTGTACATGCTGCCCCTCATAGCGCGTAAACGATTCGCCGCGATCCAATAAGTCCGTGTCTCGGACATCCATCAAAAAATAGATGCAAAGCTCATGATAACGCAACCGATCTACGTCTTCCGTAAAAAAGCTTTGGTTCAGCCAAAGCGGACGAATGATCCGCGGCGAACAGTTCAGTTCCTCTTCCATCTCTCGAAGAATTGCTTGCTCGGCCGTTTCTCCCATTCGGACACGTCCGCCGGGCAGATAATAGTACGGAGAACGTTCGTCACGCATAGCAAGGATCTTGTCGTTTGCTATCAGAATAGCGCACACGCGATAGTTGAATTTATTGTTGCCGACAATATAGGAATGGTCCGTCTGCTCCATGGATGTTGCTCCTTTTGATCGAATTTTTCATGTAGAAAGGCTGGATCTATCGCTTTTTCTTTGCAGGAGAAAGCTCCTTTGCCATCGTTTGCAAAAGATCTTGCAAAAGCTGCTTATTGTCCAGATTGTCAACCAGCAGCATCTCCTTTGCACCTTCATACGGAGATTCCTTTTCCGCCTCCGGCAGGAATTCGAGCGCAGACTTCGTGGGCTTCACGAGGAAACGATCATCATAGATTCCTCCGATCAACTTGCCTTGCACATAGAGCAGATACTCCCCCATCATAGGTCGGTACGACACACCGTCTACTTCAGAAAGCTGTCCCAATATGAAATCCAAGTATTCTTTGTTTGATGCCATAGCGCCCATCCTTCTCAGCTTCTTATCTGCTCCCCGCCGCCGATGGCAGTGTTGGGAGCCTTGGTGTATCACTGAAACCGGAATTTGCCTGTATCATAGATTATCGGCACTAAATGATCTGTGCACACAATCGCAGAGTATTGTCGGAATTCCGATTGATGTCAACATTCTGTAAATAGCACTCGCCTTATC
>JAEEGL010856488.1_pt1 | contig 93049 bp, 77 predicted proteins | sample 9134231 | NCBI WGS metagenome assembly JAEEGL01 (sample SAMN16246548, study PRJNA631951) | gut metagenome | biome: gut microbiome; feature: rumen; material: fiber-attached | host: Bos | place: Iran: Karaj | collected 2018-10 | reverse complement strand
ATCATCCTGGCGCTGGAGATGACCGTGGCCATGGAGTCCATGACAGGGGCCTTGTCCTCTTGGAGGTCGCGGTTGTACGTGAGCGGAAGGCCCTTGGTCATGACCATCATGGTCACGAGGGAGCCGATCACGGATCCGGTCTTACCTCTGACGAGCTCGGCGATGTCCGGGTTCTTCTTCTGGGGCATGATGGACTATCCGGTGGTGTACTTGTCGTCCATCTCCACGAAACCGCACTCCTGCGACGACCACAGGACGAACTCCTCGCACAGCGACGAGAGATGTATCGCGGTCTGGGCGGCGCAGTAGGCCAGCTCGGTGACGAAGTCCCTGTCGCTGACGGTGTCCATGGAATTCTCGGTGGGTTCCCTGAATCCGAGGGCGGACGCGGTCATCTTCCTGTCTATGGGATAGGTGGTGCCTGCAAGGGCGGCCGCCCCCAGCGGGCATTTGTCCATCCTCCTGAACGCGTCCAGGAATCTGTCGGCGTCCCTGGAGAACCTGAACGCGTGGGCGAGCATGTGCTGCGCCAGGGAGACGGGCTGCGCGTGCTGCATGTGGGTGAATCCGGGCATCACCGCGTTCCCGTTCTCCTCGGCGACCCTGACCAGGCTCATCATGAGGCCGTCCGCGGCTTCGACTGCTTTCAGGGCCTCGTCCCTCAGGTACATCCTGAAGTCCACGGCGACCTGGTCGTTCCTGCTCCTGCCGGTGTGGAGCTTCCCTCCGGCCGGTCCGATCCTCTGGGTGAGCGAGAATTCCACGTTGGTATGGATGTCTTCCAGGGAATAATCCAATCTGAAATCCCCGTTCTCCATCTCTTTCAGGATCTCCTTCAGCCCTCCGGCGATGCGGTCGGCATCGTCCGCGGGTATTATCCCGCAGGCCTTCAGCATCCTGACGTGGGCGAGGGATCCCATGACGTCGTAGAACGCCAGCTTGGAGTCCACTTCCAGCGACGAGGTGAATTCCAGGGTGGAATCGTCCATCCCGCCTTCGAACCTTCCCGACCAGAGAGCCTGCTGCAAAGGGATCACTTCTTCCCGTGGGCTTTCGCGGCGGTCCTTCCGGGGAGGCCCCAGACATAGATGAATCCGGTCGCGGATCTGTGGTCGAAGCTGTCCCCTTCGGCGTAGGTGCTGAGGCCGGTGTCGTACATGGAGTACGGGGATTTTCTTCCGACCACGGTCGCGGTTCCTTTGAAGAGCTTGACCCTGACGGTTCCGGTGACGAATTCCTGGGTCTTGTCGATGAACGCCTGGATCGGCTCGATGAGTCCGCCGAACCAGAGCCCGTCGTAGACCAGCTGGCAGTATTTCTGCTCTATGCCGCGCTTGTACTCGATGGTGTCCCTGGGGAGGGTCATGGCTTCGAGGGCTCTGTGCGCGGTTATGAGAGTGACGGCGGCGGGGCATTCGTAGGTCTCGCGGCTCTTGATCCCGACGAGACGGTCTTCGACGTGGTCGATCCTTCCGACTCCGTGCTTTCCGGCGGTCTTGTTGAGCTTCTCGATGAGCTTCACGCCTTCGACCTTCTTGCCGTTGAGACGCGTGGGAATACCTTTCTCGAATCCGATTTCGATGTACTGGGGTTCGTCGGGCGCTTTCTCGGGGTCGACGGTGTTCTCCCAGACATCGGCCGGAGGCTCGGCCCAGGGGTCTTCGAGGATGCCGCATTCGCAGGAGCTTCCCCAGAGGTTCTCGTCCCTGGAGTAGGGGCTCTCTTTCTTGACGATGATCTCGATCCCGTGCTCCTTGGCGTATTCGATCTCCTTCTCTCTGGTGGTGACCCATTCCCTCATGGGGGCGATGATCTTCAGCTCGGGGTTCTGGGAAACGATGCCGACATCGAATCTGACCTGGTCGTTCCCTTTGGCGGTGCATCCGTGGGCGATGTATTTGGCGCCCTCCCTGTTGGCCACTTCCACCAGCTTCTTGGCTATGAGGGGTCTGGCGATGGAGGTGCTCAGGGGATACACGTTCTGATAGAGGGCGTTGGCTTTGAGCGAAGGCCAGACGTAATCGGAGACGAACTCTTCGGTGGCGTCGATGAAATCCGATTTTATGGCGCCGTTCCTGAGGGCGCGGGCGACGATGTCGTCTTTGCTGGGGGGCTGGCCGACGTTGATGGCTATGGCGATGACGTCGAGGTCATACTGCTCCTGGAGCCAATGGATGGCGACTGAGGTGTCGAGGCCCCCGGAATACGCGAGGACCACTTTGTCTCTGGTTTTCTCTGCCATGATTATCGCTCTGGGAGAGAGTTTCTTTCGATATATGACCATCGGAGCGGCCGCTTCCTATCTGGGCGGCAGGAAAAGTCAGGAAGGCGTTTGGTATGCGGATTGTAAAGTGGGCCGCCCCGGACCGTCCGTTCTGGGGTCAGGAGCGGCAGATGGGTTCAGGCTCCGAGCCTCTTCCTGTTGATCTCGTCCTCGGACATGATCTGGTCGCCGGTGAACTGCAGTGAGTAGACCTTGGAGATCCCGCGGAAGGTGCATTCCGCTTCCAGCTCCGCCTTCTCGTTCCCGCGGATCTTGACTGTGATCTCCTCGTTCATCTTGCTGTCTTTGGCGAGATCGAAGACGAATTCGCCTATCTTGGGGCAGAGATCCACTTCCTGGTCGCCGTCCTCCGCCAGCGCGTCGTTTTTGCATACCTGGATGCGGGCCTGCTCCTGGCCGTTGTACGACGGGGAGAATTCCCTGGACCCTTCCAGCGGGAGCTGCTCGTTGCGGAACACGATGTTGCAGACCATGTCCTTCTGGCTGGCGTCGTCGAAGGCGATGATCCCGTAGGTGTGGGGCATGACCCTGGTGAACTTCCTGATGCCGCCGCCCCTGACGTCGGTGACCATCTGCTGGTATAGCGCGGCGCCCTTGGCGACGGCCAGGTTGGGGTCGTGGCTCTCTATCTTCCCGGCGAGCTGGGGGTAATATTTGTTAAGCATCGCGGGGACCTGCGGCATCTTGGTGGATCCTCCGACCAGAAGGAACTTGTCTATGTCGTCGAAGGACAGGTTCTTCTCGGACATCAGGGCGTCGATGTATCCCCTGGTCTTGTCCAGCAGAGCCTCGGTCCACGATTCGAACTCTTCGCGGGTGACTTCGACGGCGACGTTGCTGGCCCCGACGGTGAAGTAGTTCTTGACGGAGGTCCTGGTGGACAGCTGCTTCTTGATGTCCTCGACTTTGGCGACGATTCCGGGGTAGTTCTCCCCGCTCTTGATCTCGCCTTCGTCTAGGGAGGGCTCGGCCTCCACGATCTTCTCGATTATGTGCTCCTCGAGCTCCTTGTCCCAGTCCTTGCCTCCGAGGGCGGAGTCTCCGCCGGTGCAGAACACGGAGTAGTTTCCGTTCTCGATCTTGATGATGGTGATGTCGAAGGTCCCTCCTCCGAGGTCGAACACGAACACCGTCTGGTTCTTGTCGGTCTTCGCGCCGTAGGATATCGCCGCGGCGATGGGCTCTTCGACGATGTTGATGTTCTTGAAACCGGCGATCTCCCCGGCCTGCCTGGTGGCTTTCTTCTGGTTCTCGTCGAAGTAAGCGGGGCAGGTGATCGTCACGCCGTCCATGTCGTATTCGGGGTAGAACTGCTTGAAGTCCCTGACGAGCTTCTTGAGTATCTCCGCAGAGAGGTCCTGGGGGTAGTACTCGTCGTCGCCGACGTAGATGCGGAATCCCGCCTCTCCCATGTGCCTTTTGATGGAGTCGAAGCAGGTCTTGGGGTAGATGGCCGCGTTGGCTTTGGCGTCTTTCCCGACGATGATCTCGCCGTTGTCGGTGTCGTAGAGCACCACGGAGGGGGTAGTCTCCTCCTCCTCGAAGTTCTTCACTACCGTGGGGAGCCCGGTGGCGGGATCGATGACCGCGATGCACGAGTACGTAGTTCCGAGGTCGATTCCTATCTTCAAGTCTGACATAGCTTATCATTCTCCGTTGAATTTAAATACCTTGACCTGAGAGGGGTATATGACTTTGCCCTCCAGCTCATAGCAGTCGGTTTTTATCGAGTGGATGGTCCTGTCCATCCCCCTGTCGTCGGTGGGGACGACCGGAGGGACGATCTTCTGGGTCCTGCTGTCGAAGGCCGTCCCGATCTCCGCGCGGCCGCAGGAGACGCCGCGGCATTCCAGGATGTTCAGGAGCCCGCAGTCGAAGTTGTCGAAGGAGCTCAGCAGCGTGTCCACGGTCAGTTCGTCCTTTCTCTCGCGGGCGTTGGCCAGGAATCTTGCCATGTCCTCCCTGAATTTGATTATCTCCTTCAGGATGTCGGCGGTCAGGCTGAGCTTGACTTTGTCCAGCTGCCCGGATATGGTCCCGTTGAAGTGCTGGAACACGGACTGGGGCACCGTGCGCGACTCCAGCAGGCCGTCCATCGCTGAAAGGGTCCCGCATATTTCGGCCAGCTGCGCCGATATGCCGTCGAGGCGCTCCCCGATGGTAGGTCCTTCTTCCCCGGCGCTTTCCGGGGCTTCTTCCGGTCCGGACGGCGTCTCTCCGGCGTCTTCGGGGACGGTCCCGTCCGGTACGGCTGTCTCCGCGGGCTCCTCGGGGATCTGCTCCCCGGCATCCGCGCATATCTCTTCTTTTCTTTCTGTTTCCTCTTCCATGCGATCAGCTCCTTGGGTGTACCAGGGTGTAAATCTCGTAATCATCGAAATCCGAGAAGAACAGCCCGGATCTCTTGCTGTTCCTGTACGCTTTGGCCGCTTCCTTGGACAGGGTGTACGTCCCCCTGCCTTTGCTGAGGTCCACGCGGCTTATCGTGGCAATCTTCTCGTCGTCGGGGCGGGGGAATCCGTAGTCCGATACGCGGAGGGTCATCTCCGGCAGGCTGCTCAGGGCCGGATCGGTTCTGAATTCGATTTTCGTTCCGAAGATCCCGCCGTCGATCTCGTATCTGATTTCGGTTTTCTCCTTCATCTTGGAGCATTTTATGCTGCGCCCCTCTGAGAACGCGCCTTCTGGGTATTCGGAGAAGACGGTGACGAAGATCTCCGAATCCTTGGACGGAAGCTCGATCCTTTTCTGTGCGTCATACTCTCCCCTGTCCTTCCTGACCGAGTATCCCTCATGCGGATCCGACGGGAAGCCGTCCGGCGAATAGCATATCCTGACGGCGTCGGCGCCTTTCGGCCATCCCAGGGTGACGACGTATCTTCCTCCGCTGAACACGCATCTCACGCCGTCCGGGGGGATCGCATTGTGCGCCAGCTTTCCGGCGCCGATAGCGGCGGTAGAGCCGGATATGACCACGGGGTAGACGTACTGGACGGTCCCGGGCGGCACCGAGAACGAAGCCGAGCTGGGGCCTGATGAGTCGCAGCCGAGAGGCGACATGTTCCTTCTTACGAAGTCCGCGGCGGCCGTCCTGCTTCCTATGCGTTTCGGGGACGAGTAGAGCCTGCATTCCTCCCTGCAGGGGTCCCATGACGCGGCGTACGATCCGTTCCCTTTGGGCTCGATCCTGAATCCGCCCGGCGGCTCCGGAACCTTCTCGTAGGTGCACACTACGGAGACGCCTTTGGAGAAAGCGGGGGTCGAGCGCCCGTCGGAATACTCGGCCACAAGAAGGTAGCCGTACGATGTGCCCTCGTCCGAGGATTCCAGGTCCAGATATCCGCCCTCCGTGCCCAGATCCACGCGGCCCATGCCGAGGGCCGCCGGGACGGATCCTTCCGACCTGCACATCCAGACCCTGCTGCATCCCTTCGGGACGTCGAAGCTCAGGCGGATCCCTTTGGTCTCCGAGGACGCGCGGAGGTTCCTGACGTTGGAGAACACGGCGAAGGGGCCGGCATAGGCGGGCTCGGCCGACGATATGCCGTCCCTCTCCGAGTATACGGCGTAATAGTATCCCTTTCCGAAGACGATGTCGCGGTCCACGTACTCGGAGGCGTCCGTCCTGATGGTCTCGCCGTCCTCGCGGTTCCTGGGGGCGCGGCCGGCGTTCTTCACTATGACGTAGCCGGCAGGCTTCCCGTCCGGCTGGGACATCCTCATTCTTATGAAGCCGTCCATGCTCTCGGACAGCATCACGGAGGCGGGCTTCTGCGGCCTCAGGCCTTCCAGGCGGGCGCCGGCTTCGGGGCAGTCCGCGCACAGGCGCATGATGGCGGCGTATTCCTTGGCGGCGTCCCTCCCCGAAAGGGTTCCGGCGTCTCTGATGCGCCTCCTCACTTCGGCCATGACCGATTCGCAGCGGTCCCTGCGGATCCTCACCGGTTCCAGGTCAGGGACTTCCGGCTTCCCTGCCAGATATCTCTTCGATGCTTCCAGGGCCTCGCCGATCTTGGACGCGGACATGAGGGAATCCAGCTTCGCGATTATGCCGTCGTTCTCTCTGATGACGGCTTCTGCCCTGGCCAGGACGGCCGGGTCCAGGCTTTTTTTGTGTTCCCCGAGATCGTTCAGCAGGCGTCTGAGCTCGGACAGCCCGTAGGACGAGGCCAGCCTTCCGACCTTCTTCTGGGTCTCCTTGATGTCGCTGACTAGCTTTATCTCCATGCCGCAGCGCTTGCACTTCCCTTCTGAGAACGGAGTGGTCGCCCCGCATCTGCAGCGGTAATAGAGGTCGGACCCGCAGACGGTGCACTTCTCGTTGTCTTTGGGCATGTACGCGCCGCAGGACCCGCATCTGAGGTCGAAGTCGTCGTCCTTGGACAGGTTGGCGACTATCCCCATGCCCATGCAGTACTGCTCCAGGGCTTTCATGGATCTGTCGGTGTCCGCTCCGGAGCGGGCCAGGCCGTTGCTCTCGAAGAGGTTCTCTATCGCATAGCGTTCTATGCGGTCCGAGGACGAGGCCCTGACGTCCTCGACGATCTCCCACAGGACGGACCATGTCTTCAGGTCCTCCAGAAGTTTGTCGTCGTCCACGCAGGGCTTCACTTTCCTGAACGCCTTGACCAGGTCCATGCATTTGCGCTGCTCCATGAGCACGTCGAATATTTTGTTCAGAGCCGCGTAGACGGATCTGGCCTCCGCCGCGTCGAATTTATGGCCCAGCTTATCCACGTTTCCGCCGTAGCCGTTGGCCGTGTCCACCGCGTCGTTGGTCCATTCGATGAAGGGCTTGCAGTCCATCGCTCCCAGGGCCCCCACGAGCTTAGCGTTTAGGGCGTAATCCCTGCATTTCTCGATGGGGATGTCCGTCAGATCGTCGATGTCCTCCTTCTCGATGTTCCAGCCTCTGTTCTTCATCTTCTTGCAGATGGCATCGGCGCTTTTGTCCAGAAGGACCTGCTTCCCGTCGGTGCGCACGAATATGAAGCTCCTGAGGACCCTGGAGAAGTCCTTTTTCATCGCCGCCAGGGATTCTTCCGCGGCGCTTCCGGATACGATCTCGGCCTCGAATTTCGCCAGTTCCTCCGGGCTGTATCTGATTTCGTTGGATCTTTTCAGCGCGTTTATCCTCTGCTGCACCTGCGGCTTGTCGTATGTGTTCAGAGGGTTGAGCCCCAAGGCTTTGTACGGGTCCGTCATCGCATGTCCTCTTCGCCGGTTTTTCATTTGCTTCCGCCGATATCGGAAGCTATCGACGACAGGGTCTTTCCCAGGCCGCCGGATCTGGTCTGGAGAGCGGATTTGTCTGACGACGAGATCTTGCGTATGAAAGATCTGTCCACGTCCCCGAATCCGATCCCTATGCATTCGACCTTCAGGTCTTTCAGGCTCTTCACGCTGCTCTCCACGGTGTCGTCGCCGTACCATTGGCCGTCCGTCAGGGTAACCACGAACACCTTCCCCTTCCCGGAGGCTTCATTGGCCAGGGTGTACACCTGTTTGTTGAGGGGGTTGCAGCTGGTCCCTCCGCCGACGTTCACGCTGTTCAGCGATTCTATCTTGGAGAGTATATTGGAGGGGGATGTGAAGCCAGACACCTCTTTGGAGGAATCGGCGAAGGCGACCAGGGCGAATTCGGCGTCCTTGATCATCTTGGCGAATCTGCACATCTCGCGTATGGCTTCCTTCAGGGGGCTGCCGCTCATGCTCCCGGAGAGGTCCACTGTCAGTATGATGAACTTCCTGCCGCCGGCGATTTTCTCGGCCACCGGAGGCTTCCCCATCCAGGCGCAGTTCTCCGGGACGGTGCCGGTCTCCATCCTGAGGGCGCGGTCCCCCTGGAATGCGGTGACTTTGACCATGCCGCTGCGGTCGTATTCGAAGTCTATGTCGATGTCCACGCCGCCTCCGTCGTTCTCTATGTCTTTGGCTACGGCGAGGTTCAGCACTTTGTTCCCCAGATCCAGAGGGTTCTCGCTGTCTCCCTGTATGGTGTAGATGTCGAGCTTCTCGGTGTAGTTCCCGGGCTGTATCTTTACCGTGCGGCGGCCTTTGGCCGGGATCGGGGAGTTGCGGGCTATCATTATCCTGTTGATGTATCTCGTGAAACCGGGGTCGGTGACCAATGTCCCCAGGCCGAAGGGGGTGACGTCCTTGAAGCTCATGCTGACGGTCTTGATCCCCATGCCCTGGTCTTTTCTGCGTATCCTGATCCTTCCTTCCTGGGCGTTGGCCAGGAGCGCGGCGCCCTTCGCCACCGCCAGATCGGTGTCCTCGTGGATTATGACGTCGGTTCTGCTCTCTTCCCTGATGGCCGAGCGTATCGCAGGCATGCGGGTGGAGCCGCCGACCAGCAGGACATGGTCTATGTCCTTCCAGGACATCCCCATCTCCGAGAGCAGATCCCTGCAGATGCTCATGGTCTTGTCCACGAGATATGACGTGGCCTCCTCGAACTCGTCCCTGGTGACCGCGACCGTGGCGGAGCAGCCGTTGTAGCTTATCCTCATCTTGGCGTCGTTCCTCGAAGACAGCTCCCTTTTCATCTTCTCCGAGTCGACGATCATCCTGCACATGAACTCCCTGTCGTTCCCGAAGCTTTCCCCGGTCTCTTCCTGGAACTTGGACAGGACTATCCCGCAGAGCTCGGCGTCCCAGTCCTTCCCTCCCAGGGCGGAATCGCCTTTGGTCGCCCTGACCGCGATGTTCCCGTCCTCGATGTCCAATATGGTGATGTCGAACGTCCCTCCGCCCAGGTCGAAAGTCATTATGGTGCCGTTGGCCCCTTTCTTGAACCCGTAATAGACGGAGGCCGCGGTGGGCTCGTTGACCAGGTCCAGAACCTTGAGGCCGGCATCTTCCCCGGCTTTCTTGGTCGCTTTCCTCTGGAATTCGTTGAAATACGCGGGGCAGGTGATGACCGCGCTCTCTATCTCTTTCCCGGAGATCCTCTCGGCGACCTCCCTCATGTGCTTCAGCAGTATGCTGGACAGCTGCTCGGGGCTGAATTCCCTGTCGCCGGCGTAGTAGCGGTGGCTGCCGCCCATGAACCTTTTGAACGCCGAGAACGCGCTCTCCGACCCGCTGGCCTGGAGGTCCTTGGCCTCGTGGCCGACTATGAATCCGCCGTCAGTGACTGCGACCACCGAAGGGGTGGTGTCCTCGCCCCAGTCGGTCTCGATCATCTTCGGCGAGCCGCTGTCGTCCACGTAAGCGATCGCGGAGTACGTGGTCCCCAAATCTATCCCAACTCTTATCCCGGCCATATCCGTTCACCGTCATTTTTTGAAGAGGCCTTTCAGGCCCTTGAACAGGCTTCCGCTCCCTTCTCCGCCATTTCTGCCGTCGGCTTTTCTGTCATCGGGCTCCCGCGGCCCGGTGTCTTTCCCGCCGTTTCCGCCGAAGAATCCGCCTTTCTTATCTTCCGGCGGCCTTTCGGAGTGTTCGTAATACGTCTCCAGGTCCCCTTCGTTCCCCCCGGCCTTATCGACGCTTCTCTCGAGCTTCGACGGTTTTCCGCGCCAGGTCATGTTTTTGAATGTGAGGTCGGAGACGGCGATCCCGGCTTTCCTCACCGCCACTATGTATGCCGCAAGGACGTCGGCTGAGTCGCGGACGGTAGGCAGGATGACACTGGCCGCGGTCTCGTACAGCTCGGCGCTCTCATGGCCGGCGAACGGGGCGAGCCTGGATTCGAACCATTCCTCGTCTATTCTGAAGCCTCCGAGGAACACCCTGCGGCAGAATGTCCTCTTCTCATCCGGGCTCAGACCGTCGTATCCGTTCAGTTCCGCAGGGGATCCGCGGCGCAGGCTGTTCGCGGCGAGGTAGAGGGCGGTGCGGGGGCATTTGCCGGCGGGCGCCGCCCCCATATCCGTCAGCCTCTGGGCTATCTGAAGCCTTTTATCGGATTGGAAGTCCGCGGGCATGCTCTCGAATCTCTTCGCTATGGCGGGCAGGCAGGCTTTTTCCATCGGTCTCCCGTCAGCTCCCAGGAAATCCAATGCCGCCATCAGATCGTCCGCGCCGGCGGATCCGCAATGTGCGGAATACATTGCCTCGGCTTCCCCGGTCTTCCCCTCTTTCAGGAGGCTCCCGCATCTTTCCCTCAGATATGCTCCGGCGTACGGGCCTTCCGCCATGGCGCCGTCCAGAGCCTCCAGCATATCCGGGTCGTAGCCGACCGTCTCAGCCAGCCGCCCTGCCTCCGCCAGGCCGGTCCTGGAAGACAGGATCCCGGCGAGGATCGAATGCTTCAGGTCCGTCCCGGCAGGGCTGCCCTGCCCCAGCACGGCTTCCGCAAGGGGGCGGTCGGCGAGGATGAATTCCGCCGCGTCCTGGCCCGCCTGTCCGAGGGCTTCCGAGGCCGCTTCGTAGGCGTCCGCGGCGCGGCTGTCGGACCAGTATCTGGCGGCCAGATAGGCGCCGGGGGCCGAAGCGAAATGGCTTCCGAGCCCGTATGCCGCCATGTCGGCTATCGATCCCTTGTTCTTCCTGTAGAATTCCATTGTTTCTGCTGATCCGAGGCTGTCCATGCCTTGGAGACGGCTTTTCGCCACCGCTATCCTGATCTTTCTCACGCATTCCGCGTCGTCCAGCGAGCTGCAGAGATCGTTCTGGATGTAGTCGACGTCAGCGTCGTCCAGCACTCCGATCCTGCATTCGACGGCCGCCGCCGCGCATCCGGCCGGAAGGTTGGCGCCGTATTTCTTCAGGGCTTCCCAGGCGCGGTCTAGGCTGTCCCCGGACAGCTTCATGCCTTTCTCGGCTATGCAGTAGAGGTCGTACAGGTCTATGATCTCCTTTCCGGGGGTCTCCGCTTTCGCTTTCCCCAGGAATCCGAAGAATCCCTCCCTCAGCCCTCCGTAAGCCCCGCCGATGTAATCGTTGAACGGGCCGTCGAAGGTTTCGGAAGGATCGCAGCTTTCGTCTTCGGCGGTCATGATGCCTTCGCGGATCTGGCCTCTGCGCCTGTCATAGAGGCCCATCACGGTTTCCTCGCATGCGGAGGCGTTGTCAGGGTGTATGTAGGTGACGAATGTTATCCTGTCCGCTATGCTCTTCGGGAAAAGCATGGTGGCCGCGGCTATCCAGAGCGGGATCTCCTTCCAATCCGCGCAGAGGAGCACTCTGTCCTTCCTGTCGCACGCGTCCAGGATTCTGTATGTGAGAAGCCTGAGGAACCTGCCGTCCTTGGATTCCGCGAATTCTTTGGCGGTCTCTAGGCTGATGGCGCGCCCTTCCTCCAGCTCCGGCGGGGAGCGCCCCAGCCTGGGCGGTGCGGACGTCACGTCCATGCCGTCGAAGTCGATCCCTCCGCAGAAGGAGGGGGACTGCAGATACTCTATGGGATATCCTTCCAGACTGTCGCATATGAACGAGTGCGACACGTAGTTGTTGTACCTGCTGGGCATGCCGTAGATGTATCCCGTGAAGGTCTTCTGAGCGATGCACATCTTCCCCGATCTGAGGGTGCCGAAGGCCAGGGCCTTGGGTATGAGCTCAAGGTTGGGATCGTCCGGGCCGCTGATGGGCATCGGCGGCTTGAACGACGAGAACCTGGCGAGGACATCGGCGCGGTCGCCCTCGGAGATGCCGTCGGATTCGGAGTATATCCCGTATCCCGACTGGAGATGCCCCGGAACCGCGCGGTTTATCGTGTAAATGATCTGCTCGGGCATGCCATCACCAGAGATGGAACAGGTCGGGCTTTGTGCTCTTCCCGTAGATCAGCCACAGGATGGGGTCTTCCACCCTTATCGGCTTGATCTCGTCGATCTTCTTCCCTTCCGGGTCCTTCCCCAGGGCCGACACCCCGAAGAAGCGGGAAGTCCTGAATTCCAGTTCCGCCGCCCTGTTCAGCTGGCCGCTCGAATATTTCCCGACGTACCCGCGTATCTCCTGGTCGATGGCGTAGCTGTTCTCCTCGTCGAATTTCCCTTTGACCCTGGGCTTGTTGATGGCGGATTCCGGCCCCAGCAGGGCGCTCATCTCCTCCTGGTTCCTGGGCTCGCGGAGAAGGACGTCCACTTTGGCCATGACTATCGCCAGAGGTATGGGGATCTTCTTCCTGTCGCCGATCCTGTTGAAGCTGCGGATGGTCTGGCAGATGCTGTTGAAAGTGGAGATGTAATCGGCGTCGGTGTCCGCCCCGTGGCCGCTCCCCACGATATCGGAGACGCCGTTGCATATAGTCGGGTCGATGATGTATATCAGGCCCTGGGCGTAGGACAGATAGTTCCCTATGGCGGAGGTCCCTCTGATGTCGCGCACATCCTCCCCGGCCGTGTCTATGAAATGGAGATAGATCGTCTTGCCGCTCTTCAGCTTCAGCCTGTAGGAGAGGACGTCGTAATCTTTTCTGATGCTCAGGGGATCCGTCCCTTCCAGGGTGGTGTGGTTCTTGAACAGGGGATTGTAGTAGTTGTTCCTGTAGATCTCTTCCGTGTCGCCTATCCCCTGTATGTTCCATTCGAACTCGTTGGACAGCTCCTTCATCCTGTCGATCAGGACGGTCATGTAGTGGGTTTTCCCGCATCCTCTGACCCCGGCTATCGCATAGAATATGTTCTTCTGGTTCTCCTGGTCGAAGGGGATCTGGCATTTGCAGTTGGGGCATATGCGGAATCCCACTTTCTTCCCGCATGTGGGGCATACCCTTTTGCCCCCGCTGATGTTGGGGACAACCTCGCTGTTGCAGCTGGCGCATCTCATGTTGTTGCAGATGTACAGCTCTTTGTCAATCTCCTGGAAACAATGAAAGCAGATCAATTGGACCACGGCATCCTGTCGTTCATAATGCGTTTTGAAGTCAAATCCTTATGCATCTCTGCCCGCGCGCAGCCTGCCTCATGCCTTATGGAAGACGTTCGCCACGTCAGAGTCCAGCCTGGTGAACGCGTCGAAGAACACTTTCGCGACCTGCTTCGCGTCCCTGGCGTCGCAGATATGGTAGGAGACGGAGGAGAAGCTGTTCTCCAGCAGGGATATCAGCTGGCTGAAGCCGCTGGAGATCAGATATCCTCTGACGTCGCCCGGATCCCCGATGGCGTCCTTGTGGGTGACCACCAGATGGAGGGGCACGCGTATCGAATCGGACAGCGAGGTCTGGGAGACGTAATGGTATTTCTGCCAGAATTCGTTGACCGCAAGCTCGGCTCTGACGGCGGCGTCCGGAGCGCTGGCGTCCACCGCAATGAATATGGCGTCCTCCTGGCCGTACTGGGGCTGCTGGCCCATGTCGTCCACGTCGCTGTTGAAGTAGGTCCCGCTGATGTCGAACATCACGAGATGGCGGTCCGTCCTTCTGGATACGTCCATGCTTATGACGTAAGGCGGGCTGTACCTGTTCGGGGTGGCCATGCTGTAGGAGGAGCCGTACGGATAAGCGTGGCCGCTGTTTTTCGCTATCGCATCCATCGCCGAGAAGGCGAGCGAAGTCTTCCCCGATCCGGAAGGCCCGGCAAAGGTCAGCAGGTAAGGGCGTGCCTCTTTGGCGTTGATCGTGCCGTTGCATTCGGGGCACAGGGCATCGAGGATGCGCCTGTCTTTTTGGCGGTCCGTCACAGGCAGCTTCATGTCGCATCCTTCGCAATGGGTGTGGTAAAGCCCATGGATAGAAGGGCGGAGATCCAGGCCGCTTGCCGTCGGATAGCGCTGGCCGCAGCTGCATACATAGATCGGACGTTCGAATATCGCGCCGCATGCCGGGCATACGCAGCGGCGGGTGTCCTTGGCGTAACCGGCTCTCTCCCTTATCCTGCTGATGGCAAGCACGGCGAGAAAGATCAGCATGACCGCGACGTAATAGATCACGTAAACAACCATGGCGATGGCGAATCCGATGAGGGCCAATATTAGGGGGAACAGCATGATGATGATCCCGTAGATCCCGAAGGCGACCGCTATGCCGATCAGCGACGCGAATCCTTCGGCACTCTTCTTGATTATGCTGACCAGCGTATGATAGTCGAACACGGCGAACGTGTTGTGGAATTCGCTGTAATCTATGTGGTACATCGACATGCCGATGACGATCGCGAGGCCGATCATGCTGATGCCCACCGGGACGGTGATGAAGACGTCGTCATTATCGGCGATGCCCCAGTAATACAGCAGGAATTCGCTGATGATCAGCGACAGCAGATGCCCCAGTATTATCACACTTTTGTTGAGCGATTCCAATCGACCAGCTCCGATACGGCATTTGTCGGCGGTATGCTGCTTTATATGTTTATGGAGCAACAAACCTCGTTTTCCGTAATGCCTTCATCAGTTATAATATATCAGAGACGGAGGCCCTGTTTGTCCGCGGCCCTCAGACTTTCCGGAACGCGAGCGCTAGGCTTCTGTCTTTCCTGCGCAGAGCTTCGGAGAGCACGGCCGCCGCTTCCCTATGGTCTCTGGCGTCGCACATATGATAGGTCACGCTGCGGAAATTGCTTTCCAGAGAGGATATCATCCGGCCGTATCCTTCCGATATGAGATATCCTCTGATGTCCGGGCGGTTTCCTAATATGTCCCCGTGGGTTACCACCAGATGGAGCGGCACGCGTATGTCTTCGGACAGGGATGTCTGCGTCACGGCGTGGTATTTCTGCCAGAACCCGTTCATCGCCATCTCATCTTTCATGGCGGCGTCCGGCGCGCAAGGGTTCACAGTGATGATGATAACGTCCTCCCGGCCGTACTGGGGCTGCCGGTCTATGCCGGCCCTGCCGGTGAAATACGATCCGTTCACGTCGAAAATGACCAGGTAATGGAATTCGTATCTGCGGATTTCGGCGCTGATGACATAAGGGCGGCTGTTTTCTTCGGGCGTGCCGGGGCTGTATGCGTTTCCGTAAGGGTAGCACGTCTTCCCGCTGTTTTCCAGGGCTTCCATGGCAGAGAAGGCGAAGGCAGTCTTTCCGGAGCCTGAAGCCCCGGCCAGAGTGATTAAGGAGGGGCGCCCTTCCTAGGTAGATATCGCGGAGCGGCATTCGGGACAGATCGCATCCAAGAAGCGTCTGTTTCTGTCCACCGGAACAGAATAGATGCAATGCCCGCAATTCATCCTCTTCAGTCCGTGGATGGAAGGGCGCAGGCTGGCGGTGGAGCCGGAGGGGTATTCCTGGCCGCAGTAGCACAGATAGATGGGGCGCCTGAATATGGCGAGGCAATTCGGGCATACGCAGCGCCCGGTGCGTATCTCATACCTGGCAGTGTCTGCCAGATAGGCAAGAGCCAGCAGCATCAGGTAAATCAGCATCGCGGCAAGCAGATATGCTACGGAGAAGGCCATGATCAGAGCGAGGCCGGCCATCGACAGGAGAAACGGCAGCAGAAGCAGAAGCTCGATCGCGGCTCCGTAGAACTGCCATTCCTCCATCTTTTTCGCGAAGCTGGAGACGGTTTCTATGAAAATCTGGACGATCCCTAAGGTGAGAAACAGATATGCGCGGCGATCGAATGCCGCGAACGTGAGGCGGAAGGCATCGAATTTTATGGTATCCAGAAGGATTTTCAATATGTACAGGGCTATGATCTGCCCTGCCGCCGCAGGCACCGCGGTCATCCATCCGCCCAGCGGGGCGACATAAACTGCCATGACCCAGCAGCTGGAGAGGAAAGATGCGATGCAGACGGCAATGACGACGAACTTGCCTGATGATTCCATTGCCTACCGCCCCCTCGATGTGCGGCCTATGCCGTTCCGCATATTTCCTGAGTTGCCTGCCGGGTATCCGGCGCGGATCGTGATTCATCAGGATGATCGCCGGGCTGTGTTCCCATGTCCACAATGGGGTATGCAAAGTGTCAGAGCGTCACCGCGCCAACAGATTGGACAATTAATGTCTTCCTTGAAACAATAGTTTTATAGGCTTAACGGCAGTCGCTCTGACCCATTATAACCCGGACGTTTCGACATGACAAAAGTAGGTATCATAGGGGGAACCGGATACGCAGGCGGAGAGCTCGCCCGCATCCTTTCCGTCCATCCGGACGTCGAGATAGCCGCGATGACGTCCCGCCAGAATGCGGGGAAGAAAGTTCAGGAGTCACATTCGTATCTCAAGGGATACGTGGATCTGGAGTTCATATCGAACATATCCGAGGCTCCCGACCTCGATCTCGTGTTCGTCGCTACGCCCCACGGCGTGGCAATGAAGGAGGTCCCGGCTCTGCTGGAACGCGGGATCAAGGCCATAGATCTCTCCGGGGATTACCGCCTGCATGACGTGGCTACATACCAGAAATGGTACGGCCATGAGCATACCGACGTGGAGAACCTCCAAAAAGCCGTCTACGGATTGCCGGAGTTCTTCCGCGGCGAGATAAAAGGCGCGGACTTGGTCGCCAACCCGGGCTGCTATGCGACATCCATCATTCTGGCCTGCGGTCCAATCCTCAAATCGGGGCTTGCAGGGGACGACGTGATCGTCGACGCCAAATCCGGCACTTCCGGGGCCGGGATGGTGCCCACCGAGCGCACCCACCACTCGACGTGCGGCGAATCCGTGATACCGTACAGCATCGGCAAGCACCGCCATACGCCGGAGATAGAGATGGCCGTGGACCGCTTCGCGGGATCCCATTCAAAGGTGACTTTCGTCCCCAATCTGGTCCCCATAGTCCGCGGCATAATCTCGTCATGCTATTTCGGCCTGGAGAAGGATGTCTCCCAGGAAGAGATCGATTCGATCTATGAGAAGCAGTACGGGAACGAGACGTTCGTCCACTACGTCCCGGACCCGTCCATACGCGCGGTCGTCGCTTCGAACCATGCGCAGGTGTCATCCCGCGTTCTGGGAAGCAAGGCCGTCGCTTTCGGAGTTGTGGACAATTTAGTCAAAGGGGCATCCGGGCAGGCGGTCCAATGCATGAACCTGATGCTCGGGCTCGATGAGAAAGCCGGGCTGGATTTCCCGGGATTGGGGGTTTGAAGATGACGGAGATAATAGACGGCGGCGTGACTACCCCGCAGGGTTTCAAAGCCGCAGGAGTGCACAGCGGAGTGAAATATCGCTCTCTCGACCTCGGACTGCTGTATTCCGAGGTTCCGGCGGCCGCGTTTGTGGGATACACTAGCAACAACGTGAAGGCAGCCCCGGTGCAGGTCATGATGAAAGAGAACTCCCCGACGCTTTCCGCGGTCGTGGTGAACAGCGGCAACGCCAATGCTCTCACCGGCCGCCGCGGGATAGAGGATGCCATATCCATGAAGCAGTCGGTGGCGACGGAGCTGGGTCTGGATCCGATCCAGGTCGGGGTCATGTCCACCGGGCTCATAGGGCGCTTCATGGACATGCACAAGATCCGCTACGGAATCTCCCGCGCCGCCAAAGAGCTGAGCTCCGGCAGAGAGGCAGACGGCCTGATCGCCGAGGCGATAATGACCACAGACACCATCAAAAAGGAATGCGCGGCCCGCGTGCGCCTGAGCGACGGGACCCTGGTCTACATCGGAGCCATATCCAAGGGGAGCGGGATGATCTCGCCACACATGAAAGTCCTGCACGGGACAACGCTGTCCCTGGTCACTACCGACGCCAATCTGTCCCCGGCTTTCCGCGAGAAGTGGCAGTCCATTCTCGACGACAGCATGAACATGGTCTCCGTCGACGGCGACCAGTCCACCAACGACACCTGCATACTCCTGGCCAACGGAATGTCCAACGGAAGATGCGCCGACGAGGACCCAGAATTCGAGGATGCCCTCCGCACCGTGATGACCAAGATCGCCCGTACCATAGCCATGGACGGGGAGGGAGCCACCAAGCTCATAGAGGTCCAGGTCACCGGAGCGGAATCGAAGGAAGAGGCCCGCAAAGTCGTCAAGACGATCATCGATTCGCCTCTGGTCAAATCGGCCATATTCGGTTCGGACCCCAATTACGGGCGCATAATGATGGCCGTAGGGAACAGCGGGGCAAAATTCAACCTGGAGGAGATGCGCCTGATCATCAAGGGCGGGGACATGGAGGTTCCCATCCTGGATGCCGGATCCCCGGTGTTCCAGGACGAGCGCGCCGTAGAGGTAGTCCGCATGGCCATGGACAACAAGGAAGTCACCATCCTGGTCGATCTGGGCGTCGGAGATGGGGAAGCCATAGGCTGGGGCTGCGACCTCACCTACGATTACGTCCGCATCAACGCGGAATATGCCACGTGAGATGTTCGCATGGACAACCTGTACCTGCTGAAGTTCGGAGGGAGCGCCATCCGCGGGAAAGGCGATATGATGCGTCTTTCGGCGGAGATGGCGGCCATGATGAAGGAAGGCAAGAAGCTGATACTTGTCCACGGAGGGGGACCCGAGATCTCCGAGGAGATGGAGAGGAGGGGCCTGAATCCGGTCAAGGTGTGCGGCGTCAGAGTAACCGACAGGGATGCCCTGGAGGTCGCCGAGACGGTGCTCCGCAGAATCAACGCGGACATGGTCGGATGCCTGAGGGAATCAGGCGCGGATGCGATCGGCATCCCGGGCTATTTCTGCACCCTGTGCGAGAAGAAAGCTCCTATCAAGGCATCGGAAGGCGGAGAGGAGAGGGAAGTCGATCTGGGCCTGGTAGGCGAAGTGGCCGATGTGGATCCTCAGCCTCTGTTCGACCTGATAGGCCAGGGCATCGTGCCTGTCGTGTATCCCATCGGGAAGGACGCGGCCGGGAACATGCTGAACGTCAACGCGGACACCATGGCGGCAGGGATCGCCGTGGGGATAGGATGCTCCGGGATGATAGCCATAACCGATGTCCCCGGCATACTGAGGGACGTCTCCGATCCGTCTTCCAAGATAGATTCGCTGACCATCGCGGAGGCCCGCGCCCTCATGGAGGACGGGACGATTTCGGGCGGGATGATCCCGAAGGTGGAATCCTGCATCAAAGCGCTGGAAGCCGGGGTCCCAGAAGTCCGCATGGTAAACGGAAAGAATGAGAGCGGCATAATGTCAGAAGGCCGCGGAACGATCATCACGGGATGAAAACATGAAATTCAAAGAGATCAAAGAGAAATCGTCGGAATTCCTTTTCCAGAATTACGGCCGGATAGATCTGGCTTTCACACACGGGAAAGGATGCATGCTGTATGATACGGAAGGGAAGGAATATCTCGATTTGGTGTCCGGAATAGCCGTGAATTCGCTGGGATACGCCCATCCGGACGTCACCGCGGCCATCCAGGAGCAGGCCTCGCGCATGTGCCACGTCTCCAATCTGTACTATGTCGAAGAGCAGGCGGAGCTGGCGGAGAGAATAGCTTCCATAACCCCCGGGAATCTGGACCGCACGCTGTTCTGCAACAGCGGAGCCGAAGCCAACGAGGGCGCCTTCAAGACGGCTGTGCGCTATACGGGCCGCGGGAAGATACTGTCCGCTCTGAACGGTTTCCATGGGAGAACTTCCGCCTCGCTCGGGGCCACCGGCCAGGAGAAATACCGGAAGACTTTCGAGCCTCTGATCAGCGGTGCGTTCGGATATTTCGAGTTCGGGAACTGCGAGCAGATCAAAGGCATGGTGGATTCGGACACGGCCGCCGTCATCGTGGAGCCTGTCCAGGGCGAGGGCGGAGTCCGCACCGTACCCCGGGATTTCTTCAAGACCGTCCGCGACATATGCGACGAGAAGGGCGCGCTGATGATCTGCGACGAGGTCCAGACCGGCATCGGGCGCACCGGGGAGTGGTACGGAATCGAGAACTTCGGCGTGGTCCCGGACATAATCACCATGGCCAAAGCCCTCGGAGGCGGCCTGCCCATAGGGGCGGTCACCACCACGGAGGAGATATCCTCGGTCGTCACTCCCGGAACGCACGGGACCACTTTCGGAGGCAACCCGATGGTCTGCGCCGCAGGATGCGCCGTCATCGACGTCATGAAGCGCGACGGGATAGTGGCCCATGCCAAAGATCTGGGAGCCAGATGGAGAGAGGACATCCGCGCCGTCGGCTCGCCCAGAGCGAAGGAAGTCCGCGGATACGGCCTCATCATCGGGATAGAGATGGATTCCAACGAATCGGCGTCCCATGTCCAGAAATACTGCCGCGACAACGGCGTCCTGGTCAACGTGTGCCACGGCAATACCGTCCGCCTGATTCCTCCGCTCATCCTGAGCGACGGGGAGAAGGACAGATTCACGGCGCTCTTCAAGGAATGCGCTTTCTGAAACTTCTTTCGCCGGGAGACCGGCGCTTTTCTTCGATAAATCTGGGGAGCGTGGCACTGCGGAGGACACAGAATTCATCCCATGCGGGAAAGAGGGGGCGCCCTGCATAATCTTCGCGGATATGGCCGGCCATCCTTTCGATGCCGCGTCCGCCGCGCCCCGGAATTCGGACGTCCTCGCCGTCAGATTCGGCGATTGGGACGGTGCTCTGACCCCTTGGAAGGCCGCCGGCCTGCGCGACGGCGACCCGGAATTCGGCGGACATGCCGGAGAGACCCTGAGGAGGTTGGTCGGGGAGATAATTCCGGAGGAGACGGAAAGGCTCGGCCTGTCCCCGTCAGCTTACGGGATAGCCGGATATTCCCTCGGGGGCCTGTTCTCTCTGTATGCGCTCGCCCGCTGCGGCAAGTTTTCCGCGGCCTCGTCCATGTCCGGATCCTTATGGTATGAAGGCTGGAATGAGTATCTGAGAGGGCTGGATTTCTGCGGCAGCGGGAAGAAAGCTTTCCTTTCCCTGGGAGACAGGGAAGAATGCTCCAAAAATCCCGTTCTGCGTTCTGTCAGGGCCTGCACGGAAGAGACAGCGAGGATTCTCGAGTCTAAAGGATGCGAAACCAGGGTTTCGATAGGCCCCGGGACGCATTTCCAGCGCATCCCGGAGCGTCTGAAAGCAGGGCTGGCATTTCTGGACGAGGTTCTTCCCCGCCGAAGCCAGATTGCTCGCACTTATTCTCATTATGTATAGCTTCGTTCCGAACCTTCGTCGGAACAGCTGTCTCTGAGATATGATCTGACTTCGGCGGTTCTCATGATCTTTGATCCGAGCTCTTCGTCTGCGTCGGTCCCTTTGCCTTCAATCTTGGCTTTGGCGTAATAGATTAAGGCCAGAGTGCTGTAATTCATATTCTTTTCGAATATCTTGAAACAATTCTTCAGGTTCTTGTCTTTCTGGTAGTCGGATACCGCGGAATTGATCTCTTTCACTTCGTTCAAGGCATACAGGTAGTCCGGATCTTTGTTGTCGGAGAAGATTCTGGACGCATCTTCGAGGAACAGCTTCCTGGATCCGACCGTGCTGACCAGTTTGACCATATACTCTTTGCGTTTTTTCCTGTAGGCATCGATGTCAAACGATTCGCGGAATGAATCAAGGCATCCAAGAGCATCCAGATTCCAGAGGTTCCTGAGGCATTTATTGCAGCACCCGCAGTTGTTCTTACTTTTTGTGCATGAATACAGGTATTTATGGGCGAACGGGGCGTCTTTTATGTCTTTCAGTTTCTGGTAGCGGTTGGATAGGAATCCTTCGGAGAAAATGTCCAGTTTACCGTCGGATACCAGAGGCAGGGTGAACATGTCGTAATGGCCGGAATACTGTGTGCAGCTGCCTTCCAGTTCGAGCGCCAATCTTCCGTTGCCTGCAGAACCATAATAATAGATCTTCCAGAAGTATCTCATCATCATAATGGAGAACAGATCTGTGAAAGTATGAGTAAACTTGTGGTTCTGGGGGAGCACATGAGTAATGTTGCATTCGATCTCAATGAGGGGGAGACCGACGCTTTTTGAAGCTGTTCTCGCGCGTTCGTATGCCGTTTGTTTGACTATTTCGATCCTTTTTTCGCTTCCATAGCATGCATTGAACGCTCCCACATCGGTTATGCACAGGTGGGTCAGCCTGCGGCTGCTGTCTTCGTAATTGAGATAATGCCAGAGGGAATGCAGCGAGTCCACTCCGCAGGACATGCCTGTACCCACATGTTCCCCGGAGCGTATCTGGCTGTCTTCCATTATGGGAGCGTTGATTTTTATCGTCTTGAAGTGTCTATCCTCATGGACAAGAGCGGGAATGATGTATTCTGTTATGTTGTGGTAAAGGTGGCTGCTGATTGGGGATTCGGCTACGATGTCCAGATCTTTTCTCATGCAGTGGTTCAGGAATGCTATTACGTACGCATCCGAAAGGTCCGTGCACAGGCCGTATCCGTACTTAATCGGGACGCTGTAGATCAGCGTGTGGGTTTCGGTATCCTCTCCGCCATTTTTCTTTTTCAAAAATATGGTTATGTCGGCTTCCTGGACAGTCCTGTCTCCTTCGTCATGAACTCTTGCGGAGCTTATCGTCAGCGTCCCTTTGGACATGATCAGATAATTTTGGATGAATCTAATAAAGTTTTTTGAAAATTGATTATAATTATATCAATTCTGATTTAATGTTGTGTAAAAAACTAATTTTCTTTTGCAGGGGCGATTGTATTCGGTAAGTGTGTTTCTGTTCAATCTACTTAATTATGTGTCCGAAGACGATGTATGATGTCTTTGGGACGCTATAAAAATGAAATCTGCGATGTTCGCAGAAGTTTGAATCGCTGGTGTTCCCGGCAGTCTGTAATGTATGCTGCGCTCCGGATGATGTTTCCTACCGCTTTCTTCCTGCGGGCTGTTTTCCCTCTATGATCAGGTTCCGGCTTTGCCGTCGAACATGGATACGGGCTTGGCGTCCGTTCCAGTGAAGTTTGGCATGCGGATGTTCCGTTCATGGGGGGTTTGCCGCATGGCGGCCTTATGGGATCTCATACTGACTTTAATTCGGAACGATTCTCTCTCAGGAACGATCTGACCTCTGTGGTTCTCAGGATCCTGTTGCCGAGCTCTTCGTCTGCGTCGGTCCCTTTGCCTTCAATCTTGGCTTTGGCGTAGTATATCCTGGCCAGGATGCTGTAGTGCCTGTTCTTTTCGAATATCTTGTAGCAGTCCTTCAGGTTCCTGCCTTCCTGGTAGTCGGATACGGCAGCATCGATTTTTTTTACTTCGTCCAAGGCATACAGATAATCGGGATCCTTATTTTCAGAGAAGATTCTGGACGCATCTTCGAGGAACAGCTTCCTGGATCCGACCGTGCTGACCAGTTTGACCATATATCCTCTGCGCTCTTTCCTGTACGCGTCGATGTCGAATGATCCGCGGAAGGAATCGAGGCATCCGAGTGCATCCAGATTCCAGAGGTTCCTGAGGCATTTGTTGCAGCATCCGCAGTTGTTCTTCTTCTTCGTGCATGAATAAAGGTATTTCTGAGCATAAGGGGTATTCTAAATGTCCTTCAATTTCTGGTAGCGGTTGGAAAGGAATCCTTCGGAATAGATGTCCAGCTTGCCGTCGGATATCAGGGGAAGGGTGAACATGTCGTAGTGCCCGGAGTATTGCGTGCTGCTGCCTTCCAGCTCGAGAGCCAATCTTCCGTTGCCCGCCGATCCGTAGTAATAAATTCTCCAGAAGTATCTCATCATCATCACGGAGAACATGTCCGTGAAGGTATGCGTAAACTTATGGTTCTGGGGGATCACATGGGTAATGTTGCATTCGATTTCAATCAGAGGGAGATTCACGCTCTCCGACGCCGCTCTCGCACGGTCATACGCAGTCTTTTTGACCAGTTCAATTCTTTTCTCGCTCCCGTAGCATGCATTGAAGGCTCCGACGTCGGTTATGCACAGGTGGGTCAGCCTGCGGCTGCTGTCTTCGTAATTGAGATAATGCCAGAGGGAATGCAGCGAGTCCACTCCGCAGGACATCCCGGTGCCTACGTGCTCTCCAGAGCGTATCTGGCTGTCTTCCATTATGGGAGCGTTGATTTTTATCGTCTTGAAGTGTCTATCCTCATGGACAAGAGCGGGAATGATGTATTCCGTTATGTTGTGGTAAAGGTGGCTGCTGATTGGGGATTCGGCTACGATGTCCAGATCTTTTCTCATGCAGTGGTTCAGGAATGCTATTACGTACGCATCCGAAAGGTCCGTGCACAGGCCGTATCCGTACTTGATCGGGACGCTGTAGATCAGCGTGTGGGTTTCGATGTCCTTCCCGCCTTCTTTATTCTTCAAGGATATTGTTATATCGGCTTCCTGGACAGTCCTGTCTCCTTCGTCATGCACTCTTGCAGAGCTTATCGTCAGCGTCCCTTTGGACATGACCAGATAATTTTGGGTACAGATATTAATGTTTTCTGAATTAACTAAATCTCATTAAAACAATAATGGAAAACAATTATTATTGGAGACGAAGTGCTATCAATCGATTGGATCGAAAAAGCCAAGAGGTATGTCGAGAATGGATAGTAGTTTATTGTTTTTAGAGAACAGTATCTGTGGTAACGAGGCATCTTTGTTATCTCTGATCAATGCTTATGCATCAGGGGACGAGGAAAGCAGATCGAAAGCGGTCGAATTGTGCACCGAATTAGCACAGGAAGGTAAGCCTGCTTTTCAGTTCGTTCTCGCTGGATGGTATTTGGACGGTTCAATGGTCCCTCGCAACAGAAAGAAAGCCATCGACCTTCTGGTCAAGGCGTCGGAAGCCGGGAACGAAGATGCGTCGATTCTGTTGATCGATGAGCTGTATTCAAGCAGAAATCAAAACGAGAAGATACGCGCCTTTGAAATATGCAGGTCTTTGGAGGCTGCCGGAAACAATGGGATCCAATACAGGCTCGGCACGATGTATGCGGAAGGCAAAGTGATCAAGAAGGATGCCGGCAAAGCAGCGATCTTGCTGAGGGCCGCAGTCAAATCAGGAGTAAGCGAGGCGGTGGCGCCGCTTGCAAACATTCTTTTCAAAAGCACGGATATCAACGACCGCCGTGAATCTTTTATGCTATGTAACAGCATCCAGTCGCCGAGATGTATTTTCTTATTATCGGAATTCTATTATGACGGCGATGTAGTTCCCCGTGATATTTGCAAATCATATGAATTGTTTGAAAAGTCGATGCTTATCGGTGAAAGGATAACTTGGTCGGTGGAGTATATATTCAGGCTGAGGAAGGCTATAAAAAACGGTTCCCTCCTCCCCGCCGACAAAAAAATGATGCTCAGCCTCTACTACAATGTTTTAGAGAGGCGCGGAAGCTGGATCGGCATCAACTCTGTAATATCTGCGACCCCTATTTTTCCTCACGGGATCATTTCCATTTTCATCAGCAATTCTGCGGTGATAGGAAAAAAATGCACCATATTCCAGCAGGTGACGATCGGATCCAATAAGATGAAGGGCCATAAACGCTACGGAGCGCCTAAAATCGGCGACGGAGTATTCATCGGGGCCGGGGCTGTATTGGTCGGCAATATCGTTGTTGGCAACAACTGCAAGATAGCCGCCGGAGCCACTGTAGCCAAGGATCTGAGCAACGGAACCACTGTGGTGCCATTGAACAGGACGATAGAATACAAGGAATCTTAAAGGCCGGCAGACAGGCCGCCCCCATTCCAAGCATATCCGGGAGGATAGGGTCCGCATCGTCTGTTCGGTCCCATAAGACTGTGCCGGCGGCTTATCGAAGAGAGGATCGGAACCAGCTGTCCAGGGACCTCTGCTTCTTCCTGCTGTCTTCGGTTTTCCTAGCAGCTTCAATCCTGGTGACCACGGCTCTGACCCTGTCCTCTGAGAACCCGTATCCGGACATCATGTCCACGGTCCCTTCCATGAGGGCTGTCCCGTGCCTGACGTTGTAGTCGTCCGATTTCGGTCCGTTCAGGAATATGTCGCGGACTTCCTGGTATTCCGGGATCTCCTTTCCTATCGCGGGCAGGGCCTCCTCCAGATTCCCGTGCTTCTGTATGAGTTTCAGCCCTTTCTTCGGCCCTATCCCGTCTATCCCGTGGTTGAAATCCGTTCCGATGAGTATGCATACGTCGACCAGCTGCTCTCTGGTGACTCCTAAGCTCTGAAGCATGGCTTCTGTGTCTATCAGCTCGGTCTTCACGTCTTTGTAGGCGTTTTTGCCGGGGATTTTGCGCCTTCCCGACATGGTGAGGTTCCTTATAAGCAGAGGCGCGCCGAAAAGGATGGAATCGAAATCCTGGGATGCGGCCGCGTAGACCGACCCGGCCGAGCACATGTAAGCCGCCTGGGCCTCCCCGTCGCTGGGAGCCTGAACCACAGGTATCCCCAGGAGATCCAGCAGCCTTTTGGAGCTCTCGAGTATGTCGGGGGTCATCCTGGACGTCTGCTGCGCTTTGGAGAATGCCTTCTTCAGGTCGCCCTCCGCCAGAGCCTGCTCGTATTCCTCCTTTGCCTTCTCCCTGCGGGCTATCCTTTCCTCTATGGTCCCCGCCTTGAGGGCATTGGCCTTGCCGTCGAATACGAACACAGGCTCGACGCCGGCTTCGATGAGGTTGGACGAGCGGTACAGTATCCCGGACAGATGCGACGTGACGTTCCCGTCCCGGTCCATGAGGGGCTTCCCGTCCGGCTGCCTTATGATGGAGAGGAACTGGAAGATCGTGTTGTAGGCATCTATGGCGATGGTCTTCCCGCGGAGGTCTGCGAGCTCTATCTCCCGGGGCTCCACTATCGGGGAAAGATTAACTCCCATGATCGCGCCTCAGAGGGTTGGCCCGTACAGCTTCCATTTAGCTATCTCGGGCGACATGTCGTTCAGCCTGAAAAGGGACGATCCCGCCACGAGGACAGTCGCCCCCGCATCCGCGCAGACCTTCCCGGTATCGGCGTTTATCCCGCCGTCGACGGAGATCTCCAGCTTCTTCCCTTTTCTGTCTGCCCATTCTCTGATCTCGCTTATCTTAGGGACGCATTCCCCGATGAAGGACTGCCCTCCGAATCCGGGGTGGACCGTCATCACCAGCGCCAGATCCGCGCCGTCCAGATATGGGATGATTTTGGATGCGGGCGTCTCCGGGTTGAGGGAAACCCCTGCTTTGAGGCCTCTTCCCTTGATTCTGTCTATCGCCTCGTATATGTCCCCGTCAGCTTCGCAGTGCACGGTGATCATGTCGCAGCCGGCATCGGCGAACGCATTCACGTATCTGGCGGGATCTTCGATCATCAGGTGGGCGTCGAAGAAGATTCTGGACAGTCTGCGGATGGATTTTATGATGGGAGGTCCGAAGGTTATGTTGGGGACGAACATCCCGTCCATGACGTCGAGGTGGGCCCAGTCCGCGCCGGCCGCCTCAACGCGGACGAGTTCTTCGCCGAGCCTTGAGAAATCGGCCGAGAGCATCGAGGGTGAGACCTTGGTCATGCTTTCGCCATGAGCGACGGAAGATATTATCCTTTTTTCTCCGCCGGCTGGCAAAGGATCCCGGGACGGCTCACAGAAGTCTCCGGTAATCGGCCAGAGCAGCCAGATTTTCGTTCGGGGTGTACGGCGGGACGCCGCATTCCGGCGCTATGACCGAGAATCCGAGGTCCGAGCATCTTATGGCATCCCCGCGGATCATTTCCGGGGTGCCTTGCATCAGATGGTTTACAGGAGGAATCCCGCCGATGATGCGGACTTTCTTCGCAATCCTCTCCGCGACGCCTGCGGGATCGTAGTATGTCTCCACGGAGAGGCCTGTTTCGCCCATGGATGCCAGGTCCTCGAGGATCTCCGACGTCTCCCCGCAGCTGTGGACGGTGGAAAACGATTTTCTGACGCATTTAACGATGTCGGAAGCGCTTTCCTCCACGAAATCATGGAACATCTCGGCAGGCATCACGTCGGTCGCGGATTCCACTATGATCTGGACGTCGTCCGACACCTCCGAGAGGGCAGCGGCGTAGGCTTTGAGGCACGGTTTCACCGCTTCAACCCATGATCTGCACAGGTCAGGGTCCATCATCGCCCCCATCAGGAACGTCTCCAGGCCGGTCATCTGGTACGCCGTCGAGAACGCGTCCTCCATCCCGCAGATCAGGAAGAGGTCTTCCCTGCGCGATCTCACCTTTTCTGCCGCCTCCAGGATCATCGGGCATCTTCCTGACGAGAGGAATTCGTCCGGGGACATGACGTCCGGAGGCTCGGCGAGCATCATGTCGTCGTTCCTCCAGGGCGACGCAACCACGGCCGGCTGCGACCCTTTGTTCCCGCCGCTGATCTGGCATCCCATCGCCTCCGGGATGATGGTGACGCAGAACGGCACTTTGGCCATGGCGAACCCGAACATCTCGGCGGGCTGGACAGCCAGCCGGGCCATTTTCTCAGCATCGAAATTCGCTTCCGGCCAGCAGGCGCCGCAGCCGTCCATCTGCCCGACGGTGCCGGTCTGGGTGAATATGGCCGGGGGCGCATGGTCGCCTCTTTTCCCGTCCATCGCATCGAAAATCTCGTCTTTAGTATTCATAAAAACGAATGTTTTTAGTTGATATATAAATGGGACGTTTCATCCAACCCATTACGATTATACGCTATGGCGACGATTATGGGGTCATGTCATTGGCTAAGCATGAGACAGAAACGGAGATCTGCGACGTCTCCGGATGCAGCAATCCTGCGGAGAGATCGTTCAACATCAAGCAGGTATCCAAATCCTCCCTTTCTCTCAAGGATCCCGGCGCGAGGCAGATACACCTCTGCAAAGAGCATTACAAAGAGTTCAAGAAAGAGACCAAGACCGACAGATCCCTGGATCAGGTCTACTGATTTCTCGGCGGTGCCCGGATGGAGATTCTGTTTCTCGGCACGGGAGCCAGCGTCCCCTCCAGGCACAGGTCCACATCCTGCATCGCTCTGCGCAGCGAATCCGACATCATCCTCATGGACTGCGGGGAAGGCTCCCAGCGCCAGCTGATGATCTCGCCGTTCTCATTCATGAAGATCCGTGCCGTCCTCATCACGCACGCGCACGGCGACCACATCCTCGGCCTTCCCGGGCTGCTCCAGACGATGGGGCTTCTGGGAAGGAAGGAGCCGCTCGCCGTATACGGCCCGGAAGGGTTCGCCGCCCCTCTGAAGGCGATCATGGACGCCACCGAAGGCGAGACGGAATATCCTGTGGAAGTCGTCGAGGTCGGCCATGGCAGCGAATTCTCGGTCTGCAGGATGAGGATAACGGTTTTCGGGACGGACCACGGCCTTCCATCGGTCGGCTTCATCGTGTCCGAGCCCGACGTCCCGGGGAAGCTGAATAGGGAGAAGGCGCTGTCCCTGGGGATAAAGGACGGCCCTGACATGGCCCGCCTGAAAAGAGGCGAGACCGTCGGAGGCGTGCGTCCCGAGCAGGTGGTCGGCCCCGTCAGGAAAGGCGTCCGCGTCGCGTACACCGGCGACACGAGATCCGTCCCTGCGATAGCCGAAGCCGTGAAAGGCGCCGACGCCCTCATACACGAATCCACGTATTCGTCATCGGAGGAGCCCCTGGCGGAGAGCCATCTGCATTCCACTGCGCTTCAGGCCGCGGAGACCGCCAGGAAAGCGGGCGTGCGCTGCCTGTTCCTCACTCACATCAGCAACCGCTACGACGATTGCAGGGATGCCGTTCTGGAGGAGGCCAAGGCGGCCTTCCCGGAGACGGTTCTGGCCGAGGACTTCGGTTATTACGAGATAACCCGCCGTTCGGTCAGAGCTATCGGAAGCCAGCGATCAGATCAGCTTGAGCATGTCGGCGTTGGTTATGATGCCGACTATCTTCCCCTTTTTGGCTACGAGGACAGCGTTGCTGTCTGTCATGAGCATCGTCACGGACGACATCGGGGCGTTGTCGGAGACTATGGGATAGGATTCCTTCATGATCTTCGATATGCTGGTTGATTTCATCTGATCCGCGGAATGGCTCTGCCTCATTGCGTCGAAGATATCCCTTTCGGATATGCTTCCCACCGGGATCTCCCCCTCCATGACCGGAAGCTGGGAATAGCCGGTCATTTTGAGCATCTCGGAGACGTTCATGATGCTTTCAGTGCTCTGGACGCTCATGACGCCCTTGGATGCCACCTCGATCGCGGTGGGATCCTTCCTCCCGGATTCCCTGATCTCATCCAGCGTCTCGAACAGCTTCACCACGGTGGCATAGCTGGCCGAGATTTTGCCCTGCTCTATTTTGGCGATGGTGCTTTGGCTCACGCCTGACAGCTCTGAAAGGCGCATCTGTGTGACATCCAAGTTTTTCCTGATCCTGCGGATGTCCGTTGCCGGCGGGAATTTCATGCATATGTAATTATTATATTCTTATTTGAATATTGTCTTCCGTATTGTTTATCTATGACGACTATTTTCTATTCCTAAACTCAGAAAGGGATTGTTTCCAATGACTTCGAAGAATATCCACGCAGAAGGGCTCAATGAGATCCCTACGCCGATGAAGAAAATCGAGATTGTCGAGAGAAAAGGGATCGGGCATCCGGACAGCGTTTCCGATGCCCTGGCAGAAGAGGTCAGCAAAGCCCTCTGCAGGATGTACAGGAAGGAATTCGGGCACGTTCTGCACCACAACACCGATGAGACCCAGATCGCCGCGGGAGAGGCGGCCCCCAAGTTCGGCGGAGGATACATCATCGACCCCGTCTACATCCTTCTCGTGGGTCGCGCGACTACCTATGCCGGAGAAGGCGCGAGCCGCAAGGACCTTCCCTGCAAGCCCACCGCCCTCAAGGCCGCCCACGATTATCTCCAGAAGACTTTCCCCAACCTCGACGTCGATTCCCAGGTGATCCTCGACGCCAAGCTTGGCATGGGATCCGACGACCTTACCGGGATCTACAGCGCGGGAAAGACCCTCGCCAACGACACATCATTCGGAGTCGGGTACGCGCCTTATTCCGTCACCGACAGGCTGACCCTCCAGACCGAGGAGTTCATCAACGGAAAGATGAAGAAGAAGCTCCCCGAGACCGGCCAGGACGTCAAAGTCATGTGCTCCAGGGTCGGAAACGAGGTCACGATGACCATCGCCTGCGCCATGGTGGACAAATATATCCCCGATGCTGACCATTACAAGTCCGCAATCGAGCAGATGTATGACTGCGTCACCGACAACGCCCTCAAGATCATAGGCGGCGAAGACATCAATTACAAGCTCGAGATCAACACCGGCGACGATTACGCCCGCGGGAACTATTATCTGACCTGCACCGGGCTTTCCCAGGAGATGGGAGACGACGGATCCGTCGGAAGGGGCAACAGGTGCAACGGGCTCATCACGCCTTACAGGCCGATGTCCATGGAGGCCACCTCCGGAAAGAACCCGATCACCCACATCGGAAAGATCTACAACGTCATGTCGAAGATCATCGCGGACGAGATCGCCGAGAAAGTAACCAACGAGGCCGAGATCAGGGTCAGGCTCCTTTCCCAGATCGGGAAGCCCGTTTCCGAGCCTCTCAACGCTTCCGTCCAGATCGTCCTGCCCAACGCGGAAAGCGACCCCCACCTGTCCGCATGGAAATCCGATGCGGAATCCGTCGCGGAGTACTGGCTCGACAACGTGGACAAAGTCTCCGACATGATCATCGACGGAAAGGTCAGAACATTCTGACGGCAATCCCTGAAACCCCTTTCTCCTTTCAATCGCGGATGCGGATTGGGCCATACACGAAATGTGACTTACAGTTGCATGATGGCTTTCAATCCCATCCAACATCATTAATAATGAGTAGGCAGATATCATCCTACTCAGGTGGTACGGTTGAAGATTATCGATGAGCCTCAATTCGGACCGATGTTCAGATTCAACGATGCGAACGTATACTGGTCGCTCTATGTGCTATCCAACGGCAAAAGCATGGGCAGGAAGAGACTGGCCCAGGAAGTCGGCATCGGCGAGGGCAGCATGCGCAGGATCATCGATACGCTGAAGGAGTGGGATTTCATCTTCATCAAGCAGACCGGGATCACCATCACCGCCGCCGGCCTCGAGTTCCTGAAGCAGATTCCGATAAGGCCTGTCGACATCAAAGTCCCCGAAAGCGTCATGGGGGACTTCCAGCAGGCCGTAATCGTCCTCGGAGTGGCCGATAAAGTCAAGAACGGCATGGAGCAGAGGGACGTGGGGGTCAAGATGGGCGCCCAGGGATGCACCACCATCCTAATAAGGGACGGCAAGCTGATGGTCCCTCCGGATTGGAATCTGGACGAGAAATCTCCTGCCGTGGCCAAGAGCATCCGCGATACCGGGCTCACCCAGAACGACGTCCTGATCATCGGAGGCGCGGACAACATCAGCAACGCCGTGGAGGCCGCCGTCTCCGCCGCTCTGGAGCTGTTCTGAGTTCATGAAGCATTACCTGAGCTATTCGGTATACCAGGAGATGGGATTCTTCGGGAGGAAGCCTCCCGCCCTCCTGGATGCCATCGGCTGCGACGGCCTGGAGATGCTGACGTCTTACGATGACGTTCCGGCATCCCATATGCCGCTGAGCGCATCGGTCCACCTCCCTTATGCCACGGATTGGCTGGCGGCCTGGGAAGGGAAGCCGTACGATCTGGACGATCTCTCATCTATCTACTACATGTACGGCCGTTCCCCGGAGGATGTGGTATCCAACATCTCGCTGGCCATCAGACGCGCGGATGCGGTCCGCCCGCCCTACGGCGTCCTCCATCTGGGAAACGCGCACATACCCAGCATACGCACGCACCATTTCCCCCATTCCGACGATCATGTCATATCCGAATTCGCCGAGGTCATGAACCGCGTCGCCGCAGGCATGGGAGGCGAGCCTCCGTTCCGGATCCTTTTCGAGAACCTCTGGTGGCCCGGGCTCAGGATGGTCGACGGCTCCGGATTCAGGCTTCTGGACAGGAAGCTGGAATTCTCGAACTGGGGCCTCTGCATCGACACTGGGCATCTCATGAGCTGCCTTCCGGGCATACGCACGGAGAAGGACGGGATAGACGCCCTCGCAGACATCTTCGCCGGATACGGCGGCGATATCACGGACAAGGTGGAGACCGTCCATTTCCATTGGAGCGCGTCCTCCGATTACCGCGAGAGCTTCGAGGACGTGGTTCCCGGCGACGGCCCGCTGAAGGATTTCATCCCCGGCGTATATCATCACGTGAAGAACATCGACATGCACATGCCGTTCTCGGATCCGTCATGCAGGGAGCTGCTGGACATCCTGGATCCCGAATACGTCACCCACGAGATGCCGGGATCCGAGTCCGGGCCCATCGAAGATTTCATCAAGCAGAGGTCTCTGCTTCCGCGATCGGACCCGCGGCCGCGGCATCCGTCCGGACGGTCTGCCATAGAACCTTTTTATATGACCTGCATAATGCGAATCTTCAGAGGAATAAAGATGGCACGCTTCAAAGAAGCTGAGAAAAGGCTCCTTGACAAGTCTGTCTGCATGAACTGCTACGCCACCAACGCCCCCAAGGCTACCAAGTGCAGGAAGTGCGGCTACAGCAACCTCAGGCCCAAAGCAAAGGAAAGCAGGAAGCAGTGAGGATCCCTCCTCTTCCGCATCTATTTACGGCCGTCGCGGCCGGTCATCAGAAAGAATCATGCTGGGGCTGGGTTCCCCGGCGGTTCCTTCCATGGTTCTCGGTTTGATTAAATATAAATATCTGTATTGAGGGCTGGGTTCAGTTATGAGGGCTTTGGTCATAGATGACGAAGGCGGGATGAGAAGAGCCGTCGAGAACATCCTCAGGGAGCAGGGATGCGAGATACGCATCTGCGGCACCCTGCAGGAAGCGGTTTCCAGCGCGGTCGATTTCCGCCCGGACATCGTTTTCTTGGACACGGTCCTCCAGGGCGAAAGCAGCCTCGGTTTCATAGAGCAGGTCAGAAAGACCCATCCTGACGTGAAGCTCAAAGTGATCCTTCTTGCATCCATAGCGGAGGAGATACCCACGGACATACCGGAGGTCAAGGGATGCGTTCGCAAGCCCTTCGACACCGAGCATCTTCTGAGCGCGCTCTACAGCGTCTCCTCCAGCTCTCCGGCGGCCGCCGAACAGTCCGGGCGGAAGCAGAAGAAGGCTGAGCCCAAGAAACCGAAGCCCAGCGGAGGCTTTTCGTTTTTCAGAAGAAAGAAAATTCCGGATCCGATTCGGGAGAACCCTTCCGAGCACGGCGTCCGTTTCGGGCTGTCATATATCGTATTCGAGACTGCTCCCGAAAAAATCTACGAATTCGCTAAGATGTTCGATCCCGAGTCATATTCGGTCCTAGTAATAACGTCGGGGAAGACGAAAACGGTCAGGGACGAGCTGGGCTACGGGAAGATAGATGTGAAGGCCATGGTGCCGAAGCCGAAGGAAGACGGCTTCAGCAGCCAGGGATACGGCACGCTCATAAGCGAGCTGCACGGATTCATATGCGAATCCACCAATCCGGTGGTAGTGTTTGACAACTTCAACGAGATGGTCAAAGTCAACGGCATGGGGAAAACGCTGAGGATGATCGACCTTCTTCTGAAGAGGACCGATGGGATCGAGCGCACCCTGGCAATATCCGTCGATGAGAATTCCATTTCCAAGAACGACCGCCGCGTTCTGATGCGCGGCATGAACGAATATAAGGATTGACTAAGAGGGTTGATTATGCAGATTGAGAAAGTATGGGCAAGGGAAGTCCTCGATTCCAGGGGAAACCCTACCGTCGAAGCGGAGATCACAGTCGCTGGCCGCAGAATATCCGCGATAGCGCCGTCGGGCGCTTCCACAGGTTCGTGGGAGGCCCTGGAACTGCGCGACGGAGGTTCCAGATACGGCGGAAGAGGCGTTTCCAAAGCCGTCAAGAACGTCCGCGGCGAGATCGCGAGGCGCATCGTAGGGATGGATCCCGCTGACCAGAGGGCCATAGACGAAGCCATGATAGAGCTCGACGGCACGGAGAACAAGTCGAGGCTCGGCGGAAACGCCACCGTCGCGGTCTCTCTCGCCGCGGCGAAGGCCGGGGCCGCCTGCGAAGGCATCCCCGTCTACGAGCACATCGGCGGCAACCACGTCACCCTTCCGGTGCCCATGCTCAACATCATCAACGGCGGTAAGCACGCCGGAGGGAATCTGAAGATCCAGGAGTGCATGATCATCCCCGCCGGGGCCAAGTCCTTCTCCGAATGCCTCAGGATGTCCTCCGAGGTATACATGCATCTGAAATCAATCCTGAAGTCGAAGTACGGCGCAGGATCCATAAACGTCGGGGACGAGGGAGGCTTCGCCCCGCCGGTCGGCACCGTGGACGAAGCCCTCTCCACAATAGTCGAAGCCGTATCAGATGCGGGATATGTCCCTGGGAAGGAGGTTTTCCTCGCCATCGACGCGGCGTCCTCCGAGTTCCATCATGACGGCGTCTATTCCGTGGACGGGATGGATCTGTCCCCCGGGGAGCTTCTCGACCATTACGAGGGCCTTGTCGGGGACCATCCTCTCGTCAGCATCGAGGATCCGTTCCAGGAGGACGATTTCGAGACCACAGCCGAGTTCACGAAGAAGGTCGGGAAGCACGTCCAGATCGTGGGGGACGATCTTTTCGTCACCAACAGCAGGCGTCTCGCCCGCGGAATCGAAATGGGCGCGGCCAACGCTCTTCTGCTCAAGGTCAACCAGATCGGCACGGTCACCGAATCCCAGGATGCGGCGGAGCTCAGCTTCAGGAACGGCTACAACGTCGTCGTCTCCCACAGGTCCGGGGAATCGGAAGACACCACCATCGCAGACCTTTCGGTCGGATGGGGCTCGGGAGAGATCAAGACCGGGGCTCCGGCCCGCGGGGAGAGGACCGCCAAATACAACCGCCTCCTCAGGATAGAGGAGGATCTCGGTTCGAAGGCTGTGTTCCCCGGCATATCCAAATTCCGCCTCCGATCAGTCCGGAGCAGCCAAAATTCTTCCCGCCGAAGAGGCGGGTTTTTCCCTGTCTGAACAGGCAGGTGCTTCCAGGTTTTCCGGCGCCGGCCATTTCCGGAGATTCCCGCCGGAAGAGGCAGGCAGTCTTCGCCGGGATCGGTTCCGCGGAGTCTCCGGCGGCACTCGGAATGTCTATGAAGCGCGCCGCGCCGCAGCCGCTTCAGCTATGTCTCGGAGAAGCGGCATCGGCAAAGCGTTTCCATGCGGCATCCGTGTTTCAATCGCCGCACATCGGGACGGCGTCCCTGAGTATGACATGCGGACGCCCGTCGTCCACGATGACTTTGGACTCCACCTGATAAACCACCCTCAGGTTTTCCTCGTTGATCACTTCTTCCGGAGTCCCTACAGCGTAGATGGAGCCCCCGTGGAGCATGATTATCTCGTCGGAGTATTTCGCAGCGATGTTTATGTCGTGGCTTATCATGATCACAAGGATGTTCTTCTCCTCGGTGAGCTTCTTGAGCATCTTGGTGACGTCCAGCTGGTGCCTCACATCCAGATTGGAGGTGGGCTCGTCCAGGAGCAGGACCTCCGGCTCCTGCACGAGGCCCCTTGCGAGCATGACCTTCTGATGCTGCCCGGCGGAGAGCTCGCTGAACGAACGCATAGCCAGATGAGATATCCCCAGCATGTTCAGGGTATCGTGGACGATGTCCAGGTCCTTATCCAGAGTGCCCCATTTGCTGTAGGGGTGCCTCCCCATCAGAACGGTGTCCACCACGCTCAGAGGGAATGTATCGTTGGCAGAATACGGCACATAACCGACCAGTTTAGCCATTTCTTTGATGCTTATGCCGGAGACATCCCTGCCGTCCAGCATGACGGTCCCGGCGGTCGGGGAGAGTATCTTGTTGATGCAGTGGATCAGAGTGGACTTCCCTACGCCGTTGGGGCCCAATATGGACACGAATCTGGGCCCTGTAAGGTCCGCAGTTATGTTATGCAGAACCGGGACGCTTCCGTATGCGAAATCTATGCCGTTTATCATTATGCGCATTTTATCACCGTATGCCTGCCTGGCGTGTGGTTCCCGCCGGAACAGACGGGTAAAGAGTTTATAAAGAGGTTTTTGGAAGTCTCAGTTCAAAGCGGAGGCCAAGGCGCATATCATCGCGTCTATCTCATCGGAATCAGCCGCGGCATTTCTGTGGAGCTGGTAGGAGCTGTACCCGTCCACGAACAGATCCCCTTCCCAGGCCGCGAAGAACAGCATGGTGAACGGGGAGGTTCCCATAGGCATGTTGACCGCCTTCCCGCAGAACCCGTCGAAGGAGGCTTCCGTGGAGACTTCGGCAGCCGGCATCCCCATCTCCGTGATCATTGAATCTATCGCAGATTTCGCCTTTTCGAAGCGTTCGGAAGCGTCGGTGCATCCGCAGAAAGTCACTGCGGTCGTCGGAGCCACTCTGGAACCGGTCTCGAACAAGGCCGCCGCGAACACGCCGTTGTTTCTGCTGTCCGCCGACATCTTTCCGAAGGCGGATGATGCCGAGTATGCGGAGATGAACGCGGCAGCGGCGCCGTCCGCATCTGCGTCCGCGGCTGTCTGGGAATCCATGGCGGACTTCAGAGCGGTAAAGAATCCGTCGAACAGAGCCTCAGAAGGGGCTCCGCGGTACGACTGGATCTTCAGGGTTCCGTCGACAGCTATGCACCCCTGGGTCACTGCGAAGTACATCCAGGTCATTGCCCCTCCCATGTTGACTGCGTAGACGCAGGCGCAGGAATTGTCGAACCCGTATCCGGAGAGGTCGAGATCGGTTTTGGGCCCGTTTCCGTACGTATCCGGCTTGTCGCCGACGGCCGAAGAGAGGATTTCGTAAAGACCGTCCGGATCGCTGTCTCCGAGGATGCGGAAATAGTGGGATCCATCGGTGACGGTGGCGAATTTTCCGTCGGAGCCGGATCCGGCTGCGTAGGTCCCGAAGAGGCCGGTCCCGTATGAATCCGCGAAGGATTTTGCGACCTTGTCCGCTCCGGCATCGACGGCGGTGTCAGGCATGACGTTCACGGCGCATTCGGCCTTGAGGTTTCCGGAAAAGGCCGTGATGACTGCCGAGCCGTATGCGACAGCAGTGACCATCCCTCCGGAAACGGTCGCTACAGTTTCGTCGCTGGAGGACCAGGAGATGGCGGAGCCGTCGCTGGCCGATGCTGTGATTTCTGCGGAATCTCCGGCGACCAGGTCCACGGACGCGTCTGATATTGCGATCGCCGCAGGTTCTGAACCGCCTCCCGAACCGGCAGCGCCGACAGCCTTGGCCACCGAGCCGAGCAGCTCGGCTATCTCGGCATCGGATGCGATGCCGCCGGCACGGTACTGCCATGCTGTGTATCCGTCCACGAATACGTCGCCTCTATATGCGGCGAATTTGAACGCAGTGAATTTGGCCATCGCGGAGGCTTCGTGCTTGTATCCGCAGAATCCGTCGAAAGCGCCGCCGTAGGCGAATTCTGAAGAGACTTCTCCGGGCATTCCCAGAGGGGCTTCGATCTCGCCGGATGAGACCGCCTTCCGATACAGCACATCGGCCGCGGGATTGATGCTGAACGCCATGGTGACGATCCTCTTTCCGACGGTAGCGCTTACAGTGGCTCTGGAATCGGTCGATGTTTCGTCGGTGGCATAGGTTCCGAAGGCTCCTGAACCGTACCCGGAAACGAAAGCGGAAGCGATGTCCTTGGCGCTGTTCCCGGGAGAGATGGTGCCGGAGCCTTCTGGATCCGCGACAGCCTTGGATATGGCGCCGAGGAACTCGTCGATCTCGGAGCCGGTAGCCAGCGCGGAGGGGCGGTACTGCCAGGAGTCATAACCGTTGATGAATACGTTGCCGACGTAAGCGGCGAATTTGAGGGCGGTGAAAGCCGACATAGAGGATGCTTCATGCTTGTATCCGCAGAATCCGTCGAAGAATCCGCTGTAGGGGCATTCGCTCACGGATTCCCCGGGCATCCCCAGGGGAGCTTCTATGGCGCCGCTGTCCACGGCATCCCTGTACATGGATGCGGCCTCGGCATTGCCGTCGAAGACGATGGTGAAAGTCCTGGTTCCGCTGGCGGCGGAGACGCTGGCATGCTTGGAGGTGGCTCCCGGATCCAGAGCATAGGTTCCGAAGACGCCTCTGTAGCTGTTCGCGAACGCGGATGCGATCTTGTCGGCATCGGCATCGCAGACGGTTTTGGAGTAGTCCTTGATGCTGTCGCCGACGACTGTTACGGTGCATTCGGTGCTGAGGCTCCCGATGGTGAGGGTTATTGTCGCGGTTCCTGCCGATATCCCCGTGACGGTTCCCGCGTCGACCGTGGCCACCGAGGTGTCGCTGGATGTCCACACAGTGCTTCCGGCGGCCTTGGAGCCTGCCGGGGAGGTCACATACGAGAGGAGCTTGGAGTCGCCGACCCTGATTTCGGCATCGCCGGAATACATGGATATGGATGCGGCGGTCACGGCATCGCCGGACTGCCCGCCGAAATCCTTCTTCCCGATGCAGAATCCATGTTCGGAGACCTTATAGCCGCTCCCGAGGTTCTGGATGTAGCACATCTCGACCCATTTCTGGTTGACGCTGTCGCCGTATCCGGAAACCACGTAGCTTCCGTACATAGATTCGAGCGCGTACGCGACCTTGCAGATGAACGGCATCCCGTACATGAACAGGAAAGTCCTGTCGGGGCAGGCGTCCATCAGGGACAGGGTGCTGGCGCTTCCGGTGGTGTTCTCCCAGACGGACTTCCAGCCATCCCTGCCGTCGAGATAGCTGACGGAAGTTCTCACAGGAGCGAGGATGTAGTCGCCGTTGTATCTGTCGTCCAGGATTCCTACGGTTCCGGATGTGATGTCCATGCTTCCGTCGGGGATCTCTATAAGATTTCCGCCTGCGGCAGGGATGAAAGCGGACACTGATGCCTGGGAGGATGCGTAGAATCCGGTCCCCATGCTTCCGGTTACCCAGCAGCAGAGCACGGAAGGCTTAGATCCCGCACTGCTGACGGCTTTGCCCACATTGGAGTAGACGTCGTCCATGATTCCGACCACTTTCTTTGCCCTGCTGTCGGCGCCGCAGAGGAATCCGAGGGTGAGGTAGCTGTCTTCTTCGCCTTTCACGTCGAATTTCATGGTGATGGTCCGGGTGCCGAGCTTTTCCAGCTCTGCGGCGGTCTCGGCGTCTATTGGCGCGCCCATACCGCCGTTGTTCTGGATTATGGCGTCGATGCCGCCGGGGACCTTATCCGCGACGTTGGAGAAAAGGGACAGATCGAAGTCCACCATAGTAGAGCTGACAGCCGGCTTTGCCCAGATGTCCTTGTAGATGACGTCGTTGGTCTGGGAGGTGCCGCTGCGTCCGTGCACCATGTCGGAGAGTCCGAGGGACTGGGCCGCGGTGAACGTCGCGGTTCCGAGGACGCATATGCTCTTTACGGGATATTCTATGCTCTTGACCTCGTCGTTGCCGTCGACGAAGTAGACGGTCGTGCCTTCTCTGCGGTCGGCCAGAGCCTGTGCCGCGGCGGCATCGCTCGAATCCAGCTTCCCGTCGTGGTTGGCGTCAGCATAAGGATATTCTGTCTTCCAGCCGACATCGTTGGAGCTGTCGCCGTCGCTGTTTTTGCTGATGATGTCCTTGATGAAGGCCATGTCATCCGCGTTCAGATAATCGTCGTTGTTCGCGTTGCCGAAGATATGGAGGCGTCCATCGGCAGACTCGGCAGCCTCCTTGCTGTCGCTGTTCTGAAGGAGCAGGAACGCTCCTATGGCCGCCACGGCTATTATGGCGGCCGCAGCGACCGCTATTATTTTCGCATTCATTTGATCTCACCTTTCTGGTTTCTAAAAAGTTTAGGAATACCGAAATCAGTTTTTGCTCAGAGCGCAGGCTGATGTCATGAGAGACTGTGGGATCTGTTCAGACGAAATGCTCGCGTTTGTACTGTTTGACCAGTATGAACAGGAACAGCGGCCCTCCGACCACCGACATTATCACTCCGACCGGGAGCGCCAGCACCTTTGCGAGCGCATCCGAAGCCACCAGAAGGACGGCTCCGACCGCGAACGATCCCAGGAGCATGTAGCGGGTGTTGGTCCCCATCGTGAGGCGCACCAGATGGGGCGCCACGATCCCGACGAATCCGATGGTTCCGGTGAAGGCGACCACCACGGCCACCATCATCGAGGTTAGCAGAAGGCAGACGAAACGGACCCTGTCGGGGTCTTCCCCCATGGTGAACGCTCCCCTGTCCCCCGAATTCATTATGCTGAGCCTGTCGGACATAAGCAGGATGAGGGCGCTGCCTATCACCGTCGTCCCCACGATCGCTGGCATGTTGTCCCATCCTACGCTTTCAAGGTGTCCGAGCCCCCATCTGAACGCTCCGGACAGATCCGAAGGATTCGCCCAGAGCATGAATACCGTCGAAGCCGCTCCGAAGAAGTACATGATGCCTATTCCGACCAGGATCAGCTCCGCAGGGGAGGTTTTCCTGAACATCATGACCGCTACCATGGCGGCCGCCGGCACCAGGGACAGAATGAACGCGTTGGCTATGACGGCCCAGTCTCCGGTCAGGCCGGGGACCAGAGAGATCCCCATAGCTATGGCTATGGTAGCTCCGAACCCCGCTCCGGAGGAAATCCCAGTCGTGTAAGGGTCGGCCAGAGGGTTGCGGAACACTATCTGCATCACGCATCCGCCGATGGCGAGGGCCCCGCCCACGAAAGCGGCGTTGATGGCCCTGGGAAGAAGCCTGTCCCAGAAGATCATGTCCGTGAACTTCCCCGGAGGCGCCTCCGTCCCGAACAGGTGGTGCCCCAGCACGGAATAGGATGTCCAATATGATTGGCTCGCATTGTTGCTGAAACCGTACAGCACTATGACGCACAGGGCGGCCAGCACCAGGAACCCGATGCAGATAAGCTTCTGCCTTCTCAGGAATGAGCGGTAGCAGGCCTTGACGCCGCCGTCCGATCCGGCATATCTGAGCATCGGTACATCACCCTCCTTCCGCGCCTTCCGAGGAGTATGTACAGGAATATCGGCGAACCGACGAACATCATGACGATCCCCACGGGCAGATCCACCTCTGCCAGGAATCTCGATATCGTATCGGCGAACAGGAGAATCACCGGTCCCAGGAGCATGGACGCCGGGATCACGTACCTGTTGTCCGCGCCCAGGATGGATCTGACCATATGAGGGGCCAGCAGTCCGATGAACCCTATGATCCCCGTGAACGAAAGGATGACGGCGACCATCAGCGAGGAGACGATCAGAATCGTGTAGCGTACTTTGTTCACATCGACACCCAGGCTCGTTGCGGATCTATCTCCGAGGGCCAGCGCGTTGAGGTACTTCGTCGTCATCATGAGCACGGCCGTGCAGACCGCCGTTCCGGCGAAGATCACCCAGATGCTGTTCCAGCCGATGTCCGCAAGGCTGCCGATCTGCCAGCGGAAGGACGATGTAAGGGTGTCGTCGTCGGTTCTTACCATCATGAGCGTGGTCAGGCCGCTGAAGAAGTACGATATGGCCGTCCCTGCGAGGATCATAGTGACCGGGGATATCCCTTTCATCACCCCGACCAGAACGATGACGACCGCGCACGGAACCAGGGCGAAGATGAAAGCGTTGCCGATTATGCCGTATGTGCCGATGCTTCCGAAGGAGAATCCCAGTATTATGGCCAGGCATGCGCCGAACACCGCTCCAGAGGACACTCCCAGCGTGTAAGGCTCGGCCAGGGGGTTGTTCAGAACCACCTGCATGGCCGCGCCGCACACCGCCAGGCCGGCTCCGCATACGACAGCTCCGAGGACGCGTGGCATGGTGCTGTTCCATACGATATAGTCGTTCCAGAACTTGACCGGCTCCTCTGCCCTGTCATAGGTCACGCCCATGATGCGGTCGGCGATCGCCATGATTCCGTCCCAGAACGTCATGTCCCTTCCGCTTACGGTCACAGAGTATCCCAGAAGGATGAACATGGCGGCCGCCAGGAATGCTATGAACAGCACCTTGCGCCAAATGTAGCTTCTGTATTCCGCGCGGAAGCCTTCGTCGGTGTCTGGTTGGGGCGCGGGCCGATGCTTCAGCGGGCTCAACCTCTCACGCTCCTTCCGTCCGTCTGCGATCCCATGGTTCTGCCTCGGAAGCGGTTGATCACTCTCTCGAGGATGTACAGGGTTCCAGCCGCTCCGAACAGGGGCTGCGGCAGGAATTCCACGTTCATCATCGAAGGGAATCTCAGATCCACCCCGCGGAGGCAGCGGCCGGATCTGGCGTACATATCGGCGGTGTTCCCGTCGGCGCACAGGATCTCCGTATAATCCGGAACATCGGCATCCAGGGCGCCGGACCACCCTATGCTGTCCAGGAACTTCTCCATCAGGGCTTCCGACGGCCCGTATGAGATGCCGTCGTACTTCAGGCACTTCGGCACCATCTGGAGGTTGTCGTAGAAGAATTTGGACAGGGGATAGCATATCGAGGGCTCGGCGTCTATCGAAAACGAGAAGGCATCGGTGTCGAATCTTGCCGCCATCATGCGGCGGTAGGCCTTCCTGCGTATGCTGTCCACGTATCCCAGAGCCTTGGACGGATCGTGCCCGGTCTTCTCCGCCACTAGCCTGATCCAGTCGTCCGTAGCCTCGAATCCCACCGGAGAGCAGTCGGGGACGACCGGGACCGTACCGTATGACTCTCTGTAGTAGTCGGCCGTGATCAGAGCGTATTCGGGACATACCGCGATGGCGAATTCCGCTTCCACGGAATCCCTTATCTCCTTCACGGAAGAGCCCGCTCCCAGGCAGCATATGACTTCTATGCCCATCAGCCCCAGGATGCGCGACATCTCCTCGTTGACGGACTCCCAGTCCTTCTGGAGAACATGGTTCCCCAGAAGCACGGCGGTGCCCTTCCTGGTTCTGCCCTTGGGCTGGCCCAGCTTCTCCAGCACTCCGGTCAGAGTCAGGTCTATCCCGACGTTGATGGGCTTGGAGCTCAGGTCGGCGTCCAGCACGATCGCTCTGTCGGATAGGCCGGCCTCCTCTATCGCCTTGCCGCAGTCGTCTCCGATGAGGGATGCCCCGGGAGAGCAGACTACGGCGACGAACTGGGGATCGCGCTCCTTGATGTACCGCAGAGCGTCGAATACGCGGTCGTACGCGCCGTATATGTAGTCGCTTGATTCCAGGTCTGTGCATGGGATCCTGGCGCTGCCCATATAGTACGGGGTCATCCTGCTGACGGATCTGTCCGCGCGCGGATAGACCTTGTTCGTAAGGGCCCATAGGTTCTTTCTGCATCCCTCCGGCCCGTGCATCAGCACGGTAGAGTCGCTGATGCCTTCTATGGCCATAGTGACTCCGAAGAATCCGTCCGGTTTCACCATCATATCAGCGGCCTCCCGCCATGGATCTGATCATCCGCAGCATGTCAGGAGGAATTCCTTCGGGCGTCTTCCCCTCCTTCATCCGGCCGAGAGCCGCTTCCATTTCCGGCGGCATGCGGCCGCCCATCATCGCCCTGACGGCATCGATCTGCTGCCGGGTGATTCCGGCAGACTCCGATACGGCCGCATCCGGCTGCGGTACGGATCCGCCTTCCCAGCTCCTCCATCCCATCGTAGGGGCGCTGGTCATCATCTTGTGCATATAGTCCAGATATTCGATCGAAGCGTAATGGGTGAAGCACTGGTAGTCGCGGCTGAACTCTTTGAACTGCTGCCCATGCCAGCCTATCATGACCCCTCCGATGACCATGTCGGGGCCGCTTTCCTGGACGGCCATCTTTATCTCCATAGGGTTCGACATCTCGCGGACGTTGAGCATGTCTCTGTAGCGTGATCTGAAGACGGGTCTGGGCCCGCTGCCTCCGCCCATCCTCATCCTCAAGACATAGTAGCTGCCGATCCTGACGCCTGCGTCGAGAAGGACCTCTATGATCCAGTCGTCGTCCCCCAGGATCCCAGATATGATGTCTGCGGTCTTCCCTTCGAAGAAAGGCCTGTGTTTCTCGAGGGCGTCCGCATACTGCCGCCTGATTTCGGCCGAGACGTCCCGGGCGCGCTCCTCGACGCCGTATTCCCTGCCGATTTTTTCCACCCATGACAAAGTTTCAGAGTATCCTTTGGGGAGAGGCTCGGAGAAGATCCTCATTCCCTTCTTTCCGGCCATGGCGTCCGCCATTCCGTTGACCGTGGGATCGTCGAAGGTCTTTACGTTAAGGATGTTCTTCCTGCATCCGACGACCTCGTCCAGGAACACGTTGTCGATGATCTTGTGGACTTTGGAGAATCCGAGGTCCCTCAGCAGCTTCTGCGTCCATTCGCTGTTCCTTCCCGAAGAATAAACGATGAAGTTGTCGTCGATGAGGTTGCATTCCATGTCCGAGGGTTCGCGGCTCTCATCGATGAAGTCAATGATCGCCTGCATGGCCATCAGGCGTCCCTCTTCGGAGCCTCCGGCAAGGTTTCCGTCGGCTTTGACGACCACCAGATTGAGGCCGGGGAACTCCTGCTCTGCCCTCTTTTTGATCAGGTCGAGGTTGTCCCCTATCATCCCGGGGACGCAGGTGGTGATGACCATGACGGTCTTCTTTCCTTTGCCGGCTTCATCGCGTATTATGTTCATGAGGTCCTCGTGCCCTCCGAAGATGGATGAGTCGTTGCTCATGCGTGTGGACCGGATGTTGTTCCTGAGCATCCCTGCGGTGCTGGGATTGGTTCCCATCTCGGTAAGGAAATGGACGTCCTGGGTGTGGGACATGACGTAGCCACAGCTGGCAGGTCCGTGGATGATGATGGGGAGGTCGTTGACCCTTCCTGCGGCGAAGACCGCTCCGCGGCTGGCGCAGGAACCCGTTCCTCTGCGGACCTTGCTGCAGTGGCAGGCCTCTCGTTTGAAACTGCCGAGAACGGTTATGGCCTTCCCTGCGGCCAGATCGTTGAGCTGCGCATCGCTCAGCGGATGCGGATCATAGAGCCTCCTGACTCCCGCGCTTATGGCGATGACGTCGTTGGCCAGCTGACCGTAGATGGAAGCGGGGATCGAATCCGGGAATGCTTCGGAAACGGTCTTCCCCAGCCTTTCAGCCTCGATGAACTCCCCAGAGCGGGGGATGTCCACGACGATGGGGAGGCCGACCCCGTCGGAGAATCTCTCCACTATCTCGCGCTCGTTCTCGACATTCCTCCTGTTCAGGACAATCCCTGCCACCCTGGGACGGGCAGTTCCGAAGTTGAGGAGCCCGCGGAGAATATTGTTGGCCGCATATATGGCCATGAACTCGCCGGAAGTGACGATGTAGACCGCATCGGCGTATTCGTTCCTCATGGGGACAGCGAATCCGCCGCAGACGACATCTCCGAGGACATCGTACAGGGTGACGTCCTTCCCGACATCGTTTATGCCCATTTTTTCGATGGCGTCGAACGTCGTGAGGATCCCTCTTCCGGCGCATCCTATACCGGGCTCAGGCCCTCCGGCTTCGACGCACATGACTCCGCCGGATCCTTCGAGCATGATGTCCCCGAGCTTTCTCTGGGAAGGGGGAGTGCTCCTGATGTAATCCAGGACTGTCGTCTGTTCTTTGCCGTTAATCAGATATTTTGTCGAATCGTGCTTTGGGTCGCATCCGATCTGAAGAACTTTCATCCCTTTTTTAGCAAGCGTGAACGACAGATTCGAAGACGTTGTGGATTTTCCGATTCCGCCTTTACCGTATACTGCGACTTGCAACATCTGTTCTGCGTGAAACCAAGTTGATATTTAAATTTTGGTTAGACTAAATTTTTTTAGATTAACCTAATATAATTTAGGCGCCGGATGGGCCGTTTAGGGAGTAGTTTTTTGATAAATGATTGATAGGTCTTACTAAATATATGATTTAAGAATTAAATAGAATGATTTGATGAAAATTTATTATTTTTCAATAATAATTTAAAAGTTATAATATAAAAGGTTTGAGGCTGGCGACAATACATCCATCCATGGTTTTCATCCAATCCATTTCTCGATGAGGCCCTGGCAGGATCCCGCATCAGTGCCGCGGATCGGAAGCCCCGCGCCGATCAAAGCCCCCGAAGCGCAGCGGCCTATCATCTCGATGCTCGTGCCCATGCCGCTGCCTTCGTTGGTGCACAGGGGATGGATCGTCTTTCCTTCCCAGATGTTGGCGTCAAGAAAAGTGGCAACAGGCATGGGGATGGTTCCGCACCAGTTCGGATAGCATAGATAAACGTCAGGATAATCCGATATGTCCGGACAGAAACTGAGGGCCGGGCGCTTGGATTCCACCCATTCTTTTTTGGCCCTTTCGACCTGGCCTCTGTATTTCCTCGGGTACGGATCTTTCGGAACTATCTCCATGGCAGGGCATCCTAAGGCTTCGGACAGAATCGTGGCGGCCACTTTCGTGTTTCCCGGGTCCCGTTCCTCGTATCTGCCGTTGACATAAGTCTCGCCGGGAACCGAGAAGAAAACAACGCAGCACAGTTCCTGCGCCGGATCTGAATTGCACATGATTTAGGAATATCTAAAATTTTAATATTTATATTTAGTTAATCCTTAATTACATTCGATCCGTGAAAGCTGAATTTATATGCATCATCATTGGCACGGGTCATGCATGCTTTTTTAAAAGGAGTCCGCAATGAAAGCGACTGTTTAAACTGCTTGCAAATAATCTGGCGATCAGGCATCGGACGACGAAATCATGCAGCATGTGCGGGGAACAACAGAACGGGGGCATCATGATTCCTTCCTGCAGAGGACGCAATGTCTGAGGCATAAGGCTTAAGCAAGCATATACATCCAAGACCTCCATCCGGTTGTCATCGAATGGGAGTGGGTTCCGATGTGGCTGATTTTCGCGGTCTGTTCCGCCGTTTTCGCAGGGGCGACGTCCATCCTGGCCAAGTGCGGCCTTCAGAAGGTGGATTCGACCGTGGCCACAGCATACCGCACGGTCGTGGCGATGCTCTTCGCATGGGCGATCGTCATGGTCAGCGGAACATACGCCCAGATGGGCTCCATAGATTCCGGCACCTGTATGTTCCTTGTCCTATCCGGATTGGCTACGGGGGCTTCCTGGCTCTGCTATTTCAGAGCGCTGCAGATCGGCGACGTGAACAAAGTCGTTCCGGTGGACAAGTCCAGCACAGTCCTGGGCATAATGCTGGCCGTCATCTTCCTCGGCGAATCCCTGACCGTCCTGGGGGCTGCGGGGGTCGTCCTCATACTGGCCGGTACGATGCTGATGATCGAGAAGAAGGACGTCAAGGAGATGGACGGCGGAGGATCCAGCTGGCTGCTGTTCGCGATAGGGTCCGCCGTATTCGCAGCGATGACGTCCATTTTGGGCAAGGTCGGCATGGCGGACATCGATTCCAACCTGGGGACGGCCATCCGCACGGCGGTGGTGCTGGCGATGTCCTGGATAATGGTCTTCGTGTCCCGCAAGCAGGATAAGATCCGCGGCATCGGCCGCAGGGACATGATGTTCATAGTGCTTTCTGGGCTGGCTACCGGGCTGTCCTGGCTGTTCTTCTTCGGAGCGCTCCAGACGGGGCCAGCCAGCATCGTCATCCCCATCGACAAGCTGAGCATCCTGGTGACAATCGCATTCTCGTATATCGTGTTCAGGGAGAGGCTGTCCAAGAAGAGCGCAGCGGGGCTGGCAGGCATAGTCGCCGGCACGCTGATGCTTCTTGTGCGATGAAAAAACGGGGCCAGAGGCATCAGACGGGGCAGTGGCATGATCATAAGATATTTCACATGGAAGGAATGGGGATTCACCGCCCTCTGCGTCGTATTCGTCATCCTCCAGGCATACCTCGACCTCCGCATCCCGGAGTATATGACCGTGATCACGGATGCGATCATGGGGAACGAGGATCCGTCGGTCATCACCGGATACGGGGCGGAGATGATCCTGTGCTCCGTCCTCAGCATAATCGCATCCCTTCTGGGCACGATGATGGCCGTCAGAGCCGCCACGTCACTGTGCTATCTTCTGAGGGAGAAGCTTTTCGACAAGGTCAGCGAGTTCACCCCGGGGGATGTGGACAGGTTCTCCGTCGATTCCCTGATCACCCGCAGCACCAACGACGTCAGCCAGATACAGCAGTTCCTGACCAGATCGATGCAGACGCTGATCCTGGTGCCGGTGATAACGGTCTGGGCTCTGATGAAGATCTCCGGATCGGAGTGGGAATGGACGGCCGTCACCGTCATCGGAGTCATAGTAACCGTCCTCTCCATCGCCCTGGTCGTGTGGAAGACGCGCCCGGGATACAGGCGCATACCGGTGCTCACAGACCGCATCAACCGCCATGCTCTGGAGCATCTGACCGGGCTGAGGGTGGTAAGGGCATACAACGCAGAGAAGTTCCAGCAGCAGAAATTCGAGGAATCCAGCGACGACATGATGGAGAACTCCCTCAGGATATGGAAAACCAGCTCGATCACGCCTGTGCTGTCGTCCAGCATCAGCAACTTCCTCATGCTGGCCATATATTGGCTGGGCATAATCCTCCTGTCCGGGACCGCGGATCACGGCCATCAGACGCTCCTGTTCTCCGATATGATAGTCTTCTCCGCCTATGCGATCCAGATCCTGAACGCGTTCATGAGGCTGGGGATGATGATACAGTTCTCCTCCAGGGCGTTCGCATCCATCGGGCGCGTGGAAGAGCTTCTCGGCTACGGCCCGGCGATCCCCAACGGGACCTACGACGGCAAGGGCGGCGAAATCGGGACGATAGAGTTCCGGAACGTGTCCTTCACCTATCCCGGGACCGACGCCGAGGTCCTCCATGACATCTCATTCAGGATAGAACGCGGGGAGACCGTGGCTATCATGGGCGCCACGGGTGCCGGGAAGACGACTCTGGTGAACCTCATGATGCGTCTTTACCTATGCACCGAAGGGGAGGTGCTGGTCAGCGGGACGGATGTGCGCGAATACGACCGCAAGGCTCTGAACTCGCAGATAAGCTATGTCCCGCAGGCCAACACGATATTCACCGGGACAATAGAGTTCAACATCAACTACGGCTCGACCGCGCCGGAAAGGGACATGGACGACATTCACGTCGCCGAATCCATAGCCCAGGCCAGCGAATTCATCGACGATCTGGAAGGGAACGAATCGTTCGAGCTCACGGAGGAGGGGCGCAACCTGTCCGGAGGGCAGAGGCAGAGGATATCCATCGCCCGCGCCGTCTGCAAGGACGCTCCCATATGGATCCTGGACGACCCGTTCTCGGCGCTGGATTTCATAACGGACAGCAGGCTGCGCTCGGCCATCAGGGAGTACCGCGAGGCGCCCACCAAGGTGTTCGTGGCCCAGAGAGTGAGCACCGTGATGGATTCCGATAAGATCATCGTGCTGGACGGAGGCCGCATAGCAGGCATCGGCAGCCACGAGGAGCTGATGGAGAGCTGCAGGCTCTACCGCGAGACGGCCGAATCCCAGCTTTCGGAGGCGCAGAGATGAGCTCCGAAGACTCCGGGAAGCCGGAAAAGAAGAGGATATGGCCGTTCCTCCGGAGATTCATCGCATATTCCAGGCCTTTCCATCGGATATTCGCGCTCATCATAGCTCTGAATCTGATCCTTACCGTTCTGGCCATGGTAGGCCCGACCCTTCTGGGATCGATAGCCGATTACGCCGCGGACCGCATCGAACAGGGCGGGGCGATAGATCCAGGCGAAATACTGCCGACCGCGCTCATCCTTCTGGCGATCTACGCATCGTCCATGATCCTGGAGAGGGTGCGGACCCTCGCGGAATGGAATACCGAGGAGAAGCTGGGCAACATGCTCAGGAAAGAGCAGTCCGGCAAGGTGTCCCGCATACCGGTGGGATCCCTGGACAGGATGCACAAAGGAGACGTCATCAGCCGTTTCGTGAACGACATCGATACTATCCGTCTGAGGAGCGTCGAGAGCATAACGAGGACCGTGGAATCCGCCATAATGCTGGCCGGATGCGTGATAATGATGTCCATCCTGGATTGGAGGCTGATGCTGGCCGCCATGTGCCCGGTGCTGCTCGGATTCATCGCGATGAGGGCCGTGGTGAAGGTCTCGCAGAAGTATTACCGCGCCCAGTCCAGGAATCTGGGGAGGATGAACACCATCGTCGAGGAGACCTACCGGGGGCTGAGCGTGATCAGCCTCTACAACGGTCTGGACGGCTCGAAGGCCAAGTTCATGGGCGTGAACAGGGACCTGTACCGGGTATCGTTCCGCTCCCGCATGATGGGGGAGCTCATGCCGAGCATCTCAGGCCTGGTCAATAATCTGGGCTATGTGGCGGTCTGCATAGCCGCGTCGCTTCTGATATTGGACGGCTCAGCCACTTTCGGAACGCTGGTCGCTTTTTTGGCATACGTGAAGATATGCAACCGCCCTATGATGAGCCTGTCCAATTCCTTCGGAGGCCTCCAGGAGGTAGCCGCCGCCTCCGAAAGGATATTCGAGTTCCTGGATACCCAGGAGATGGAGGACGAGACGGATAAGGGAGCCATCGACTGGCCGGTCGAAGGGAAGGTGATTTTCAGAAACGTATGCTTCTCTTACGAGCCGGGCGCAGAGGTCATCCATGACCTGAATCTGGACGTGTCCCCGGGGATGAAGGTGGCCATAGTCGGCCCTACGGGCGCCGGAAAGACCACGATATCCAATCTCCTGCTGAGATATTACGATCCCGATTCCGGTTCGATAACGCTGGACGGCGCCGAACTGATCGATCTCAAGCGCGAAGAGGTCAGAAAGCAGTTCGGAGTGGTTCTTCAGGATGTGTGGCTGTTCAGAGGGACGCTTCGCCAGAATCTGGTATTCGGTTCGGAAAGCGTTCCCGACGAGAAGATAGCGGAGGCCTGCAGAGCGGTCGGGCTGGAGCATTTCATCTCGTCCCACAAAGATGGGCTGAACATGCCCATCAACCCTGATTCGCTGTCTTCAGGGCAGAAACAGCAGATATCCATCGCAAGGGCGGTCATCAAGGATGCGCCTATGCTCATAATGGACGAGGCTACGAGCTCGGTGGACACCAGAACCGAAAGGGCGATCCAGGATGCCATGGACAGGCTGATGGAGGGGCGTACGTCCTTCATCATAGCGCACCGCCTTTCGACGATCAGGAACGCGGACCACATAATCGTCATCAGGAAAGGAGAGATAATCGAGCGCGGAACCCACGAGGAGCTGCTGTCGAAAGGCGGCTTCTATCGCAGCCTCTACGACAGCCAGTTCCAGTTCTGCGACTGACCGCCTCCATCGGTCCATCCCTGTTTTGCGCATCCATGCATGTTCCCAGCCGCGATTCTTGAGCGGCAGTGGAAGTATTCCGCAGTTATGAGCCGGAATCGGGCTCTGATTTCGATTGCGGCCATGGCCCAGCATATGCCTGCCAGTTTCGCTCTTCGGCACGGAATAATAATCTGATGAGTACAAGTTTTGTTATAAACTGTCAAATTATGAATTATGATTTTAAATGAATACGTCCATCTAAAGTCTGACGGAGTGATACGATGTCAAAAACGAATCACAGCGTTATGGAAGATATGCAAGGTTTCTGCCAGCATTCGCGATCGCTTTAGCGTTCGTGGCGGTGGCAGGTTCGATCCCTGCGGAAAAAGCCGACGCGGCAACCAGCGGATCATGCGGGGACGGAGTCGCCTGGAGCTTCGAAGGCGATACTCTGTCCATAACATATACAGGCACCGGAACCGGAAGGATGGACGATCATGACCAGCCTACGGAATCCGGTTACGCTTCCTTATGGGAGAGCATAAACAACGTCGTCATCGGCGAGGGCGTAACATACATAGGAAAAGTTGCATTTTGCGACTTCAAAATAAACAGCATCACGCTTTCGAGCACGGTGGAAGAGATCGGAGAATTCTCGGTCCAGGGCAACGATATCACTGCCGTGGATCTCAAGAACGTGGTCACTATAGGCAAAGGCGCATTCTATGAGAACAAAAAACTCACGGGCGTCGTAATACCTTCCACAGTGGAGACCATCGGGGATTACGCATTCGATCTTTGCATATCCCTGGCGAGCGTGGACACAAGAGGAGCCACGTCGCTCGCCACGATCGGCAGAAGTGCCTTCGTGGCCAGCTCGATCGGAAGCTTCTACGTGCCTGCTACGGTGACCTCATTGGGCACAGGCGCATTCGTAGAGTGCTACAGCCTCCAATCCATCGATGTGGATCCTGACAATCCGAAATATGTCGACGTCGACGGAGTGGTCTATGACATCGATATGAAGACTGTCCTCCATTACCCTCCTGCAAAAGCAGTTTCCTTGTATGAGATACCCAATACCGTGACCAGCATAGGTCCTGCCGCGTTCGCCACGGGCTTTAAGATAGGTGCGGTCACCATTCCCGATTCGGTCACGGCCATCAGCGACAACGCTTTCGAGAAATGCGAAGGTCTGACCTCCATCAAGATACCCAATACCGTGACCAGCATAGGGAAGTTCGCATTCAATTCCTGCGAGCACATCGAAACCATAGATTTCTCCGGGACGACCGTCCTGAAGTCCATCGGCAACGGCGCATTCCTGGACAATATAAAGCTCAAGACCGTGGAGATACCTGCTTGCGTCGAATCCTTGGGAGAGAGAGTTTTCGCGGCATGCAGCACATTGGAAACCATATCCATCGATTCTTCTAACGAACACTACGCAACGGTGGACGGCATTCTCTACGACAAGAAGGTCGAGACCCTGATGCAGTTCCCCGGCGGCTGCAAAAAGACCAGTTTCACCGTTCCTTCCACCGTGAAGAAGATCGACGTCAACGCATTCTCCAACCTTACGGTCCTGGAGTCGCTGACTTTCCCCGATTCCGTCACCACCATCAGCGACGGCGCCTGCACCCACCCCTCCTACCTGAAGGAGCCCCTGCTGAGGATCTCCTTCGGCAAAGAGCTGACGACGATCACCGGGGAACATCCGTTCATAGCCCATGTATTCCTCACCAAGGACGGAAAAGAGATTCTGCAGACGGCCGATAATCTCAGAGGCCACACCTTTGCCGGTGAAGATGCCACTCATATGTTTATAGATGAAGGCAAATCCGACGGAGGATTCCCTCTCTGGGCGATCGCCGTCATAGCCCTTGCGATTTTGGGTGCGATCGTCGGCCTTATTATTTGGAAGAGATCCCGCCGATATCCTTAAACAAACTTCTGATCCCGGGGGAGGCTCCCCGGGGGCCCGGTTTAATGCCGGGCCTATCCTTCGATCTTCAGCTCCGATCTGTGAAATCATCTCTGCTTCAGCAGCGGGCATTTCTGTCGCGGGAACGCAGACATTCTCTTGCGTGATGATCCGTTGCGCGTTGAATGCTGAGGGGATGCGGAACCGGATCCCTGCCGCCGGGAATTTGGCAGCGGAATCCGGGCTCCCGGATGCTCAACCGTAATATACGCAGCGGTAGGTGAAGTTGCTTGGCTGCGCCAGCTCCATGGACATCAGCTCCTTTCCCGAATCGAAGTCGTATACAGAGAAACATACGGCGTCGTTCTCGGCATCGCCCCATCCGATCATGAACAGTTCGCCCTCTATCTGCTGCTGGGAGCCGCACGCGGAGGAGAATTTGCCCGGGACGACTCTCTCCTTGAACTCTTTCAGCGTTTTGCCGTCTATATCTACCGTGTACGAAACCAGGCGGGTTCTCTCGGAGATGTTGTGGTTGTCGAACGCCATTATGGTATCGCCGTCCACGGTCACATAATGCTGGCTTGAGGTCTTCTGATCCGCGGCCAGGCCGAAGTCGTCGGCATTGCCGGAGAGCTTCCATTTGATCTGGTCCGCGTCCTTGGTGCGGTCAAGGCACAGAATGGTGTTCAGATGGCGGAACGAACAGACGAGGTCGCCGCCATCGTTCAGGCGCATGGCGTTGAAGTGCACGTAATCGGGGGCATCCGTCTGCAGATTGCCGAAATCGCCGGCAGTTTCGACAGCATCGGTGACTGTCAGGGAGTACAGCTCGGGATAATCCACGCTTCTCCAATCCCATACGACTTCGCCGTCATCCACCTCCTGAAGATAGGAGTATACGACGGACGATTCCTCGTAGCCAGGCACGTTATCCACGGTGTCTTTGATGTAGCCCGACATTATGTAATGGTCGAGGTCGATCATGAGGAAGTCGTGGCCGTCCAGAAGGTGCCCTTTGTCGACGGTGCCGGACTGCCCGAAGGTTATGCGCTTGATCTCCCTGAAATCCGAATCCAGGATGACCCTTTCTCCGGGAGCATAGCCCGGAAGCCCGTAATGGTCGGCGCTGATGTTCTGATCATGATAGCTGTAGAAGGTTTTCCCGTCGATCGTATGCTTCTTGAAATCCCAGTATCCCGCATGGACATCGGCGGGGAGATCCTCATGCTTATGCCAGACAACATTGCCTTTTCCGTCCAGCATCATGATGTTCTTGGTGTAGACGAACGACACGAAGATATTCCCGTCCAGATCCGTGCTGCCGGAGATTTTGAAATCAGGGAGACCGCCGCCGGCGTCATGTTTTTCCGTTTCCATGGCGAATACCAATGCCGCCAGTATCGCTACGGCAGCAACGGCGATGATGATCGCGTGACTTTTCTGCACATTCATCTGCTTTTCTCCTCCGGATGTCGCTGATAATATGAGATATATTCGAATATGAAAATATAAACTGTTTCTGGCAAAAGTTTTGTAAAAAACATAACAATAATATTTGAATTATTAAAAAATAATCAAACCTGGATTGCGAATGCCGATCGATCTACGGTATTTGTGCCATATTATCCGCAAAGATGAATCGAGCCGGCAGTCCAGCCTTGGGCGCAGCGAGGAAAAATGACGCTCTAACAATTATCTTATAGTATGCATTTTATTTTTATAAGTGGATTATACATCCAAGTGAGATTATGGATAAGAAAATGATTGCAATCATCGCGGTGATAGCTGCCGTTATAATCGCGATAGCTGCGGCCGTGATTCTCACGAACGGAGATAAAGGAGACAAAGACAAGAAAGACTCCGATATCTACCAGTTCGAGGGCAGGCTGCCGATCTTCGGCAACGCCAACAATGACGATTACATAAATGCTGACGACATCAAATTCGTCGAGGACGTCATAGCGGGAAAGGCTACGGCCGCCGTTCTGACCGTCGACAGGAATTATGAGACCGGAATCCGGCAACGATCTCGATGGCAGACGCGAACGCTGACGGCGTCGTAGACAGCAAGGATCTTCAGCTGGTCAAAGACATGGTGGCCCGCAAGCACGGCATCACCATATCGTACAAGAACACAGACAATGTCCTCTCCAAATGCACTTACCCTCTGACATCCATAGGCATCGCATACAAGACCACTTATGAGCTTGCCGCGGCTGCGGGGCTGACCTCGAAAGAGGTGAAGTGGGTCTGCGATTCCGTGGGCAACGTTCCCGGAAAGGGAGAGCTCAGGCAGTGGTACCCGCAGTTCCATGATGCCAAATGCTTCGGAAACAGGGCGACCCCCGACTATGAATCCATGAACGGCGATCTCCCCAGCTGCCTTATCACCGGCACCAAGAGGTACTATCTCAAGACGGCCGAAGAGGTCCTCGGAGAGCGCGGAGTGGACATCATCAGGCTGCCTGCGTACGAGGGCGGATGGGCGATTCCCGGCATGCTGATGCTCGGATACCTGACCGACAACGAGGCCAACGCCGCCAAGTACGTGAAGATGGCCGATTCTGTCTATGCCCCGATAGCCAAACACATCCAGAACATACCTATGGTCGACCGTCCGTTCGTGTTCGCCAGCCACAATGCCTCGGCCGTCGTAGGCTACGGAGACGGATACATCGAGCCGGTGGTCCTTGCTGGAGCGGCTACGGCCATCGATCTTGGATACGCCAAAGGGAACGTGGACGCCGAAGCGATCAAAGACATGAACCCGCAGTGGATTCTGCTGCAGCCTTGGCATGGAATTCTGGAGCAGACAGACAACAATTCCGTCACAGATACCTTCAAGTGGGATCTGAACAACCTCTACAACACCGACAAGAAGGGAATCCAGGCGATCGACCATACCCAGGCCTACAAGGACGGAAAGGTCATCATGAACACCCAGGGAGTCCGTCTCGGAGCGGCATCCTTCATTCTGACCGCCTACATCGCCAACCACATCTATCCCGGCGTCTTCAATTTCGATGTGAAGAATCTGTATGACACGTACATGAAGGAATACCATCCCGGGGTCAATGCAGACCAGTGGTTCGACTACACGTACTTCGATCTTGCTTTCGCGGAGAAGAAGCGCGCCGAATTGATGGGCTGATCCTTTTGAACATCGATGGGGGCAGCCCCATCGACCCTTAATGGATCATGCATCCATCAATTCTACAGATTCCGCGGCACGGGGCGATAATACGAATGAAACACATAGCAAAGCGATGATGGGTGAATACCACAGATACACCGTCAGAAAGCTGATATTCATCGTGGGATGCACCATATCGATGTTCCTGGTGATGGGTTTCGCTTTGACCATAGGCTCCTCGAACATAAGCTTCGTCGAGGTGTACCAGACTATTTTCAACCATTTCTTCAATCCGGATGCGGTCAATCCGGATTACGACTGGGCAATATTCACTATACGCATGCCCAGGGTTTTGGGAGGGCTGATCGCCGGAATGAGCCTGGGCGTCGCCGGGGCCGCGATGCAGAGCATGATGAAGAACCCTCTGGCGGACCCGTATACCACAGGAATCTCGTCCGGAGCATCCTTCGGAGCCACATTGGCCTTGGGGCTGGGCATCACTTTCGCCGGGATAGGCGGGAGCCTCGGGCTGGTTCTGTTCGCTTTCGTATTCTCCCTGGTTCCCGCGGCGGTCATCATACTCGTCTCGTCCATGAGAAGCACGTCCGCCGCCACCATGATCCTGGCCGGAATAGCCGTGATGTATCTGTTCAACGCATGCACGACGTTAATCAAGCTCGGACTGTCGGATTCGAGCCTTTCGGCCGTATTCCAATGGTCCGCAGGGGATCTGAGCTCGGTCACGTGGACAGGATGCGAGATAATGGCCTGCTTCACTGTCGTTGGGACTCTGATCCTGATAATGATGTCCAAAAAGCTCAATATCCTGATCACCGGCGACAAGAACGCCACCGCTCTGGGCCTCGATGCCCATAAGCTGAGGCTCATCCTGCTGGTTCTTATCTCCCTGATGGCGGCATCCGTCGTCTGCTTCACTGGGATCATAGGTTTCATAGGGCTTGTGTCGCCGCACATCATAAGGATGTTCCTGGGATCCGACAACCGCTATCTGATACCGGCGTCCGCCGCGTTCGGAGCGGTCCTTCTGATGGTATCGGATCTGATCGCAAGGGTGATAATAGCGCCGACGTTCCTGCCTGTGGGTGTCATCACGTCATTCATAGGCGGGCCGATTTTCCTGTACCTGCTGATCAAGCAGAGGAAGAGCGTATGGTGATCCTATGAAAGTAGAGCTGAAAGATCTGGATTTCGGGTACGATCCCAGCAGACCCGTCCTCAAAGATGTCAACTACACGTTCGAGAAGCCGGAATTCATCTGCATAATGGGCCCGAACGGAGTGGGCAAATCCACGCTTGTCCATTGCATCAACAAAATCCTGAAGCCCACCGGCGGATGCGTCCTGGTGAACGGCAAGGACAACAGAGACATGAAGCTGAAGGAGCTGGCATCCCATATGGGCTATGTCCCCGCTTCTTCCGAGGACTCTTTCCCGCTGACCGTCGTCGATACGATCATGGTCGGGCTTCAGAACGACACAAAGTTCACGACGTCGGAGGACGATCTCCAGAAAGTCTACGATGTCCTGAATCTGATGAGCATAGAGCATCTCGCCATGCGCAATTTCAACGAGCTGTCGGCAGGGCAGCACCAGAAGGTCGTGCTGGCGAGAGGCATCGTGAGGATGCCTGAGATGGTCATCTTAGATGAGCCCACCTCCAATCTGGACATCCGCCATCAGCTGGAGGTTACCAGGATACTGAGCGAGCTTCCCAAGCAGAGGAACATGATCATCCTGATGATCAGCCATGACATCAACATCACGGCAAAATATGCCGACAGGATAATAATGCTGAACGGAGGCAACATCTATGCTGTGGGCACTCCCGCCGAGGTTCTGACGAAGGAGAACATCCGCATCGTGTACGGCGTGGATGCGGATGTCATAGAAGTCAACGGAAGGCCGCATGTGATCCTGAATTCCGCCATCAAGGAAGAGTGAAACGGGGGGTATTTGCCCTCCACTTTATTCTTGTCGTGCCGCATGGAGAAGATCCGGCTGCGAGGTCACGAAATATCTGGCTGCCACGGCAAATCATGTCCTGTGGCATTCATTTCGGTCCGGGAAAGACGTCAGGGCATTCTCAAAAGCAAAACAAAGTCTTGGTTTTATAGTGAAGATATAAAATGTCGCTTATGCTTCCAAACACTTTAAGGCCCGGTTTTCTGCCGATCAGAGACACGATCAGGGACATCTGCCCTGATTTAGACAAGGCTTATATCAGGCGTAAGCATAGGGTAATTCTGCGCGAAATCCTGCCGTAAGAAGGGGAAAATACGGCATGATATTGGGCTTCGGATGGACGGGGAAAACTGTCCGGGACCCAAAGGCAAGGGGATAGGATGAGCTACTGGGAAAGCCAACCAAATGGGTGCATTCAGATGCTGGAATCCATGGACAGCGGAAAAAGCATCTATTGCAACTGCGGCCGCATCACAGTTCTGGACAGGGATGAGATGGAATTCAAATTGAGCCTGGGAAAAGAACTGGAATGCAGCTCATGCCGCAACCAGCGCATCGGGCGCGAGATAGACGAGCTGAACTCAATCTTTTCCGGCCAGAAAGAGGGCGAGGTCCAAGGCCTTCTCGAATTCGGATTCTGATCAAGGACCCAGAATCAAAAATCAGTTCCGCAAAATACAGTTTCATTGGGCTCTGGCCTCGAGTCCAATCCTTCAGCATTTGTCGGTATTCCTTTTCGATCCATCCTGCAGGCATATCGGCCCGGTCTTGTGGACGGTTCATGCACCAGAACTATTCCGGCGGCCGTCATTCTTCTTGAATCGGACGTATTTTTGCTTTCCTGCGGTCTCATGTTCGCGCATTGTTTTGACAAAATTATTATACTAATTTCATATAGGAAATAATACAAAGTTTTTGGAAGGAAAAGCCATGGAGACCATACTCGTCAGGTACAGCGAGATAGCGCTGAAGAGCACTCCCGTGAGAAAACGTTTCGAGATGGCCTTGGAGAGGAACATGAAGGCGATGCTGGCCAGCGACAACGTCGGCGGGCGTGTCATCCGTTCCCATGACAGGCTATTCGTGGAGACAGACGATGCGGAATCGGCGGTCGGCTCGCTGAGGAAGGTATTCGGCATCGCATCGATGTCTGTCGCCGTTACCTGCCCTCCGGATATGGAGTCGATCATATCCACGGTGTCTTCCATCTCCAAAGATGTGCTTTTCTTCAGGGATACCTTCGCTATCGATGCCAGAAGGTCGGGCAAGACCCAGCCGTTCACCAGCCTTGACCTCAAAAGAAAGGCCGGGGAGGCGGTGCTGAAAGCGAATTCGGCCAAAGACGTGAAAGTCGATCTAGATCATCCTTCAAAGACCATATTCATAGAGGCAAGGCAGAGGAAGGCGTACATCTTCACGTCGTACATCAGGTGCCATGCCGGGTTTCCGATAGGCACGCAGGGGAAGGTCTTCGCCAAGGTGGACGACGACCGCGGCCTGATATCGGCCTGGCTGATGATGAAGCGCGGATGCAAGGTGACAGTCGGCGGGAACTACAACATAGATCTCCTCCGCAAGTACGATCCCGATCTGGAGGTCTCCGACAGATTCGATGACAGCTTCCTCGGATATGTGGTCGGCGCCAGGCTGAGGAACGTCTCGCCGTCGGACGGGAGCATGCTCGGGATGCCGGTGTTCTATCCCTCCATCGGGCTCACAGATTCGGCTGTCGACAGCATGATCAGGCAGATAGCCGCGGAGCGAGGTGTCATCATGAAAGCAGTGTCATTGATTTCAGGCGGGATCGATTCCCCGGTCGCTTCCTATCTCATGTCAAGGGCGGGGGCAGACGTGGTCCTTCTGCATATGAGCAACGGCGAATACGGCGATCCCAAGGATCTGGAGAAGGTCATCAGAATAGCGGAACGTCTCGAGAGCTATACAAGGCGTGAATTTCCGGTATATGTCGCCGACCATGGCCGGAACCAGAAGATAATCCAGGAAGGCTGCGACAGCCATTACCAGTGCGTGCTATGCAAGCGCACGATGCACAGGGTGGCCAAGAAACTGGCACAGAGCATAGGCGCCGAGGGGATAGTCATGGGGGATTCCCTCGGCCAGGTCGCGTCGCAGACCCTTCTCAACATAAGGGCGGAGCAGTACGGGCTGGATTTTCCGGTCTTCCGCCCGCTTATCGGCCTTGACAAGCTGGAGGTCATCGACATAGCCAAGCGCATCGGGACGTACGACATCTCCATAATCAGGACGTCGGGCTGCGCTGCGGTGCCCAAAGGGCCTGTCACCGAGGCGAAAGTGGATAAAGTGCTGTCGATGCATCAGGCCATAGATCTGGACAGAGCCGTAGAAGAGTGCTTCGGAACGATCGAGAGAGTGCATCGAGGCCGATCCGCGGCCGGAGTCAGATAATATACTCCGGCATCGGGTCGCCGATGAAGATGATGCCCTTGGCGTTGGCCTCGTCCAGGAGGTCCTGGATGGTGGTCTCGGACATGATTTTGTTCACGGCTTCGTTTATGCGCTGCCACATCCCTATCGTGGTGCAGACGTCCTTCCTTTCGCAGACGACGCCGTTTTCCTTTATGCAAGGCACCGCTGAAATGCCCTCGATGACATTCACGATTTCGGCCACGGATATCTCGGAGGCCGGACGCGTGAGGGTGTAGCCTCCCTGAGGCCCTCTCTCTCCTTTGACGAGGTCGTTCTTCGTGAGTATGGTGATTATCTGTTCGAGGTACTTCTGGGAGATGTCCTGGCGTGCCGAGATGTCTTTGATCTTCACCTTTCCGCGTTCCTGGTTGGCGGCGATGTCGACCATCATGCGCAGGGCGTATCTTGTCTTGTTCGAGAAATTCATGTTTCACCTCGCATCGCCTTTGCTCTCAGGTCCGCGCGATATTCGTCCCTAGCAGGATGGCGAACATCTGTTAAGACGTTTGCCATGAAGGTTCCGCCTCGTCCGAACAGGCCTTTGCTGAAGTATCTGTCCCCTCTGTCGGGGAAGACCGTCACTATGCTGCCGTGTCCGATCTCTTCGGCCAGGTCCATCGATGCCTTGAGAGCGGCTCCCGATGACTGGCCGGCTATGATGCCCTCGCTGCGGGCCAGCCTGCGGCACATGGCGAAAGCGTCCGCGTCCTTCACTTTGATGACCTTGTCCACGAGGGACATGTCCATCGTCCCGGCTATGAAATCGTTGCCGATGCCTTCGATCTCGTATTCTGACTTCTCGCCGCCTCCCATGACTGACCCCACAGGATCCGCCAGCACCCCCTTTATCGACGGATCCCTGCTCTTCAGATATCCGACTACGCCGGTGAATGTCCCGCCGCTCCCTGCGCCGAGGACCGCATAGTCTATCTTCCCTTCCAAGTCCCTGTAGATTTCGGGGCCGGTGGTCTCGAAATGGCAGCGGGGATTGCTCATGTTCTCGAACTGGCCGAGGGAAATGCTTCCCGGAATCTCCGTTTTCAGCCTTTCGGCCTCGGCTACGGCGCCCAGCATGCCTTTTTCGCGGGGAGTATTGACGATTTCTGCTCCCAGAGCCCTCATGACCGTCTGCTTCTCTTCCGAGAACTTGGTCGGGACCGTGAATATGACTCTGTATCCTCTTCCGAGGGCGGCCAGAGCTATCCCTATGCCCGTGTTTCCAGCCGTAGCTTCTATGATGGCGGATCCCTCCCTCAGCAATCCCTTCCTCTCGGCGTCGGCGATCATGTACTCCCCGATGCGGTCTTTGACGCTGCCGGCAGGGTTGCAGAGCTCCAGTTTGGCGAATATCCTCACCCCTTCGGGCACGCCCATGTTCCTGAGCTCGACGAGGGGGGTGTTGCCGATGAGCTCCCTGTACGAACTGTACAGCGCCATCGGAATCTCGACCTCCTGATAGCCTGGTCCAGATCGTCTATGATGTCTTCTGCGGCCTCTATCCCGGGGGACAGGCGGATCAGCCCGTCGGTTATCCCCACCGATTTCCTGATCTGTTCGGGGATCGAGGCATGCGTCATGCTCGAAGGATGGCAGATCAGTGACTCCACTCCTCCGAGGCTCTCGGCCAGGGCTATGAGCTCCAGCGATTCGAAGAACCTGCCTATGTCATGGCCTTCCGTCAGTTCGAACGACAGCATGGCGCCTCCGTTCTTGGCCTGCCTGATGTTGATGTCATAGCCCGGGTCGAATTCCAGCCCGGGGTAGTGCACGACGGCGACGTCGGGGCTCTGCCTGAGATGTTTGGCTATGGCCTCGGCGTTCGAGACGTGCCGGTCCATCCTCACGGCCAGGGTCTTTATCCCGCGGATGAGCAGGAACGAGTCGAACGGCTGAAGGATTCCGCCTATGGCGTTCTGGAGGAAGGCCAGCCTCTCTGCGATTCCGTCGTCGTTGACCACGGCCAGACCGGCAACGAGGTCGCTGTGCCCGCCGAGATATTTAGTGGCGCTGTGGACGATGATGTCCGCGCCCAGTTCGAGAGGGCGTTGGAGGTACGGGGTCATGAATGTGTTGTCTACAATCACCAGTACGCCGTGTTTGTGTGCTCTGTCGGAGAACGCGCGTATGTCCACGACGGACATGAGCGGATTGGCCGGGCTCTCGATCAGCACAGCGGCCGCGCCGTCTCCGATGCTCTTCTCGAAGTCGTCCGGGTCGTCGCTGTCCAGGATGCTGTATTCCATTCCGAAATTGCGGAATACCTTATCGAGGATGCGGAACGTCCCGCCGTATACGTTCCTGGAGACCAGGATGCGGTCCCCTTTCTTGAATAAAGATAATACTGTTCCGATGGAGGCCATCCCCGAGGCGAACGCGAATCCATGTTTCCCTCCTTCGAGATCGGCGATCAGGCTCTCGAGCGCTTCCCGGGTGGGGTTTCCCGTGCGGCTGTATTCGTATCCTCTGTTTTTCCCCAGGCCGTCCTGCCTATAGGTAGAAGTCTGGTAAATGGGGATGTTCACCGCCCCGGTCCTGCCGTCTGTCTGGTTCCCTGCGTGGATGAATGCCGTTTCGGGAGCGTATTCTCTCCCGGTCGATGCGTTTTTCATGAGTGAAGGATGGCATCTTAGTATTTTACTATTTTCATATAGGAAATATAATAAATACTAGATGTGTGCTATCGATATTCAGAAGCTATCAGTTCGCTTGGAAAAATATTCAGAAATGAATGCCAAGGGCGGATGGCTCGAAAAAGGAAGTGAAAAAAATGACTTCGGAAATCATACCTAACGGTCCAAACAACAGCAAGAAGCAGAGATTCGAGACCCTCCAGCTGCATGTCGGGCAGGAGACCGCGGACGCCGTCACGGATTCCAGGGCCGTCCCGATCTATCTGACGACGTCTTACGTGTTCCACAATTCACAGCATGCCGCCGACAGGTTCGGCCTGAGGGACGCCGGGAACATATACGGCCGTCTCACGAACAGCACCCAGGAAGTGTTCGAGAAACGTATCGCCGCCTTGGAGGGAGGGACAGCTGCGCTGGCCCTAGCCTCGGGATCGGCCGCGATCACGTATACGATCCTCAATCTCGCGGCGGCCGGCGACAACATCGTCTCCGTGGACACGATCTACGGAGGCTCGTACAACCTTCTGGCCCACACCCTTCCCACCTACGGGATATCTACCAGGTTCCAGAAGCCGGACGACTACTCCGGAATCGAGAAGGCGATCGACGGAAAGACCAAGGCGATATTCGCCGAGACGCTGGGGAACCCCAACTCCAACGTCATTGATGTCGAGAAGCTGGCCGACATCGCCCACAGGCACGGAATCCCCCTGGTCATTGACAACACGTTCGCATCTCCCTATCTGTTTAGACCTCTGGAACACGGCGCCGACGTCGTGGTCGAATCCGCGACCAAGTTCATCGGAGGCCACGGGACTGTTCTCGGAGGGGTCATCGTCGAAGGCGGGAAATTCGATTACGGGAACGGAAAGTTCCCCGGCCTATCGGAGCCGGATCCCAGCTACCACGGGATAAGCTTCTACAAAGCGCTGGGGCCGGCCGCCTTCGTCACGAGGATCAGGGCCATCCTGCTCCGTGACACTGGGGCTTCGATCTCACCGGTGACGGCATTCGTGCTGCTGCAGGGCCTGGAGACTCTGTCTCTCCGCGTCGACAGGCATGTGGAGAACACCCTGAAGGTCATCGAATACCTCAGAAAGAACCCGAAGGTCTCCAAGATCAACCATCCTTCCCTTCCGGACCAGCCTACGCATGATGTGTACGAGCGCTATTTCCCTGACGGGGCAGGATCGATCTTCACGTTCGAGATCAAAGGAGGAGAGGAAGAAGCCAAGAGGTTCATCGACGGCCTCAAGCTCTTCTCGCTGCTGGCCAACGTGGCAGACGTGAAATCGCTGGTGATACATCCCGCGTCCACCACCCATTCCCAGCTGACCGCCGAAGAGCTCGAGGAGCAGGGAATCCATCCCTCCACCATAAGGCTCTCCATCGGGACGGAGCATATAAAAGACATAATAGACGACCTCGAGCAGGCGTTCGCGCTCATCTGAGCGTAAAGTCCGGACGTCGCCTCCGCGTCCGGGCAGGGGCCGGTCGTCAATTCGGCCGGCCTCCATGTCAGACCGGGATTCCGTTGTTCTCCGGCAGGCTTGATGCCAGCTGATGCGGCTGTGTATTTTCGGAGCCAGACGGCAATCATTCCGGCTCTGCCGTTTCTTTCTTCTTTTTCGCCGCTGTTTTTCTCGCGGCGGTCTTTTTCGCGGGAGTTTTCTCGGGTTTCTCGGAGTCTTCCGCCGTCTTCTTTGCGCGGCTGCTTTTCTTCCTTCCGGGGCAGTCCGTGTTGATGCATTCCTCGGCGCTTCCGAATATGATCATCGGCGCTCCGCAGAGCTCGCAGGGTTTCTTCGCGGACATGACGCTTCCCCTGGGCCTCAGAGGGTAGGTCTGAGAGCATGCCGGCCATTCGGAGCATCCGGCGAACCTTTTGCCCTGCTTCGAGAACATGACTCTTATGCGGCCCTTGCCGCACGTGGGGCAGGCGCCGAGGTCGTTCTTCTCCACGTTGCTCCTGCATTTGGGATCGATGCATTGTACGGACGGGGGATTCCCTTTCCTGATGACTTTGAGCTGCGGCAGCCCGCACTCAGGGCATGCGGTCTCGGTCATCTGGATCAGCGCCCCCTTCGGAATGGGATAGGCGCGGGTGCACTCTGGATATCCGTTGCATCCGATGAAATTCCCGTTCCTGGACCTCTTTATGACCATGTCGTTCCCGCATTCAGGGCAGATTCCCACGTGCTGCTGGTTGTGGAGCGCTGCTTTGATCTCCTCGCCGATGGCTTCGGAATCCTCCGAGATCTTCACGGCGACGCTGTGGAGCATGTCCTGGGACTCTTTCACGACCTCTTTCATGGTGCGCTTGCCTTCGGTGATGCTCATCATGTCCGCTTCCAGCTTCGCGGTCATGTCCGGCTCGGTTATCCCTCCGCCGTGCTTCTCCAGGGATTTGGTGAGCGCTATGCCGCTGTAGGTGGGTATCATGTAGTTCCCCTGGACATAGTTCCTGGAGAACAGCTTGCTGATGATGTCGTGCCTGGTGCTCTTGGTCCCGAGCTGGAGCCTGTCCATCTCCTGGATCAGGGTCCCCTGGTTGTATCTGTATGGGGGCTGGGTCTCCGATTCGGCCGCGGACATCGATCTGATCTCCACTTTGTCTCCCACTTCCATAGCAGGGAGCTTCGCCGGGGCCGCTTTCAGATATTTCTTATAATATTTCTTCCAGCCCTGCTTTTTGAGGGCATACCCTTCGGCAAGGAACTTCTCGCCTGCGACGTCTATCGCGCATTCGGTGACTTCCGCCTCGGCGTTGGGCGCGACGGTGGCCAGGAACCTCCTCACGATCAGCTCGTAGAGCTTCCATTTGTCCCCTTTCATCCTGTCGGAAGAAGCGCCCGCGGTGGGATAGATGGGCGGATGGTCGGTGGTCCTCCTCTTGCCTCTGGAGGGTATGATCTTCTCCTGCGAGAGTATCTCCTCGGCTTCCGGCCCGAATTCCGATTCTTTGAGCTTCTCCAGGACGGATCTTAGGTTGAGCGTGCGGGGGTACTCAGTGTTCTCCGTACGCGGATATGAGATGTATCCCCCGGTGTAGAGGTCCTCGGCCAGCTTCATGGCTGTGGTCGGGGGTATCCCGATCTTGTTGGCCTCAACCTGCATCTGTGTGGTGTCGAACGGCGCGGGCTTGTACTCCTCTTTCCTGGTGACGGCGTATTCCACGACCGTCCCCTCTTTCTCGCCTTCGACCTTCGCCAGGACAGCATCGGCCTTCTCCTTCTCCCAGAAATGGTTGCCCTCGTGGCTCCCTTTGAAAGCCAGCATGCCGAATTTGCCGATGACGTCCCAGAACGGAATCGGAACGAATTTCTCGATTTCTTCGTGCCTGTCGACCAGAAGCTTGAGTGTGGGGCTCTGGACCCTTCCCACGGACATGAAATTCTTCCCGACCTGGCCGGAAGAGAGCGATATGAGCCTGGTGAGAACGGCTCCCCAGGACAGATCAACTATCTGCCTGGTCTCGGCGGCGTCGGCGAGCTTGGCGTCGGGCTCCGCGAGATCCGCGAAGGCCGCTTCCACCTCCCCTTTGGTGAGGGCGCTGAATTTGGCTCTTTTCACGGCGATCCTGCCGTCCAGGGTGCAGTCCCCGCCTTTATCGGAATAAAGCCCGATCGCTCTGACGGTCTCTATCCCTATGAGCTCTCCTTCCCTGTCGTAGTCGGTGGCGATGACGATCTCGTCCGACTCTCCGGCTATGGCTTTGATCGCGTTGAGGATGGATTTCACGCGGACGGTCTTGACCTGCTCCGCATAGACGAGGTCTTCGGGCTTCACGCCGCTCCAATCGTTGTATTCCTTGGAGTAATCCAGCTCTATTATGTGCCCTCTGAGGCTTACGACCTTGTATTCGTCGCCTCCGGCCTCGAAAGATATCACCGTGACTCCTCCGTTGGAGGCGGAGTGTGACTGTCCGTCGGACAGGATCGTGGAGATCCTTCTCGCGGCATTCGCTTTTTCGGTGATAATTAGCTTCCTCATCGCCCGCCTGAACTTTGTGAAGGTTATTTAAGCGTTAGCGGTGCGCGGCCATCGGGGATTCCGTATCCGACATCGATTCGTTGACGCCTCATTAAAACTAAAGAATGGTTTTATATTGTACTTGGACGATAAATCCATATGCGCTCCGATGAGTTCATTTCCAAAGTTCTGGAGAGACCCGGGGTCGTCCGCGCGGAAATACTCAACGCCGACCTCATCTCCAGGATAGTCGATGAAGAGGACTCCATATCCGTTTTCTCCGGATCCATGGAGCTTCAGAGCATCGGCCTAGGGAAATGCGTAACCAAAGATCTCGTCGCAGCCGTCTTCTGCAATTCAGAATTTCCGCGCCCTGACGTGGTGACCATAGAGATCGTCGACGAATACGGGACGCTTCTCGGCCACGACGTCCCGGAAAGCATGGCGGAAGAGATACGCGGGATGGACGATATACTCTGGCTTTCAGAGAATTTCGTCATGTATCCTTAGACCGTTTCCTCTTCCAAGCCGCATATGGTCATGAGGGCCAGCCCGTTCCCGGGATCCCCGGATTTCGGTCCAGCGAAGCCCTGGATATTCTACCCTTCCGTGACCACGGCCGACATCATAAACCGCTATTACGGGATGGGGGATGCCGAGGGGATATCGACGATAATCCTCGGCACCGACGGCGTCGAAACGTCGGTTCCTGTGCCCGACGTGGTGGAGGTTCCCTGTGGAGGGTGCGGCCATGGTGAGTCTGCCTCTCAGGACACCTTTTATCGATGTGATTTCGTTGGCGAAATCCTTCAGGACGCCGAGCTTCCCCTCGCAGATGAGTATCTCCATGCATTTGCTGTCGTCGAGGTGAACGTGTATCGACGTGTTCACCATGCCGATGTGGGCATGCTGGATGTCCGTGAGCTTCTCGCCGACGGTGCTGTTGGTATGGTCGTATACTATGACGACCGTCCCGACCATCCATTGGTCGTTGTTCTTCCATTCGTTCTCTGCCAACGAATCGCGTATGAGGTCGCGGACGGCTTCCGATCTGCTGACGTAACCTTTGTCCCTTATGGAATTATCAAATTTCTCGAGGAGCTCCGGCTCCAAAGATACGCCTATGCGTGTTACGCCTTCCATGCCTATTGTATCATTTTGCGATTTAATAACACTTTTCTTCTGAAAAAGGAGCCTCAAGTAACACTGCTTATGCCATTCGCGCTTTTGCATATCATATTTATCAGTGCTTTGCGATTCGGGATGCATGACAGCCAATTCCGAGAATCTGGAGAACGCAATCGTCTCCGCCGTGAGGACGGGAGTCGAGGACCGCGACATAGCCGTAGCTTTCTCCGGAGGGCTCGACTCAGGTCTGGTGGCCGCCATCGCCAAGGATTATGCCAGGTCGGTCACCCTCTATACATCCGGGAAGGACGAATCGTATGACGTGGTCATGGCCCGCGAGATGTCCGAGAAGCTCGGCCTCCCATGGCTCCACATCCCCATCACCAAGGACAACATCGAGTCCAGGCTCCGCGAGATGATCTCCATCACCGGGACTTCCAGCCCTCTGACCCTGTCGTTCGAGCTGCCTCTCTTCTTCGTCTGCAGGACCGTCCATGAGAAGTACATCATCGGCGGGCAGGGATCCGACGAGCTTTTCGCCGGATACACCAAGTACGTCGGCATGCCGGAGGACGAGCTGGTCAGGACGATGAAGTCAGACATGGGCAAGCTCATAACCTCCACCATCCCCCACGAGACCAAGGTGGCCAACCATTTCGGCAAGACCATCCTGTACCCGTACATCGATCCGATCGTCACCATGCAGGTCGGAGCCATGGACGTCGCCGATCTGAAGCCCAAGGATGCCGATTCGAGGAAGGTCCTTCTGAAGCAGGTCGCCAGGAACCTCGGATTCCCGTTCATCGCGGAGAAGAGGAAGAAGGCAGCCCAGTATGGATCGGGAACGATGGATCTGGTCCGCGAAGTGGCCTCGTCCAAGGGCATGACCTACCACGAGCTGGTCGAATCCATCTACAAGGAGATATTCGACTGATTTTTTCCGGAGGGGGTTCCCCTCCGTCTTCATCCATGAAAGGATTGATCCTCATCAACGCGTATTCGAGGATGCGCGCGTTCGAGGTGCAGGCCTCCAGACTGGCGGAGGAGTTCGCCGCCATAGGCATCGAGACCGACATCCGCAGGAACGACGGGTTCATCGCCCGCATAGAGGGCGGCGGCATCGAGGCGGAATGCGGAGGATATTCTTTCTGCGTCTATCTGGACAAGGACAAATACGTGCTGGAAGCCCTGGAGAGATCCGGGATCCCGGTCTTCAACCGCTATTCCGCCGTGGAAGCCTGCGACGACAAGATGGTCACGTACCTCAGGCTGGCCGGCCATAATGTCAGGATGCCGAAGACCCTGTCCGGGCTTCTGTGCTACGATCCCGGGGAGCCCGTGAGGCGGGAGTCCGCGGAGAAGGTCGCCGGAGAGCTGGGATTCCCGGTAGTAGTCAAGGAATGCTACGGCTCCATGGGCAGAGGGGTGCATATCGCCCGCGGCATGGGGGAGCTCATGGCCCTCATGGAGAAGGTCAAAACAGTCCCGCATCTGTTCCAGGAATTCGTCGGGAGCAGCTCCGGAAGGGATCTGAGGGTGATCGTCGTCGGAGGGAAGGCGGCGGGAGGCATGCTTCGCCGTTCAGATTCCGATTTCAGGTCCAACATCGGGTGCGGAGGTTCCGGCGAAGCTTATGCCCTGGCCCCGGAGACGGCGGCATACGCGGAAAGGATAGCCGATGCCCTGGATCTAGACTACTGCGGCATAGACCTGCTTTTCCCGGAGGATGGGGAGATGATTCTGTGCGAAGTGAATTCCAATGCCTTCTTCGAGGCTTTCGAATCCTGCACCGGGATCAACGTCGCCCGCCTCTACGCCGAGCATGTGGCCGACGAAGTCGTCCAGATCAATCATGACGCCCGCCGGCGATCTTCTGTGACATATTTTTAAGCACGGTAATGCATGCCATCTGCCGGAGATCATATTGGACCCAGATGGGAATATGGCCTGGCTGGACAGCCTTTCCGGCCAAGGCATAAAGCTCGGATTAGACAGGATAAATACGCTTCTGGAACGCCTCGGGAATCCTCATGAGGGCCTGAGAGCCGTGCATGTGGCCGGCAGCGACGGGAAAGGCTCTGTCTGCGCGATGATCGAATCCATACTGAACGCTTCGGGGTTCTGCGTCGGGGCGTTCACGTCGCCGCAGATCCTGGAGATCAACGAATGCATCCGCATCGGCGGGGAGCGCATATCCGACAGGGACCTCACGTTCATCCTTTCGAAGATAAGGCCCATCGAAGAGCGGATGGAATCCGAGGGGATGGGATGCACCCAGTTCGAAGTCCTCACGGCAGTGGCCTTCGAGTTCTTCTCTATGGTGGAGGCGGACATCGTCGTCGTGGAGGTCGGGATGGGCGGCAGATACGACTGCACCAACGTCATCGTCCCGGAGGTTTCCGTCATAAGCAACGTGAGCATGGAGCACATCGGCGCCCTTGGGAACACCATAGGCGAGATCGCCCGGCATAAAGCGGGGATCATGAAGCCCGGCGTGCCGTGCGTCACCATCAACGGCGACGAGGTCTTCCAGCATCTCAGAGCGTATGCGGAGGAGATCGGATGCCCCCTGAAGAGGGTCGGCGAATCGGACATCGAGGTTCTGGCCAGCTTCTCCGACAGCGTCGAGATGTCCTACCGGGGCGAGGTGTACACCGTCTCCGTCCCCGGGAGGATGCAGGCCCGCAACGCCGCCCTGGCGATGGAAGCCGTATCCTGCCTTCCGGAGTTCCAGTATATAATCGCGCCCAACGTGGACGCCGGGCTCCGCAGGGTGGACTGGGATTTCAGGATGCAGAAGCTGGTCGGCGAGCCCATAATCATAGATGTAACGCACACCGTCGCCGGAGCCAGATGCCTCTACCAGGACATCTCCGAGATCTACGGCAAAGTGGTCCTGGTGCTGGGGATGCTTTCGGACAAGAACATCAGGGAGGTGTCGAACATCCTTTCCGGGCTCGCCACCAAGGTGTTCGTCGCCCCTCCGGATTCTCCGAGGGCGGCTTCCCCGGATGTCCTTTACGATGCGATGAGCCGCGTCCACGGCGACGTCACCCTCTGCGCGACGGTGGGGGAGGCATTGGACGCCGCCCTGGAAGCCAGAGGGGAGGAGAACGTGCTCGTAACGGGGTCGTTCCGCACTGCGGAGGATGCTTTGAGATGGATCCAGAGCGGATATGCGAAATCCTGAGCAGGCTCTCGGAAGTCTACGTCGGAGGCGTGTTCCCCGGGCGCAATTCGGCCGGAGAGGATCCGGAATGGCCGAAAGACCCGTTCCATGTCCTGATATCGACGATCCTTTCCCAGAGGACCAAAGACGAGAACACGAGGAAAGCGTCGGACAATCTTTTCGCCAGGTTCCCCACGATGGAAGCCCTGGCGGAGGCCGATCCCGGGGAGGTCGCTGAGCTGATACGCCCCGCCGGATTCCCCAAGCAGAAATCCGCGGCAATCGTCAGGTGCTGCAGGGAGATCCTGGACAGGTACGGCGGCGAGGTCCCGCGGGATACCGAGGAGCTGTGCACCCTTCCTATGGTCGGCCGCAAGACCGCAGCCTGCGTCAGATCTTACGCCATGGGGATACCGTCGGTCTGCGTGGACACCCATGTGCACAGGATATCCAATCTGATGGGCCTAGTGTCCACGACCGATCCGGTGGCCACCGAGTTCGCGCTGATGGAGATCGCGCCGGAGGACCGCTGGTCGGATATCAACAGGTATCTGGTCCGCCACGGGCAGGAAATATGCATCCCAAACCGCCCGAAATGCGCCGTATGTCCGGTGAGGGATCTCTGCGACTTCGGCTCGGGCAGGGGGCCCGCGAATCTTACTTAATGGGGACGGCCCATTAGGGGTCTGATGCACGAAGTTTCGGTGGTTTCCAGCCTCGTCAATGCGGTGATCGACGAGCTGGCCAAGTACAAGGTCTCCAAGGTGCACAGCGTCACGGCGGTCATCGGAGACCTGACCAACCTCGGCGCGGAGCAGATGCTTTTCGCGTACGAGATAGTCACCCGCGGCACGGTATTGGAAGGCTCCGAATTCATCATCGAGCACGAGCCCATCGAGGTCTCATGCGCTTCGTGCGGATATTCCGGGCCGGTCAGAACGCTGACGGATCCGGATTTCGCTTCGCATTCGATCCCCGTCCTTTCCTGCCCGGAATGCGGGGGATCGATAAAAGTGGTGAAAGGCCAGTCCTGCGCCATAAAATGCATGGATATTGAGGAGGAGGAACGATGTTCAAATACAGGGACGAAGCGACCGCGAAGAAGATTCTCAGCGGCATCAAAGATATGGGTATCCACGCCAAATTCATGCACATATGCGGGACCCATCAGGACACGATAGTCCGTTTCGGCCTCGAGGAGATGCTCAGGGACGCCGGGATAGAGATAGCCCAGGGGCCGGGATGCCCGGTATGCGTCACCACCAGCAGCGAGATCGCCGACGCGATCACTCTGGCCCGCAACGGGGTCACCGTGACCGCCTTCGGGGACATGATGAGGGTCCCCACTACCATAGGATCGCTTTTCGACGCGAAGGCCGACGGAGCCGACGTGAGGATCGTCTATTCCATCGATGACGCGGTCAGGATGGCCAGGGAGCAGGAGAAGCCTCTGACGTTCGTCGGCGTGGGTTTCGAGACCACCGCCCCGTCCACCTGCGTCCCGCTCGGCAAGGACGACTGCCCGGACAATTTCACCGTATACAGCTGCCACAGGATCTGCCCGCCTGTATTGGAGACTCTTCTCTCGCTCGGAGAGTCCACCATCGACGGCTTCATCGAGCCCGGGCATGTGGCGGTGATAACAGGGGAAGAGATGTTCCGCCCGGTATCCGAGGTGTACGGTCTGCCCCAGGTCATCGCAGGGTTCGAGCCTCTGGATATCCTGATGGCATGCTATATGCTGTGCAAGCAGCTGCGCGACGGCCGCGCCGAGGTCGAGAACGAGTACACAAGGCTCGTGAGGCCGGAAGGCAACCCCAGGGCGCTGAAGCTCATGGAAGACACCTTCACCCCGGTGGACCGCCGCTGGAGGGGATTCCCGAACATCCCCAAGAGCGCCCTCGCCCTTAGGCCCAAGTTCGCCGACCACGACGCCACCAAGGTCCACGAGGATATCCTGGCCAAGACTCCCGAGGTCAAGGAGGAGGCCAACGGCTGCAGGTGCGGCGACGTGCTGAGAGGGCTGATAAAATCCGAGCAGTGCCCCATGTTCGGGAAGGTCTGCAAGCCCTCCAACCCAATGGGCCCCTGCATGGTCTCCATGGAAGGGAACTGCAGCATATCATACAGGCTAGGCTCCAAGAGGATTTGACATGGCTACCTCATTGATCACAGAGACCAAGATGTCCGTCCGCATACTAGTCGTGACGAACGATTCGACCGTATTCAGAAGCAAAGGCATCGACAGCGCGTTCAATATGTTCGGCGGGCGCGCCACCGAAGTGAAGAGCCTCGTAGCGCGTCTTGACCAGGCGGTCGACGGCGAAGGGAAGAAGCTCTGCGACGTCTCCTACGGCGTGATAACGACCAGATACGGCTTCGTCCCCGGCAACTACGTGATAGACAGTTATCCGCGCGTGATGGCGAACCGGAGGGAATACGAGTTCGTCGACGCGGCCAAGCATTTCGTTGATCAGGTGTCATATCTCTGCCGCCCGTTCGACAAGGTCATTTTCTGCATCCCCAAGGACATGTTCGCGATGTTCCTGGAGGCGGACGCCATCGAGGACGGCAAACTGATAGCCGTGACCTCCCCGGACTTCAGGGAGGAATGCGAGAAGCGCGGATGGACTTTCCTCGAGCGCAGAGGCGCCCGCGTAGGCTCGGAAAATGCCGACGAAATCGAGAGGCTGGTCAGGGAGATCTGCGCCGGGCGCTGATTTCTGTCCCGATCGTCAGAGCATGCTTTTCTCCAGGCTGAGGAGCTTTCTCTTGAGGGCTTCTCCGCCTGAGTAATTCCCTATCCCGCCCGAGGACGGAACGACCCTGTGGCACGGTATTATTATCGGCAGGGGGTTCGCGGCGCAAGAGGCCCCGACCTGGCGGTAAGCCCCCGGGTTCCCCACGGCTTCGGCTATGTCCTTGTAGGTGCGGGTCTCGCCGTACGGTATCTTTTCCAGCGCCTCCAGCACCGACCTCCGGAATCCGGTGAACCCGTAGTCGAGAGGGAGGTCGAACTCGCGCCTTCTGCCGCTCAGGTATTCGTCCAGCTGTCTGAACGCCTCTGATATGACCTCGGATTCTTTTGCATCCATGCTGGGAAGATTGGCGTTGGGGAGATACACTCCCGTCAGATTCCCGTCCCCGTCCTCGCTGATGCTCACCGTTCCGATCAGCGTCATTTTAGAGAAGATGCAACCGTAATCCATATGCCAGCGTGATTAGTCTGCGCGCGTATATTTGTTCCGTTCGCCGCCCGGCCGATCCGGGGCCGGATGGCAGCCAGAAGCCGCGGAGGGATCCCTCCGGAGAGCCTGGGGCAGGCGGTTCCGGACCGCATTCCGTCCAAGGTCCGATGCCGGGGTTACGGTTTAATATCCCGTCGCCAGTAGTCCGGGCATGGCTAGCGACGGCGCCTCCGGCAGCGAGGGAACGGTGGCATTGGATATATGGGGCGTGTGCGTCAGCCGCGACATATTCAGTTTCTACAGCGATTACTGCGGGGAAAGCGGCCGCCTGAAGGTGGGGCGCTATTACAAGGCCTGCTCGTTCATGTCCCAGTTCTGCGGGCGCAGCGGCCCGGAAATAACCCAGGAGGATATGGGACTCCTGAAAGCGGAAAGCGTGGTCCTGTCCACCGGGATAGCCCAGAGAGCGGCGCTGGCCGATTACAACAAGACTATACTCGGCAATCTGAGGGAATCGGGCTCGGAATGGCTTCTCATCGACGGCCGCACCGATTCCTACGGTCTGTGCGAGATAGCATACGAGGACAGAACCTGCGATTACATCTCGGCCAAATCCGCATACAGGTTCGGCATCGACGAGATCCTGCTGGAGAAGAACGTCCCCCATACCATGCGCAGAATAGAGGCGGAGGATCTGGAGGACAGATACGGGCAGATGATGGACGGCCTCGTGTCTTTCGTCAAGGAGAGGTATGGGGACAGGGTGATACTCAACTGCGCTTACGACGCCGAGTTTTTCCTGGACCGCGAAGGAAGCTCCAAGGAGTTCCTCAGGAGGGAGACGGCGGACAGGAACGCGTTCCTGGCCAGGTTCAACAGGGATTTCTGGAGGGCGACCGGATGCTACCGCATAGAATCTCCCATGTTCCAGATGGCGGACGTGTTCCACAAATGGGGACTCCTTCCGGTGCATTATCTGGAGGAGCACTACCGCTATCTGCTGTCCTGCATAGAGGCCATAGTCTCGGGCGCTGACGTCAGACGCCGGCTGGACGATCTGTACATGGATTACAGCGCTTCCTTCGCATCCATAAGGTCGGGCGAGATCCTGAGCGTGAACAACTCCTTGGAGCGCTATTCGGAGATGATGTCCGAGGGCCGGGAGGAGGAAGGGATAGGGCTCCTGGAGAGGATGATCGGCCAGGGCATCCCACAGGCCATGTCGGAGATGGGGAAGCTGTATGCGGAGGGGATCTTCGGTGAGAAAGATGCCGCCGAAGCCGAAAGGTGGATGAGGATGGCCATGGACGAAGGCTATTCCGCCGCCGCGTACGACCTCTTCGATATGCTGTGGGAGCACGGAGGCCCTGAGGATTGCGGAAAGATGCTGGCTCTGGTCGAAAGGCCCGCCGAGGAAGGGAACTGGATGGCCAAGCTCCGTCTGGGTAGGATGTACAGGTTCGGGAAAGGCGTTCCGAAGGATCTCGATAAGGCCTACATATGCATGAGGGACGTGGCCAAGAACAACAGGGTCCCGCCGATCAGGGAGGAGTATTTCGATTTCCTGTACAGCATGGGGGACAGGAGGTTCCACAGGGCGATGGCCGATTCCGTCCGCGTGCTTGCGATAAACGGCGCGCCGGGCTGCCAGGCCCGCTACGGTCTCTGCTAGTTCAAGGGCATCTGGATCGCCGATCCCGAGACCGGCCTGTACTGCATGGAGGAGGCCATGTCGGCGGGTTCCAGGGATGCCGCCCGCTATCTCGTCGATCTGTTTCCGAAAGGCGGCCGCCCGGACATCATGGCCAAGGCTATGAAGCTGATAGAGGAAGGCGCCGAGGAAGGGGATGCGCTGTGCATGCGCTACATGGCCGGCGCCCTTATGAAAGGCACCTATGTCAGCAAAGATCCGGAATCGGCGGAAAGGATGGCCAGAATGGCTATGGAATCCGGGGACAGAGAGTCCTTCGGCATGCTGATGTTCCTGCTCTGGGAGAAAGGCACCGAGGAATCCTGCGGAGAGGCTGTGCGGATCGCGGAGAAGGAAGCTTCGGAAGAGAATCCCGCTGCCTACTATTGGCTGGGAAGGGCGCTTTACAACGGCAAAGGCATTGAAAAAAACCATGATCGGGCCGAGATATATCTGAGGAAGGCGCTGAAGGGCAAGGTCAGAGGCTCAAGGCTGCTGCTTATAAAGCTTCTCTGGGCCAGAGGGACCCAGGAATCCTGCGCCGAGATGTGCCGGCTGGCGGCGCCTCTGGTCGAGATGGGGGATCCGGCGGCCATGGGATACGTCGGAAGGGCGTATCTTTACGGCAAAGGGGCGGACAAAGACCTTTCCGTGGCCCGCGATCTTCTAGATACCGCGGCCAAGAGCGATCCGGCTTGGAAAAGGGAGCTCATGATCGCGACGAAAGAGCTCCAAGGGTGAGGTCCGCAATCAGCCTGCGGCCTGCCGGCGCGGCAGATTCCGCACATGTTCGGATGCCGAAAAGCATCAGGGGTTATCCGGATCGCCCGAACAATCAAAGGTGCTGCAGAAAAAGAAGCCTGCGCGTGCGTATCAGATTGAATTTTTGATCCGGCGATCGGCATCATCGAGCATGGCATGGCGCTATGATTTCTATGATGGATGCGGTTGTCAAGGAATAGTTATTAATAATGTAGGATGATAGAGAAAAGAGGTTTGTTTTATGGATTTAATAGTAAAGGAGAAAGAAATCGCCAAAAGCATAGCGCTTGTGGTGCTGCTTCTGGCGGTTTCGGCGATTGCGGTATCGATGATACCGGAAGATTCCGATGCCGACGTGGTTGCATCCGGGTCTTGCGGCATCGACGTCACGTACAGTCTGGATGGCGGCGGCATCATGACGATACTGGGCGGAAGCAATGTTGCTGCCATGGAAAACTACAGCCAGACCGATAGCCCCCCGTGGTATGACATACGCGATCAGATAAAGAAAGCCGTCTTTGCCGGTACGTTCCATGAAAGAAATGTGGGCTGGAAGAATTGCGTAGGCAGCTATGCTTTCGCCGATTGCGTAAATCTTGAAGAAGTAGACTTTTCTGATGCCGAAAACCTCGATGTCATCGGAGAACACGCGTTTGACGGATGTGTCAGTCTCAGAACGGTTACGATGTCCAATGACATCCAGAACATAAAAGCTGGTGCCTTCAATGAGTGTCCGATCGAGGAGATGTATGTATCCGACAACGGCACTCTGCAGACTCACTGGAAGGGGATGAATCCTAATGACGTCCGTGAAATGTCAGGTCATGAGGTCATATTCGATGAGAACGGATATACCGTTGTTGATAGCGACATAAACTTCATCATTCATTTTTCAGTCAATCCTGAGGACGGCGGAGAACACATACCCCCGGTCGTCATTGAAGCGAACACAACAGCGACCATAACCGATAATATAATCACTCTGACCAATGTAAAAAATGGAAGTACCATCTCGGCTAAGACCATCGAAGCAAAAGCCAATGGCGGATTCGAGTTTTATAAGTGGAACAATGTATCAGACGGTCAGACAATAACCGAAACAACAACGATCGAAGCGCTGTTCGAAGAGATCCCGGAGTATTGCACTGTTACTTGGATGTCTCAGGACGGCACTGCCGCATTGGAAACCGACGAGAACGTGCCCTATGGAAGCGCGCCATCTTATGACTCTGAAGAACCTACGAAACCGAGCGACGCTCAGTACAATTATTCCTTCGCAGGATGGGCGGCCGAAGCTGACCAAGAGGCCGGAGTGCCTGTATCTCAGCTTGAAAATGTCACCAGAGACATCGCATATTATGCGGCGTTTTCCAAGACCCTGCGCTTCTTCGTCTACGAGAACGTACTGTATCTCGTGCTGGAGGACCGCGGCACCGTCTCCGCCTTCGGATACGACGGGGAGCCTGAATCCATTGCGATTCCGGATGTCGTGTACGGAGATGGCATTGAGTTCGTCCCCGTGTCCATAGCGGAGGGGGCCTTCGCCGATTGCGCCACCGTCACATCCGCAGAGATCGGAAGCACCGTCGCCGACATCGGCCTCGGAGCCTTCGACAGCCCATATCTGGGATCCATCGAGGTCTCCCCGGACAACGGAGCGTACTCCTCCGAAGAGGGGGTCCTCTTCGACAAGGGCCAGAGCGTCCTGCTGAGGTTCCCCGCCGCCAAGCAGAAGATGGTGATACCTGATGTGACCGAGATAGCTCCCGGAGCTTACAAGAACGTCGGAGCCGCTCTGAAGCAGGATTATGCGGGCGGCGACATCACATACTTCCGCTATGCGAAGATTCCGAGCACCGTCGTTTCGATCGGAGATGATGCCTTCCGCGGAAGCACGCTCGAATGCCTCAAGTTCTCTGGCGGCGAAGTTTCCATAGGCGATTACGTCTTCGCGGGATGCTATGCTCTCAACTACATCGTGTTCAACGCTGTCTTCGATGAAATCGGCACGGACATATTCGAAGGATGCACTTTCTATGATGAGAACGATGATCCGATGGATCTTGATGCCGCCATGGCCGGCCACAAGTTCACCTCAACGGTGCCCTGCCATCTTGATCTCTACATCCCGGGTGTCGGTGGCATCATCATAGACGGAGACGTGAAGTACAGGATCACTGCCAACGAGGGATCCAAGACCGTCGCCGCGGCCGGATTCGCCGCCGATGCCGTGTCCGATCTCGTAATCCCCGAGTCCATCAGCTACCTCGGATTCGAATGGGCCGTCTCCGAGATTGCCTTCAAGGCATTCTACGGCTGCCAGACTCTGGAGTCCGTGACCCTCGAAGGGGCTCCGGCCATCGTATCGTACGCCTTCTCCAGCTGCAAGGCCCTCGAAACCGTGGACCTCGGCGGCGCCTCCGTCCTGGGCACGAGCGCGTTCAGCGGATGCGTCTCCCTTTCCGCAATCAGCTTGGAGAACGTGGTCGAAGTAGGCAAGCACGCCTTCTTCAGCTGCAAGGCCCTGGCCTCCGCCGATCTGAGCGCCGCCGAGACCATCGGATACGGCGCGTTCACCGGAACCAGCCTGCAGGACGTCTCCTTCGGGGACGCCCTCGCCGAGGTCGATTCCAAGGCGTTCTACGGATACACCTTCCAGGATGCGGCCGGCACCAAGATCAAGGCCGACGCCGGAAACCTCAGGGGCAACACCTTCTCCGGCCAGGGCAAGGTCCTGGTCATGGAGGCCTGAGCCCGGAACCGCCTGGCATCCCCCGGCACAAACATCTTTCATGGCCTGGTCCGCAAAATCGTGAGCCGATGGCAGCCATCAGCGGCTACCGTTGTCCTCGGCGCTTGCGGGCCGGGCAATTTTTTCGGTGCCTGCCGATTCCAGTTTCAACACAGTATGGTGCTGCTGTTTTGCTGTTCTTCAGTATCTGTATGATGCATATCGCAGGTGTCGGCATCGTATAGATCAGGCGGCCAATAGATCTAGAGTACTGCCAGATCCGGCATCGTAAGCCGTTTGCTATCCAGAAGAAAGAAATCGGGAGGCCATCAGAATCATATGCTCCAAACGGAAGAGAACGTTTTCTGCGGCGGCAATATTTTCCGTCGTTTAAACCTCTTATAATGTTGCTTTTGGCAGAAGCTGTCCACGGCCTATATTTTTATTCGATGAGATATATTGACTATTCGGATTCGTATGCATGCAAATACAATCTATAAAGAGACAAAGACAATCGCAGCTCTCGCTGTGGCGATCCTCATGATTGTCACGGCCGCTGCTGTTGCATCGTCTTTGGAATCCGATGCGGCCACGACCTACACGGTCACGGTCAACACCGAGCAGATCAGCGGGCCACAATCAAATGAATATAATGTGGCCGAGGGAGGCAGCGTCTACGTCGACGCCAACGGCATTCTTCATGCCGGTGTCACTAAAATACACCCTCCTAAGCTTCCTGACCCCACAGAAGAATTCACATATGAGTTCTCCGGATGGAAATATGTGGATTCCGAAGGAGAAACCGTCGAAGTACCTGTATCTCCTGATAAAATAACTGTCAACAGCAATCTCACCATATTCGGAGAGATTGACGAAATAACCAAGCAGTATGCTGTCACAGCAGCATCTTCCAATAACGAGTACGGAACCGTCGAGTGGTACGATTCCGAGGGCACTCCCATAAACGGGATCAGCGTCAATGTCGACTATAATTCTGCCATTTATACCGAGGGCAACACCCTGTATGCGGGAGATTATTACGCCGTCGCTGACCCTGCAGCTATGACCATAGAGTATGCATATGCGTTCGACAGCTGGGACCTTGAAGAGGGTGTGTATCAGGTCACCGAAGCCCTGACTGTTACGGCCTCTTTCGTGATGGGTCCCGTCGAAATAGTGTATAACGGAGTCGTCTACGAGCTTCTGAGCCTTCAGGGAGATGTTAATGCGATCGGATTCATTCCTGAGGTCCAGTCCATAAATATCCCCGACAGCTTCTACTACGATGATTACGACATCGTCTGCACCCCTATCTCCGTCTCTGAAGAGGCTTTCATCGAATGCGAGATCGTCGACGAGGTTTTCATCGGAGCCAATGTGACAGAGATAGGCTACCATGCATTCGCCGCCCCGTGTTTCAAGAGCATAGATGTCTCCGATGATAATGAGGCATTTGCTTCCGACAGTGGGGTTCTCTACACCAAAGACAAAGCGGTTCTGATCCAGTTCCCTGCTTCCAAGCAGAGGCTGAACATACCTGAGACCGTGAAGGAGATCGCCTCCGGAGCGTTCCAGAATGCTGGAGCCGCCCTGAAGAGCGAGGATATTAGCAGCAATTACTTCCGCTATGTGCTGATCCCCGCAAATGTCGAGACCATCGGAGCCGACGCGTTCAGCGGAAGTACTCTCGAGTGCCTCAAGTTCTCCGGCTGCGATGTCTCCATAGGCGATTCCGCCTTTGCAAATTGCTCCGGCCTCAACTACATCGTGTTCAACGCGGTCTTCGATGAAATCGGCGATAACATATTCGAAGGATGCGCTTTCTACGATGAAAATGGAGCAGCAATGGCCCTCAACGACGCCATGGCCGGCCACAAGTTCACCGGAAAGGAGCCCTACCACCTTGACCTCTACATTCCGCCGGTTACCGGAACCATCGTCGATGGCGACGTGAAATACAGGATCACTGCCAACGAAGAATCCATGACCGTTACCGCGGTCTGCCTCGCCAAGGATGATGTTACTGAACTGGTCATACCCGATTCCATAACCTACCTCGGATTCGAATGGACCGTCACCGGAATCGCCTCCAAGGCCTTCGCCGGCAACAGCACCATAACCTCCGTCGAATCTGCGGTCAACGTCGGATACAGATCCTTCTCGGACTGCCCGAACCTCGCAAAAGTCAAGCTCAGTTCCGCGGTCAATTCCATCGGATCGTATGCATTCTGCAACTGCAAGAGCCTTACTACGGTGGAAAACAATGTCCTCTCCATAGGCGAGAGCGCGTTCAGCGGATGCAATGCCCTGTATGACATCAATCTGACAGAAGCGACGTCCATTGCCAAGCACGCTTTCTTCAACTGCAAGGAACTGCAATTCGTCCAGATGACAAACATCAAAACCATAGGATATGGCGCGTTCACCGGAACGAATCTGACCGAAGTAATTTTCGGTGACGATCTGTCGAGCGTCGACTCCAAGGCATTCTACGGATATACCTTCAAGGACGTGAGCGGCAACAAGATCAAGGCCAACGCCGAGAACCTGAGCGGCAACGAATTCTCTGGCGATGGCAAGGTTCTGACCATGAAATCCTGAGCCTCAAACCGCCGGGTTATTCCCGGCGCAAACCTTTTAATCACCATAGGCCGCTTTTATTTCCGCCGTCTCCCGAATCGCATGCGATTTATCGGATGCCGCATATTCTCTGCTATGATCATATGCGCCAGCCGCCGCACCGACATCCCTGCGTTCCATTCCCTGTGGATGATGAACCGCCTCCGCGCCGGCAGCGTTCTCGTCCGCAATCCTGTCTCGAGGAATGTAGTATACCGCATCGGGCTCACGAGAGACGACGTCGACTGCATAGTGTTCGTCACGAAGAATCCTGCGCCTATGATTCCTTATATGAAGGAGATAGGCTCCATGGGGCTGACATCCATTTTCCAGGTTACTCTGACGCCCTATGGCAGAGATCTGGAGCCCGGGGTCCCGTTCAAAGCCGATATCAGCGACGCATGCATCAGCTTGGCGGAGCGCATAGGAAGGGACAGGATGGCGTGGAGGTACGACCCGGTGATCTTCGGGCCCGGGAAGGACATCTCATACCATGAGAGGAAATTCGGGATGCTCTGCAGGGAAGCGTCCCAGTGGACCGACCGCTGCATCTTCAGTTTCGTGGATATGTACGGGAAGCTTCTGCCGCTGTCCGGATCCGGCGTGCTCCGCGCCGTATCGAGACAGGAGGAGGACGCGTTCATAAGAATGGCCGTCCGCACCGCCGAGGAATACGGGATATCGCTGACTGCGTGCTGCTCCCGCAGGGACCTGTCAGAATTCGGGATATATCCCCGCGGATGCCTGGACAGGGAAACGTTCGCTTCCCTCGGTATCCCGTATGAGACCGCCCAATCCAGGATCAGGGAGCGGTGCAGATGCGTGAAGAGCATCGACATAGGGGAATACGGGACCTGCGCCCACGGCTGCGTCTATTGCTATGCGGGGAGCCAGGGCCGGGGCAACGAAGGTACGAGGCTGTGCTGCTCCGATTCCGAGATGCTGTGGGGCGCCCTCATGCCTAGGGATACCGTAGTGGAGCTGAGAGGGCGCACGTCGTACCGCCTGGAGGATTACGGCCGTCAGGATTAATTACCGTCTCATGATGGCGTCCCCATGGATTTCGTTTCGGTCTTCCTCATAGCGGTCGGCCTGGCCATGGACGCCTTCGCCGTGTCCCTGTGCAAAGGCTTCGCGCTGAGGAAGGTCGCCGTCCGCGAGATGCTGATCGCCGGGCTGTGGTTCGGGGCGTTCCAGGCCGCCATGCCCATCGCAGGGTTCTGCCTCGGATCCTCGTTCTACGATCTGATCTCGGCTTACGACCATTGGGTGGCATTTCTGCTGCTGCTTCTGATCGGGGCGAACATGATCCGCGAGGCTCTTTCCGGCGGCGATGAGGGCAAAGACCCTGACATGAGCCCCAAAGCGATGCTGCCCCTTGCGGTCGCCACAAGCATAGACGCGCTGGCCGTCGGGATTTCTCTGTCCATGGAAGAGGCGGACGTGTTAGTTCCGGCGGCCGTCATAGGGGCGGTGACCCTGGCCATATCCGCCGCAGGGGTAAAATTGGGGAGCCTGTTCGGCGACAGATACGGAAGCGGCGCCGAAGCCGTCGGAGGGGCGATCCTCATCCTCATCGGGCTCAGGATCCTCCTCGACGGCCTCGGAATCATTTGATCTGGAGATATCTCTGGGCGTAATCTTCGATGACGTCCTCGATTTCGGGCTTCTCATCGAAGAAGTGCGCTTTCCTGACGTATTTCTCGAGCTTGTCCAGGGCCTTGTCGTCGCCGTTGTAGGACAGGATGTTCTCCAGATATTCCTCCAGCGAGGATTTCGTCTCGGAATCGCTGCGGCTGTGCATGAACGCGCCGTCCTTCCCGGTCAGATGCTTCATTATGCTGGCGGACAGTATCTCCAGGGCGCGGACGCCGTAGTTGTCGTCCTCAGCGTAGGTATCCGGCCTGTATTCGCTGAGGCTCTTGTATTCTTCGATCACCGCGTTCATGATGCTCTGCTCCTTGGAGTAGGCGACCGCCCTGTGGACAAGAGGCGGCATGACATCGTACATGGATTTGCGGTCGCTTTCGTCCATCTCCCTGAAGCTCTGCGCGAAGCAGGAGAATGCGGTGGCATACAGCAGGCCTTTGCAATCGCACTTCTGGCTGGAATCTATGAGGTCGCTGATGCGGTCGAGATAGCTGACGTAATCGAACTCGATGAATTCGCGCTCATCGTATATTATGAGGTCCGCCGCGCTCTTCCCTATTATGCAGATGTAAGCGTCGGTGTCCGGATCGATATGCGGGTCTTCCTCGCCCTTTTTTCCGTCGGAAAAGCCTGCCTTTAAATCTGCGAGCGCTTTCCCGTCTTCGCCCTCGTACATATAGGCCATGGCGCGAACCACGTGCGGGAAAACGCCGCCGTTCTCCTCGACATATGCCGACGCCATTCCCACGGCTTCTTTGGCCTTCCCGCCTTCGACGGCGTCCAGCACTTTCAAGTATTTTCCGCCCTCGTCGGTCTTGGGGTCCACCAGCGAGCGCAGATCCGATCTGTCGGCGTACAGGTTCCTTCCGCACTCTTGGCATGTGCATCTTCCGGATTCGTTTCTGTTGGTTTTGCCGCCGCAATAAGGACAGCATTCCATCATGAAATCCATAGACATGAGATTGTATGCTTGAATATTATAATTGTTGTCATGATTATTATATATTAGAATTTTTGAACCCATCCATTTCACCCCATAATCGCCGAGAATTCAGTCAGATCCCTGCGGTCTGCGGGGACGGCCGCGCGGAATCTGCTGCGGTCCAGCGCCTCTATATAATAAGGGCGGAGATCGAAGACCCTCTCGTAGCGCGGTCCCCCGTTTTCTTCGCGGACATAGAGCCATCTGAAGCCGTCGGTGGAGATCCCCGCCGGAATCCCGTATTCCCTCATGGATTCGGACATCCTCGCGGAAGCCTCCACCAAAGGCATGTTCATGGCCACATAGGAGAGCGCTATCCTGGATTCCCCTTCGACAGTGGCGCATCCGAGGTATTTCTTCCCGGAAGCCTCCATGAAAGGCTTCACCAGTATCCTGTATGTGGTGAAGGAGATGTCCTCCCTCCTGTGCCTCCCACGGATCCAGAGCCCGGATATGGCTTCGCCCGATCTGCGGGGGCCGAAGAAGCTGTCCATCTCCTCCAGGGCGCATGCGATAAGGTATTCCGCCGCATCAGGCTCCATGGTTGGGTCTACCGCAGGCGCGCTTATGAACGTTCATAAGGGGGAGGGATGCCCGAAAGTGCCTGCGGAAACTGGATATATCTGCGGACTGTTCTGTTTTCATGGATGATTCCGAGCTCTCCGATCCGTCGAACAGATTCAGCGAAAGGAAGGTGGCATTGGTTCTGATCGACCTCCAGAACAAGTTCGCGAAGACTTCGGAAGAGATGGAAACGGCGCTCGGGAAAAGGATCGGATTCATAAACGAGGTTTCGGCCGAATTCAGGAGGTCCGGGAATCCGGTCATCGCGGTGTTCTACGACGGCGAGGCATACTGCAGCGCCGGGATCGAGGATCCTGACGCCGCGGTGGAAGGTCTGGCCCTCGAAAAATCGGATATCATAGTGCATAAGACGCACATGAATTCGTTCAGGGATTCCGGCCTCGAGGAGGCGGTGAAGGCAGCGGGATGCTCGGGAGTGGTCCTCGCCGGCATGATAACGCACTGCTGCGTTCTTGCCACGTACTATGCCGCTTACGACCACGGCCTGGTGCCGTACATCCTGGAAGGCGGGACGGCGGCCGAAAGCGAGGAAATCATCTCCAAGGTCGAAAGTATCGCCAAGACTGTCGATCTGGACGAAATAAAAGGGAACGTCCACTTCCGCGGTTCCCGCCGAAGAGATTTCCTGTTTTATTTATCGAGGAAATCCAGGCCGCCTTCCCTGACCATGCGGCGGTAGAAAGCCGCGACCGCTTCCGAATGCGTCATCCCTGTTCCGGCGAGGATCTCTTCGGCGTCATGCAGCAGTATCGGATCCATGCGGACGTCCACCGCTGAATCGCGGAGTAGATTCGCGTTCCTGAGGCCCAGGCTCTCGTAGATGTCGGATATGAAGCGGTTGTAGCGGACGCCTCTCGAGCGCGCTGCATCCCGTATGAGCTCGGTGGTTCCGGAGCCGTATTGGGACGCTTTCTTGGTGCGGTGCGCCAGCAGAGGGAATCCCAGATCGGTTGCAACGGTTTTGAGGACGGCCTTCCTGTCATCCAGCGATCTCGGCCTGAGCTCTTCGGGATCCACTTTCCCGACGCATTCTATCACTTTGCCGTCCAGATAAGGGTAGAACAGTTTCTTTCTGAAGCTCTTTGCAATGGACAGCTCGCAGGGCATGGAGACCTTCATCATCCTCTCTATGCCCCAGTCCATCACTGCTCTGTATTCGGAATCGTCTTCGTTCACGGAGCTGGCGCATCCCCCGAAGTATTCGTCAGAGCCCTGGCCGGAGAGGACCGTCTTCTCTTCCGCCCGCCGGCAGACGCAGAAAAGCTGGAGGTCGTAGGAGATTGTGAAGGGATCCGACACTTTAGTGGCCAGGATGAATTCGCGTATGGTATCCTCTATGCTGTCCTCATCGATCCTGCATTGGACCCAGGGGAGGCCCAGTTTACCGGCCAATTCCTTTCCGGCGGCTACGTCGAACGATCCGTCAGTCCCGCAGGTGTAGCAGGTGACCGATCTGGCGTATTTCGATGCCAGCGCGGCCAGCAGCCCCGAATCCATGCCGCCTGAGAATGCTACGGCGACCTCTTTCCCTTCGCAGGATTTCCTTACGGCTTCTTCGATCGCTCTGCCGAGCTCTTCGTATTTCGACAATTGCATCTCCCTGTGTCAAAGCTTTAGGCGGATATCGTTTTGTCCGAAAGGCAGCCCGTGCCGTGGAATGCCCGGCAGCGGGACCGCCGATGTTCCATCCGCGTCCAGGCAGACCGTCCGGGGAAGTATTTTTAGATTTCACATCATGAAATCGTCTCCGTCAATGCGAGATGCGCGGAATATCAAGGCAGCATCGTCGTGAAACCGATGTGTATCCCGAAGTTCTCGCGCAGAACCGTCCTCAGTCCCACATTGATCATGCCGTGGGAGAGGATATTGGAATCCTCCAGCGTGACTGTATGCGTTGCCAGGGACAGCAGGAACATGTCGACCATCCCAGAAATTACGATGGCCAGCACGCCGGCTGTCCTGTCATCATGCCGATCGAAGCTTATCTTCAGGTGCTCGAACATCATATCTTCAAGGCAGGTTCTGTAGCGGATCGAGAAGTCCCGGTCGCCGTATTCTATCACCAAAGGAACGAGATATCTTTCGTTTTCGGCGAACAATTCCTGGAATTCCGGGATGAATTTCGAAAAATCCACGTTTCTGCCGCCGGTGCTGTCAAACAGGCGCTTCAGAAGGTCCATCTGGGTGTCTTTGATCGATTCCAGGATGGAGTCGACGTTTTTGAAATGGTAATAGAACGTGGATCTGTGCAATCCTGCGGCCTTGCAGATGCGGTCTATCGTGATCCTGCCGGATTCGCCTTTTTCGTAAAGGTTCCAATATGCGTCCTGTATGGCACGTTCGGTCTTCGCGCTCGCATTGACATATCTTCCCGTGAGCTCCCCTCCAAATTAAGACAATATAATCTGTTTTGTATTGTTTCTTTATATATAATATGCTATTGATTTATATAATAAAAATTAGATTTAAAAGGCGAGGAAATAAAATGGCTCTCAAGAATCTCTTTGGAAGAAACGGCGCATCTTCCGCCTGCGGCTCCGGAGACAAGAAAACATCTGCATGCGGCTCTGCCTGCGGCTCCGGAGACAAGAAAAACTGATTCAATGGCCTCCCTCGGGAGGCAGTTCCTTTCATGACATACTTCGCATTCCAATGGCACATCACAGAGGCCTGCGACCAGCGCTGCAAGCATTGCTACATCTACGCTCTCGGAAGCCGTGCAGAATTCAGAGAGATGTCCTTCGAGGATATGGCGAAGGTCATCGACAATATCAAGGCGTTCTGTTCCAAATCCGGCCGTGAGCCGTATCTCTATATAACAGGCGGGGACCCGATACTGCACCCCCGTTTCTGGGATCTTCTGGAGCTGCTGAAGAAGGACGGCATCCGCATAGCTTTGCTCGGCAATCCGTTCCATCTGACTCCTGAGGTCTGCGCCCGCATGAAGGGACTGGGCGTCGTGAAGTATCAGCTGTCGCTCGACGGTCTGAAGGAAACCCACGACAGAATAAGACAGCCCGGCTCATACGATTCCACCATGGCCGCCATCCCTATGCTCCGCGCGGCCGGCATAGATGTGGCAATCATGTCCACTGTGTCCAAATGGAATGTTTCGGAGATTCCATCGCTGGTGGACGAGGTCGTAGGGAACAAGGCGGATATATTCGCCTTCGCCCGCTACTGCCCTTCTCCGGCCGACAGGGATACGACATGCTCGCCCGCTGAATACAGGGATATGATGGACAAATGCTGGAAGAAGTATCTCCAATACGGGGACTGCGGCACAACGTTCAATCTCAAGGACCATCTATGGACTCTGTACCGTTACGAGGCAGGGGATTTCGATCCGGATGATTATCCTGACGACGGATACGTATATGACGGGTGCAACTGCGGGAATTCCCATCTGACCATACTTTCCGACGGCAGCGTATACGCCTGCAGAAGGATGGAGAGCAAAGTGGGCAATGCTCTGGAGGAGGATCTTTACGACCTCTTCACCGGGCCAAAGATGGATGCGTACAGGGTGTACGAGAACTTCGAGAAATGTTCCGGATGCGAGCTGCTGCGGTTCTGCCGCGGATGCCCGGCGGTCGCCAAAGGATACCACGGAAGCATGTATGCTCCCGACCCCCAGTGCTGGAAGGTGATTGGGATTGATGATGAAAGCAGTTAAAATCGGCGGAATCACCAAAGCGGAGGATATAGCGCTGGCTGATGTCCCCGTTCCGGGGACCGCTCCCGGATGGGTATTGGTGAAAGTACGTGCTTTCGGGCTGAACCATTCCGAGAAGATCCTCCGTCTGGAGGAAATCGCAGAGGATTACATCCAGAAACCTGTCATCCCGGGGATCGAATGCGTCGGAGAGATAGAGGATCCCTCAGACAGCCGTTTCTCCAAGGGGGACAGGGTCATCGCCATGATGGGCGGCATGGGCAGGAGCTTCGACGGGAGCTACGCCGAATATGCCGCGCTTCCGGCACACCATGTGTTCAGGACAGACTCCGATCTGCCGTGGGACGAACTCGCCGCAATACCTGAGACATACCTTACGGCGTGGGGGTCATTGTACGAGTGCCTCCATCTGAAGAAAGGGGAGACGCTGCTGATACGCGGGGCCACCTGCGCACTCGGGTATGCGGCCCTCGGATTGGCGAAAGCCGCCGGCTGCAGGGTCATAGCAACCACCCACAGAGAAAGCAAGCTGGCTCTTCTGGAGAAGGCGGACGAGGCGCTGCTCGATGACGGCAATCTCCGGGGCAGGGCGGAAGCCGACAAAGCCCTCGATCTGGTGGGTCCCAAGAGCCTTCTCGACACTCTCCGCTGCGTCAGGAAAGGAGGGATAGTATGCGATACCGGGATACTCGGGGGAGTGTACGCTCTCGACGGTTTCGATCCCGTCAAGGACATCCCCAACGGCGTATATCTCACGGGATATTTCAGCAACTATCCGTCGCAGGAAATCGTAGACGATATCTTCGCATTCCTGAAGGAGCACGATATCCGTCCGGAGTATGCCGAACGCTTCGGATTCTCCGACATCCGCGAGGCCTGCATCGCTCTGGACGAAGGAAAAACCAACGGAAAGATAGTCGTCGTACTCTGAACGGGTTGCGAAACGCTGATTGGATCTGGCTATTGAAAAATTTACGTGCATTTACGCATATTTTTCAAAGACGTTCCAAGCAATTAAAATCGCGCATGAAATCCAGGATGGACATTATGCGTATCCCGTTTTCAGTGTAGTGCTGCGGCGTGTCCGTATTCACGAGGATCATCTTTCCGAATCCGTCTCTGATGCGCAGAAGGGAGGCTTCTTCCTGCGCCAGTTTTCCAGGGTCATCGATGCCTTCGGCCACTTGTATGTAAATTCTCTCGGAAGATCTGTTGACCACGAAATCCGTCTCGAGGGTCACCGTCGTGTTCACTCCGTTTATCTGTTTGCGGTAGTCTATGCGCCCGGCATCAACGTTGTATCCTCTGCGGATGAGCTCGTTGTATACGGCGTTCTCTATCAGCACACGTATTTTCATCTCTCTGAAATCGAGGACGGAGTTCATGAGCCCGAGGTCTTCGAAGTAGTATTTCTGCTGCCCTCTGATGATTTTCCGCTCTCTGATGTCGTATCTCTTCGATTCGCTGAGCAGGAATGAGTCTCTGAAATACCCTATGTATCTGTCCAAGGTATTGCGGGATATTGTTTTCGGAGGATACGTATTGGCGATGTTGGTAGGGTTGGTAAGGCAGGCGCAGCATGAAGCCATGACTTCCAAAAGTCTCATCAGATCTCCTGAATCCTCGACTTTGCTGTGCTCTGCGATGTCCTTCGTGTACGTCTCCGAAAGGAGATCTTTGAGATACAGGTCTTTGGAAATGCGGTCTTCGAACGAAAGCACCAACGGCATGCCCCCGTGATGCAGATATTCGGTCCAGGCGTCTCTGATGTCCCCGCCGACTGCCGAGTAGTATTCCATGAATGAGAGGGGATGGACACGTATCTCTTGGCCCCTGTCGCGGAATCCTGAAAGTATATCCTTGGAGAGCATCTTCGAGTTGCTTCCTGTCACATAGAGGTCGCATTCGTCCATCAGACCGAGGAGCACATCATAGAAAGTCAGGCGGTTCTCTTCCGTCCTGACGTTCTCAGGCAGCGCTGGATTGTCCACGGGCACAGAGAACTGTATCTCGTCGATCACCACGTAGCATCTGCCTTTCTTCTCGGACAAAGATTCGCGAAGAAAGATGTCGAGCAGAATGGGGTTGCGGTACTTGGCATTAGAGATCCTGTCCAGTGCGAGATAGATTATGTTCTCGGCAGGAACGCCGTTTTCACGGAGCCATTCGGGGAAGAGCGTTCTGACCAGATAGGTTTTGCCGCATCTGCGGAGCCCGGTGATCACCTTGACGCGTCCGTTGTTCCTTGACGATATCAGTCTGCTCAGATAATCGGGGCGTTCGATCTCCATGAGACTCTCCGGAAATCTGTATCCAGTCTGGGTTAAAGATTCTATTGAAAAACTTACGTGTATTTACGCATATTTTTCAACCGAAATTCTCGGTTTCTTGTAGGTATATCTTTGAAGGTATGTTTTTATTTATAAACTCCAAAAGCTGATTTAAATACTCTTTATAAATGGAAGGCTTTTTATATTATACCTACAATATAGGTATGTGGCAGAAATCTTCT
>JAEEGL015871063.1_pt1 | contig 93109 bp, 89 predicted proteins | sample 9134231 | NCBI WGS metagenome assembly JAEEGL01 (sample SAMN16246548, study PRJNA631951) | gut metagenome | biome: gut microbiome; feature: rumen; material: fiber-attached | host: Bos | place: Iran: Karaj | collected 2018-10 | reverse complement strand
TGTGTCAGGACAGAAAAATTGCTGTTGTTCCTTGGTCGCCGCTAGCAGGCGGAAGATGTGCTCACCCATGGGGAACAAAAACCGCAAGAAATTCTATTGATGAAGTATCACCAATGGTATGGGGTGCAACAGATACGCAAGATAAAGTTGTTGTTGATAATTTAGAAAAAATCTCTAAAGAATTGGGTTATTCTATGGCACAAGTTTCTTTAGCTTGGATGTTATCAAAGCCATATATAACATCACCTATAGTAGGTTGCACAGACGTTAAACACGTTGAAGAAGCAGTTTCTGCGTTAGACATTAAATTAAGTGATGATATAATAAAAAGGTTAGAAGCACCTTATGTACCACATATTCAGACAGGATTATATTAATAAGGAGAACAGCAATGGGACAAACATATATTGCATTAAATGACGGAAACAAGATACCACAATTCGGACTTGGTGTTTATCAGGTACCGGAGGGTGAAGCAACAATTAATTCAGTTAGAACTGCTCTTGAAATGGGAGTTCGCCACATTGATACAGCTCACGCTTACCAAAACGAAAGAAGTGTCGGTAAAGCCGTTAAAGAAAGCGGAATACCAAGAAATGAAATTTGGATAACTACAAAACTTTGGCCTAGTGAATATGGTGAGGGCAAAACCTCAGATGCCATAGACAAAATGCTCAAAAGACTTGATACAGATTATATTGATTTACTCCTTTTGCACCAACAATTTGGCGACTATATCGGAGCATATAAAGATATGCAAAAAGCCGTTAAAGACGGCAGAGTAAAATCTATCGGGTTGTCAAATTTTGAATCCGAAAGACTTGAAGAAGTGCTTGCTATGGCAGAAATTCCGCCATCAGTTTTGCAGGTTGAATGTCACCCGTATTATCAGCAAAACGAATTAAAGAAAAGAGTTGAAAAGTATGGAACCGTTATAGAATCCTGGTATCCGATAGGACATGGAGATAAAAATCTTATCAATGAACTTTTATTCACAAATTTAGGACAAAAGTACGGCAAAACAAATGTTCAGATAATTTTAAGATGGCATATTCAAGAAGGCACAATCGTTTTCCCTCGTTCAACAAATCCTGTACATATTAAAGAAAACTTTGAAATCTTTGACTTTGAATTAACTGAAGATGAAATGAACGAAGTAAGAAAACTTGATAGCGGCAAAAGATTTTTCAATATGACATTAGAACAACAGGAACAAATGCTTGGCTCTTGGAAACCTGAGGATTAAGGGGGTAAATATAATTATGGAAGAAGTCAGAATTGATGTAAGAACGCTTGAAAATGTAGGGTTTGGTTTTAACCGAACCAATAAAATTTAAAATGTGCGTCCGATACACCCTGCATAACTATAACAATTTTTGTTGTTGTTTATTCATTTTTCGGAATCCTATCAATTTTCTGCGCCCCAGTATATCCGGTTCAGAATGCACCGGCTCATATTCTAAATCAATTTGACGACATTCAGAGTTTATGAAACTTAATATATCATGTCCTTGTGGGTCATATTTAACTAAAAAAATGATGTAACAATTCTAAAAGGTAAATATGAATATAAGAAAAGAATTATTTGATTGTTTATCGGATTATTGATAATAAAACATTAAGAATACTGAGATGAAACAGGGATTCTGCTACCTTTTTTCAGGACTTTTGGTAGGAATTCATCCCGTCATTCAGAGGCACAAAGTGCCGAAGAATCCGGTCTTTTGCCAATTTTAAATTTTCAAAAATTGCCAAGAATTTTTTATTATGTATCTGTTTAAAAATATGATATAATTGCATTGTGAAATTATCCGGAGTTTTGGTGTGGTTAAAAGATTTATATTGAATGCAGATGATTTTGGCATGTCCAAAGCCATTAATCGTGCAGTATCAGAAGCATATGAATCAGGGCTCTTAAAAAGCGTAAGTCTTACTCCTAACGGAGAAGCGTTTGATGAAGCAGTGGATGCTATTTTACCAAAATGTTCAGAGTTGGGTGTCGGAATACATCTTAATATTACCAAAGGAAAATCCTTGTGTACTGATATTAATTTGTTGACAGATTCAAATATGAACTTTTGTCGTTCGTATTTAAGTCTGCTTATGAATGCATACAATCCGCAAAAAAAAGATTTTTTGCCTCAGATTGAGAGAGAATTCAGAAGGCAAATAGAAAAAGTTCTTGCCAAAACTAAGGTGACTCATATTGATTCACATAATCATATTCATTCAATTCCGCCTATTTTTGATATGGTTTGCAGACTGGCTAAAGAATATAAAATTCCGCAGGTCAGAACTCATTTTGAAAAGTTTTATTTTATTCCGGAACCTTTAAGATATCTGAATAAAACTTTTATTTTGAACTTATTCCGAAAATTTTTGTTAAATTTTTTGACTTTATTTAACCAAAATACCGTTTCAAAATATGAACTAAAAACAAACGATTATATAATAGGAACGGGTTTTGCGTCCGCAATGGATTCAATTGTCATTGCTTATGGGATGCAAGCTGTCAGGGAAAAAAATGTGACAGTTGAGGCATTTATTCATCCGTGCAGATATGAAGAAGGTACGATTGATAATTATTTTGATGAATATATGATTGCAAAAAATAAAAAACTTACGGACATAATTTTAAGTTCAGGGTATGATATAACTAATTACAAAGAAATATCGGAAGAAGTACAAGAAGAAGTACAAGAAAAAACTGATACCTGATTTATGAACAAAAAATTTTGTATACTAATTATCGGATTTATATTTGTCGCCACATCACTTATGTTTGCCCGTAATGACAAAATTTATAAGGTTAGCGACATAATTTCGCCCAAAATAGTTGTTATGGGTAATTCTGAACTTGTTTTTAACGAATTAGACTGTTTCGATACAAAATATACTGACAAGAATAAAGCACTGGCGGAAAAACTCAATATAACGGAAGATGAAGCATTTATAATGGGAAACCTTGGAAAGTATTGGGCATTAGGCTTGCTTAAAGGCAGATATGTTTCTTTAAAGAATAACTCTGATATTATATATCTCAAATTCAGTTATAAGGAAAAGTTTAAAAATTCGGGTTACTGTCTGCAAAATGGTAAACCATGTTCACAAGATAATTTTGAAAAACGAATTAATGATATAAGGCATACAAAATATTCGGTTTTGGATTTGGATAGCGAAGAGGCTTTTGAAATGAATTCTCCGAAAATCAGGAATTTGAAACGATTTCTTGTTATAAAAAGGTTTCAGCTTCCCAGAAATTCGTTTAGAAAAAAGAAAAAATCGGACATAATTGAAAAACAGTCCCCTCTTATAAGTTATGGGAAAATGAAATTATTTTACACTGATTCAACTAACAAATTATACCCTGATCGAAACTGTAGTTCTGCAATATGTCGTGAGATTTTAGATAATATTAATAATGCAAAAGAGAGTATTGATATAGCAATTTATGGGTATTCAAGAACTCCCGAAATTGAAGAAGCACTGGTTTCCGCACAAAAAAGAGGGGTTAAAATCCGTCTTGTATATGATTCTGATATAAACAACAGCAATATATATCCTGATACGGATGTTATTATTAAACTTATTCCGAATAATAAAAGTGATATTAATTCAAATGAGGCTAAAAGCATCATGCATAATAAGTTTTATATTTTTGACAATAAGATTTTGATAACCGGTTCAGCAAATCTCTCACATACAGATATGTCGGGTTTTAATTCAAATAGTGAAATAGTCATAGAATCAAAAGAAGTTGCACAGATTTATAAAAATGAATTTGAACAAATGTACGGAGGCAGATTTCATAATAATAAACAATCTCAAAACCGGAGAAGCGTAAGTATTTCAGGTACAAATATAGATATTTATTTTTCCCCCCAAGATAAATGTATAACAAATTCAATAATTCCGCTTATAGATAAGGCAGAAAATTATATTTATATTCCGACTTTTGTTTTAACAGACAGAAAGATTACATCTGCTCTTATTTCTGCCAAAAAGCGTGGAGTTGATGTAAGAATGATTATTGATGCTCTCAACGCTTCTGTTCAACATTCCAAACACAAGGAGCTAAGAAATGGCGGAATACTTGTAAAAACGGAAAATTATGCCGGTAAAATGCATTCCAAATCGATTATTATTGATGATAAATATACTGTTGTCGGTTCAATGAATTTTTCCTTCAGCGGTGAAAATAAAAATGATGAGAATCTGCTTGTTATTCAAAATCCTCAGATGACAAAAGCATATAAAGAATTCTTTTTGTATCAGTGGCGCAGAATTGATGACAAATGGTTGAACCTTAATGCCAGAGCGGAAGGAAAAGATTCCATAGGCTCATGTTCTGACGGGTTGGATAACAATTATGATGGGCTAACTGACATGGAAGACACTGCATGCAGGTAGGGGCGTGTAGTGTATAAACTGTTTTTTATGTCGATAAACTTCACAAATTGAGATAAATAAAAAAAAGCCGTCTTCATTGAGAACGGCTACCAGACTTGGGGAGGAGGTATGAAAAACCATTTAGGTTTTCCATACTATATATATCGGTCTTTTTTCCGTTTTCTTTAAACTATTGGATAAAAATCATACAAATGTTGTATAAATATCCAAAACATCAAAATACATTTAATGCCAAAAATTATGATTTTAAATAAGCTTCAATAAATCCATCCAAGTCACCGTTCATAACCGTATCAACATTACCGACTTCAAAACTGGTTCGGTGGTCTTTAACCATTTTATAAGGATGAAAAACATACGAGCGAATTTGTGAACCAAAATTTATATCAAAATTTTCGCCTTTTAATTCGGCAAGTTTCTTTTCGTGTTCTCTCTGACGAATTTCGAGAAGTTTTGAGGCCAGCATTTCCATTGCGATTTCTTTATTCTGCAGTTGTGAGCGTTCCTGCTGACATTTTATTACAATCCCTGTCGGTTTATGCAAAATTCTTACAGCTGTTTCAACCTTGTTGACATTTTGACCTCCTGCACCACCGGAACGCATTGTGTCAACTTCCAAATCCTCAGGCGGAATTGTAATTGTTTTTTCATAATCCGGAATAATAGGTGAGACTTCACAAGACGCAAAACTTGTTTGGCGTTTGCCGTTTGCATTGAAAGGAGAAATTCTTACAAGTCTGTGAACGCCTTTTTCAGCCTTTGCGTAGCCGTAAGCATATTTTCCGGTAATTCTGATTGTAGCGGATTTTATGCCTGCTTCTTCACCCTCAGATTTATCAACAAGTTCGACTTTCCAACCTCTTGATTCTGCCCAGCGTGTATACATTCTTAAAAGCATTTCCGCCCAGTCTTGAGCATCAGTTCCTCCTGCACCGGCATTAATACTCAAAAATGCATCGGCAGAATCGTATTCTCCTGATAACATTTTTTGCAAATCGAATTTATCAAGTTGTTTTTTGAGTTCTTCAAGCGCTGTTTCACTTTCTTTAATAAGTTCCTCATCCCCTGTTTCATAGGCAATTTCTGCATCAGAAATGACGGAATCCCAGTAAGAAACTATTTCAAGATTATTTTTTATCTCTCGAATCTGTTGTCCTATTTCCGAAGCAAGCTTTTGATCTGCCCAAACTTCCGGGGATTGTAAACGGTTTTCAAGTTCGACAAGTTTATTTTGACTTCCTTCTAAGTCAAAGATACTCCTTATTCTTGCTTATACGCTCTATAAGTTCATCCGATAACATTTTTTATAAGCTCCAAAACTTTTTTATGAATTTCTTCAATCGATTTTGTTGAATCAATGACTTTAACTCTTTCAGGTTCTTGTTTTGCAATTTCAAGATAACCCTTACGTACTTTTTCAAAAAATTCAATTCCTGCTGATTCCATACGGTCTTTTTCGTTTCCGACACGTGCCATTGAAGTTTTTGCATCAATATCAAAAACCATTGTCAAATCAGGTTTTAAACCATTTACGGCAATTTCATTTAATTCTTTAAGTTTATTTATATTCACCCCTCTGCCATAACCTTGATATGCAATAGTAGAATCGGTATGACGGTCGCAAAGAACAATAACACCGCTTGCAATAGCCGGTTTTATGATACAATCAATGTGCTGAGCTCTGTCTGCAAGAAACAGAAAAGATTCACAGTTTGATGAAACCTCTCCGTCATAATTTAGCAGGATTTCTCTTATTTTTTCACCCAAACCCTTAGCTCCCGGTTCACGAGTGAGAAGAGTTTTATATCCGCTTTCTCTTAAATATTTATCAAGAAGCTTTATTTGTGTTGTTTTACCGCAACCATCCGCACCTTCAAATGTAATAAACAAACCTTTTGACATGGCTTTACCTTTTATTTGGCATATTTTAAGAATGTTTGTACTTTTGTTTGCATCATTTCTTCAGTAATTAACCATTTACCATTCGGCTGTTTTTTTACAACCATATATGTTTTAAGTTTATAAGTTTCCCCGGACGGTTGTCTCAATGATGAAACTTTATATGCCCCGTCAGCAGCAGGAGTTACGTTAATCTCAGTGTATGAATTTTTATATTTTCTGAGTTTTGCACCTGCTTGTCCAAGTTTCAACTGTCTTAAATATGTAGCGGTGTCTGTTGCAACATCAACTGTCGTTCCGTCAGGTTTTACAACCTGTCTTATTATTTTGGCCGACGGAGAATACATATTTCCGATAGAGTCGCTATAATTATTTGCTGCATTTACATAACCGTTAAAGAAGTCTAATGCTTCTTGTCGCCCGTCAGCAAACGCAGGCATTGATAAGAATGCAAGCATAGATAATGATAACAATACTTTTTTCATAATTTTACTCCTATATATTTGGTAAATCGCCCTTCACTTCGGCTATTTCATTTGAATCAAGTCCAAAAACCGTATGCAATGCACTAACAGCATCATTTGATTTATCTTTATCAACAAGACAACTGATTTTGATATCACTTGTCGCAATCATCTTAATATTTATACCCAAGTTCGCAAGTGTTCTGAACATTTTTGCCGCAATACCCGGACGCCCTACCATGCCTGCTCCGACAATAGATATTTTTGCTATTTTTTCATCAACAAGTGCTCTGCTGTATTCCAAATCTCCTTTAATAAGCTCTAAAACGCTCATTGTCTTATCCACATCTTCTTTGTCTATAGTAAAAGCAATATCATTTGTGTGTAAATCTTTTCTTGCATAAGATTGAATAATCATATCGACAGAAATATTTTCCTGAGCGAGTCTGTCAAATAAAAGTGCAGCCGTTCCGGGATTATCTTTTACATCACAAACTACTATTCTGACTTGTTTAAGGTCGGAGGCAACACCTGTGACAGGTTTTTGTATTTCCATTTCATCAACTCCTAATATTAATGTTCCGCTATCGTCAAGTTTAAAAGTGCTTCGCACTCTGACAGGTGTTTTATGAACCTTTGCTGTTTCAACGGCTCTCGGATGTAAAACGTTTGCTCCGCCAAAGGCAAGCTCCATCATTTCTTCATAAGATATTTGTTTCAACTTAGAAGCACATGGAACTATTCTGGGGTCTGTAGTATATACCCCCTCAACATCAGTGTAAATATCACAGCGTTCAGCATTTAACGCTCCTGCAAGTGCAACCGCAGATGTATCGGAGCCGCCTCTGCCCAGGGTTGTAATTTCCAAGTCCTCCGTTATACCTTGAAACCCTGCAATTACTACGACTTTACCTTCTTCTAAGTATTTGTTAATCTTATCTGTTTTAATTTCTAAAATTCTTGCTTTAGTATGAACTTTTTCCGTTATAATACCAACTTGCATAGCATTCATACTTACAGCATCGCACCCTTGAGCTTGAAGTGCCATAGCCAAAAGTGCTATTGATACTCCCTCTCCCGTTGATAGAAGCATGTCTGTTTCTCTCAAAGACGGATTTGGAGTTATGTCTCTTGCTAATTTTAACAACATATCAGTTGTGTGTCCCATTGCTGAAACAACTACAACCACATTGTGTCCCAAATTCTTCTCTCTTATAACAGCTCGGGCAACATTCTTAATCTTCTCCGTATCGGCAACTGATGTTCCCCCAAACTTCTGTACTATTATATTTTTCATTATTTCTTTATTCCGTAAAAATAGAGTCAATTATCATTATATATATAAATAACGATAATTACAACAAGCTTGTTCATAAATAAAAATGTAACAATGTAATATTATTAATTTTTTGTTTTATCGACTAATTTGCCTTTTCCCCACTTAAATAAAGAACGGATTTCGGAACCGACTTTTTCTATTAAGTGTTCTTCGGAGGTTTTTCTTAATTCTTTAAAATTTTTTCCGCCTGAATTAAATTCATCCATAAATTCTTTTGCATAACTTCCGTCCTGAATTTGAGAAAGAATTTCTTTCATACGTTTTTTGGTATCAGAATTAATTATTTTTGGTCCTCTTGTATAATCTCCGTATTCGGCATTATTTGAGACCGAATAATGCATGTCTTCAATTCCGCCCTCATAAATCAAATCAACAATGAGTTTTAATTCATGGCAAACTTCAAAATACGCCATATAAGGTGAGTATCCTGCTTCAACAAGGGTTTCAAAAGCGTTTTTTATAAGATAATCGCATCCTCCGCAAAGTACTGCCTGCTCTCCAAACAAGTCGGTTTCGGTTTCTTCTTTAAAAGACGTCTCAATAATACCGGCACGTCCGGAACCTATAGCAGATGCATAAGAGAGGGCAACACCTTTTGAATCACCCGAATAATCTTTTTCTATTGCAATAAGAGACGGAACTCCTTTGCCTGCCAAATATTCGCTTCTGACCGTATGTCCGGGAGCTTTTGGTGCAACCATTATTACATTTACACCGTCTTTCGGATTAATAAAACCGTAATGTATGTTAAATCCGTGAGAAAACATCAAGTATTGGCCGGCTTTCATATTGGGCTCTATTTGTTCTTTGTATACTTTTGCCTGAATTTCGTCCGGTATAAGAATTTGAACAATATCTGCCCACTTTACGGCATCTTCAATGGACATTGTTTTTAAGCCGTAATCTTTTGCTTTTATATCTGATTTTCCGCCCAATCTTAAACCAAATACAACATCACAACCTGAATCAACCAGGTTCATTCCTTGTCCGTAGCCTTGCGAGCCAAAACCGATTACAGCTATTTTCTTTGATTTTATTAACTCTGTATTAATATCTTTATCTAAAAAAATTTTCAAATCGCTCATATCTTATTCTCCCTAAAATTCAAGATAATTATATCACTAAATAAATTTTAAAATCTTTGTACATCAAACAGATGATGTGAAAAGTTGACAAATTCGTTATGATACGTATGGACTATAGTAGGGAGGGGTGAATTTTAATCAAAAAATTTGCCCGAAGTGAATAATATTATGACTTCAATATTTTTTGATGAATTATATAAACAATATGCCTGGTATGATTCAATATTCACGCCGGTTGTAAAGGATTGCAGTAAGGAATTCTTTTTTGACGGGTTTGAATACAAACTTGAATCAATCAGCACAAATATGAATATTTTATCTCAAAACGAAACATTCTTTGTAACAAAAGTCAAAATTAATGCAAAAAATGATGTATATATAAGAATTTCACAAGAGGCAATAAATGTTATTTTAGATAAAGTCTTGGGTAAAAATAACAAACGCTTTGATTTGACAGAAGTAACAGAACTGGAAGCACGAATAATAACGGCATTTAATGATTATTTGTACGAATCACTTGCCCCGAACTTTACTATAGAACCGAATCGCCGTTATGCAGAGATTTTACACCTTACATATTATGTAAAAAGTGAGGTTTCGGGAAATGCTGCAAAATTCATCATATCAGTGCCGAAAGACATTTTATCTCCCAAAGAAATTGATACATCAAAACAAAGGTTTACGGACAAAGATTTTGTAAGTTGTCCTGTTGAGGTTAATTTACGTTTGGGAACGACTGTTTTTCCTTTGTCGGAAGTAAAACGTCTGGATGTAGGGGATATTGTGCTTTTCGAAAACAGTAATTCTTCGGAAATGACTTTAATATGTGAAAATATTGTACAGAAATTTAATGTAAAACCTAATATAAAAATTATAGAACCTTATGAAACCACTGGAGGAGGAGATATGGACGCTAATAATACAAATCTCTGGGATAGTATACAAGTAGATATGGCCGCCGAATTTGACAAAGTAAAAGTGACACTCGGCGAGCTTAAGAGCATAGAAGAAGGTCTGGTTGTTGACCTTTGTTCGGTATACGACAATAAAGTGCATTTGAAAGTCGGCGGCAAAGCCGTTGCTACAGGCGAACTTGTAATAATTAATGACCGTTTCGGGGTTAGAATTAAGGAAATTAATGATTCTTCAAGTGCAGCTTACGATGCCTCAATTTCTGAAAATCACTCTGAAGAAAGTGAGCAGAATAATGATGAAGAAAATTTTGATTACAGTGATTTTGAAGTAGAGGATGAAAATTCTGCTCAATAGAATTTGACTTTTTCAAATGCGGAATTAAAAAAATATTAAACAGGTAATGTGTAACTTAATCGGCGTATAACTGTTAAGAGAGGACAAAATGGGATATTTAACAAATTTTATGGTTTATACTTTTGCTATGGTCGGTGTGATAGCCTTGACCTTAGTAATTTTTAAATATTCGACAGGTTTTAAAACAAGAAAAGCCGGTAGTGCAAGTGGTTTAAGAGTTGCAGACACGCTTTCTCTTTCGTCAAGAAAAACGCTATACGTTGTAGAAACTAACGGAGAGAGATTTTTGATAGCGGGAGATATTGACAGAACCACATTGATATCAAAATTAAATGCAAATGATACGGAGATATCAGAATCAGGCTATAAAAATTCGTCTGTAGCATCAAAAATTAATCGTGAACACTCTAACAATAATAATTTGGGAATATTTGCAACACAAAAATCGCCTTATGATTCGATGGTAAAAAATATGGCGGAAAAATTAAGAAGATAAAGGAAGCTAAAAATGAATAATGTACTTCAAGATATGAATCCTGTTTTACAAATGCTCACGGTAATGACACTTTTTTCGCTCATTCCGTTTGTATTTTGCTGTATGACAAGTTTTTTGAGATTTACTATTGTATTTTCTCTGCTTAAAACGGCAATGGGTGTTCAAGTTCCTCCTTCAATTGTAACAATCGGTCTGTGTATGATTCTGACTTTTTATACTATGGGCGGTGTATTTGAACAAATGTATGCAAAGGGTTCAATTCCTTATCAAAAGACAGGAAATCTTATAGTGGCTGTAGATGAGGGTTCAAAACCGTTAAAAGAATTTATGATGAAGCAGACCAGACAATCGGATTTGGAATTTTTTGTACACTTGAAACGAAAAGAAATGCCAAAATCTCCGGAAGATATAACTCTCTGGGAAGTCGCTCCGGCATATATACTCAGCGAACTTAAAGTCGCTTTTGAAATTGGTTTTATAGTATTCGTACCGTTTATTGTATTGGATTTGGTTGTGGCGAATATACTTCTTGCATTAGGTATGTTCATGTTATCGCCGACGATTATTTCATTACCGTTCAAACTGCTGATATTTATTGCTGTTGACGGCTGGGCGTTGATAGTTCAGGGGCTGGTACAGAGTTACAATTAGGTGAACAAGTGAGGAAACAAATATGGAACTGTTAACTGAATACTTAGCAAAAGGTTTTATGACTATGTTATCTATATCAATGCCATGTGTACTTACGGCAGCGGCAATCGGTCTTGTTGTCGGTATAATTCAAGCTGTTACACAGGTTCAGGAACAGACAATTGCCGCGGCTCCGAAAATTTTTGCGGTGTTTCTAGTAATAATTGTCGGGGGGTTGGGGTTTATAAAACTTTTAACTAATCTGTTCTATGAAGGAACGGCTCTTGCTTTTAATACAATTTCAAAAAATCAGGAGTATTCGCTTCCGGCGGATTATTACAGGTATACAAAACCATTTGATGATGAAATGAAAGCCGGAGCTATGAATATGCCAGGGGCAAAAGAAATAATGAAAAATCCCGGAAAAGTTCCTTATATAGATAAACAGCAAAAATTAAAATATGATCCGGCACGCAGAGCGCCTATGCCGAAACCGAATTTTGTAGAAACAAATAAAATTTTAGGACGTTAATATTTTGATAAAAAAGTTATTGATAACAATTTCAATATTTTTGATAACTATGCAGGCACATGCGTTTCAGGACTGTGTTGTAATAAGCAACGGCAAAATTACGGATATTAACATAGAAGACAATACGGTTATTGATGTTTATCCGCTGATTACGGTTATGAATGAAAAAAATACTCTTATTGTTCATCCCTTAAAAACCGGTAAAACACGATTTTGCGCTTTGAAAAACAATAAAAATTTGGTTCTCTTTGAAGTTGAAGTTACCAATTTAGGAACAAAAATTATTCATCCGGAAGATTTTGAAGTTTTATCCATAGATACACCTGATGACGAGTTTGAATTCGATTTTGAACTTGACGAACCGCCCGGAGGTGGGAAATGGATGAATTAATAAGGCAAATCGCTATATTATTTCCGGAATTTGAGCGTTATTTTTCTGCCGGATTTATTGTTTTTGCTCGTTTAATGGGTTTTATAAGATTTGCGCCTGTTTTTAATCGTAAAGAAATTAATACAACAGTTAAACTTGCACTTGTGTTGACTTTGACAATAATAATAACACCGTTACTAAATCCCGGCAATATTCCGAGAGATGTATCTCCGATGCTTTTGTGGTTTTTAAACTTTTTAGTCGGTGCTGTTATCGGATATATAGCGCAATTAATAATTCTGGCCATTGAAGCCGGCGGCGATATGATTAATACTCAAATGGGCCTTTCTTCCGCAATGGTTATGGACCCTTCTACAAACAGTCAAACCTCTATTCTAAGCCGTATGATAACCCTTATGGGAATATGTATTTTTATTCAGTTAGGCGGGCTATATTGGTTATTTAATGCTTTAATGCGGAGTTTTGAAATATTTCCGATATATGCGGTTCAAATTCCGCTTGAAAAAATTATAAATATGGACTATTTGATTAAGATGACCTCAAATGTTTTATATATGGGGCTTCAAATAGCGTCTCCCGTATTATTAGCAACGTTAGGGCAGGATATAATCTTAGGTGTAATTTCAAAAACTGCACCTCAAGTTAACGTCTTTCAATTAAGCTTTCTTTTTAAACCTGTTTTCGGTGCGGCTATTATGATATGGATTTTACCGATGCTTTTGGGAGTTATTTCGGATTTCTTTTTATCGTTTTCGTCGATATATTAGCTTAACTATCAGGTTGCTTTACATTCTTGTTACAACATGCTCGTTATGTTATAATGCATATACAATGAAAGAGGAGCAACCTATGAGAAAAAACGGATTTACTTTAGCGGAAGTTTTGATAACAATAGCCATAATCGGTGTTGTTGCGGCTTTATCAATACCGCAATTTACCGCTGAAATATATAATAAATCAAACGCATCTAAACTATCAACAATAGTTACCAATTATGAGGATGTTTTTGGAATGATGTTGTTGAGACAAGACAGAGAAGATATATTTGAAACGGATTTTGGAACAGCTTTGAATAGTCAAAACCAACCAGTAGATTTTAGCGATACCTTGTCGGTATATACAAAAGTTGCAAAGGTTGATAGTGTTAGCGGTAACGATCTCAGTAACTTAGGATATAATAATGAAATATTAAACATTGATGGCAGTGATAATACAGGAACGCATTCATTGCGATATGGTGTAGTTACACCGGAAGGTTCGGTATTGCTATTTGAACAGATTAAGACCAATAGTGGTATGAATCGCAGATATTCTGATGTGCATATAGATGTAAATGGCTCTACTCAGCCTAACAGATATGGAAGAGATGTTTTCACCTTTGTATTGGCTCAGGATGGTCATCTTTATCCCTATGGCTCACGACAGGCAGCTATAGAATTGGGGCAGAATGCAAGTCAGACATGGGATAATAGCACGACAAATTCTGCTTACAGATGTACAGGGGATGGATATACAGGTCAAGGTTGCACTGCAAGATTGATTGAAAACAATTATGATGTAGATTATTAAAGAAACAAATAGAAAAGGATAAAAATTTATGAGAAAAAACGGATTTACTTTAGCAGAAGTGCTTATAACATTGACAATAATAGGTGTAATTGCGGCTTTGACAATTCCGCAATTTGCGGCTGAGACACACAATCAGTCAAACGCATCAAAATTGTCGGCAATTCATACTGAATATGAAAATGCTTTTGGAATAATGCTGCTTAAAGAAGATGTAGAAAATATATTTGAAACAGATTTTGGCGAATCTCTTTCCGGAAGCAGTGAAACAAATTTTAGAGACAGATTAGGAAAATATATGAAGGTATCAAGAACAGGGGATGAATTAAGCGACTTTGGATACTTATCATATAATAGCATACCTCTTTTTGTACCTGCTGCTTATGCAGATTTCATAGGGGAAACAGAAGAGTTTGAAGAAGAAGATGGTGATTTGGGAGGCGAGGGCCCTATAACAGCTGATGAAGGGGCCGAGATAATAGATGATTTCGGCGATACAGATACAGACACTGACACCGACACTGATACCGATACCGATACTGATACTGATACTGATACTGATACCGACACTGATACTGATGACGATAGAACAGTTGGGGCAATAAGAACTATAGATAATCAAGACTACAGTATGCCTGCAATAAAATTCGGGGCAGCAAACACAAATGGGGCAGTCGTATTGTTTACGGCTCCTGTAATGAATAATACTAACAATCGTATGTATTCGACCATGTATATAGATGTAAACGGCAAAAATTCACCAAACAGACTTGGGAGAGATGTATTTAGGTTTGTGCTTGCACAAGACGGGCATCTTTATCCGTTCGGCTCAAGGCAGGCTGCAACAGAATCCCTAAGCAGTCCTAACAATCAGACATGGGATAACAGTAGTGCAAATAATGATTACAGATGCTCAGGGAGCAGTGGTTTTAATGGACAAGGTTGTACTGCAAGATTGGTTGAAAATAATTATAAGGTAGATTATTAAAATCTTTTACCGTAAAACAACATAAAAAAAGAGGCTTTTTAAAAGCCTCTTTTTTATACAATATGTTAATTTATTTTATGTTTGAATATGTCCAAGCATCAAATGTCGGGGTTTCAGAAACATTGAGTTCTTTTCTCTTTTCCCCTGCTTGACAATCATCATGTGCAATCGGATTATACAATCTGTTATAATACTCAATTACCATACGGTCGGAATTAAAATAAGCCTCTGAAGTTCTGATTGCCTGTCTCATCAATCTTGCCCATTCAGGTTTATTATTATAATAAGTAGGAATAATCTGATTTTCAATTATATCCATTACACATTCGTGGTCTTTCCAGTGTCTTTCTTCCCAAGGCATATCGTCATCAAGTCCTTCATATTCAACAGTGTAACCGTTAATTCCGTTAAACGTACCTTCAACTGTCCAACCGTCAAATATTGATAAGTGCAATGTACCGTTCATATTAGCTGACATACCGGAAGTACCTGATGCTTCAAACGGCCTCAAAGGAGTATTTAACCAAATATCCGAGCCTCTCTTTAACATTCCTGAAAGTTGTAACTCATAACCCGGAAGTACAACAACATTTTTCAAAGTATGAGAACGATTCAACAATTTGTTGAACATTTCTTTACCCATAACGTCATCCGGATGGAATTTACCTGCAAATATAATTTGAACTTTATCTTCATCCAGCAATTTACCGATTCTGTCTTTATCCATCAAAATTAACCATGCACGTTTGTAATCGGCAAATCTTCTTGCCCAAGTTATTGTTAATACATCAGGATTAAACCTTTTACCTGCAACATTGGCTATATATTTGAAAAGCTCTGCTTTCATTTCACGCTTAACTTCGAGCAATTTTTCAGCATTGTTTTGATTTAAAGCAATTCTCTTATCTTGCCAGTATTGAAGATTTACTGCATTGGTTATAGCTCTTATAGGACATCTGTCTTCTACCCATTCCCACATTTTGTTTGCAACAAGTCCATGAAGTTGAGATACGGCATTTGCTATTCTTGACATTCTTAATGCTGCAACGGTCAATGAGAAGTTTTCACCGCCTAATTGAATTGCAGTTTCTCTTGAAGCACCGGCAAAAAATCCGCCGTCAAGAAGTGTATCAACCCAGTGGACTTCATTACCTGCGGCGACAGGAGTGTGTGTTGTGAATACAGTTTTCTTTCTTACTTCTTGTAAATCACCGTTATATTGTCTCAAAAGTTCAAATGCGGCAGGAAGAGCATGCCCTTCATTCATATGAACAACATCAAAATTAAATCCTGCAGCTTGAAGAACTCGTATACCTGCAATACCGAGAATCGTTTCTTGAGCAATTCTTATTTTTTCATTGCCGTCATAAAGTCTGTGAGAAATACTCTTTGCCCAGTCACTATTTCCGTCGATATCTGTTGTCAAAAGGTAAACAGGGCAAGTTCCGAACAATTCCGGATTAACCTTGTATGCCTTAACTTTTACTTTTTCACCGAAAGTATCAACGGTAACATATATACCTGTATCTTCCAGATAATCATAATATTTTCTTATATATGCAACTTCAACGTTTCCGGAATGGTCAATTCGCTGGTCATAATAACCGTATGACCAAAGCATTGTTACGCCAACCATAGGCATTTGTAAATAACCTGCCGAAAGCATGTGAGAGCCAGCCAAGAATCCAAGACCGCCTGAATAAGTACTCAAAGACTGGTCCATTGCAATTTCCATTGAAAAATAAGCTACGTTTGGTAATGTCATAATTTTCTAACCTTTTTTAATGTGTACTACTAAAGAACTATAAAAATCTTTTTTCTATAATAGTAATATAACATATAATCAATAATTTTTGTATACTTTCTAATACTAAAATATGACAATTTTCGCTACAATGCTTAAAAACAGTGGCTTATAGAGATATTACGTATTGTTACAAAAATAATACTTTTGGATTAGATATATAGAATTAGATATAAAATCTTTAAAAATCACTTAATTTGTAGTAATATTACAATGAATGTTGGGTGTATTTGTAATAAACAGGCTATTCAATAACATTTGATTAAACAAAGCTGGCACATATAAGGAGTAAATTATGCGTATAAGTACACAAGATATATTGTACAAAAAGTGGGCTAAAAGCTTTTTGCAGTATCAGGCAGAAACAACCCGCATGGCAAGAAAAATCATAAACAAACCTATTTTATTTAATTTCAATCCTTGCTCAAATAACAAAATTAATAAAATTTTGAAACGATACGAAAAAAATTTTTGGTGATATAATACAGTAATCAGGTAGATATTACAAAAAAATGTAATATTTACCCCTCGGGGCACTCTGCCGACGGAGGAGGTGACTAAATGTCACGTCCGAAGGAGAGGTAGCAGCTTGGTACAAGCAAGTTCATAAATTTTGAAAATTGAATATGGTTTACGGGACGTAGCAAGGACTCCCCGAGCAAGCTGACTAAATGTCAGGTTGCGAGGAGGAGGGGGCTGGTAGCGTCGCTACCAAGTTGCGTCCGGCAAATTGAAAATTTAATATAATAAGATAGATATTATAAAGAACTGTAATATTTATTCTTCGGGACGTAGCAGGTTCCCTGTGGCAAAGCTGACTAAATGTCAGGTTTGGCAGAGGGCAGGCGAATGGAGAGCCAAAGGTTCGACTGAGCCGAATGATAAAATATACCAAGCTGCGTTCGAAAAAATTGAAAATTAAATACATTCGGGACGTAGCGCAGCTTGGTAGCGTACCACCTTGGGGTGGTGGGGGTCGCAGGTTCAAATCCTGTCGTTCCGACCATTTAAGAAAAAGAAGGATATTTTCGGATATTCTTCTTTTTTTTGTGAAAATTAAATGTATTTGCTTTTTTCAGGACATTTGCTCGAAATTCATTTCGTCATTCTGAGGCACGAAGTGCCGAAGAATCCAGTTTATTGTAAATATTAAAAGAACCAAAGAAGTAGGGCAGACTTCAGTCTGCCGCAATATATTGGTTATCTGTCGCAAGCATGGGTTGACTATAGTCAACTCTACCGGCTGATGTAGTGAAACCACCGGAGAATCCGTATCGGTTTTTGTCATTCTGAGCGAAGCGAAGAATCTCGTCGGATGTATAATATGAAAACCTTACAAAAAGCTGGGTTCTTCGGTTGTTATACTTCCTCAGGACGACAGGATGTGTTATTCCGAGAACAAAGACTTTTGTCGGATGTTAACATTACACTTAACAACTTATTAAAAAATATTGAATCGGAACGAGTTTGCGAAAAAACAATGTTTTTATGCATCCTTGCCCCAAAACAAATTACAAATAATTTGTAAACTTTTGTAACAATTTTCCTCAAAATCCTAAAGTTTTCACAAAAAATGCCGTTATACATGCAAAAAGGGAAAACCGAAAAGGAGTATACCATGACACAAGCTGTAACAAATTTTTACTTGTTTATCAACAAAAGGTATGGAAATGATGATTTCCAGACAATTAAAAATGCGATGGAAAGAACAGGCGATGATGTTATTTCATACGGCGAGGTCAGGGGTTTTATTGATGAGAACAAAACGCAACAATGGGGCGATGTTTTTTTGAAAAACATTGATGTTTCCGGAGTAAATGCTATTTGGAATGAACTTGATAAAACAAGAAGGGGGTTCAACTCTTCAGCAACTCTTCAGGTTTCCGAAAACGGTTCTCTTAATGCGACAGAAGAACAAGCCATGGAGAATAAAATAGCGCTATATGGCAGAATAGATGATGCTTTGAATAAAGTTATAACAAGTGATGTAATAGCTGTATTACAAGGCTTGGGAATTAATGAAAATGAACTTTATTATGAGGCTGCTAATTTAATTGCAGGACTCGGAAATATTAATAATATGAATGAAAATGAGCTGTTGGAATTGGCTAAAGAAAAAGTCAAAGAAGCAGCAAAAAATGTTATAAAAGAAGCACAATTTAAAAACAGTGAATATACAGAACAATTAAAAACCGCAAACCTTGGTGATTATGATTTAAAAAATGATGAAGATTTAAACTCGCTGATTGATACGCGACTCAACCAATTAATAGCCGGCGGTGAAGACCTTAAGACTTTGTTGCAACATATGAACAGCAGCGTTAAAGCGATAATAAGAGGATATATCGGCAGTGCAAATATCGGCTGGTATGATGATCCCTCATTCCAAGCTCAGTTGAGTGAACAAGGTGTATTACAATGGCCGGATAGTAATAATTTGAACAAACTTCAATTAGAAAGATTAAAACAGACTTGCAAAGATAAATTGAAACCTGAAAGTTTTAATGGTTTTGACGGTTTTACTGATGTATTGCAAGCAGCGATTGACAAATTTATTGAAACAAAAGAAGCAAGCTGGGCAAATATTAAATCCGGCAATTTTGATAATACACTAAGTGCTCTTTCGGGTATTAAAACTGAGTTTGAAAACTCACCTCAATTCAAAGCACTTGGTTATGTTATTAATATGACTAAAGCGGACAGCGAATTTGTAACTGAAAGATTAGCATGGATAGGTTTGAATAAGGAAACTGTTGATGTATTGATTAAAAAACCTCAATTCAAACAATATATTAAAGATGCATATAATGCAATTATGGCAAATCCTGAAGGGTATGGCATCAACAACAATAATGATTTAGCGAATGAGACAAAAATCAACCAGGCCGTAATGAAATACATTCAGGATAATATGGATAAAATCCTTGAAGAAACCGGTTGTGTAAAAGTCGGAGAAAATAGAAAAACCAAAGAAGAACAAACCGCCGCAATATTGTATTGGAACTTCTATAGTGCTAAAACATGGCAAGACAATGGCGATTCACACTATGAAAATGATGACCTTTACAATTATGCACTTATGTTTGTAAATTATGTTCTTACTGCATACGCTCAAAACGACTACGTAAAAGAGGCTCTTGAAGAAACCGAATTAGAGATGCTTCCGTCTTACAAGGATGAATGGAGTCCTGGTGAAATAAAAGAAAAAATGGATATTGTTATGAAAGCCATTCAAGATCATCCGAAAGCGAAAGAGACAAAAACGGATGGCTCCGGCAATGGCGGTCCCGACCCTGATCCCATAATTGAGGATGATATGACTAAAGCTAAATTCAGATTACAGCCTGGTATAAAAAGAGGTGATAATCGTTATTGCGACATTGATGAAGTTAAACAAGAAGCAAAAAGGACTTTAGCTGATTTACTTAGTTACATTACTGCAGATAAACTGCCTGATTATGACGCAAAGAAAATAAGTACAGCAAAAAATAATGTTAAAGCATATTATGAAGCAATAATTGATGCACTTAAAAAGACAGATGATACTCATAATACGACCAGAAGCGTTGAAGTTGATGTAGATGGTGAAAAAACCGACTATTGTTATAGCTATTACGGTGATGGCAATTATACCTATGAGGATAGACTCGAAAGTGGAGCTTTAGAACAGGGCAAAAATCAGGGCTCAACATCAGGAGTATATTTCCTTGAAATAGCAAGAACATGGCCTGCAAGAAATTCGTATAATGTATGTTTTGATAGAAATGTAGTATGGCAAAAATTCTGTGATTTTTATAACGCTTTGTAATTAATAATTATTACATATAACTTCGATTCCAATTCGATTTTTCAAATACATAATTCACAAGGGTGCAATTTAATTGCACCCTTATTATTCCTACCTCTCCTTTCGGAGAGGATGTCCCGTAGGGACAGGAGAGGGTATTTTTAAATACTTATGTATTGAACGGATTGATAAACTTGACAATATTGTACTACATATAGTACAATATTGGTATGATTGAATACACAATTTCAAATTACATAGATGATACCGGCAAAGAGCCTATAAAAGACTGGTTAAAATCTATAGACGGAACTGCAAGAAAACGCATTTTGCTGAGACTTGACCGACTAAAAGACGGTAACTTTGGTGATTACAAACAGCTTGATGAATATTTGTATGAACTCAGATTTAATTTTGGTCCGGGATACAGGGTTTATTACACAATAGAAAATAATACGGTTGTTTTACTAATAAATGGCGGTGACAAAAAATCGCAAGTGAAAGATATTAATAAAGCAAAAGACATAATAAATAAATTGAAAGGAATATAAAATGAAAAACATAAAAGACTTTAATTTATCCGAAATGATAACAAATGAATTGAAAACGGAAGACGATATTAAAGAATGGTTATCTTTGAATTTGGAAGAATACCTGCAAGATGGAAACCTTAATGCTTTCGTTCGTTCTTTAGAGTATGTCGTAAGAGCAAAAGACAATATTTCAAATCTTTCGCGAAAAACAGGCATTTCGAGGAGCAATTTGTATGCAATATTTAACGGTGACGTTACTCCGCAGTTTGATACGGTATTAAAAGTGTTGAAAGAATTAGGTTATACACTTAAAGTTGCTTAATCTACAACAGCTTTTATCAAAATATCCGAGCCAAACCTTTTTATCTCATAGATTTTAAGGTTTTTGCATTCGGATATCTTTTTGCATTTTTCACCGTCAAAACAACTCAATCCCTCATTATCATTAAGGATTTTTGGGGCAATAAATTGATAAACCTCGTCAATTAATCCATCTTTCAATAGTGAGCCGGCTAAAGTGCCGCCGCACTCAACAAACACAGAACAAATTCCTTTTTTATAAAGAGTTTTTAACACTTCTTTTAAATCAAGTTGACCGTTTTTTATTGGGGTATTCTCTTTGCTTGCAACATATATCTGCCCTTGTTTTAGGATATTTGCATTTTCAGGAACTCTCAAATCCTTATCCAATATACATTTAAACCTGTGTTCCATAGTCGGATTGTCCGCAAGAACAGTGTTTGAACTTGTCATAATACAATCAAACTCACGGCGCATCTTATATACTTCTTTTCTTGCCGTTTCTGATGTTATCCATTTGGAATCTCCCGTTTTTGAAGCAATTTTTCCGTCCATTGTTGTTGCGGTTTTTAGTACAACATAGGGAAGTTTTTTGGTCATATTCTTTATAAAAACCCGATTCAAAAACCCAGCCTCTTTCTCTAATACCCCGCCTATAGTTTCTATTCCGGCTTTCTTTAGTTTATCAATTCCGTTTACTTTCGGGTTCGGGTCATTAATTCCATACACAACCCGTGCAAGTTTTCTCTCTATAATCAAATCCGTACAAGGCGGTGTATGTCCATAATGAGAACAAGGTTCCAAGTTTACATACAGAGTTCCGCCCTCTGCCTCATTATTTTTTAATTTTAGCAAAGCATCACGTTCTGCGTGGTTTTCACCGTATTTTTTATGGTAACCTTTTGATACTACTATCCCGTTTTTATCCAAAACAACGCAACCGACAAGAGGATTAGGCGAAACTTTGCCTTTTCCCTTGTTTGCCAGTGTGAAACACATCTTCATATATTTTTCGTCCCGGGTTTTCATAAATCACCTGGTCACTTTGTTGTTTGTTTACTTCTGAACAGTGCTTTTAATATGCAATTCTCTCAATTGTTGGATAGAAGCCTCGCCCGGAGCATCCGACATCAAACATTTTGCACTCGCATTTTTCGGAAACGCAATAACGTCACGAATTGAATCAGTTCTGCAAAGCAATGCAACAAGTCTGTCTAAACCGATTGCCAAACCTGCATGCGGAGGAGTGCCGTATTGCAAAGCATTAACCATAAATCCGAATTTTTCTGTAGCTTCTTCTTCGGTTAATCCAAGTGCTTTAAATATCTTCTTTTGAACTTCGGATGAGTGGATTCTGACTGAACCGCCACCCAATTCCGTTCCGTTATAAACAATATCATAAGCTATTGATTTTACGTTGCCCAAGTCACCGCTATCCAGTTTATCCAAGTCTTCAAGGTTTGGAGAAGTGAACGGATGATGCATTGCCATATATCTTCCCTCTTCATCAGACCATTCAAACATCGGAAAATCTACAACCCAAAGCAGATTATGTTTGTTTTCGTCAATCAGATTCAACGATTTACCGAAATGTAGTCTTAATCTTCCCATAATATCGTAAACGAGTTTCGGCTTGTCTGCTACAAAGAAGATTATATCGCCTGCTTTTGCACCTGCTCTCTCCTGAATAGCTTTTGCCTGATCTTCGGTTACGAACTTCAATACAGGAGATTTTGCAGTTCCGTCTTCTTGGTAAATTATATTTGCAAGGGCTTTTGCACCGAATGAAACCGCAAGTTTGGTAATATCATCAATATCTTTTCTTGAATAATTTGCGCCGCCTTCAATCTTGATACCTCTTACAATTCCGCCGTTAAGCAGTGTGTTCTTAACTATATCAAAGTTAGATTCAAGGATAATATCTCCGATATCAAATAATTCAAGGCCGAATCTTGTGTCAGGCTTATCCGAACCGTATTTATCCATAGCTTCCTGCCATGTGATTTGTTTGAACGGAGGATTGACTTCAACTCCTGCAGCCTTGAATGCGTCTACTATAAGACCTTCAACCATTTCTATTACGTCAGGTTGTTTAACAAAAGACATTTCAATATCAATTTGTGTGAATTCAGGCTGTCTGTCTGCTCTTAAGTCTTCATCACGGAAACATCTTGCTATTTGATAATATCTTTCGATTCCGCCTACCATTAATAATTGCTTGAAGATTTGCGGTGATTGAGGAAGTGCAAAGAACTTACCTTCTTGAACTCTTGACGGAACAAGATAATCCCTTGCTCCTTCAGGCGTTGTTTTAATCAAAATAGGAGTTTCTACTTCCAAAAATTCTTTATTATTTAAATAATTTCTTACAGCTTGAACAATATTATGTCTGACTTTCAAGTTATTAAGCATTTTTTCGTTTCTGATATCAAGATAACGATATTTTAAACGAACATCTTCTGATACGTTTTCATCCCCCAAAACAAACGGCAGAACTTTTGATTCGGAAAGGATATTTACGCTATCTGGGTACATTTCTACCTGTCCTGTAGGATATTTGTCGTTGTATGTTTCCTCAGGACGTTTTGAAACTTTACCTTTAGCTTGAATTACATATTCACTTCTTAATCTTGAAAATATTTCGTGAACCTCAGGATTAATTTGAGGATTAGCAACAAGCTGGAAAAATCCGCTTCTGTCTCTGAGTTCTATAAATAAAATTCCGCCAAGGTCTCTGACAGTCGATACCCAGCCGCATAATGTAACTTCTTGATCCAAATTGCTAAGATTCAATTCTCCGCAACTCATTGATTTCATACTCGTTTTCAATTCATTCATCTCCCTATAAAAATTATTATTCGCCCCAAAATCGTAACAAAAAAAGGTATGAATGTAAAGTTAATAGCAAAAAAAAATTTCAGAAGTTTTATACAAAATATCAATCAAAGGATTTTTATGCTTGTAAATTCATTAAGTAATACATATAAGTTTCAAAGCACGCCAAATTGTACAAGTTTTAAGCAGGGTTTGACACGTGATATTGTCACTCGTGTAAAAAATATGCCGCCGGATGAATATCAAAGAATTACTCACAAATTGTGGAAAAAATACGGGATGATAGCTAATGTAGGCTGTTCCAATACAGTTGCCTTTTGTGTGGAAAAAACGGCTGATATTATGAACCGAGCCGGTTATATATTACCCAAACACTTTGAGTTTTGTTCATTATCCGACACGAGTTACGGCGAATTTGATATAACTCACAAAGTTAGGATAAATTCGGACAGGAAAGAATACTTGGATTTGGAACAATTAAACGAAATAATGGAAAAAGAAAATACCTACAATGACAGCAAGCATTTTCTTGATTCATATTTACATGAATTTTTACATGCAGCACACTGCAATAATATAATTAAAAATAAAGGCTATAAACACGGATGTGACTTATTTTGGGAGGATTTATCATCATACAAAGCTTATTACACTATAAGGCAACCCTTATTTGCATTTATTAAAAATTTGTTTCCTCAAATGCTAAACGTACAAATTACAGAAAGTTTTCCCGAAAAAATAAAACTATTCCTAACTGATGATTTGACGGAATACTTTGCTCAAATAAATGCAAAAAAAATAGGAAATCGACTCGGAGAAAATTTTGATATAAAAAATGTGCAAAAAGATACGGCACAAAGTTATACAAGTTTTCCTGAAAATTGGAATATTAAAGATGAAGCAAGAAAAATAACCAAAATGCTATTATTTAAAAGAATTATAAATACTTCATTAAACCCGAAAGAACGGGATGGAAGAATTAAAAAATTTTTAGATAACATTTTAAACTATTTTGAAGGCGAAATCTGGAACGGTAATGTTGATAATATCCTAAACTATAGTCATGCCATTAGAAATTACGGTGCCAAAAAATGCAAATAAATAGTGTAAATAATTATTCATATAATAAATCGTGCAAAACGCCAAATTTCAAACAAGGACTGACGCGTGATATAGTTGCGCACGTAAAAAATATGCCATCTGATGAGTATAAAAGAATTACCGAAAGACTTCAAAATAAATACGGAATGCGTGCTGATGTAGGGGGTTCAAATGTAGTTGCATTCTGCGTTGAACAAACTGCAAATATCATGAAAAGAGCCGGTTTTACTTTGCCTAAATGCTTTTCGTTTGAGCCAATAGATGATAAAGGGTACGGAACATTTGAATCTGACGAAGTCGTGCGTATTAATGCAAACTATCAGGAATTTTCTGATTTAGAACAACTAAATAATCTATCGGAAAATATTATTGGAATTAAAAGTGAAAATCTTTTTTTAGATACATATTTGCATGAATTTTTACATGCTGCACATTACGGAAATCTTGTGAAACGCATGGGGAAAGTATCAAGTAGTTTTATTTTTTTTAATGAATTGTCAGATGATATTAAACCAAGAAATATTTTGTTATGGCCACTAAGGTCTTTTATAAAAAAAATGTATTCTGAACTTTCAAATAAACAGATAACAGATTTATTTCCTGATGGCGTTAACATATTTTATACAAGGGACTTAACTGAATATTTTGCCGAAAAAAGTAATAAAACAATTTCAGAGAGACTTGGGAAATTTTTTAATATTGCTAATGTAAAACAAGAGCTTTCTAAAGATTATATAGGTTTTCCTAAAAACTGGAGTTTAGAAAATGAAATAAACGGATTCAATAATAAATCGGTTCTTATTGATAACATAGCAAAATTTTTGGATAAGCAGTTAAATTATTACTTGGGTGAAATCTGGAATGGTAATATTAGCGGAATCATGCAAAAAAGCCAAGCATTCGGAAATTATGGTAAAAAACATGAAAATAAATAGCGTAAACAATTATACATATAACAAATCAAGCTCTAATCCAAATTTCGGATGGGGTTTAACGCAATTTCAAATTGATAAAGCTAATAATATGACGCGGATTGAACGTAAAAAACTTGTCAGAAATCTTCGCCGTTCATACGGAATGAGAGCGGATGTCAGAGAGTCAAATGCAGTTGCCTGTTGTTTGGAAATAGTTGCGGAAACAATGAAGAATGCAGGTTTTGAACTTCCATCGAGATTTTCATATAAAAAATTCAATCCTATATTTGCCTTGGGGCATTATTTAAAATGGTATGATGAAATAGATATAAATGCCTACCATTATGATTTTTCCAGTCTTGAAAGACAAAATAAGTTTGAAGAACTGGGTGGAGAACCGGGATGTTTAGCTTCAAAACACTTTTTGAATACATATTTTCACGAATTTTCTCATGCAGCTCATTATAAAAATATTGTAAAAAATTACGGTAAAACTAAAGGCCGTAATATATACTGGAATACACTTAGTGAAATGTCACCAAATTCAATAATAAAGAAGCCTATTATTACATATTTTGAACGAATATTACCTCAAAATGACACAGCAAGAAAATTCTTTGAAAACATTGAAAATTTAATACCGTTTAAGAATTCGGACCTGGATGAATATTTTGCAGATTTGAATGCATTAAGATTGGCTGAAAAATTAGGTGAAAATTGTGCGATTTCCGAAATTAATTCCGATTTTATTGAAGCATATAAACCTTTGCCCGATAACTATAATGTAAAAAAAGAAGTATTAAATAATCCACAAAAGGCAATTAAAGATATAATTCAGTATTTTAACAGTAATATTTGGAATGGAAATGTTGAAAATATAGAAACTATGACAAATTTTTTAAATGGTAATAAAAAATATATCATTTAAAACTTTTTGCAACCATAGTTAAAATTTGCTATCATTTATTCGGGGAGAGATATGAATATAAATTTTAAATACGGATATTATATAGGCGGAAGATTAATTGAGGTTTCGGCAGATTTAAATGCCGATAAGGATTACTATATTGAATTGAAAAAATTGCTAAAAGTAAAAAGACTTACTGATTATTCTCTTATCAGAATCGGAGAACAAAACCGTGACGGCGGTTATATTATGGCAAACAATTTCCAACCGGGTGGGATTGCTTATTCTTTTGGGATAGATAAGGATGTTAGCTGGGATTCGGCTATGGCAAGATATAATTATGATATCTTTATGTATGACCATACAATTAACAAACTGCCGGCTGAAAATCAAAAGTTCCACTACTTTAGAGAGGGAATTTCAGGCATTGATGAAGAAAACAAACCTTTAAAAACTTTAAAATATTACATTGAAAGAAACAATCATACAAAGACAAAAAGCATGATTTTAAAAATGGATGTCGAAGGTGCGGAGTGGGATTTTCTGGAAACTGTTGAAACAAAGACACTTAAACGATTTGACCAAATTGTATTTGAAATGCACAATCTTGTTCGTCCATCCAGTGCGGACAGAGCAATTAAATTACTTGAAAAACTTAATAAGACACATCAGCTTATTCATTTGCACGGAAATAATTCGGGGTATTTATTAACAGTTGGGGATACGATTTTCCCTGATGTTATTGAGGCATCATATGTAAACAAAAATTGTTATGAAACGATTGATGATGATTTGGTAGTATTGCCCTCTCCTCTTGATATGCCGAATGATATGGGGAGACCGGATGTTCCTCTGGGGTTATGGAACACTCCTGTTACTTTTTAAAATATTACAGATTATTCCTTTTCTTTTGGTGTATAATTAGGACAATACATAAAGAGGAAAGGGAAACTATTATGACAAATTTATCACCATTACAAATTGAAAGACTGAAATATCAGCCCAAATTGCCTGCTTCACTCGCAAACGGAATTAATCATTTGATTATGAATGAAGGTTCTGCTACAGAAGCTGTTGCAAATAAAGATGAAATTAAGGATTTATTTAAAAACACATACGGAAAACCTACCGTAACATTTCAAACATCTGCAGAAACAATTCAATGTAATCAAAGGAACGTAGGTGTTATACTTTCAGGCGGACAAGCTCCCGGAGGTCATAATGTAATTGCAGGCTTATATGATGCACTTAAACAAGCTAATCCTGAAAATAAATTGTACGGTTTCCTAGGCGGCCCGAGCGGTATTATTGAAGGGAAATATGTAGAATTCAATGATGAATTTATTAATGCATACAGAAATACAGGCGGATTTGATATTATAGGCTCGGGAAGAACAAAACTTGAAACGGAAGAACAATTTCAATCTTCTTGGGAAGTCTGTAAAAAACTTAATATTTCTGCAGTTGTAATAATAGGCGGAGATGATTCAAATACAAATGCGGCTCTTCTTGCCGAATGGTTTGTTGCTCATAATGCAAATATTCAAGTAATAGGATGCCCAAAAACAATAGATGGCGACCTTAAAAATGACCAAATAGAAATTTCTTTCGGTTTTGATACAGCAACAAAAACTTATGCCGAATTAATCGGAAACATTGAAAGAGATGCAAATTCAGCTAAAAAATACTGGCACTTCGTAAAAATTATGGGAAGAAGTGCTTCTCACGTTGCATTGGAAGCTGCTCTTCAAACTCAACCTAATATTACATTGATTTCAGAAGAAGTTGAACAAAAGAAGATGTCTCTTTCTTCAATAATAAACTATATTTCTGATATAGTAGCAAGACGTGCGGAGATGGGTAAAAACTTCGGTATTGCAGTTATTCCTGAAGGTTTGATAGAATTTATCCCCGAACTTAAATCAATGATAGCAAATCTGAATGATATAATGTCTTCTTTGGAAAAGGATTTGGCATATACAAACGGTTCTGATGCCGAAAAAATTGCAATTATAGAAAATTCACTTTCGAGTGAAAATTCTTCAGTATTTAAATCTCTTCCGGCATTGATTAAATCTCAATTATTAATGGACAGAGATCCGCACGGAAATGTTCAGGTATCTAAGATTGAAACAGAGAAGTTGTTGATTTCAATGGTGGAAGAAAAATTAGCAATGATGAAAAAAGAAGGTAAATATTCAGGAAAATTTGCAACTCAATCTCATTTCTTCGGATATGAGGGCAGATGTGCATTCCCGTCAAATTTTGATGCAGATTACTGCTATTCACTCGGGTATAATGCTTTTGCCCTGATAAATTTTGGTCTAACAGGTTATTTGTCATCAGTAAGAAACTTGACAGAGAATGCAAATAATTGGCTTGCAGGCGGTGTTCCTTTAACAATGATGATGAATATGGAAAGACGCCATGGCGAAATGAAGCCTGTTATTAAGAAAGCTCTTGTTGAGCTGGATGGGCCGGTATTTAAGAAACTGGAATCTAACAGAGAAGACTGGGCAATGAATGACAAATATTTGTTCCCCGGAGCTATTCAATACTTCGGACCGTCGTCCGTATGTGACATTACAACAATAACGCTTAAACTTGAAAGCGAAGCGAAATTAGCAGGTGTGTAAAAATGAAGGGGCTTTTAAAGCCCCTTTTTATATTAAACAAGACCTTCTTTAACGGCTTTAACTGCCGCTTGTACTCTGTCATTCACACACATTTTTTGCAGAATTGAACATACATGTGCTTTTGCGGTATGAACGCTTACGATAAGCTCTTTTGCTATTTCGGTATTACTTTTACCTTCAACCAAATGCTTCAAAACTTCATATTCTCTTTCCGTAAGCGGAACTCTTCCTTCTTCATAAGATTTATCTTTTAAAATACCCAAAGTTTCCTGCTTGGGAAAAGAATCAAGAACTTTTCTTGCGATAACGGGGTCAAGCCAGCATACACCCTCTGCAACATCTCTTATTACATCAGCAAGTTTATTTGGGTCGATATCTTTTAAGCAATAAGCCATTGCTCCGGATGAAAGTGCGGCAATTACTTCTTCTTCTCTGTCGTGGGAAGTCAGAGCGATGACTTTTATATCCTTGTCAATTTCCTTAACTTTTAATGTCGCTTCAATCCCGTTCATGCCGGCTAATCCCAAGTCCATAAGAACGACATTTGGTTTATACTTTCTGATTAAATCCAATCCATCTATAGCATTATCGCTTTCGGCTACAACATCAATGTCGTCATTTGAATTTAACGCACATCTCAACCCCACTCTGGTAAGCTTAAAGTCCTCAATAATAATTACACTAATTGTTTTCTTTTCAATTTCAACTGTTGCACTCATTACTTAATCTCCTCTTCTATTATCTTTGTGTACAAGAATATTAAATAATGGTGAAATTTTATTAGGTATTAGCCAGTTTTCTTATATTTTTTTTATTTCGACTTTATAATCTATATCACCATATTCGTTGGCCGTTAAGGATATATTTGCATCATTACCATATATATCATACAATTCACGGGATTTCTCCTTTAATATATTGTTCCGTTCTGCTTCACTTATAGGCAGACGGGTATATTTTCCCAATTCTTTGTTGTATGAGTACTTTGTGTTTTTATTTATTATTGTGTCTGTAACTTCTTCCGTTTGATCATTTTTTATCGGATTTACCTTAAATTGTTCATAGAGCCAGCCTTTTTCTTCCAAAAATCTTAATAATTTTTGTCTGTTTTCGGGAACATCTTTACGGGTTTTGCCGTCAAGCAAACCTGCATCATCCTGTGTATCGTTTACTCGGCAGGTAATTTCCATAAATTGTTCAAAATCTATTTTCCAATCAGTTGAATCAAAATCTTGTCCTGTTACTAATTCAACTATATCAATATATTGAACAATTTGATAAACGGTCATATTTGAGTTTTCCTCAAATTTCTTTCGCAGTTCTTCATTTTCGGGCTTTAAAAGTTCTCTAAAGTCTGCTGCCGACATATTTCTGATATTCATATATTGTTCATGGTATTGAGCATATTCTTCATCAGTCATCTTTTCCCATACGGAATACTTTAATAAATCTGCTATTTCTTCGGGTGTGTATTTTCCTGATTTAATTTTTTCTTCTATTTCTTTGTTCGTCTCTTCTTTTATTTCTCGTACTCTCTGCGGTTCGGGATAAATCGCCCATGCAAGCCTATTATGCACTTCTTCTGACTTGTTATGAGGTGTATGTTTTTCATAGATTTTTTCTCTTTCTTCTCTGCAATATTGGTCAAATTGTATTTCTTCTTCCTCTGTCATATTTTCCATATTATTTTTTGCTTTAACATTTGACATAAATTCTTGTATTTCTTTTTCTGCATTTTCCCAATTTTCATCAGAACCTTCCAAAGAAGTGAACAGAAGTTCGCAGCTATTTTTATTATCTGCAGCAGGTGGCGGTGTAACATCGCCCCCGCAGCATGATACAGCTTCTTCAGGAGTTACCAATCTTGTATAAGAGTCAATATTTAACGAGTTGTACATTGGTGCATCATGAGTCGCATTGTCACCTGTTTTAAAGAGCCATGTATTTAATTGTTTTATCATCTCTTTTTTAATGTTAACCATATCGGTATCTGACAAATCCACGCCAAATTGTCTTTTTGTATCACGTTTAATCTTATTTCCCCAGTTATCAATCCACTGAGATAATTGTTCCGTTTTTCCTTTTGTAGATTTAACCATATTATATTTTTCAGCCAGTTCTTCATTTGACATTGATGCATCCAGTTGATGTTCCCTATTCGGATCATCTCCTTTCATTCTAAAAATTGCCATATAACCTTCAACATTACTCCATTGTCCGTCTCTGTCAATATCAATTGTAAACCATTTATCAATATTTCGTCTTGCGGAAAATAGTGCTTGCTCCATTGCCAATTCTTTATTTTTGGTATTTTCATTTTCCGATATACAGCCGTCACCATCTGTATCCGTCCATTTCATTCGTTGAAATTCCTGTTCTGTAATATATCCGTCATTATCAAAATCCAATTGTGCAAATATACTCTCGGCATTTATATTATCTTTTAAAAAAGTAGTTTTATCTACTCTTGAAACCTCAATATAATTCCCGTAATACTGATGTTTAATTATTGCTTTTTTAAAGTTCATCACTAAGTTTTTGTAATTCAATCCGATAAAATCTGTCATTTTTATACTCCTCGAATGACGTTAAATAAAATACATATATATTTGTAAAATTATAAAAAAGAAGGGGGAAGAATACCCAACCTTTTAGTTACCGTAAAAATGATCTAATTCATTGCTTATAATTTTTTGTTGGTGCATCCAGAATGCTCTTTGCATTATACTTATATCCTCACATGAAAGCATTCTGTCTATATAGGAAAGAGCCAATCTTTTTTCTGATATTGTGGTCGTTTGATCAGGCACGTTACGCATCATCTCATTGTATACATTAATAAATGATTCTGTGTGATTACCATTTTCTGCATTATATCTGTTTAAATCTCTTTTATGATTATTTGCATCAAATAACATGGCACTGCGTAATTCTTGATATTCTGCTCTTTTTTCGTCGGTAATACCTTCACAGCTTAATAATCTGTCTATGTATGATATGCAAGTATTATAATATGATAACCAGTATTCAACTCTATCAGGAACGTTGTTAAATTCTACAGGTCTGTTCCATACAGAATTTGAATAATTCCAAAATTCTTCTTCCAATGTGGCAAAATCCGTATCTTGCCCCATTAATTGTTCATTTTTTATATTTTGAATTTCATTTTGTATGATAACTTTTTTATTTTCCCAGTAGGATTTAAGTTCAGGTGTAATATCGCTGCAAGCAAGCATTCGGTCAATATATGATATTGCAAGTTCTTTTTCTTCAATCGTTGTAGTTCTATCCGGTACATTTTGCTTCATTTCTTCAAATACATCTTGAAATCTTTCGGATTTAGGTCTGCTAATTTCTACTGTATCTAACTTTAAATTACCTCTTATATGGGTAGGGGTATTTGTTCTTTCCGACCGTACCGTTGCATTGTTTCTTTCTGCTCTGTTAATGTTAAATAAACCGCTTTTTTCAACTCTCATGATTCGTACTCCTTTTTGTTCAAATAACTGCGTTTTCCTCGTAACATATATAACGGCAGAGATTCAGAAAACTTTAGACTTTTTTGTATGATTGTTACATAATTTAACAATTTATTTTTAAAAATACCCTTTTTAGTTCATTAAAGAGGTTCTTTCTAAAGGAAAGGCAGAAAAATTTAAATATATGGAAAATTTAAATTTCTACCATAGACCACTTTTTAGGGTCAAATTTTATGTCGCTGATTTTCATATTAAGGCTTTTCATATAGGGGGCAAATTTTTGTAAAAGCATAATTTTATGCAACGATAATTCTTGGGCAACAACGGGACTCTGGCATGCAACAACCATTTTTCCGCCTGGAAGCATACTGTATGGTTTTGATTTATTTTTAAATTTTTCGGGCAGAATCTGTTCCCAAAAATTATACATATTTGTTCTTGTTATTGCTTTTTTCAATTGAGGGTTGCTCATCATTGAGCCTATTATATCTTCAACACCCTCAAAATCAGTATAAAGAACTTTTCCCACAATTCCCCTTTGTATATTTTTATGCTAGCATAATAACTATGGATTTCAATTTAGATAATATCATAAAACAATCAAAAAAGATACTTTTGTTAAGTCATATAAACCCAGACGGAGATACATTGGGTTCTATGTGTGCAATGTATTCTATGATACTAAACAGGTTTAAAATTAAACCTGATATGTCTGTAGTTTCAAATATACCGTTCAATTATACTTTTTTGCCCAATATAAATCTTGCCGAGAGATACTTTGACCAATCTCTCGTTTATGACCTGGTTATTACTCTTGATATTGCCTCAATTGAAAGGGCAAGAGATTCTAAGATATTTTTTGATAAAGCTAAAGTAACGGTTAACTTTGACCATCACAAAACAAATCCGAATTTTGCTATGCATAATATTGTTCTTCCGGATGCAAGTTCTTGCGGAGAAGTTTTGTACAAATACTTTAAAGAATATAATTGGGAGATTACAAAAGATGCGGCAGATTGCTTGTATGTCGCAATCATGACTGATACAGGTAATTTTAGATTTGAAAATGCGACTTCTGATGCATTCAAAGCTGCTGCTGATTTGGTGGATAGGGGTGCTAATCCGAGTATTTTATACAAAAAATGTTATGAGACAAAAACAAAAAATCTTGTTATGTTTCAAAATTATTGTGTTAATAAAGCGGTATTTTCAGAAGATAATAAAATAGTATATACTACTGTTTACAAAAAAGATTTGGAAAAATTCTCTGCAGGAGATGATTATACGGACGGAATAGCGGAAACACTTCGAGCGATAGATACTACCGAGGTCGCCTTTGTGTTAAAAGAAGTGGAAAGTAAATTGACAAAAGTTTCGATGAGAAGTAAGCATATCGATGTCGCAAAAATTTGCGAAAAATTTAATGGCGGCGGACATACTTATGCGGCAGGATGTACTGTCAAAGCTAATATTTCCGATTCTATCGAAAAAATTATGAAAGAGATTAAATATTGAATATAAAAAATCGTATAAAAAATCACTTAAAATTTATAAAAAGCGTTATTAACTCAGTTGTCGAAAATGACTTTTTCGGAATGGCATCCGAAATGGGATTTATGCTTACGATAGGGATTTGTCCTTTGATATTGTTCCTTACGGCACTTTTTGGTTATATCGGTAAGCATTATTTCATGAATCCGATTTTTGTTTTTATGCAGAATATTATGCCTGCTGATGCCCTCAATGTTATAAAAATAGTTTTAAATGAAGTATTTTTCTTTTCAAAAGGCGGTTTAATTGCAATTTTAGGATTCTGTATAACATTGTTTTTATCTACAAATACATTGGCAATAGTTGCTAAAGGGTTGAATAGGGCATATAAGATAAAAGAAACAAGAAGTTTTCTATATTCAAGATTACTTGCACTTGTGATGGTGTTTGTTAATGCTCTTGTATTATTTCTAAGCATAACGCTGATTATCTTTGGTAAAGTTATTATCAAATTTTTAGTAACATATCTCGGCATGACTGAACATCTTGCAAATATTATGTTATTTTCCCGTTGGCCGATTGCATTTTTGACGTTGTTTATCCTTGCATATTTGAGTTATTATATACTTCCGGATTTATCCGGTCACGAAAAACTTAAAAGACACAGCGCATTACCCGGTTCTATATTCTTTTGTATATCTTGGTTGATTGGTTCTTGGGGATTTTCTCTTTATGTTAACAATCTTCATACATACAATTTTGTATACGGAACGATTGCCGGCTTTGCCGTTATGATGATGTGGCTATATTATACATCTATTCTTATTTTAATCGGCGGAGAAATCAATTCTCAATTATATGAAAAACTTGAACGCAAGGAAACTATAACGGCGATAAGACACTCTAAATCAAATTAGATATTTATATGATGATATCTCATTTTAATAAGTCCGTCTTTTTTGCCTTCTTCTGCTACATAAAATCCGTTATTTTTGTAGAATTTTACGGCGGAAGTTAGAGAACGTAAAACGATATCCATATCCGGATACATCTTTTTTAAGAATTCTAATGTTTCTCTGCCGACAAAGCAATATTTATTGAAGAATCTTTTTTTTACCGTTTGAAGATAATCTAAGTAAATACAATCTTTAAATAACGGGGCAGAGGATATTTCTGCTAAACCCAATATGTTTCTTGATTTAATATATTTATATGAATCTTGCTCTTTTGTTAAGGCGATATATTTTACCCAATTTCTGTTGTTAACTTTTCCGTCAGTTGTATCCAGAAAGTCCTCAAATATAGAACCGGCAAATCCTTTCTTTTTTAATGAAAAATATGATACTAAATTTAATGAAAAGGAGTCTTTTATATCATTCGGATTTAATTCAACAATGGCAGCTTTATATGGAACTATATTTTTTTTATCATTGATTTTCCCGATATTAACCGGAGATAAATATTTTGCCTGAAATGTTATCACTTAATTGCTCCGGTTTGCAATTTTTTCGAGAATCTCATAAGAGCATCACCTTTGTTTGCAGGCAAATCAGCTATTTCAAATCCATGTGTTTTAAAATAATCAATTAAATTCACCGGAGAATGCAACCACAAATCTTTATTCATGAAGATTTCTTTTAGCGAGTTGATAATAGCTGTTCCGCAATGTCTGTATTGAGGCTTGGTCGGATGGTAAAATGCATCCTTCGGCGATGTAAAAGCATACCACGGGTTAACCTGAATCATATCAATAAAAACATTATTGCTATCTTTTTGAGTTGTTTTGGCAATTCCCAAAATCTCCGAAGATTTAAGTTTTTCAAATAAATCGCCTTGTCTTGTCAGAGCAAAATACCTTGAATTAACATTATTGGTAGATGCACTCTCATATTCAAAAATATCGCTTATTAATGAAGCATTATGCCCCCAGTTGCCAAATCTGTATTTAACTTCCTTTAAAGTATCAGCATCAGGATTCTTTTCATTAGAAGCCTGTAAGATATTTTTAAATGGGTTAAGTTCAATAAAATTAGCGGGACGTTTCGTAGTAATTATAAACGAATAGTCCTGCAGCACAGAAGTCGGTCTGGCGATAGTTTCATTTAGTGATATCATTATTTTCCTCCACTAATTTAAGTATAAAAACAATAAAAAAAATTTTTGCTATTTGTTTCAAAGAATTTACATTACTTAACAAATTACTTACATGTAGGCAATTTTATCTTTAAAATAAACTTAATATAAGTATAGCAGGTCAAAATGTAGGAATTTTTATTATGATGTTAAGTTCTCCGGAAAACTTAAACATTAATTCTCAATTGCGCCAATATCCAAATTTTGGTGCTAAAAAGCCTGTTATAACAAAACCTGTTGACACGGCAGAAAAAGAGAGAAAAAAGAAACGACTAAAAAATACTATGCTTGTTAGCGGCGGGGTTCTTGGTTTATCACTTCTTGTCACTGTATTTAACCCGAAAATGTCTTCAAAGTTAGTCGAAAAATTAAGATATATGCAATTTAATGCAAAACGCCAGTTAGAAAAAAGCAAAGACGATTTAGTAAAGACAAAAATATATAAATTTGCTTATGATGCTATTAATTGGAGCAATAGATTTTTATCTTGGACTAATAATATAAATTCTGTTAAAGACACTTATTATAAACAACTTTGTACAGAAGAAAAGACATTTTACAGTGTTTATAGTTTGGAAAGAAGAAAACGCTTATCAAAATTTGATAATGTGTTTCGCAAAGTTATGAAAAGACCTCATGAACTGATTACTCTGTGGGGAGACAAGCTTGCTAAGAGAACAGTTAGTGTGGACTATAAAATAGCTTCAAAGAAGATGGATAGTCTTGAAAAATTGATTACCGAATATTCGGACAGATTACCCAAAGAAAACAGAGGAGAAATTATTCTAAAACTATCTCAGGTAAAGTCAAAACGCCAATTCTTTTCAAATGAAAATTTAACAGTAAGATTTGCTGAGCAAGAAAATCTAATGAAAAATCTTAATAACGAGATAAGGAAACGCTGGCAGAACTATAAACACGGATTTACCAATAAATATGTGAATAATTCCCAACATTTTGACCAAAATCTTTCTTTTTGGGCTCAGGATATCATGCAGCCGGAGCGTGAAAAACTGGAAAATAAAGGTAAAAAAGCTGTAGAGAGTTTATTTGGTAACAATAAAGGTGAAAAGGGCCTTTACAGAGAAATAACAGAAAAAATTTCGGATAATTTGAATAATGAAGAGAAAAAATCATTTGAAAAGGCTCTTAATAAAGCTGCTAAAAGTTTAGAAAAAGCAAATGAGAATGAAACCTGTAATTATTTTGATAAGAAAAGAGATTTAGTTTTAGGTTCCGCTCCAACGGATATACTTTCAAGCTTAATTGGCATATCTTTAGGCGGAGTTGCTTTAGTTTCAGCAAATGATAGAGATAAAAAAATATCAAGACTATTAACAGGAATATTGCCTACAATAGCCGGGCTTGGAACTAATATTGCCCTTACGACAATGTTATTTTCCGGCACAAAAGGTATGCTATATGGTATTTTGGCCGGTGTAATATTAAGTTTTGCAGGAAGCAGAGTTGATAAGATAAGGCTTCAGGCAAAAAATAAACCTCCGGAGAGCTAGTTTATGCATATAAAGTAAACTCGTGCTATAATAATATTATTCTACAATTACGGAGGGAAATGAAATGCCGACTTTACGCAATGAACGTGTCAGAAAAGAACTTATGAGAGATGTATCGGATATACTGAGAAAAGAAATTCGAGGTCTTGAAGGAGTAGTATCTGTCGTTGATGTCGATGTTTCTCATGACAATTCCTTTGCAAAGATTATATACAGTATATTAGGTTCACCTGAACAGGTTGAAAAAGATAAAGAAATTATTGAAAAGAATACCGGACGTGTGAGATATGAAATAGGAAAACGTATTCGCTTAAGAGTTACTCCTGAAATAAAATTTGTATATAGCGACGGCTTGGAACAAGGTTCAAAAGTCCTTGATTTAATTGATAAGATATCAAAAGGCGAAATTAAATAATGTTCGGTTTTTTAAATGTGTATAAGCCAAAAGGTATAACATCTCACGATGTTGTATCTGTTTTGCGTAAAATAACCGGAATTAAACAAATAGGGCATGCCGGAACTTTAGATCCTTTTGCTGAAGGTGTTTTGCCTGTAGGGATAGGAAAAGCAACAAAGCTTTTTGAGTACCTTAATGACGGTAAGGCATATATCGGAACTATAAAGCTGGGCAGTTCAACAACTACTTATGATACCGAGGGTGAAGTTGTTGAAAGAAGTGATAAAGTTGTGTTCGAAGAGGAAATAAAAACTGTTTTAAAAAAGTATAAAGGAAATATAAAACAAATACCTCCTATGTATTCAGCTATAAAAATTAAGGGGAAAAAACTGTATGAATATGCCAGAAAAGGAGAAACAGTTGAACTTTCTCCAAGGGAAATAGTGATAAATAAACTTGAAATATTAAATTATGACAGAGAAAATAATGAACTTACACTCTGTATTGATTGTTCAAAAGGAACGTATATAAGGTCATTGGCGAATGATATAGGGAATGATTTAGGTACGTTCGGACATTTGAACAAATTAATAAGAATAAAAGCAGGGGATTTTATATTAGATGAAGCTGTCAAACTTGAAGATATAAAATCAAACAAAGAAGTGGAAGAAAATCTTATTAACCCTATTAAATACTTAAACTATCCTGTATATGAAATTAGGGAGGAAGAATATAAATACATTGCTAACGGCAATCCTGTCAAATCAAATCTAAAAGACGGCACTGTTTTGATAATTGCAAACGAAAATATTATATCAGTCGGCAATTCCTCTAATGGTATTATAAAACCTATAAAAGTATTTATTTAAAAATGTATTTATTTGAAGATTTTGACTTAATTTCTTTATCAACAATAACTTCTTCGGTACGTGGAATTCTTTTTAAGATTTCTTTTTCTTCATCTACCTCCGGAGTATAGTCAACCGCTCTTACCGGGGCTTGAAGCTCAGTTACGGTTTTGCGTTCTTTAACCGTTTCTTCTTCATGAGAAAGTTTGCTTTGAACTTTTTTAACCGCTCTTTTTATAATATTTTCACTTGGAATTTTGGTTTCAGGAACTTTTGTAACAGATTCTTTTTCTAATGTTTCAGAAGAAACATTTTCGTCGGTATCCATTATATTCTCTTGTACTGTTCCGACTTGTTCAATATCGGGCATGCTTTCTTCCGGATTACTGTTCATAATTTTGACAAAAAATAGTCCGGCTAATAATAAAGTCAATACGACTGCAATAGTGATTAATAAACCCTTTTTCATATAAATCCTCATTCCAACTTATGCTAACTTTTATAATTTTATATTATTTATACTGGGATTGTCAATAATTCAAACAAATATTATGCGGTGAAAAGTGACACTGGGAGAAGATTTTATGCTCAATCCCGCATGTCTATTGCCAAATCGTTTTAAATATGATATATTTAACTGTGTTTACTGCAAAAGGAGAATACGAAATGGCTAAGAAGTATTCGGACGAAGATTTTGAGTCTCTCCTTGCAAAGTATGATTATACTTTCAAGAGAGGCGATATTGTTAAAGGAATTGTGTGTGCATACGAGTCTGACGGGGCTATAGTTGATATAGGCTCTAAGAGCACTGCATTTGTTCCGGCAGGCGAGGTATCTTCGGACAGAAAAATTAAAGCGGAAGATGTTTTTGAAAAAGGCGGAGAATATGAGTTTCTGATAACACAAGACTGTGATGAAAACGGAAGATTTCTTTTGTCATACAAAAAAGTTCATCTTGCTCATACTTGGGCAGATTTGTTAAGTGTAAAAGAAGCTGATGAAACAATTTCTGTAACGGTTACACAACATGTTAAGGGCGGTGTGATTGTTGATGTATCCGGAGTGCAAGGTTTCATTCCTCAAGGCCAGCTTTGTGCAAAAGAATCGACATGCAATAGCGGAGACAAGATTGATGTTAAGATTCTTTCATTGGATAAAGCTCAAAACAATTTAATTCTTTCAAACAAAAAAGTTTATGAAACAAACATGGCTGAAACCAGAAAAAGCGTATTTTCGCAAATAGAAGTCGGCCAGGTAGTAAAGGGTGAAGTTGTACGAATAACTGATTTCGGTGCATTTGTAAATATAGGCGGAATTGATTGTTTGCTTCCTCTTTCACAAATTTCTTGGAAATGGGTGGAACATCCTACGGATTTATTGTCAGTAGGACAAGAAATCAATGTCGAGATTATTGATATTGATCATGACAAACAGAGAATAAGTTTGAGTTTAAAAAATACTGAACCTGATCCGTGGATTAAAGCCGAAGAAGAGTTAAAAGAAGGGGATGTTAAGGAAGGCGTCATAACAAGGTTAAAAGCTTTTGGTGCTTTTGTTGAAGTTATTCCTGGAGTTGAGGCACTTCTTCCGCAATCAGCTCTTTCCGAATTTCAAAATGCAAAAGGCAAGATTCTTAATGTCGGAGATAAAGTTGATACCAAGATTATCAAATTTAATCCAAAGGACAAACGAATATCACTCGGACTTCCGACTGAGGATGTTTAAATGTAATAAAAAGAGAATGATTTCTAATCATTCTCTTTTTTTATTATAAGTTAATATTTATACTCAAGTTGATTTAATACTTTTTTTACGGCTTCCGGATCGAGTCCTACGATGTTTTCAAAACTTCCTTCATATTTTTCTATATAACCATCAGGGAGTTCTTGTATTCCGTAACTTCCCGCTTTATCCAGAGGAGAGAATGTATTTATATAATAATTAATCATCTCGTCAGTTAATTCATTAAATCGCACATAACTTGTTGTTGAAATAAGGGCGGCACGATTGGTTTTTGTATTTATACCGCAAACGGAAGTTACAACCGAATGAGTTTCACCGGAAAGTTCACGCAGCATTTTATATGCGGCATCTTTTGTATGTGGTTTACCCAAAATTTTGTTGTGTAAAACAACAACCGTATCCGCTCCTATAACTATCGCATTTTTATCAACACGTCTGACTACATCAAGAGCTTTTTGCGTTGCCAAATCTTCAATTAAATCATAAGAAAAAGTATCGGTTTCAAGTTTTTCGTCATAATTTGACGGTATAACTTCAAATTCCAAACCCAAATCGGACATTATTTTTTTTCTTCTGGGAGAATTTGAAGCAAGGATAATTTTACACATTAATTTCTCCGTCTTCATTATCAATGGCTATTTCACCTGACATTATCCTCTCAAGTCCTTTTGGAGTGAAACCATGAATACTGGGCTTACTTTTAGTTACCATATCATCATTGTTAAAATTAAAATTAACAGCTTTCAAATAACTGTTCATTTGTTTAAGAATGTGGCGGGTTGAACTATACCACGGTTTTTCTATTTTTGTAATTTCCCCTGTTTCATTATCTATGGAGATTTTTTTGTTATTAAATTCTACTTGTGTATTTCCGACTTTTCCGTAATTTGAATTCTCATTTTTATTTTTTAAAAATGTATCACTGTATAATACAAATTTCCCGAATTTGACAGCATCTATATAGTTGGCAGTAAAGGTATTTTCTTTATAAGTTATAGCCGACTGGTTACACATTTTCTTTGAAATTTCTCTAACTAATTTAAGTTGATTGTTGTTCAAAAAACGTTGTTTTGCTTCAAATGGAACTGCACTTACATTTTCTGTTTTCATAATACCTCCCTAATAACCGTTCTCTATAAATTCTCGGCTACGAAAACCTGCGCCGAGTGAATGTGCTATTTTTTCGCATTTTTCCGTATCAATATTGTGCACATTATCAAAACCGGTAACAACACTTGCAGTAGTTTTGATTCCGGCATCTACACACGATTTTATAAACTTTTTTACTTCCTCATAAGCATTTTCTATTTTCGGGCAGCAAATTTCATTATATTCATAGTCGTTATCCGAATTTAAACTTACGGAAACCTCGTCCAACAAGTTTTTAAATTCTTCCGCCACATTGGTTTTGTATATATAATTGGCATGCCCGTTTGTATTAACTCGAATTTTTATTTCAGGATATTTTTCCCGCAAATACTTTGCAAAAGATTTCATCATTTCTTTTCTTAAAAACGGTTCACCATAACCGCAAAAAACGACTTGCTTGGGAGTAGGTTGATATTTTTCAAACTGTTTTATTATGTCCTCTAATGTATATTCATCATCATGCCACATATCAGAGCCGCAAACATCATCTTTTTGATTTCTCAAGCAAAAAATACACGAATTTGTACATGAATTTGTCAAATTTACATAAACCGTTTCGGGATATTTCTCTTTAGTTATAGAATAGACCAACGTATACATTATAAATTACTCCCGACTTTATCTTATCACAGCATTGTGATATAATGCAAGTAAGTTTGAAGTTAAATAAAGAGGGCAGATTTATGAAAAGAAAAGGTTTTACATTATCTGAAATTCTTATAGCATTGGCAATAGTCGGTTCGGTTGCAGCAATTTCAATTCCAACGATACACAGAATTATGCCTGATAAAGATAAGGCTGTTGTTTTAAAAGTATTTAAGACGGTTAATGAAATAAATGATGAACTTATAAACGATCCGACAATGTACAGGTTTGGTGACGGTACCAACTGTGCACATATATTACAATGCAGCAGCAGACCTTTAAATCTCACCGCTGAGGATAATACTCATAATGGAAATCGTAAATATCCGCAATTGTTATCAGAGAGATTAAACTTGTCAGATACTATAAATGTAGGCGTAAACAGATACACTTTTACCACATCTGACGGTGTAGATTGGGAATTAAACGGTACGGCCAATACCGGATACACTTTAACTATAGATACACATAATCCGCAAAGAGATAATTGTTCGTATAGCAGCAGTAGCTGTAAAAATCCACGTAAATTCATATTCCAAATTAGTAATGATGCAATTATTACAGGGAGTGATTCTTTAACCAGGGCATATTTACTCAACCCGGATGACTTGAGCGACAGAAATGCAGACTTGAAGAAGGCTGCAACATTAAACTAACCGAAATCTGTTGATTAAAGTTACTCTCTTGACCTAATACCAAATTGTTAAAATTTGGTTAATTTTGGGATGTTTTTTTAACAAAAGAGCAATAATATAAATGTAAGAACTACGGACGCAAATAACGATAAGTTACGAACGTACAAGAGCGACCCGCAGTTCGTTGTAAAAGATTATGGCTCTGCCGCTCAACCACATATAATCTTGTGCTGTGCACAAAAGGGGGTAAATATGAAATTTTTGATTAAAAAAACACCTGACAATTTTATTCAATCAGTAAATGATGAAATCAGTTCGATATTGAACCGTAATTTTGACAGCTTTTTCCCTGAATATGTTTACAATGATGACATGTACAAATGTGCAATGCCTGTAGAAATTGACGAAAAAGACAAAGAATATTTAGTAAAAGCCGAACTTCCGGGAGTTAAAAAAGAAGACTTGGATATTGATATCGAGAAAAACAGATTAACAATTAATGCTAAAAGAGAAGAAGAACACAAGGAAGATTCAAAAGGCTTCAGAAAGTCTGAATTTAAATACGGTGAATTCTCAAGAACGGTTTATTTCCCTGCCGAAATTGATATTGATAAGACAACGGCAAAACTTGAACACGGTATATTAAGAATTGAAGCACCAAAAATTGATACTGAAAAAACAGGAACAAAGAAATTGTCAATTTCATAACAACAATAATAAAAAGGGCGGCTTACGGGCCGCCCTTTTTTGTTAATCAGGCAACAAATATTTATCCGTTGCCCGATTGTTTTTTCTTTTTATCCTGATTGTCGTTTTTTTCTGATGAAGGAGCTACAAGAGTGCTTTTTTCCGGCACTTTCATATCATCAGGTCTGACGACATTCAGTTGTTCTACATTCTCCATATATCCTTGGTAGTAATCATTGTTTTCTTTGTATATTTCCTGCGTTCCTGTGTTTAAATCCTGTGTTGCTACCCTCGCATCAATTTCATTTCCGGTTTCGCTTGCCCATTTGAATTGTTCAGCCGAAGCAAAACCGTCACTTACTCCTGCAGCTAATGCCAAACCGCCTGCTGCAACATATGCCAAGGTCGTTCCAAATGATGTAATTGATGCTGATGTGCCGAAAGCAATGGCTTCATATCCGTCTTTTGCTGCCCCCAACGCATTTATACCTTGAGATGCACCTTCAATGTAGCATTGAACCTGTGTAGATTCATCGACTTTGCTTGCTTCTTCCGTAAATCCATCGACATTACCTATATTCTCTGCTGCATCGTCAAATGCATCCTGATATCCGCTCATATCATCATATATTTCTTGAACATTTGATTCTGCTTCTTCTTGAGTTGTATTAACTTCTTCACTCAACTCAGTCATATATTGTACGCTTTCCTGATATGCTTCAATATCTTCTTGTGTAAAATTGGTATATCCGGAAGTCTTTGCTTTATCAAAATACCTAATAACATCTTGGTGGAACTGAAATTCTGTTCTCGCATCTGCCATGTCAGAATTTGCTTTGCCTGCAACATTGCCGGCACAGTCATTAAGGTCTATAAGTTCTGCATCATTTTTCTGCAAATCATCTTGGGTTCTGCATGTTGTTTCTTGTATTTCCGCCATATTCTCTGCGAACGCATCAACAGTTTCTTTTTGCTTCTCATTTGGCTTTGATATCCTGTACATAGCTGCAGTTGCTACATCAAAAGCACAAGCAACAAGTAATCCAACATTCCATTCGTCACCTGATTTTGCATTTTCAGCATATTCGGATTCCGTCTTACCTCCGGTTTCTGTTTCAAATTCATCCGGATGCATGGACTCTTTTTTAACGTTATATTCATCTTTTGCTTTTGCTTCAACATTACTTAAATGTTTGTCTTGTATCGCTTTGCACCCATACGCTTTTCCAACCGTATTTCCTCCTACTGCAAGAATACCGTCTACAGTTGTTCTTGTAATTTGTCCGGCTTTGCTGCCCTGTTTATAAGATTTAGCTTCTTCTTTACCCGCATTCACTGCGTCCTGATAGTCACTATCGTCAATATCATATTGTGTATGGTCGGATTCCGCAAAAGTTTTCCAAGAACTGATACGATCTTCCCATGCCCCTACAATTTTACCTATCTCAACGTCGGTCAGTCCCATTGAGTTATTTTGGTAATAGTAATTTATCCAATATTTCTTGGCGCAACTTTCTGAAGATAGGGCTTGTGTTATATTTACCGACATTTTTCCTCCGGTTTTCCTTAGTATATATATCGGTTTTTTTTTAAAAAACTTTAGCATTTATACTGTAATTGTTACAAAAATTTACAATTTTAGTGTAAGAATATTTTACAATCCTGCCATTTACGTGTATAATTTTTTAAGTGTAAATTTTACAATAGAATAGGGAAAATAAATGGCATTAAACTTTCAAGATTTGATTTTAAACCTTTCAAGATTTTGGTCAGACTACGGATGTATTATCCAACAGCCTTATGATATCGAAAAAGGTGCATCGACAATGAATCCGGCAACTTTTTTAAGAGCATTAGGGCCTGAACCTTGGCAAACTGCAATGGTTGAACCATGCAGACGTCCGACTGATGCAAGATATGGTGAAAATCCGAACAGATTGGGACATTATTTTCAGTATCAGGTTATTTTAAAACCATCGCCGGATAATGCTCAGGAATTATACTTAAAGAGCCTTGAGGCTATGGGAATCGACCTTTCAAAGCATGATGTAAGGTTTGTTGAAGATAACTGGGAATCGCCGACTTTGGGTGCTGCCGGTGTAGGCTGGGAAGTTTGGCTTGACGGTATGGAAATTACGCAATTTACATATTTCCAACAAGTTGGCGGTTTGGAAGTAAAACCTGTTGCTTTGGAAATCACTTACGGGCTTGAAAGAATCGCTATGTATATTCAAAATAAAGAATCTGTATTTGATATTATGTGGAATAATACTCTTAAATACGGTGAAATTTACCTCCAAAATGAAATTGAACAGTCGAAATATAATTTTGAATACTCGGATGCGGAAAGATTATTTGGGCTTTTTGACGCTTACCAAAAAGAAGTTGATAATTGTGTCAAAGCAGAACTTGTGCTTCCTGCTTACGATTATGTATTAAAATGCTCACATACTTTTAATCTTCTTGATGCAAGAGGAGTTATAAGTAAAGATGAGCGAATTAACTTTATTAATCGAGTGCGAACAATGGCTTCCGCTGTTGCAAAACTTTATGTTGATCAACGCGAAAAAATGGGATTCCCATTGTGCAAGTAAAGGCACTAAGATACTAAGGCACTGAGGTACTAAGGATTTATATTGCCTCATGAATTTTATTGTAAAGGAAAGTTGTTAATGGCACTATTACAGAATCTAATTAAACGCAAAAATCTTGATGAAGCGATTTCAAATGCTCAAAAAGGTGGGTTAGAAAAAACTCTCGGCGCTTGGGATTTGATTATCCTTGGAGTTGGCGCAATTATCGGTTCGGGAATTTTTGCAATTGTCGGTGTAGCTGCGGCAGGAGAAAGCGGAGCCGGTCCGGCATTAATTATTTCTATGGTTATAGCTGCTATTGCGTGCGTATTTTCGGCGCTATGTTATACCGAATTCGCAACAATGATTCCAGTTGCCGGCGGAGCATATATGTATACATTTGCGACTTTAGGCGAATGTATGGCGTGGCTTATCGGTTGGATTTTGATGCTTGAATATGCAATCGGTTTTATAGCTGTTGCGTGTGCTTGGACGAATCATTTTATGCAATTTATAAAAGGTTTTGCAAATATTCTTCCTGCATGGTTTATAAATCCTCCGCAATGGTTAATTAATGATTTTAGAAGTGCTGTAAATTACTATAATTCGCAAGGAATTGATTATCATTCGGTGATTCCTCATTTTGCCGGAATTCCTTTTTGTATTAATTTACCCGCAATTATTATGATAATTTTGACAACGGCAATTTTAATAAAAGGAACGAAAGATTCCGCTAAAATGACGGCAATTATGGTTGCGGTAAAACTGGGAGTAATCGGACTTTTTGTTTTCGCAGGAGCATTTTTTATAAAACCCGAAAACTGGACGCCTTTTGCGCCAAATGGGTTTGAAGGAATTTTTATGGGAGCTTTCATAATATTCTTTGCATACATAGGATTTGATGCTCTTGCAACAGCTGCAGAAGAATGTAAAAACCCTCAGAAAGATTTGCCTATAGGTATAATAGGTTCTTTGGCAATTACAACTATTGTTTATACTCTGGTTGCTCTTGTGCTTACAGGATTACAGCCAACAAGCGGTGTTCCGATTCCGGAAGGATTATTAAAAGCACCAATGGCGTTTGCTATGACTGCAATTAAAATGGATTGGGCTGCGGGTTTAATTTCAATAGGTTCACTTGCAGGGCTGACATCTGTTCTTATTGTTCTTCATATGGCATCTACAAGAGTTTTATATGCAATGAGCAGGGATAATTTCTTACCGAGAGTTTTTCAAAAAATGCATCCGAAATTCAACACACCGCATATTTTGACATTAACGGTAGGCATTGTTGGTATCTTGGGAACACTTGTTTTGGATTTGAATGTCGCAGCATCACTTTGTAACTTCGGAACATTCACTTCATTTATAATTGTTTGCGTTGCAATTTTGATTTTAAGAAAAGTTGATCCTGATAGAGAAAGGCCATTCAAAGTTCCATTCTGCCCGTGGTTTCCGCTATTGGGGATTCTTTGCTGCGGCGGATTAATGGTGTATTCAATGGTTGTAGCAAAAGGAGAATCCGCAATTTTATCAACGGAATTATTTCTTGTTTGGGTTATAATGGGAATACTTATTTACGCAAGTTACGGATACAGAAAAAACAGAAAAGCCGAATTATCACAAACAGAAGAAAAATAGAGAAGAATGGAAAAATTTAAAAATATAATAAAAAATATTGCAGAAAGACGTTCCCCTCAGGAATTAATTGATGAGGGAGTGAATTCTGAATTAAAGAAAACACTTAATGTCTTTGACTTGATTGTCATTGGGATTGGTGCTGTTGTCGGAACCGGTATTTTTACAATAATAGGTTCAGCTATTATAGGAAGTTCTGACGGACTTGGTGCGGGGTCGGCAGTTGTAATATCAATGTGTTTGGCTGCCATTGCAAGTGTGTTTTCGGCTCTTTCGTATTCGGAAATTGCAGCTATGATTCCTGTTGCAGGAAGTGCTTATACATACACTTATGCAACAATGGGCGAATTTATGGCATGGATGGTCGGTTGGATACTGATGCTTGAATATGCAATCGGAAATATTACGGTAGCAAGTGCTTGGACAGGTTATTTTGTACAACTACTTAAAGGCTTTAAACATGTACTTCCGGCATGGGTTGTTAACTATCCTCTTTGGCTTAGAAATGATTATCGTTCGATGTACGAAATATGTAACAGACAAGGATTGAATCCGCATGACATGATGCCGTTTCTGCCATTGCCATTTGGCATAGAAATACCGATTGCAGCGAATCTCCCTGCGATATTTATTGTACTTGTGTTAACGATATTACTTATAAAAGGAATAAAGGAATCAACTAAAGTTGCAACAATAATGGTTGGGGTGAATCTGTTTATAATTCTTTCTTTTATAGTTGTAGGTGCTTTTTATGTTCAGCCTGAAAACTGGATGCCATTTGCTCCTAATGGTGTTGAGGGGATATTTACCGGTGCTTTTGTAATTTTCTTTGCTTATGTTGGTTTTGATGCAATATCAACAGCGGCTGAAGAAACAAAAAATCCTCAGAGAGATTTGCCGATAGCGATTTTAGGAACACTGATTTTGTGTACGGTTCTTTATATTTGTGCCGCTCTTGTTTTAACAGGGGTTGTTCCGTTGCACTTCATCGATACACAAGCACCTTTGGCACACGCAATGAGGTTTGTCGGCATACATTGGTACGCAGGATTAATTTCTGTCGGGGCACTTTGTGCTTTAACAACGGTATTGTTAATTTACCAACTTGGAACAACAAGAATTTTGTTTGCAATGAGCAGAGATAACTTCTTGCCAAAATCATTAAATGCGATTCACAAAAAATTCAAAACTCCGCATATTATGACCTGGATTGCGGGTTTAATTGTTATTATCTGCGGGTTATTTATGGATTTAAATATATCGGCAGAGCTGTGTAATTTCGGAACATTTACTTCATTTATAATTATTTGTATTGCAGTTCTTATTCTTAGAAAAACCGAACCGAACAGAGAACGTCCTTTCAAGGTTCCTTTCTGTCCGTGGTTTCCAATATTTGGTATAATAAGCTGTTTGGGGCTCATGTATTGCAAGTTTAGTGCAAAAGCAACTTCTGCATATTATTTTATAATTTGGCTTGCGATAGGACTTTTAATCTACGCATTCTATAGCTATCATGAAAAACGCAGATGGGAAAAATAAGCATATCGCCTTTTAAATTTTTGCCCCTTCCAATTGTTAAAAAAATGTTTATTTTTTAAGAATTTTAAAAAATAAATGTTTTAATGGTAGTGTTAGAAAAATGTAAATAAATTTAACAAAAGGAGATAAAATTATGGCAAAAACGATAGGTATTGATTTAGGAACAACAAATTCGGTTGTCGCAGTTATGGAAGGTGGTAAACCAACTGTTATAGCAAACGCAGAAGGTATGAGAACAACACCTTCAATCGTAGGTTTTTCAAAAACAGGCGAAAGATTAGTCGGTCAACTGGCTAAACGTCAGGCAATTCTTAACCCTGACAAAACAATTGCATCAATCAAACGTCACATGGGCGAAGATTACAAGAAAAATATTGACGGAAAAGATTACACTCCGCAAGAAATTTCAGCAATGATTTTAAGAAAATTGGCAGATGATGCTTCCAATTATTTGGGAGAAAAGGTTACATCAGCAGTTATAACGGTTCCTGCTTACTTTAATGATGCTCAAAGACAGGCAACAAAAGATGCCGGTAAAATTGCAGGCTTGGATGTTCTTCGTATCGTAAATGAGCCGACTGCTGCAGCTTTAGCTTACGGTCTTGAAAAAGAAAAAACAGAAAAAGTTTTGGTATTTGACTTAGGCGGCGGTACATTTGATGTTTCAATTCTTGAAATCGGTGACGGTGTCCACGAAGTTCTTTCAACATCAGGCGATACTCACTTAGGCGGTGATGATTTTGACCAAAAGATTATCAACTGGATTTGCGAAGAATTCAAAAAACAAGAGGGCATGGATTTAACTAACGATAAACAGGCAATGCAGAGAATTAAAGAAGCAGCTGAAAAAGCTAAATGCGAATTATCATCAGTTGTCGAAACTTCAATCAGCTTGCCTTATATTACGGCTGATGCAAACGGCCCGAAACACTTGGAACTCTCTTTAACAAGAGCTAAATTTGAAGAGCTTTCTCACGAATTGTTGGAAAGATGCAAAAAACCTGTTGAACAAGCATTATCAGATGCAGGTTTGAGTAAGAATGATATAAATGAAGTTGTTCTTGTCGGCGGCTCAACTCGTATTCCGGCTGTTCAGCAATTGGTAAAAGATTACACAGGCAAAGAACCTAACCAATCTGTCAACCCTGATGAAGTTGTTGCAGTCGGTGCAGCAGTTCAGGCAGGTGTTTTGGCAGGTGAAGTAAAAGACATTGTCCTTCTTGATGTAACACCTTTAACTCTTGGTATTGAAACATTAGGCGGTGTTATGACGGCACTTGTTCCCCGTAACACTACAATACCTGTTTCTAAATCACAAGTTTTCTCTACTGCCGAAAACAATCAGACAGCCGTTGATATCAACGTACTTCAAGGTGAAAGACCGATGGCAGGCGACAACAAGTCTTTGGGTATGTTCAGACTCGAAGGTATCGCTCCTGCAATGAGAGGTGTTCCGCAAATCGAAGTTACATTTGATATAGATGCTAACGGTATCGTAAATGTTTCTGCTAAAGATAAAGCAACGGGCAAAGAACAAAAGATTACAATCACAAATTCGTCTAACCTATCCGAACAAGATATCGATAAGATGGTTAAAGAAGCAGAAGCTAATGCAGCTGAAGATAAGAAGAAAAAAGAAGAAGCAGAAATCAGAAATAATGCAAATTCTCTGATTACTTCCGCTGAAAGAATCGTTAAAGACTTTGAAGGCAAGATTTCCGAAGATGATAACAAGAAATTGGCAGAACAAAGAGAGGCTCTTCAAAAAGCTCTTGATGAAAACAAGCCTGCTGACGAATTGAAAAAATTGTCCGAAGAATTACAGCAAACAATGTTCGGAATATCACAAAAGGCTTATGAAGCAGTTCAAAAAGAAGGTGAAACGGTAAATTCCGATAACGCTCAACAAGAAGCATCTTCCGAAAAGAAAGATGATGATGTAATTGATGCTGAATATACAAAATCATAGGGGTAAATATCTTAGATATACATACTTTTAAATAAAAGGCAGGGAAACAAACTCTGCCTTTATTTTATGATTTCAACCAATTTATTGTATCAGTTAGTTCTGTTTCAACTATCCCTGTAAGTTTTTTTATATCTTCCAGACCTAAATTTTCAGGTTCTTCTTGAATTGCAATTTCCAAAGCTTTGACTAATCCTAATATTTTGTCTAAGCGTTTTTGAATTCGATTCTTTCAATATCCATTTAATACCTCTAATTTATTACATTAGAATTAAATATTAAACCAAAGGTCACAAATAAGCAACTTTTATATTTAATATGCGGTTATGGTATGACATTCATATAAATATAATTTAATTATGGACGAAAAAGAATATAAATTTAGAAAGAATCTGGGATTTAATATATGTACCGAACGCAGACGCAAAGATTTGACTCAGGAAACTCTTGCAGAGATTGTTGACGTTTCGACAAAACACCTTACTAAAATCGAAAACGGACAAGTTACGACAAATATTTATTTAATCTCAAAAATAGCAAAAGCACTTGATGTTACGGTTGACGAACTGATAACCGAATACAAAAAGTAGTAGTTTTGTTTGATTGTATAAGATGCATTATGCCATTGTGCATAAAATTTAGTATGCTTTAACCAAAAAAATTTTTATATCTTTTCCTAATCTTTCAACACGTTTTACATATCTGTAATCTGCAGGAGATGTCAAAATAAGCGTTATTGCGGGGAGTTTCCCTGTCATCTTGGAATAGTAAAGGGATTGTCCCACTGCTTCTGCCCATTTTTTTGCAAAGTCAAATTCAACTGCATAATCTTTTGCAAGGCAGTCGACTCTTGTTGCATCCCAAAGTACTGCCTCTTTTCGCCCAAAATCATTGGTACACCATTGATTTACATAATACGCCTCGGGCTGATTAGGCATCATTGTTTGGGTTTCGTACCATTTTTCAGGAACATAGTTTAAACCTATATAATAAATTCCTGTAACCATGAGGAAAAGTGTAGCTATGAATCCTGCCGTCTTATTTTTTGATAAATAATTTTTCTTTTTTCTTCCCATTTTATTTAATTCTTGCCTTAATTCCGAATTTTATGATTCTGTTAACCAGAACTTGTGGGAGTTTTGAAACCATCTTTGCAAAGCAAGCATCAGAGCCTACAGTATAAGAAAGTTTTGGATTTTTAGCACTGTCTGCTTTCAGAATGACCTTTACGACCTCATTTACTTCCAACCCTTTTGTTTCATTTTTTTGGGCATTTTTCATAACATAATCCATCTCTTTTTCGTAACCGTTACGAATGTTTTGGCACTTGGAATTTTCTGCAATTGATTTTTCCCAAAGAGGTGTAACAATTACCCCCGGTTTAATTGAAATAACTTTTATATTTCGCTTATTTTCGATTAAAAATGAATTAAAAAACATATCTAAACAGCGTTTAGAAACACAGTATGGCGAAATAAACGGAAAAATACCATAGCTTGCCATAGAGCTTAGGTTAATAATCCTACCGTTGTTTAGTAGTTCCATAAGGTTTTGCGTCATTTCCAAATGCCCGAAAACGTTGACGTTAAACTGTCTGCGCACTTCATCCATATTAAGATTTTCAACCGGACCTGCAACAACGCATCCCGCAATATTTACAAGGGTATCAACTTTATCTGTTTTTGATTTTATAAAATCACAAGCTTTTTTTATAGTTTCCGGAATTGAATAATCCGCATAAAAGGTATAAATATTGGAAGATAATGCTTCAAGCAAACTGCGCTTATTCTCGGTTCTATAGCCTGCAAATATAATATTATCTGCGCATAACTCCTTAGTAAGAGCAAGTCCGATACCTGAGGCAGCTCCTGTTATTACATATATTTTTTTATGATTGTTCATTAAAAGGTCTCATTATAAGTATTGAAGATATATTTAACTGCATAAAGTCATGGAATTCCACATCTCTGTTAGGGAGATGTTTGTATTCTAAAGTACATTCTTTCACAGCCAAAAAGCTTTTGCCTGCATTCAATACCTCAGTCAAGAGTCTTTCTTTTTTCCCGATTTTAGGCATAAAAATGTATCCGCATATTATATGCTCAGCAGTCTCTATGTAAACCTTTTCCCGCCATGCGGAATTTGTAAAATCTGTTTCTTCTTTTTTATCCATTACGTTTCTCATATATTATTATAACTTTCAAATTTTTTACTGCATATAGGATTGGAATAACGGTAAATACAAAGAAAGTGCCATAATCAATACGATAGTACCTATTACCAAAAGCATTATAGGTTCAATCATCTTTGTCATTGTATCAATAATACCATCAAGCGTTTTATCAAGGAATGTAACACCTTTATCAAGCATATCACCCAAACGACCTGACTGTTCACCTGTTGCAATCATAAATAATAACATTTTCGGTACAACTTTAGTCGATTTCAATGCTTGAGACACCTGTAAACCTTGTTGTACTTTCACTATTGCGGTTCCGAGTTTCGATTTTAATACGGAGTTATCTAATGTAATTACAGCTAAGTGTAAACAATCGACAATAGGAATACCGGCATCATAAGATACGCTAAGAACCGACAAAAAGTTTGAATAGTTTGAATAGAGTATCAAACTGTTAAGCAACGGAATTTTCAAAACTAATTTATCTAATGCTTCTCTTGCCGGTTTCCATTTGTAGCAAACCATACAAAATACAACTATAGCAATAACAAACAGAGGGAGGGTATACCAGTATTGTTTTAAGAAGTCTCCTGCATTAATCATCATTTGCGTAATCCAAGGTAAAGCTTTGTCTTGTTGTTCAAACATTTCCTTGAAAGCAGGGAATACAAACATAAGCATAACAAGGGTAACAACGCATGCTAAAATAATGACGAAAGCAGGATATATTAAAGTTCCAATAACCTTTGCTTTTGTGTTTGCTTGTTTTGTCAAAAGCCCGTTAATACGTCCCAACGTTTTTTCAAGTTCACCGGCTTCTTCACCGGCTCTAAACAAACCTATAAAAACGTACCCGAAAACATTCGGATATCGGGCAAGAACATCTGCAAATGTTGAACCGCCCATAATTTGGGTTTTCAAAACCTTTGATATGTCCCTAATCTTTTTTCTTGCAGCTTCCTGCTCCATAAACATTAGCGATTCCACTGCAGGAATACCGGAAGAAAGCAATATCTGCAAAGTCGAAATAAAATCAATTTTTTCCGTCAAAGACATGCTTGATACCATTCCGCCGCGTTTATTTTTGTTATCCAGAGATTCATTTATTCTGGTTGGTACCAATCCCATCTTACGTACGATTTCACGGGCATCTTTTAATGTGGATGCTGTAATTTCACCCTTTACAACTTGTTTACCTGCTTTTAATGCTTCATAACTGTATATTGGCATGATTAAACCCTTCCTATTCGTTTGCGTAACCTAAAACTCTTATAAACTCACTGGTTGTAGTATTTCCTTGTATTATATGACTTAAACAAGAAGACTTAAGTGTGTGCATACCTGCAGCAACTGCTGTTTCTTCTATTTCTATATCATGAGCACCTTGTGCAATTAATTTTTTAATTTCTCTTGTAATCGGCATAATTTCATAGATACCCAGTCGGCCGGCATAACCCAAAAATCCGCAATCCTTGCAACCTTTTTTTCTGTATAATTTCGTTTTCAAAAGCTGCTGTTGTTCTTCCGGATTTGTGGAAATATGTTTAACTTCTTCTTCCGTCGGGAAATAAGCCTCTTTACATTTATCACAAAGTCTTCTTACAAGTCTTTGAGCGATTACACCGGTTAAGGTTGAAGATACAAGATAATCCTTTGCTCCCATTTCAATTAAACGTGTAACCGTTGCGGCTGCTGAATTTGTGTGAACGGTACTCAATACCAAGTGACCGGTTAAAGCTGCTGATATAGCAACTTCCAACGTCTCAAAGTCACGGATTTCACCGACAAGAATAATATCCGGGTCTTGCCTTAATATAGCTCTCATACAAGATGCAAAAGTAATATCGGCTTTCGGATTTACCTGAGACTGATTTATACCTTCAAGTTTAATTTCTATCGGGTCCTCAATTGTTGTTATATTAACATCTTCTTTATTCAATGATTTTAATATTGTATACAAAGTTGTCGTTTTACCTGAACCTGTAGGACCTGATGTTAAAATTATACCGTTTGGCGACTGCACCATATCATGAATTTTTGCGATATCTTCATCTGATGCACCTTGAATAATCATTTTTTCGCCGGAAGCCTTTAAGCTGACAGCAGGTGCTAAGATACGGATAACTACCTTTTCTTTCCCCGAAACAGGCAGTGTATTTATACGGAAGTCATACATTCTGTCATTATACTTAATTGAAAAAGTACCGTCTTGCGGTCTTCTGTGTTCGGCGATATTCATTCTTGCCAAAACTTTAAAACGTGTAATTACAGCTTGTTCAATACTTCCCGGTATTTCAAGCACTTTTTTTAAAATACCGTCAGAACGTAAACGGACGACATAATAGCCGATTCTAGGCTCTATGTGAATATCTGAAGCCTTGGCATCAATAGCATCTGTAATAATTTTATATACAAATTTTGCGACATTACCGCTTGAGTCCTGGAGTTCTTTTTCAACTTGCGACCACAAGGATTCTTCCTGATTATATTGAGCTGTTTCTTCTTCAATACTTTGAATAATACGTTCTGTTTCTTTGGCATACTCTTGATTCTTTTTAATAAGGGCATACTCTTTTATAAACATATCGTATTCGGAATACGGAAGGGTATATAAATTTAAAGAACGTCCGGTAGATAATGAAATTTCCCTAATGGTATATTTATCGTCAGGATTTACCATAGCAACAGCAAGGTTATTACCCTCCATTGACATTACTACGGCTTGTTTTTTCTCCATAAAATCATCCGGAAGCATTTTAAGGATTTTAGGGTCAACAACGATATTAGATTTGGAAACAACTTCAAATCCGTATTTTTTCTTTAAGTAAGAGATAATTTGCTCTGATGACAGATACCCTTTGTTTTTAAAAATTGCATCTAAAGGAAGATGAGTTTCTTCTGCCTCTTTTTGACATTCACTTAACTGTGCTTGTGTTATCCAGCCGATTCCGACAAGCATTTCTTCAGCAGTCGGTTCACCATTACCGGATTGTTCTGTTGTTGCCGGTTCTTGTGCAGTTGTTTTTGCAGTCTTAGGCTCAAAAGATTCTATTATTTCTTTAAAATCACTTGATTCAACCGGAATAAATTTCGGAGTATAATCCGCATATTTTTCTTTTAAAATTGATTCAATATTTGTTTTTTGGGATAAATTATTTTTATTGATGATTACATAAAAGTCATTACCCCTCGTATCAACTGGAACAAAACCTGATGATTTCATCAGGTTTAATTCAAAATTATCAGTATATTCTTTTTTTATACTATTTTTTAGTTTTTCCAGTTGATTAGACATAATTTATTTATATACTATCAGCAATAGCACCTTCTCCGTCGTTGATAATATTTGGAGTAATCATAATTACTAATTCTGATTTAGCCTTATTAGTTCCTGTTGAACGGAATAATGGTCCTACCAACGGCAAGTCACCTAAGAGAGGTATCTTATTAACAGACTTCACTTCTGTTTCTTGAATCATACCGCCGAGAACAAGAGTTTCTCCGTCTCTGATTCTTACATTTTTCAAATCTATGTCTCTTCTGCTCAAAAGTGTGGCTACCAAATCACTTGTTCCTGCATTACCTGCCGCATAAATTTGGTTAGCAATAGTAGAATATTTGGGCTTTATATTTAAAGTAACATATCCTTCCGGAGAGATAAACGGAACAAGTTCGACTTTTATACCCAAATCATCACCGATTGTATATTCTCTCTGAACAAGACCGGTTGTTCCGGTATTAGTGCCTGTAGAAGTAGATGTTAAAAATTCTGAAGAAACTTTTTCAACATAATCTTGAGTAAGGTCTATAGTTGATTCCTGTCCGTTAGTGATTAATATTTTCGGATTAGCTAAAACTCTTGCTTTACGATTTTGTACCAAATAGTTCATCATCCATGTTATGTGAACTGAAGGAACCTGACTCATAACCGTACGCATAATCTGCTGCGGAATAACCCATTCATCACCATCTTTAAACGGTTGTCCTGGATTTTGATCTGGGTAATTTGGATCTCCTGCAACTTGAGGACCTTTATCCCAGAAATACTCATTTTTAGCAGTCCAAGCAGTTCCGCCCGGTCTTCCGCCTTTTACGGATTCACCGTCAAATACTGCCTGCCAGTGCTTGCTTCCGATTGTCCATGCGTTTTGGAATTCTTTTGAACCTTCTTCATTAAGTTCAACGATAGAAACTTCCAAATATGCCTGAGGTTGTTTTACATCATTAGTCTTTATAAATCTTTCAATCATAGCTGCTTGTGCTTCGGAACCGCCCATAAGAGTGATTGTACCTCTTTGCGGGAAGTAAGCTATGGATAAGTTTTGAATATCAAAAGGTGCAACAGAACTGTCAGCAGAACTTGACATTGTACAAGCTACAGTTCCTTCACCAAGTTTAAGAGCTTCTGTTCCGGATGAAGAATCGGCAGCTGCACCTGTCATAACTCCGGCAGCACCGCCTGTTGACATTCCCGGTTCGCCTCTCGGTACATTAATCGGTTTTCCCTTAGAACCGTTTGAACCGCCGGAAGCGCCCATTCCTCTTGCCGGTAACAATAAATCACATATCATATTTGCCATTTCTTCCGGAGTTGTATGATTTACTGCAAATGTTTTTGTAAAGGGTTCTTTATCGAATTGTGCAATTACTTTTCTTACTATAGCAGCATCAGACGGCATACCGAATACGATTATTTCATTTGTTGCCGAATTAACCGTAGCGGCTTCAGTTCCTGACATACCTGCTTTATTCATACTGAATACATTTTTATTAAGGAAATTAGCAATACTTTCGGCACTTACATAGTTTACCGGAAATACCATCATTTCCTGTTTTGAGAATGCTGTATTATCTGCACTGTCTTTGGACATAATAATCATTGCGTTGCCTTGTTTATAGTAATTCAAGCCGGCAATTTGCAGTACTAAATTAAATGCTTCATTGATAGGTGTTTCTACTAAATCTAAAGTAACCTTTCCGTTTACGGAATTATGAAATACGATATTCATTCCCGCTTTGTCGGCAAACATTCTTAGAACTTGTTTCACATCAGAGTCCCTAAGGCTCAATGTTATTAATTGATTGTTGTTTGTCAGCCTTACATCACTTGACAAAGTCATTGAATCAGTTCCTGCATAAGCATTGTAGTAAGAATTAGTATAAGCACACTGTGCAGGAGCAGTAAATGCTAATAACAATGCAACGGACAACACTCTTTTTATATTACTGTAACCCATTACTTTTCACCTCCGAATTTATTATTAAGATTTGAAACTTCATTACGATTCAAGTTTCCTTCCGTTAAAATTTCGCCAATTCCGGCTTTGTAAGAGTTTGCACCCAATTGAACGGTAACGGAATCTTGAGCTATGTTTGTGACCTTGTAATTATTTACAACATCACCTTTTTTGACTAAATAATCCTGTCCTTCAATATTGATAATTGCTGACGGACTGAATTTATCATACAGAATTCCCGAAACGATTGTATCCATAACACGCGCCGCATCAGAATTTTCATTAATAACTTCCGGCGGTTCAATAATTGCAAATGTCGGTACGTCATTAACTACAGAGGTTCTGGTTATATCTCTGTATGGTACAAAAGGATTAGCCTTTACTATACCAGAAGGGATGCTAATAACACTTTTTTGCGAGGATGATGCAGCAATAGGCATTTCAGCAATTTTCAGAGAGCTGTAATCATCCATACTGCACTCACCGACATTTCTGTTAACAAATACAACCGATAAAATCATTAGCAAAGTGCCGATTCCTACAACACGCAAAACACGTTTTTTGTGTAACAATAAAGAATCTAATACAGAGGCACCAATGCGTTTCCAGTCTAAACCGGATTCCAAAATTTTCTCTTTCTTCATATAATTGTGCATCTTCATATTTTACTTCTAACTACTTTATAACTCTTAACATAATCAGACTATATAATATTAAATCGACTTTGAAACCATACATTTAGTCTATTTAATTAGTATTTTGAACAAAACTATAAATGCTCTCCGATTCTAATATAATCTTACCATATTAGCTTATCATATAACACCGTATAAAGCAAGTAAAAAAGAAATGTAACAAACTGTTACTTTATATGTTAAAAAACAGATATTATATGGATTGAACACTGCCTCTTGATTAAAACAAAAAAAAACACTATGATAACTATGTTATGAATGATAAATATGATATTTCTTTTAATGAAATAAAAGAAGAGCTTATAAAAGAACATTATCAAGAGGAAGATATTACTGAACTTGAACAGGCTTTTGAATTCGCAAAGGCAAAGCATTCCGGTCAATTCAGGGTGTCAGAAGAACCTTATATTGTTCATCCGATGGAAGTTGTAAAAATTTTAATCGGATTAAGAGCGGATAAGCAAACTCTAATGGCCGGATTTTTACATGATATTCTTGAAGACACTGACACGAAACCGGAAGAAATTAAGGAAAAATTCGGAGACGACGTTCTGAATTTAGTGCAAGGTGTTACAAAACTCGGAAAATTGCAGTTTAAATCTACAGAAGAACGTCAGGCAGAAAATTTCAGAAGAATGTTTATTGCGATGGCAAGTGATGTGCGCATCATTATGCTTAAACTTGCCGACAGGCTTCATAATATGCGGACATTAAACTATATGTCCGCACCGAAACAACAAAAAATAGCGCAAGAAACTATTGATATATTTGCGCCTCTTGCCAATCGTTTAGGTGTAGGTAAAGTTAAAGCTGAGTTGGAAGATTTATCTCTTAAATATTTACATCCTGATAAATATTATGAAATTGCACAACTTGTTTCTCAAAAGAAAGCAGAACGTGAATTAGCTGTTAATGAACTTATTGATACAATTTCAAAAGATGTTAAAAAAAGCGGCATAAATGCAACAATAACCGGAAGGGCAAAGCACTATTACAGCATTTACAAAAAAATGGAGCGACTTAATGTACAGTTTCACGATTTATACGATATAACTGCTGTTCGTGTTATTGTTGATTCCGAAAAAGAATGTTACGAAGTGTTAGGGCTTATTCACTCACGTTTTAAACCAATCCCCGGAAGATTTAAAGACTATATCGCTATGCCGAAAGGGAATTTGTATCAATCTTTGCACACTTCAGTCATCGGCCCGAGACAAAAGCCATTGGAGGTTCAAATAAGAACATGGCACATGCACGAAATCGCTGAATACGGTGTAGCTGCGCATTGGAGATATAAGGAAAAAGGTTCAAAAAAGGCAGATTCGGCAAATGACATTAAGTTTTCCTGGATGAGAAAACTTGTTGAATATAACAAAGATACAAAAAATGCTGAGGATTATGTCAATTCGGTTAAATTGGATATTTTCTCAGATCAGGTTTTTGCATTTACTCCGGGAGGCGATGTCATCGACTTACCGCAAGGAGCGACACCTGTAGACTTTGCTTATCGTATTCACTCTGACGTCGGACATAAAACCATAGGCGCATTGATAAACGGCAGAATCTCTCCTCTTGATACAAAACTCAAGAACGGCGATATTGTCGAAATTATGACTTCAAAAGTTGCCGCACCAAGATTGGATTGGTTGAATTTTGTAGTTACAAAACAAGCAACCTCAAAAATAAAACAATGGTACAAAAAGAATAAACGTGAAGATCATATCGAAATCGGCCGTGCAAATCTTGAACACGAACTTACAAAAACGGTGTTTGATGATTATGTAAAAGCCGGAGAATTTGAAAAAGTTGCTAAGCAAATGAATTATACTAATTCGGAAGACTTGTTTGCTGCGCTCGGTTATGGCGAAACAACTTTAAATAAAATTATTAACAGGCTATCTAAACCGCAAAAACAGGAACAGGAAGAAGAACATCAATTCCAGCACAGAAGCAGAAAATCATCGGAAAAAGATATTATCGGGCTGGAAGGACTTTTGTATTCATTCGCCCGTTGCTGTTCTCCGATTCCGGGAGAGCCTATTGTCGGTGTTGTTACACGTTCAAAAGGTGTGAGTGTCCACAGACTCGATTGTAAGACCTTAAATGATATTTCACCCGAAAGGCTTTTGGATATTCATTGGGCGGGTAACAATGTAAACAAAACGTATACAACTACTATCAGAGTGGAAACTGTAGAAAAAATGGGTCTATTAAAAGATATTATAAGTGTAGTTTCCGATAACAACACAAATATAATTTCAGCCAATGTAAAATCAAAAGGTAAAGTCGGTATTATTGAACTCGGTATTGAACTTGATAATATTGATACTCTAAGGCGTGTTATGACTGCAATTCAAGCTATGCCTGATGTTTTTAGTGTAAAGAGGATTCAAACATCATACAATACATCAAATTCGCAAAACTTTACCAAGAAAAGCAGTAAGCCCCAAAAGAAAAACAAGCCTTCAAAATAGCAGGCTATACATTATTTTTTGTTTTCTTTTTTTTATTCTTGCTTATTTCATTATAATTTTTGTAGAAATCAACCGCATTTGTTAATCCTTGGCGTATGACAACTAATCGTTCAAGATCTTCTTTTTCTTCTCTTTTAATAGCATTTTGTGTTTTTTCATTGTCGGGTCTACTTTTTTTCTTTTGTTTATAATAATCTTTTGTTAAGCTCATAATCTTATCATAACATTTTGTAAGGGTACTTTTGTCATCTTCAGTCAATGTGATTGGCAAATATTCTTCGGTTTCACCATATAAATCTTTACTCTTGGCATTTTCATACACTTTTTGCGTAATTTCATTGTTAAAAATTCTTTTGATTCTGCTTATGCACCATTTAATCAGTTGGACAGTCTCTTCAGAATCTTTACTGTTGTACAAATTTAATTCCTGAAATTGTCGTGTGTATGCATATATGTGTTCAGACTCATTGTGTTTGGTTTTATCGTATTCTTCTCCTACTAAAATAATTAATTCATGCCAAAATTTTGCTTTTTTTGTTCTTTTAGCGCCGTCAGTTTTTTCCAATCGTATTTGAATATCTTCATAACCGGATGGCTGCGGTTTTCCTAAACAATACTTCATGTTGTCAGGTATCGATTCAATATTTCTAATCGGATTTTCATAATCTTCATCATTCAACCTTATATCAATATCAGGATAGCTTACAACCCCTTTCTTAATCTCTTCTTCAGTTGGTTTATATCCTCGTTTCATAGCCTCTTCCACCGCTATATCCGTATCCGCAACATAATAACCGTAATCCTCTAATGCAGGCAGAATTCTTTTGAAAAGGACAGACATATCATAAATATTCTTGCAATATAAAGTGCCCCTAATTCTATCCGGAACTTTAAATGTTCTTGAACGTTTGATTTTTGACACAACCGACTTAGGGGATTTTATAGAATTTGGTTCGCACAGAGATTTGTTAAAACTTACACCATAATCTTTCAAGTCGATTGCTATTGATTGAAGGACTGCCATGAAGTTTTTTGCAGGTATTTTTAATTTTTCATTATTACTTTGTGCAGTAGCTTCGAGAACTTTGTCAAATTTGAATCCTTTAAACGAAACAGTATCTCTCTCAAGCGGTTCTTTCATTTTTAAACCAAAAGACGGACAATACCGAGATTGCTTCATTTTGGTTGGATTAATAGATTTTATAGGATTTATCTGTAGTATTTGCATGTACTTCTCCGTTTTCACACAAATCATATAAACCCCCTAAATATTAAATTTTGCCATATTAATAAGAAATATTAAGAAATTTTAACTTCTTCTTTAAAATTTGATTCAATCTTGTTTTCAAAACCTGTTAATTCACAAATCTGACGAGCCCATTCTCTGATGATTTCATCATCAGGAAGTTCATAAGAAATCGGTTTTCCGACTTTTAAAGTCATGTGTTTTTCAAACAACTTATGTGCATAGCCGTCGAAACCGCACACAGCAACAGGCACAATATCAGCTTTATGCTTCTTTGCAAGCACGGTAAATCCTTTGTTAATATGTTCAATAACAGGTTCATTAACTATATGTCCCTGAGGGAAAATTCCCAAAGACCAATCAGTATTAAAAATAGCCTTTACTGTTTTAAATGTGGCAAGCTCAGGTTTTTCTCTGTTTACCGCAAAACCGCCCAATGAAATGCACATAGCTCTGAGTAACCAATTCGGGCTTTCAAACAGTTCTTTTTTACCCATATAAGCTACTTTTTTCCAAACTGCATAAGTAAGCATCGGAGGGTCTAAATATGAAACATGGTTTCCTGCAAAAATGACTTTTGAAGTTTTCGGTACATTTTCCCGCCCTTCAATTTTTAAGTTGTACATTAACTTCGAAACGGGAATTACAACACAATATACAAACCACATGTAATAGATGGTTCTTATTAATCCGTAATCTTTTTCTGTCCTTTTGTTATAATTTCTTTCCCAAAACCTTCCAAACATTTATGTTACCTATACCTTTTCCAATTCCAATACTTTAAATCCCGTTAACTTTTGAATTTCTTCAATCCATTTATCTACCATTTCGTCAACATTTTCCGAATACGGAATAACTTTTCCGATTTTTACAATTATTTTCCCGCTAAAAGGCAGATGCCTTGCTTCTTGCGACCCTACAATTCCCACGGGTAAAATACCGCACTTTGTAGTTTTAGCCAGAGAGGCAAAACCCTTGGTAATTCCTGATATTGTTCCCGGTTCCTGCCTTTTTCCCTGCGGAAAAATGCCGAAAACCCATTCGGTTTTTCTTATTGTCAAAACAGTTCTGATTGTGGAAACGCTTAAATTTTCTCTGTCAACAGCAAACGCTCCAAGCCAATTGAGCCACCAGCAGAGAAAAGGATTCTCAAAAAGTTCTTTTTTAGCCATATATGCAACGGGGCGAGGCAAAATTGATGCTATCATCGGAGGGTCAAGAGTGGAGAGATGATTGGGAGCAACTATGTAATCGTTCCCTTTAGGGATATTCTCTTTTCCTTCAACTTCAAGTCTGTATACAACTTTCAATCTGAGCATATAAAACCAGTGGGTTATAATAAATTGAAAAATTCTTCTCCAGCCGTTAAAAAATTTTTGTTCACGGGAAGATGCATTTTTCTTTTTTTTCTTTTCTTGCGTCATATATTTAAGCTCCGTTAACGACAATATAATTATAGCACAAAGATTGAGAAGTAAATTATCCGGTTGCAAAATTTTGTGCTAATTTTGCTGCTTATCCTCATCACTTTGTTTATCTTCTTTGAAAACATCTTCAAGACGCTCGATTTTTTCTTCATCTTCGCTATCTGTTTCATCATTGGGGGTTTCTATATCAGACAGATTTTTCTTATATTTTCTTGAATTTATCACAGATGCAACGTTGTTCATTGCAAGAGAGTTCAATGTTGCTCTAAGTAAAGCGCTTCTGTCAACGAACGGCTGGTTGTAGAAAGGGTCTCCGTTTTCTTCTCCCTCAGCGGGCGGAAGGTACATTGCCTCCGAGCCGTATTTTTCCTGACTCATTTTTGCGGCAGTACCGGAGGCGTCACCGCTTTTAAAATTAAAAGCACCGCCAATGCCAAAAAATCCTGCGTTCCTGTTATCTACCACTTTTTGACCTCATGTTTAGTTAAACACTAACTGATTATGTTATATATATAACCTCTAAAAAAATAATTTGCTAGTTTCTTAAAAAAAATTTACAAACGGGGATTCTTTATTGTTTGCTTGTGTTTTTATTATATTATATTTTTAGGTTCCTTAAGGGAGATGTCGCTTGTGAAAGTATCAAATAATATAAATATCTGCGTATCTTGTGATGATAATTATTCTAAGTATGCAGGAGTTTTAATCGCATCTGTATTGTCAAATGCAGACAGGGATGACAATTTAAATATATACATTTTAGACGGCGGAATTTCTGATGAACATAAAAGTGAGATTTTGTCTTTAAAATCAATAAAGGACTGTAATATTAATTTTGTTAAGATTGATGAACGTATGTTCAAGGATTATGCCAAAATTAAAACACATTCTTATGTAACGATTCCGACATATTACAGGCTAAAACTGCCGTCACTTTTACCTGAAGTTGACAAAATTATTTATTTTGATTGTGATATGGTTGTGAATACTTGTCTGAAAAAGTTGTTCAATACGGAGATGGACGATTGTCTTGTTGCGGGCTGCCTTGATATTAACAAAAAAATGCTGAAACATAATACAACTTATGTAAATGCCGGCATGCTTGTATTTAATTTAAGCAATATGAGAAAATTCGGAACGGAAGAAATGTTCTTAAAATGGACAATGCAGAATGCTCAAAGTATAAAAACGGGCGATCAAACAATAATAAATCAGGTTTGCAGGGGAAAAATCAAGATAGTTGATGATACTTGGAATGTACAGTCATCAAATTTTACAAACCGTTCAAGTTATACTAAAAACCCCAAAGTTATACATTATGTTGCAAGGAAAAAACCATGGCATTGGGCAAGTTTTTCGTATCACAGGGATTTGTATTTCAAGTATCTTCAATTAACTCCTTGGAAATTGAATGAAAAAGAATACAGACACTGGACAAAAGATAATCAAATTGCATCACTGTTTGCGTATCTTTCATATCGTCCGTTTTTCTTATTAAGACCGAAATTTTATGAGGCTTTATTCAAAACTTATGTCAAGCCTCTTTTTGAACCTAAAAAACCGATAATTACGAAAGATACATTTCTTGTTTGGGAGCCATGCAGTAAATCTCACAGCGAAGTTGTTCCGGGATATGTTAAGTATTTACTTGATTTGGGGTACAATGTTTCGGTTCTGGTTCATCCGGACAGACTGAAAGAAGGATTGTTCAGCAGATTTAAAAATGAGAATGTATTTTTAAACAAAATGAGCCGAAAACAAACCGAGAAATACTTAAAAAGCGATAATTTATCCGATATTCAAGGTATTTTGGTAACGACTGTCGGTAAACTTTGTGACGAAATACATTTTGAGGATGCGTATAAAACATTTAGGGAAGATGCCGATAAATCTAAAATATTTTTTGTTGCACATGAGGCTGAACATGCCGCAGATGCAAATACTTGGGACGAAAATCTGATAACGTTAAGAGAATTAAATTATAAAGGTGCAAAATCAGTTGTTGTAAATCCGCATTATTTTGGAGATTTTAAATCTTTACCGAAAAATGATATAACGAATTTTGTAATGGTCGGAGCCATAAAATCTTATAAAAAGAATGATAATACAATAATAAGTGCGGTAGAAGAACTTGATAAAAAAGGAATAAAGAACTTTAAAATTACTGTAATCGGCAAAGGACATATTAAAAATATTCCGCCTGAACTTCGCAAATACTTTGATATGAAAGGGAGATTACCTTTTAAGAAAATGTATGACGAACTTGAAAAAGCAGATTTTTTATTGACTGCGTATGATGTGGACAATCCGAAACATGTTCGTTACAATACAACAGGAACAAGCGGAAACTTTCAGCTTGTGTACGGATTTGCTCTTCCGCCTGTTATTATCAAAGAGTTTGCTCCGATAAACAGATTTACGGATAGGAATTCTATTTTGTATTCCAATCCTGAAAATTATTCTGCGGCAATGGAAAAAGCTATAAATATGTCAAAGGAAGAATATAAAACAATGGAAGAAAGCCTTAAAAGTACAGCAAATGAAATTTATTTGGAGTCATTAAATAATTTAAAGGAGCTGATTAATGGCTGATATTATACCTGTAGTTTTTTGTTTTGATAAGAGAATTATTCTTGGTGCATCAGTTGCAATAAAGAGTTTGATAGATTGTGCAAGAGAAAATACTTGCTATGATATAAGAATTTTTCATTCAGATTTGAATTTAGAGACTCAAAAGGCATTGTCTTCGCTTACTGAAGGCACCGGACATAACATAGTTTTTCATTATGTTACCCCTGATTTATTCAAAGGCTGTCCAAAGTCCAGAGGTTCATGGACAGAAATTGTATATTACAGATTTTTAGTCCCGCAACTTTTGCCTGAATACGACAAGGCAATATATTCAGATGTAGACGTATTATTTAAAGGTGATTTATCTGAATTATATAATACTGATATTTCAAATTATCAGTTTGGGGCAGTCAGAGCAGAAAAAAATACATCAAATACAATTTGTCATAAGCATTTTGAAGAAAATAAAAACGAATTTATATACTGGTCAGGCTTAATGCTCTTGAATTGCAAAAAATTCAGAGAAGAAAAGCTTTTTGACAGATTGATTGAAAACGCTAAAAGACTGTATAAAGAGTTAAAATTTTTTGACTTGGATTTGATAAATATTACCTGCAATAATATTTACCCCCTTGATATGAAATATTGCGTAATGCAAAGTATTTATTATCATGAAGATTATGATAAAAGAGCTGATTATAAGTATTTAAATGGTGTTTATTCAGATGAGGAGATTGAAGATTCAAAAGAGAACACCGTGATTGTGCATTATGGCGGAAAACCCGGTAAACCATGGAGATTAAAAAAGCCTTATCCGGATTATAAAGAATATATCGGCAAATTGCCGGATGGTTTAAGGAAATATACGTTTAGAGATTTGAGAAAAAGGCTGTTTAGTAAAGTTTAGCTTTGGCAGAGGTAGAATTTTTTTTAAGGTAACTATATATAATGTTACACAAAATCATTTATAGTCAGCGTTTCCGTAATTTTGTTTTCTTTAAAAGCTTGTGTTAAAATTTCATAGTCTTTTGCAGTATCAAATTCAAGCCAATTACCCTTAGATACAATTGCTTTAACTTTATTTCCGTCATCAATCATTTGTGCCAAAATATCAGTCATATATCCTTGTTCAAAATTCTTACCTGATTGTTTCCAACTTTTTCCGATTCTTGAACGGTATGTTTTTATAAGTGTATCAATACCCGATTTAGAAAATTTAATGATGCCTATATATCTGTAATCTAATCCTTTAGACATTTCAACTTCTCGACCAAGCTCTATTATATTACCATCTTTTACGGTTAAACTTTCAAGGTCAAAGTCTGTTGTTCCATATCTTAACTGCCAGAGTTTTTTCCAGTCAGAATCTACAGCAACACCAATATCACAACTATCATCGGCACATTGTTTTACAAGTTTTTCGGTATAAAGTATATCAGAGTAGCAAACGAGGACATCATTCCCTTCTATAAATTCTTTAGCACACATTAGTGATTCAATCATATTGGTTGTATCAAATTTTGTATTATGAAAATACTTTATTCCTTTATAATTTATTTTTGTATGTTCATATCCTGTAACAATGGCAATATCATTAATTCCCGCTTCCCTTAAGGTTTCTGTTTGCCGCTCAATAAGAGTTTTTCCGTTAACATTTAGCATTCCTTTGGGTAAATTTTCAGTATACTTACCCATTCTTGTCCCTTTGCCTGCTGCCAAAATAACTGCTCTCATTATATTCTCCCTTTATTTATTATAAAGTCTCTTATTAAATTTATTGAATATTCTTCTGATTTCTTATTCTCAAAACTTCTTTCCGGATGCCATTGAATACCAAGAATTCCGCTTTTATAAAAAGCTTCAACCGTATCATTTTCAACATCTTTAGCCAAAACGGTTAATCCGTCAGCCAGATTTGAAACATAAATAACATCATTATGGTAATTATTTACTTTTATAACTTCATTTCCGACTTTAACATTATGGTCAACACAATTAGGTCTTTTTACCTTTAGTTCCGCATTTTCATCTATTTTCCCGCCTAATAAAATATTAATATATTGCATACCCCGACAAATACCTATGACGGGAATACTTTTATTACCATATTTTCCAATTGCTTGTTCAAACAATTCTTTTTCTAATCTATCCCTGTTAGGCTGTTCTTTGTTTATACTACCACCGCCTGTTAAAATCAATAAGTCTGCTCCTTTCAAGTTAGCCTCTTGAAAATTAGAAACAGGACAAAGTTCAATACCCAAAGAATTAAAGAATGTTACATACTCTTTTTCAAGTTGGTCGCAGCTTGTTTTATATTGATTTATAATTTCTCTCTGCGTAATTAAGCCAAGCATGTTTGAAATTCCTCGTTTATTATTTTTCCGTTTTTGCAATCAAGGGTTATTTTATTTGCCTGCATAGTATCAGAATATATTTTTTCGCCGCAACCAATTGCTGCCGGAAGTCCGAATTCAGAACATCTTATAGCCATATGCGAAGCAACTCCGCCGTATTTTGTAATAAGACCTTTTATGTTTTTGGTAAATATCCAATCATATCCGGGGTCAGCTTTATCTATTAAGACGATTTTCCCCTCAATATCTGCATTTTTGTCAGTTTCTAGATTAACGATGTCTTCTGATATAATTTTATCGGTTATAAAGTTAGGGCGCATTTGTTCTATTTTAATAAAGTTGAAACTGTTTTCATCAATTATAACTTCAGGCAGCTCTATATGGGAATTAAATTCCCATATAGCTTTTCTCTGATTAATAACCGTTGTCCAGAAATCCTTTAAATCATAGAAGTTTGTATAACATTTTGATGCATGAATATCCGCAACTGCAAGGTGTGACATATCTGCACGTGTAAACCCGAATTCCGCACCAATTTTTGCAATCAGTTCTATCGCTAAAGAAAGTGTCTTTGTAAATATAAATTTGAAATATTCTCTTTGTTCAAAAGCAGTTCTTAAAAATTCGGAAAATCTGTCGCTGCTGAGATTTAAACTTTCAAGAGCTTTTGTTGTAATATTCTCATCAAGTAATAATATTTTGTTTTTTTGCTTTGTTTTTTCAGGCACATCTTTATTTGTATCTTTATTTTTCGTGAACTTTATGTTTGCATATGTATCTGTTGTAATATCATAAGTTCCTGAACGAAGATGACCATATTTTAGTATAAATTCATCATTTGACATTTTACCTGATAAGTATTCATTCAAATCTTCTGTAAAATCACTGGCTACAGTATGTACAGAAAGCATGAAATTTTCCATTACATCAAATGGAATATAACCCCTTGAAACAAGTGTCCTGCACAACGATTTGGCTATAAAGGCATACCTTGCCTGACGAGAAAATTGCGGAGTTCCGTTTAATTTTAAACTTTCTGTTAGTATATTAAAATAATCTATTAACTGTTTTACATTAAGTTTTTGTCTTTTTAATTCCGCCTCTATTTTTTGTCTTGTAAGTTCAAGGATAAATAAATCTTTTTTATCATTTGCCAGAACATCAAAAAAGTTAGTCATAGCATTCTGTGTAAGTTTGTTAAGAGCTTCTTTTATTTCTTTGAGTTCTTCATTGGTGAAACCATTTTCTTTAAGCTCTTTTAATCTGTCTTCCGTTTCAAAATCAAGACAGCTTAGAACGATTTCAAATTCTATTTTGTCATGGAGTTTTAAATTACTTTTTAATTTATTTCTGTAAAAATCAATTAATTTTAATGTAAGATTTTCACTTAATGTTTCAGGTATGAGAGAGCGGAAAGAATATTCAAGAGAAATAAAAGGTTTGTTTCCGAATCTTCTCATAAGGTTATGTTTAACTTCTTTATAGCCCATTGGAACAAGTCCTTCATTCCAAGCTCTTTGGGTAATAATTTCTTTATAAAGAGTATAGTCTAATGTTTTCGGATTTGTACCTATTATTTCAGCAGGATTCCAAAAAGCCATATCTGACCACATCATAGGTTTTCCCGTAAAAACATCTTTGATGTCCAGATATCTTTCTTTTTCCTTATTTATTGTTTCAAAAAAACGGGCTTCGTCTATATCCTTTTTAAATTTGTAGTTGGCTGCAAGCGGTCTTACCTGAAATATTACGATTGAACCATCTTTTTTTATAGCAAATTCTATATCCAAAATAATTCCGGCTAAAATATTTTCAATTTCCTGAACTGCAATCAGCAGATTTTTCCATTTGGTATCAATATTATCAATTAAAGCATTGTGTGAAATTCGTATTGATTTTCCGGCTACTCCGGAAGTAACTGAATCCGTAGAACCGTTATCATCATAATTTATCAGATAATAAGGTCTGTTGTTTTGAATATCTCTTGTAAAGATTACACCGGAAAATTCAATATCTCCCGTCTGTGTTTGGATTAAAATTTGCTCTTTTGAAGTATCAATGCCCGTATACTTTTTATATGAATTTGCGACTGTGATTATTGCACTTTCAATGGCATTATCATTTGATGAATCAACATTTAAAATACTTTCAAAATATCCGGCATTAGATTTCTCAAATCCATCTTCCATGGAACAGGAGCTTCTTACAACTATTTTTCTCCCATTATAATTTTTTTTAATTTTTTTTATGGTTTCGGCCTTGTTGTTTAAAATATCATTTTCACATACAATCAATATATCTTCAATCTTGGATTTTGTAAGTCTGTTTTTTAAAGCCAAAAGAGTACTGGCTTTGGTTGACACAATGTTACTGTGTTTTATCGTTCTTTTTGTTTTTTCTTTCATCTGTTCCAGTATTTTTTCAGGAGAAAGTTTTTTATAGTAAGGAATGATTCTTATTTTACCATTTATGGATTTTAAGAAGTCTTCCGCCGGTAAGAATTTCCAATCGGAACCTCTAATAAGTGTAATTTCCGCATCAGGATATTGTTCATGAATTTTCTTTAAATTGTTAGTCGGGTCAAAAGTTTCCTGTGGAATAACCATATCAACATACTTTATGCTTTTTAAAGTCTTTTCTCTTTCTTCATAGGTAGAAACTAAATGACCATTCCACTCCATAACGGCATCATCTTTGACAAGACCAAATATATGCAAATCGGAATCTTTTTTACCCTCTGCCAATGCTTGTATATGACCGGCATGAATTAAATCCAGAATACCAAAACTATATGATATTTCCATTTTTTCTCCTTATAATATTTAAGTGCAGGGTATGTATTAAATTTGTATGAAAATAAATATTAATTTTTGGCATCTTAAACATACTCCTACAATTTTAACATTTCATTTATAAGTTCTTTTGTTGCATTACCGCTTTCATAAATAAGAAACCTATTACGCATAGCTTCATAATCTGCATCATTGCAACTGTAATTTTTTATGGCTTCAACCAATTCCTCCTGTGTCCTTGGTTGCGGGAAAGGAAAAGTTTCTTTATAATCAAAATGCAGTTTAAATTCTTTTTCGTATGCCTCAAAATCATATATAAATAATACTTCCGGTTTTTTTGTAATTGCGAAATCCCATATTGTTGATGAATAGTCTGAAACAACCATATCAGCTATTAAATACAAATGTGTAATCTCTCCATAGTTGCATCCGTCAAAACAAAACTTATTGTCATATATATCTATAGGTTTCAAATTTTTATCTACCCATGTATGTTTTCCTACATGTGAGCGCATTAACAATACATACTTGTCTGACAAATTTTCCCTTAAATACTCAATATCAAACGGTAATATAGCTTTATGATCATATCGTCTCCATGTAGGACAATATAAAATTATCTTTTTATCAAAAGGCAAACCAAGTTCCTTTTTTATATTTTCTTTGAATTTTTCATCGTTAAGTTTTTCAAACAAAATATCATTACGGGGCGTACCGTGTATAAATTTAACATTATCTGGTAAGTTATAAGCTTCTTTCCAAAACGGAATAAATGTTGGAGACTGTGCGCAAGCAATATCGGTATTTCTGTGCGCATAAGCTGTTCTTTTATATTTTCGACTATTTTTATCTCTGGACAGATAAAATTTCTTTAACATTGAACCATGAAAAGTTTGTACCAGTACCTGTCCTTTACGTTTATTACCTTTATTTGGGAATCCCATCGGAGAAATAATATATTTTGCACGTGAACAAACATATTTAAACTTTAGTGTCTTTTCCGTAATAATTTCATCTGCCATATCAATATGTTTGTTTCTGTGTTTTTTATTGTCACAGAAAAAGAATTTCATATCAGGACGTCTGCGTCTTAATTCTTCAGCAATTGGTCTTATACTGTCACCATTGCCATTTTTTGAAAACATATCAAAAAATACAACCCAGTTTTCTTTTATTCCAAAAAGCTTATTAAACAAAATATTTCTCCTTATAACAATTCCTTTTAACCTTACTAAGACTTACAGAAGCGGCTTTTTAATAAATTTTCATAAAATATCAGTTCTATATCGGTTACAGAAGAGATTTTTTTAATGAGTTTGTCTTTTACCAAATTATTAATAGAATCAACATTATAACCAAATATTCTCAAATGTTAGCTTCTCCTGTGTTAATCCTGCTTTTTGCGGTAGTGTCTGATTTATATCCCCCAAAAAATTTCTGTCATCAATTTTCATATTTCCCTCTTAAATATTTAAGATATGATATACATGCCAAATATTTAATTTTGTATACATTTATATATGGATTTAACTTGTTCTATGCATATATAATTTAATTATCTGAATTCTATTATTGCATATTTGCAAATGCTTGTAAAGGCGAAATACTTAATTTTTTGAATAATGATTGTACTTATAGTTATGCTGATATTTTATTCTTAAAATAAATTGAGCAAAATATATTATGTTTATATAGTAGACCAAAATTTATACTGTATGTTAGAATAAAATGAGACAGTGTATTTGTCGCATTCAAATTCTTATAACAGATATTATAATAGGGATTGAAGTATGAGGACAAAAAGAATAAGATAAAATAAATTATAGGAATGAGCAATGTTAAATAAAATTTTTAAAATAATGCGTGAGAATGGACATGTTTTAATAATATTATTCGGTTTGAGGATTAAATTCAAGAATCCGATTGTGAGTCAAATCGGTGATTGTTGCTGTATATCAGACTTGCAACGTTTGATAGATAACAATACGGTCTTTCCTCATCCGGTAGGCATTGTGATATCACCCAGTGCAAATATAGGAAAAAATTGCATAATATATCAAAATGTGTCAATTGCACAAAAGAATGGTAAAAAAGCTGCAGATATTGGTGATAATGTCAGAATATATGCGAATGCTTGTCTTTTGGGTGATATTAATGTAGGCAACAATGCAATAATCGGAGCAGGCGCGGTTGTTACAAAAGATGTGCCGGAAAATGCGGTTGTGGCAGGGAATCCGGCTAAAGTAATCAAATATCGCCAATAATAAAGAAGGAGGATTATTATTTTAAAATATATTCTGAATAAATTAAAGCTGACGAGTTATCACAGACGCAGAAGAAAATATGATATAGGTGAGCATACTTATATCTCGCATAATACAAAATTGAGTCCGCTTGCACATATAGGGAAATACTGTTCTATTGCAAATGATGTTGTTATAGGATGCGGAGACCACCCAATGAATACGCTTTCAACATCACCATTTCAATATGTATATAACAGGTACGAAATGTACGGAGATATTGTTGTTCCAAAATCAAATCTCATTAATAGAGCCTATTATGAAACAACAATAGGCAATGATGTTTGGATAGGATATCGTGCTTTCATTAAGGCCGGTGTAACCGTAGGTGACGGAGCTGTTATCGGTGCGGGGGCGGTTGTAACAAAGGACGTTGAACCCTATTCAATTGTAGGCGGAGTTCCTGCGAAGATTATAAGATACAGGTTTGAAGAAAATATAAGGAAACAGCTTTTAGACCTCAAATGGTGGGATTTGCCCGAAAAATTTATAGCGACTTTACCGTTTGCGGATATAAATGCTTGCATAGAAAAAATAAGAGAATACAGAGAACGGAGCGGGAAATGAGTATAAAAAGGCTAAAGCAACGGTTAATAAATCTTATTCCGATAAGCAGTTTGAAAAAATGGCTTTCTTATAAATACGGTAGTTTTCCGGGCAATTACATTCATTATAATGTCAAAATAAATCCTATTGATAATTTGAAACTTGGCGGAAATGTTTATATAGGTGGACGCGGAACTGTATTGTACTGCCATGGCGGAATTGAAATAGGTAAAAATTCAATAATTGCGGAAGGTTGTTTTCTTATAAGTTCAAATCATAATTATAAATCCAAAACCCATGTGCCTTTTGACAGAACAGGAATAATTCAAAAAATTGTTATAGGTGAAAACTGTTGGATTGGTGCAAGAAGCATGATTTGTCCCGGGGTTAAGATTGAAGACGGTGCGATTGTTGCTATGGGTTCTGTTGTTACAAAATCCGTACCTAAATGTGCTATTGTAGGCGGAAATCCCGCTAAAATAATCGGTTGGAGAAATATCCAAGAATATGATGAGAACGCAAAAGCAAACAGAACTTGGAATACTGAAACAATAAGCAAAGCAGTTATAAAAGATGAATTTAAAAAGTATCTTGAATATGATAAATAGCTGAGTAAAATTTAAAAAACAGAAACGGAGAGTATAATGAGACTTGAATTTTTTCAACATGTAGTGGATGCTTTAAGAAATAAACTTGTATATTTTCGTTTTTATAATAAAGAAAAAACAACCTATAAAACACTTGTATTGGGTTCTTCCCATATAGCAGGAATTGATTTTGGTGAAGATTCTTTTAATTGCGGATTTGTAGCGGGTGATTTGTACTATACAAACGAATTTTATAAACTTTTTAATAATGACAGCGTAGAAAACGTAATAGTTTCATTTTCCGTGTTTTCACCGGGATATACTATTATAAGAACAATTAATGCACATATTTGCGCAATGTTAAAAATACTGTATAACATACCTTATCAATATGAAGATGCCGTCAAGAAAAAACATTTAAAATTTTTGGAATTTTTGTACGGGTTTAATTTAAAAAAATTTCTTGATAATTATAAGTTGCCCGAACGACCGCAAAAACTCCCTGAAATCAAAATAAATATTGATGAAATAAAAAAACGTACGGAAAGACATTTAAAAAATAACCGCAGAGAGGTAAAACAATTATATCTTCTTGAAGAACTGTTGAATTCAACTCAAAAAAATAATCAAAATGTGTTTATTATTCTTCCTCCTGCAACTTCTTATTATAAAGATTTTTTGCCTGATTCTGCCGAATTATTCAAGGATTTGTACCCGATTGCCGAAAAGTACAATAATTGTACAATTATTAATCTTTATGACTCGGATAAATTTGGCCTTGAAGATTATAACGATAGTGACCATCTGAATTATGACGGTAAAGATAAGTTTGTCGCCATAGTTAAAAGTTATATGGAAAACACTACACGAAAAAATAAGGAAATATGTGATGTCAAATAAGATTTTTAAGATTATGCGGGAAAGCGGGCATATTCTAATATATTTTTTTGGTTTGAAAATCAGATTTAAAAATCCTCTGGTAAGCCAATTGGGAGACTGCTGCAGCATTCATAATTTGCAAAGATTTCTTGATGCAAAAGTAAATTTTCCGCATCCGGTTGGAATAGTTATTGCAAGGGATGTAGTTGTCGGCAAAAATTGTACAATTTATCAAAATGTAACAATCGGCAAAAAGAAATACGGTTTTTTTGAAGATAAAAATACGGTAATAGGTGATAATGTTACCATATTTGCAAATGCTTGTATAATAGGCAATGTGAATATAGGGGATAATGCAAGGATAGGCGCAGGAGCAATTGTTTTGGAAGATGTTCCGGCAAATGCCGTTGTTGCGGGAAATCCGGCAAAAGTAATAAAATACAGAAATAAGGAAATAAGTAATGCTAAGTAAGATTTTTAAAATAATGCGGGAAAACGGACATATTTTAATAATATTGTTCGGCTTAAGAATTAAATTCAAAAATCCGATTGTAAGCCAACCGCGTGATTGTTGCTGTATTGGTGACTTACAAAAGTTACTTGAGCAAGGTACAAGATTTCCTCATCCTATTGGAATAGTTATTACTAAAGATGTTGTTATAGGAAAGAATTGTTTTATTTGCCAGAATGTAACCATCGGCAAAAAACATTCGGTGCAAGATAAACCGCCAATAATAGGCGATAATGTTGAGATATACGCTAATGCATGTATTATTGGGGATGTTAAAATAGGCGATAATGCGATAATCGGTGCAGGTTCAGTTGTTTTGGATGATGTTCCGGCTTATGCCGTTGTTGCCGGTAATCCTGCAAAGATTATAAAATACAGAAATATGGACAAATAAAGAATTGTAAAAAAGGAGTTTTATGAGAATACTTGTAACAGGCGGTGCGGGATATATAGGAAGTCATTGTGTCTTGGCTTTGATGAACAAGGGTTTTGAGGTTGTTGTCTATGATAATCTTTCAACAGGGCATGTTGAGACAATAAACATACTGAAAAATCATGGAACTTTTGAATTTTATAAAGGTGATTTAGCGGATACTTCTTGTCTTGATTCCGTTTTTAAAAAGCATAAAATTGACGCGGTTATTCATTTTGCAGCTTTTTCTCAAGTAGGAGAATCTGTGGAAAACCCTAAAAAATACTACGTAAATAATGTTGCGGGAACTTTAAATCTCCTTAATACAATGCTTCAAAATGATGTAAAACGTATTGTATTTTCTTCGACTGCAGCAGTATATGGTGAACCGCAATATATTCCGATAGATGAAAATCATCCTAAAAATCCTATAAATCCTTACGGACAAACAAAACTTATTATTGAAAATATTATGGATGATTATGATAACGCATACGGATTGAAATCAGTCCGACTTAGGTATTTTAATGTCGCAGGGGCGGATAGGAATGCCGTAATCGGAGAATGGCACGATATTGAAACTCATTTAATCCCAAATATACTAAAATCAGTTAATAAAACAGATAAAACTTTTTCAATATTCGGAAACGACTATGATACAAAAGACGGAACTTGTGTCAGAGATTATATAAATGTTGAAGATTTAATTGATGCTCATGTTAAAGCATTAGAATATTTAAACATGGGCGGTGATACAAATTATTTTAATCTCGGAACAAACGAGGGGGCAACCGTAAAAGAGGTTTTTGACGTTACTTCCGAAATTGTTAATTGTAGTATTCCTTGTAAAATTGAAAAAAGGCGACTTGGCGATCCTGCCGTATTAGTGGCGGATAACACTAAAGCAGGGAAAATATTGAATTGGTTTCCAAAAGCAACGTTACAAGAGAGTATAAAAACAGCTTGGCAATGGGAACAAGAACTCAAAAAAATCAAAGAGAAGTCAGGTATTCAATAACCTGCTTTAATGCTCTATAACGGTGTGAGATTCTGTTTTTTTCATCTTCAGGCAGTTCTGCTATTGTTTTATCATATCCGTTAGGGAGAAATATCGGATCGTATCCGAATCCGTTTACACCCTTTGCTTCATTTATAATTTTACCCTCACAAATCCCCTCACAAGCAAGCACAACTTCTCCTTGCGGATTAATAAGTGTCATACAGCAAATAAAGTGGGCGTTTCTGTTTTCAACTCCGTCTAATTCTTTCAAGACACGCTCTATTCTTTTTGGGGCGGTTTCTGCGTATCTTGCGGAATATATCCCCGGCTTTCCTCCGAGAGCATCAATACATAATCCCGAATCATCTGCCAAAGACCAATTGTGTGATAGTTCCCACGCCTCTTTTGCTTTAATAAGGGAATTTTCCGCAAATGTTATACCTGTTTCATCAGGATCAAAGTTGTCCGGCGGGAGAATAAACTCTATATTGTTCTCTTTGCCTACTGAATTGACAATTTCGTTAATTTCTTTTACTTTATGCGGATTTGATGAACCTAAAACTATTTTCATAAAATAATTATATCAGATTAATAACTGTCATACAAACCTCCGGTTCCGAATGTAAAGTAACCGTGTTGTGAACTACAATGTCCTGAATTTGTCAGAGGTATGCCGTAATCAATACTTATTGTACTCATACCCGGAATGTTGATTCTCAATCCTGCACCGATAGTTACTGCGCTAAGCGGTCTGTCGTATAAACTACTTGAAATTGTCGGGTCAAAGACTTTACCCGTATCAACAAAGAATGCTAATCTTAGATTTTTAAGGAAATCATATTTAAACCTATCCATAAAAGGTATCGGGGTTTGAAGTTCTGTTGATGCCATTACAAAACCTTCCCCTGTACCGACTCCGTTCATTCTGAATCCTCTTACTGTATACGGGCCGCCCAGCCTGAATGCCATAACTTCCGGCATGTGATATCCGTGGACTTTTACTCCGCCTTTTGCCCCTACTATCAAAGTAGATTTTTTAGCAATCGGTATGTATTTGGTAATACTTCCCATAATTCGTCCGTTAGTACGTCTTGTGCTTGTTAACCCGAGTGATTCCACAAAATTAGCTTTTGCAATCAAGCCATCTCTTGGATTGTTTTCATCATCAAGCGTGCTGAATGTTATCCCCGGAGCAAAGTTTACAAAAGAACCTGCTTTTAACTGTTCATGCCTTTTAGCAAAATCAATATTGCTCTTTCTGTATAGTTCCGAAATTTTAACTAAATCTCCCTCTTTCAAATGGATATTTTCATATCCGAATGCAAAACTTGTGGTTAAATTATCATATCCCCGAACTTTATGTTCAATAGAATTATTTATTCCCCATCTTCTTTCGACTGCAAGCGGGATTTGATAACTGCCTAAATCTCTGTAATAAAGTTTTGATGCAAATGTATTATTTTCATTCAAAAATCTCGGTTCAAAGAAATTTAGTTCCAAATTCCAGTTCATTCTGTTTTTGATTGAGGAATCGCTTAAAAGAAGTCCTGAACCAAGCATTCCTGATAAAGATAATTTTTGGTTTCTCCCGAAAAGATTTGTTTCGGTATAACCTACGGAACCGAAACCACCCAAAGCATTATCAACACCGAGTCCTATACTTACATTATTGGAAGAACTTTCCTTTACTTTTACTAAGATATCATACGCACCTTTTTTTATTGAGCTGGGTATAATTTCTCTGTCAACTTCGTCAAAAATCTGTGTTGAATAAACCTTGGATAAATCTTTTTTTATAATTTCTTCGTTATAAACGCTTCCCGGCTTAGTCATAATATTTCTGCTGATTACAAAATCTTTTGTCTTATTATTTCCGCTAAACTCGATTTTATCAACTATTCCCTCTGATATTATAAATACAAGTTTTCCGGCTTTGCTGTCATCAACATCCGTAACTTTAGCCAAAATATAACCTCTATCTTCATAGTATTTGTTTATATTTTCCACTGCTTCGTTTATAAGGTTAATATTTTCGGGAAGGTCTTTCATTCTGTCGGTAAATTGTGTAAGTTCTGAGGCTTTGAATACAGAATTGCCGTCAATTTCGATTTGAGTAATTTTAATATTTTCTTCCAAAACAAAGATTAATACCACATTGCCGTTTTTATCAGTTTTCGGCTCAACAAACATATTGTCTTTAAAATATCCTGTAGAATAGATATTTTGCAAATCATTTTGTACTCTGTGATAATTGAATTTTGCACCTTTGTCGGTTTCGATAATATTTGATAATTCATCTTTATTAATACAGGAAATTCCCTTGAAGATCACCTGTGAAATAGTTTTTCCTTCGTAATTATCATATTCTTCAACTGCGGATGATACATATTCGGCAGTATTCTCTGATGATACGGTTTTTATATTTTCAAACGGTGTTTTTGCCGATTTGTATTCAGACGGAAGTTTAATTTTATTCAAAGATTTGAAAGGATTGTCTTCCAGTATTGCTAAGTCTTCAAACGTTGCCTTCGGACTTAAATCGTTTTTTGCTCCTTCATTTTGTGCGAGCATTGTTTTATCTCTCAGTTTTGGAGCGGTTTCAAGTATGGATAAATCTTCGAATGTTGCTTTTGGCCTTAAATCTGCCGTCTTTTCTTTCGCTTGTGCGGGAATAAGGGAATTGTTCAGTTGCAGACTTTCTTGCGGGACATTATCAATCGGGGCAAAAAAGGAATTAATTATTATAGGCATAGGGAGTTCTTCTGAGGTATTTTGCAGTGAAGCAGATTCATTATTCATTTCGGCATAGTGTTCGTCAAGCGGTTTAAAAACTCCGTATGAAACGTTTTCAGCTATAGCAAAGCAGGGAAAAGCGAATAACATGCATAGTGTTATTATTGTATTTTTATTAAAATTTTTCATTTTTCCGCTTTTCATATTATTTTTATATATCTGCTTCAGTTAATGATAATACGGCCTGATAAAATCCTCTCGGGTCGTTAGCCGCAAAAGAGTTCTGTAAGACATTTGTTCCGACATTTACGGTAACGTCTGTCGTTCCGTTCCCTACATAAACTTCATATTTACCCTTGCCCGGTATGTATTTGTGTTCGGCACCGGAAACAGCCGTAACCGGATATGCTACAATCCCCGGACTGTCTTTGGGGATTCCGCCATTTTTGCAATTGGAAAGCGCAGAGGAAGTCGGGATTTTTGCCAGGCTTGCAAAAGCGATATAAACTTGACCGCCTTGCGAAAACATTGAACTCTCATATCCGCCTTGTGTTGTAACATTAGCTTGCAAATACAGGGTTTTAGTCTGTGTTGCATTTGTTGTTACCCTGAATCTTGTTGACAAAGGAGTGTAAAGGTTTCCTGTGTGGTTTGTAATATTTGCTATCAAAACAGGACTTGTAACAGGACGAATATGCATATATTCCGGAACATTTATGACAAATTCTGTTGACATAGTGTGATTTTCTGCGAAACTCTGCAATATCGATATTGTTAAAACACCGAATAATATTAGTGTTTTCCTTATAATACTCATACCTTTCTCCCCTTAGAAAAATTTTTCAGAATTATGTGCAAAACGACATCTTCTGTAATTAACCGCATATTTTTGTATAATTATTAATTCCCTACACGATTATAGTATATATATTATTAAGATATGGCAAACAGGGCATTATTTAAGGGTTTTTGTCATAAATTAGAATAATTTTAGACTTTTTTAACATTTTTATTAAATATTTGCATATAAAAGATACACCAAACGGATGATATTTTTTTTAAAAGATACACCATATGGATGATATTAATTCAAATGAGTATTGAAGTTTTGTTACAAATTGTTACAATTTCAATAGAATATTCTAGGAAAGAAGCTTTTTTAATGAAGAAGACATTTATCGCATTCTTATTTATTTTTGTAAGTTGTCTGTTTTTAAAAGCAGACGCTATGATTGTTGTTGATTATATGGGACCGACTGCAACGTCGCCTCTGGGAGTGGAAAGAAATCTTATTCTGAACAGTGATGAGGGTGGTGAGTATGATATTGCCGTAAGGCCTCTTGATGATGCCTTGGTAAGAAATGACGGGGAGGTAAGGATTCCGCTTGAGTACATATTTATTAATAATACTCATGAAGATATTTATATGCGGTATAACGAGTTTTCGACCATTTTTAAACGTACATATTTTGGCACGGCATCAAGAAATATGGTTGCAAAGGTCAGAAATTTTGGTGTTGTACCGGCAGGTGTATACAATCTGAGTTTTGAAATTCAGGCCGTTGACCCCGAAACAAGATTGGTTGCGGCAACATCCAGTTTTAATTTGCAGTTTATAGTACCGGTTGAGCAAAGGTTAGGATTCCCGTCACAAAAACCGAGAATAAATGTCGGTGTGAATGATGCTTTTGCGACTAATAAAAAAATATCTTCGGAAACTAATCCTCAGGTCTATATAACATCAAACGCAGATTGGGTTCTGCTTCTGAGAAACGATTGTACCGAAGAACAACCGGGGTATTACTATGTCAGGACAGTTGCCGGCTCTCAGAATGTTACGGAAAGGCTTCAGGACAGAGTCAGAGTTGAAGAAGGAAAAGAAATAGTTATAGCACGGGGGAAAGCACCGGCAAATAATGAATATGTTGCGGTTGAGTATTCAATTGAAGGTAAAGACGGGCAAGTTCTTAAACCCGGAGAATATACAAACCACATGAGATATATTTTGAGACAGGAGAGGGGAAATTAAGTATGTTGAAAAAGATTTTAGGATTACTAATAGCATTAACAATGACCTCACAGGTTTTCGCATCCATTTCGGTTGCACCTATGAGGATAGAGATTAATGCAAACAAGATAAAAGGTAATTACGCATCAACCTCAATAAATGTCAGAGGCGATATGAAAAAGCCAATGCGTTTCAGAGTTACAAAAGGGTATTTTACATTGAAATCAGACGGCTTGCTCAACATAATAGAAGATACGGATACAAAAGATCCGCATGATATATCAAAGAATATCAGATTTGTACCTTCGGAATTCAACGTAATGCCGGGGAAAGAACAGAGAGTCCGTCTGAATGTTATCAATCTCAGCCAGTTGCCTGACGGCGAAAGCAGAGCAATTTTGTTTGTGGAAGATGTTGACCCCAAAGAATATAACCTTGATACAGGCAATTCCGGATACGGAGCACAACTTATTGTAAAAACAAGATTAGGTATTCCTATTTATATTGACAAAGGTAATGTCATAAAAACCGGCGATATTGAATATCTTAAACTTACCAGAGAAAAAGACGGTCTTTATACAAATATAAAAGTAAATTCTACGGGTAACAGCAGAATCAGATATGAAGGGAAAGTACAGATTATTCAAGGTAAAAAACTCATTGATGAATACAGAATTGACGGACATCCTGTACCTCACGGAGGTTATTATATAGCAAAAGACAAAGTCAAAACGGAAAAAGCTATACCTGGAAACAGCGAACTTATTATGAGAGTCATATTATCCTATGACGACGGAAACGGTAAAAAACAACATATAACAAAAGAAATCCCGTTTAAAACAAACTAAGAAGGCAATAAGGCAATAGGAAGAAAAAAGAGCATTAAAAACAAAATAAAAACAACGTCATTCTGAGCGTAAGCGAAGAACCTCAAATAAAACAAAACATTAAAAATAAGATAAAAAACAGAAAGGAAACGAAAAACAGAAAAAAATAAAAAAGGTGAAAAATATAGTAGTAGAACAAAAAAAAGAAAGGAAGGATTATCCTATGAAATTCACAAAATTTATCCCACTCGTATGTGCATTTGCACTCGCAACAACAGGTGTATTTGCAGAAACAACTAACACAATGAGTGAAACTTACAATATTGTAGTGCCTGAATTATTCAACATTACAATTGAACAAGCCGCAGTTACTGAACCTGAAACAATTACACTCGGTGAAGACTTGAACTCACTGACATGGACAGGTTCTATGGGTGTTACTTACAGAGTAGCTACAAACGACCCGACAAAAGTATTCTATGTTAAAGCAACAACAGCTGCAGGCAACTTTAAAGCATTTAATACGGATGTAAGTGACATGAAAATTGTATTTTCAAACTCTACTCCGAGTGTTGCAGTTACCCAAGCAGATGTAACAAGTGCTTTGGCAGGTTCCAATGCATCTACTAACAAAAACTGCTTTGCAGCCGCATTTACGAGAGGTAATCACGGTTTGGTAGCAGGTACTGCTCTTCCGGCTCCTGTTATTACAGCTAACGAACTTGTATACACAGCAGCAGGCTCAGGAACTTGGACACTGCCATTCTCAATCGGTACTTCAGCTTTAGAAAACACATTCTCACCGGCTGATGAAGCAGGTACATACCAAGCAACAGTTACTATTACTGATGTACCATCTTCATAGTAACAGGATAGCTGTAGGTTGGGCAAATGCCCATATCTAGAAGAAAAAATTGTATAGCGGGCGGGTTTGCCCGCCCGCAGATACAAAAAGATGTAACATCCTCCCCGGCTAGGGAGGAATGAGGTGGGTCACAATTAGGAAATTCAACGGGTTGATACCCATCCCAGCCTTCCCTAACAAGGGAAGGAGCAGAAGAAGAAAAGAGCGAATGAAAAAAACAATCATCAAAACTTTAATACCGATACTATGTTTGGCATTTGGAATCCCTGCGTTTGCGGATGTGGAAGAAGATGTCATTGTAGTTACAAATGTTCCTTACACAGCGACACTTACAAGAGGTCCTTCAATCAATAATGTTTCGATGGACGTTCTTACAGGTACGCACTCCGGGCTTTCGTCTGTTTTCACCTTGCAGTCGAACGGCGGTGACGAATATTTTGACTACATTATCAAATCCTATGTTGATATAGACGGAGACAGAGTATCGGCTTACGGTAATGACGGGCGTTTATTATTTGCTCACACAACAAATGCGCCTACATCTTCAGCTATAGAGAATGCAAAAACAGGAACCTTGCCAAACAAAAATGTGTTTGCGTATCCGACTCAAATAGGCAGAGGAAGCGGGTTTCCGGAGTTTAAGGTAGATTACAAAGACTACGGAAATTGCTGGGCAATATTTTTGCATGATTTAATTTCTACTGATGTGACACATATTGTCAACGGTACACCGTGTGCTAACACCTATGAAGTGAGTGTAGACGAAGCCGGAACTTACAGTGCAACAATAGAATTTACGATTGTAGCTAAGTAACGGCAATAGAAAACAAAACATTAATAATATAAAAATCCTGATAAGTTAAATAGAATATAAAGCTAAGAATATCTCAAAGATTAATAAAAATACAATAGAAAAGTAATTCAGGAAAAAGACAACAGAATGTCGCCCCATCCCACTCTTTTTTTACAGAGCGAGGCGGGAAGAGAAAAAACAAAAGAATAGAGATGTTAAATAGAATTAAGAAGAATTTAATAATTACGGCACTAACAGGCATATTATGTCTGGCTTTGCCGTGTTTTGCTCTTGATTCTACCGTCTCTTATGTTGATATTAACGGCTTGGCTTATCAGGATGTGGAAATTGTTATTGACAAAAATAAAATACTTGTTCCGTTTAAACAATTGGCGGATATATTTGAAATAAAATACACCGCCAACAGAGCGGACAGGCAAATTGATTTTGTAACATTTGACGGCAAACCGGGTGTTGTAAATCAGAACGGAGTTTTTGTCAATGACAAAGCAGTCTGGTCCGCCCAAATACCTTTTATCTCAAGAGGTATTATGGAAGGTGTATTTAATGAAGCCTATATTCCGGCGGAAATAGCTTCGGAAGTCATGGGTGTAAATCTTGAGACGAATTTTGAAACCCTTACCCTTATTGCAAAAGTAAACAGAGATATTGCGATATTAAGGAATACAAATCAATATGAAGTTGAGGATAATTCGCCTAAAGCATACCAAGATGTGGTTGCTCCGGCGAAGTCAGGTCCTATTACACTCAAAACAATCGGTTTGCGTGACAATTTGCAAAATGACAAGCTGCATACAAGATTTTCCGGAAATAACATTCATACCAAGACATTTGCTAACTTGTTTACTCAGAGTGCGCAGGGTGACTTCTTCGGAGGCAAATACCGTATCGAAGCCAACGAATACAGTTATAAACACCATGGGTATGAATTTGCAGGCTTAACTGCCACATACAGAAACAAATTTGAAGTTATAGAACCAAGTACCGGCAAAAGCGGAGCATATTATTATGAAATAGGTAAGGTCAAAGGAATAACTGATGAAGATGCGCAAATGGGGACTCAAATCTTTGGTGCTCAGGTATGGAACTATGACAATGAAAAAGTTGCTCCGTCAAAAATTAGCGGTTATGTCAAGCCGACAAGTCTTGTTCGCGTAACGGTTAACGATTTGGAACCGGTTACTTTAAGTACTTATGCAGGTTATTATACTCTCAAAGATGTGCAGCTTCCGAATCCGGTTAAAAAGATTAAACTCGAAGAAGTAAATGCTGACGGTACTGTAGAATTGATTTCCGAAGAAAGATATTCGATATACGGAAATAATGTCCCGCTTCAGCACGAAATGTTTAAGACTGTATACGGCGGTGTTTGGGGTTATCAGGACAGATTATTCAGAGACGGTCAAAACATATACAGAGGAACTAACAAAAAGGTTACAGGCGGCGGTGAAGTCCAATATGGCGTAACTGACCATACAACATTTAAATCAAAACTATCTGCAGACAAAATTTATGAAAAATCAAATTCAAATACAGTATATAGAATACCTACGGATGATACGCTTCTCGTAGTAGGTACCCAAAAGAGTGTAAACTATCTGGAAGGACTTACATCTCTTAATAGCATGGAATGGAGATGCGAAGATAATAAAGATATTAAACTTCGTGCGACAGCCGGTGTGAGTGCCGCAAGAGATGTCAGAGATGAAAAGAGCCATGGCGGTTATATGGGACAGGTTGCAGGTGAATATTTTAAAGATCTTAGTCCGTTCCAAAAAGGTTTCTTAAAGCCCAAAAGACTGAGAGCAAAAGCCGAATTATTCCATACTTCACCGGATTGGTATATAGCAAGCACAGATGCTAACAGCAAAAATGACAGAACCGGCGGAAGAATTTCAGGCGGAATCGGATTTAACTCGACTAATATTCACGGCAGCTACACTGAATATAAATCAAACACGAATCACAGATACAGAGGCGGAACAATACACTTTAAAGAAAGCAGTTTAAATGCTTCTTCAAAAATTCCTCATGTTGCAGATTTGAGATTCAGCAGTCATTTCAGACATGGTCAAAATGATTTGGGCAGAAATAAAAACTACAATTATGATGCAAATGTGTCTCGTGAGTTTGGTCTATTGGCAAAACTTCAGGCAGGAAGAAGACAAAATCTTTATGATACCAGATATCATCAGGAAACTGTTGATGACCATAATTATTCTTCAAGATATACAACGGATTATGTTCAATTGGATGTGCCGATTCCTAACAACAAAGGTAAATTAACCTTAGGGCATGACATCATACATTACAAAACCCTTAATTATAAAAATAATTTTAATATGATGCGGTTTGGATATACATTCCCGACTTGGCATCGTATAACTCCGCAAGTAAGCTGGGGATTCCGTTACAAAGGCCATGGCGGAAATGATTTTAGTGCCGGTGTTGCATACAGGTCACGCTCCGGACAAACTATGAACCTTACATACCAGTACTCCCAAAACGGCGGTTACTTTATTGATAACATGTTCACTCCTAAGACTAACAGGCACTCGATTTTCTTCACCTTTAACGATGCCTTTCAGTTTTGCAGGAACGGTATGAAATCAGTAGGAGACGAAGATGCCGGCAGAGGATTGTTTGAAGCACTTGCATACGTTGATGTCAATAATGACGGCAAATATACGAAGAATGTAGACGTTCCGATGGCTGATGTTCCGCTTGTCGCAAGCTGGTTATCCGAGAAGAATATTACTAACAAGAAAGGACGAGTATATTCTCAAACCGTAGAAGAAGGTATCTATACGGTATCAATAGATATGGATAATCTGCCGATTACTGTTGCTCCTCAATCTAATGATAAAATTGTTAACAAAATTAAGATAGACGGCGGTAAAACGACCAGACTCGAAATACCTCTTGTTTCGACAGTCGGTTCTGTATCAGGTGTGCTAAAGATTGCTGATGAGTTTGACAGAAAACTCAGACTCACTGATTTTGTTGTAGTTCTTTTAGATAAAGACGGAAACGAAGTCAACTATTCTACAGTTGATGATACAGGCGTGTTCTATATTTCAGGACTTGCTCCCGGAAGATATACTCTTCAATTGGATGAAAAATACATAGGTGCTTACGGTCTTGAAGAAGGTGCAAAAAGCCGTATTAATATAATAATTCCTTACGATTACTACAATCCTACGGATTTGACTGACCAAAACCTGGAGTATAAGGCTTTGGCATTATAAAACAAGTTTCTATTTAACATAAAAACACATATATGTGATTAGCTGCGGAAACGCAGCTTTTTTTTATTTTTTTAAATAATTGCGGATGATATAACTTTATTGTAAAATTAAAACCATGAGAAAGCAGGTTATTGCATATTTGCACACACACTGGGATAGAGAGTGGTACAGAGAGTTTGAAGTTTTCAGATTACGTTTGCTGCGTGTATTTGACAATATTTTGTACATGCTTGAGTCAAATAAAATCCCAAGTTTCTATTTTGACGGTCAAGTTTCCGCATTAGAAGATTATCTTGAACTTCGTCCCGAAAAAAGGCAGCTTGTTAAAAGTCTTATTTACGCAAAAAAACTTTTTATAGGTCCCTTTTATTGTCTTGTTGATGAATTTTTATCAGACAGAACCTGTTTTTATAAAAACCTTGAACTTGGTATGAAAAAAGCAATAAGTTTGGGTTGTACTGATTTTATCGGGTATCTTCCGGACACCTTCGGACACAGTAAAAATGTACCAGATATTTTGAGAGATTTTGGAATCGATAAATGTATTGTCTGGAGAGGGTGCGGTGATTTTCCCGCAGAATTTAAATGGTGCGGAATGGATACGGTCAATCTTATCAGAGGGTATTTTCAAGATGTGTTTTCTTTAAATAGTTCTATTGAAGAAAAAGCGGAAATTCTCAAAAAAAATCTTGATTTGATTTCGGAAAAATCAGGACTGTTCATTCTTTATCCGATTGGAGCTGACCATCTCGGGATTCCAGAGGATATTCAAGAGCAAATAATAGCAATGAATGAACTATTAAAAGAGGATTACAATATTAAGCTATCATCTCCGTTTGAATATTTTAAAAATGTAGGTGCAAATTTTGACAAATTCAAGTTTGATGATGAACTCAGAGATAATTCAAAAACATTTACGTTGCAGGGGTGTTATTCATCAAGGCTTGATTTAAAACGATATAATGTACAGTGTTCTTATATGCTCGATTTAGCGACAAGATATGCAAAATTGTCAAAAGCGGAAGAAAAATATAAATCCGCTTTGGAATATGCATACAAACTTCTGATTCAAAATCAGGCTCATGACAGTATTTGCGGATGTTCAACAGATGACGTCCATCTTGAAAATATTGTAAAATATAAAAAAATCCTTCAAATTGCACAAACGATTATTGATGAAATAAAATTTGAAACAAAATTTGAAGAAAAAATGGTAATCAATTTGTCAGATAAGTTTTATTCGGGTGTGGTTGAATTTGAATCCGCAAAATTGCAAAATGAATATGAAAAATTTGCTTACAGATACGGTTTTGATACAAATTTACTTGCTGATATTTCAAAAATTCCTGTCACTGAAGATTATACAAAAATATACACATATCTTGCTGAAGTGCATAATGTTGAACCTAATGATACGGAATTTTTAATGCCGGAAATTTCTGACAGAAATTTGAGCATAACGGAAAATTGCATAAAAAATTCCAAGATTTCGTTTAAAATAGAGAACGGCAAAATGTTTATAAATTCAATTCCGTTTTCGTTGGTTAACTTTGCGGATTTGGGTGACAGTTATAATAATGCCCCAAAGGTTGATGATTTTGGCGAAGAATTTAAAATACTCAGGACAAAAGTGCTATATGACGGAAATTACAGAGCTGTTTTGAGAGTGGATTTTGAGGGAATTTGGGACGTGATTTCGCTCAACATTACTCTGGATAACAACTCGGAATATTTGAAATTTGAATTTGATTGGAATAATACACAAAAAAATCACCTGCTTGAAGTTTGTTTTGAATTACCGTCACCTATTCGCTCTGTTTATTCGGAAGACATGGATGTTCTAATCAAGCGTAATTTTGAACCTGATTATGATATAAGGGAAAATCTTCCCAAGGAACGTGGAAAAGAAGTTAAAACAAACACCGCTCCTATGCAGAGAGGTTTGCTTATTGATGAAAGTATGAACAATTTAGGCGTAATTACAAAAGGTTTGACGCAATATGAAGTATTTAGAAATAAGTTGTATATACCGATTCTTAGGGCAACGGGTGTGATTTCCAATCCAAAAAACCCTGCCCGTACAACTCCCGCAGGACCACCGATTGAAACTCCTAATCTTCAAATGTTCGGAAAGAATAAAGCGGAATTTTGTGTATTTTTTGGCAACGAAACCGCTTTTGAAAATGTCATGGGGCAGGTTTACAATTATTTGATAACCTAAATAGTATCTTTTTTATCTTTTAAATAATCCTTTACGACATTAATCGGAATTGCAAAGCCTATGCCGATATTTGAAATATTATTGTCAGGGTTAAAAATTGCCTGATTAATTCCGATAATTTCACCACGTTTATTTAACAAAGGACCTCCTGATGAGCCGGGATTAATTGCGGCATCAGTCTGGATTCTGTTTTTTGCATAATCAATTCTTGATATAATACCTTGCGTAAGGGTTCCTGTGAAACCGAACGGATTTCCTATCGCAAGAACTTTTTGGCCGACTTTAATTTTTTCCGAATCTCCGAATTTTACTGTCTTGAGTTCTCCGGCTACGGAAATTTTTAAAAGTACAATGTCCTCGTTTTCATCAAACCGTTTAAGAATTTTTGCATCATAGTTTTGCCCGTTAGACATTGTTACAACGATATTTTTGCCTGCTTCGATAACGTGGGCACTGGTCAGTATAATTCCGGATTTATCAATAATACATCCTGTTCCGCAGGACATTCCCTTGTTTATTTGTGAATCTATGCATACAATTGCCGGATTAATCTTTTTATACAAGGAAATTATTGTATGCTCTTCTTTGTCAAAAGCGAAAGAGCAAGGGCAGACAAATATCAAAATTAAAATTAAAAAATTTTTCATATTTGTATTTTTGACAAATATTTACAAAATATCTATTAGGTGACAGGGGAGTTTTTTGTACATCAATAAATATATTTTGATGTATTAACCTTATTTTTATTTTTATTTTTTAACTTTATTTATACCCTTCTTTCTTTTTCTTTTTTGCAATCAAAAGAAAAAAGAAAGAAAGGCGAAGAAAGAAAAAAGAAAAACATGCAATTGTTTTCT
>JAEEGL015655987.1_pt1 | contig 93148 bp, 70 predicted proteins | sample 9134231 | NCBI WGS metagenome assembly JAEEGL01 (sample SAMN16246548, study PRJNA631951) | gut metagenome | biome: gut microbiome; feature: rumen; material: fiber-attached | host: Bos | place: Iran: Karaj | collected 2018-10 | reverse complement strand
ATAAAAAGATGGAAGAAATGTATGGTAAAAATGTTGATGTTGCGGTAAGATCATCCGCTACAGCTGAAGATCTTCCAGATGCTTCATTTGCAGGTCAACAAGAAACATATCTTAATATTTATGGATATGAAGAAATTATCGAAGCTTGTAAGAAATGTTTCGCTTCATTATTTACAAACAGAGCTATTTCTTATAGACAAGATAAAGGATTTGATCACTTTGAAGTAGCATTATCTATTACAATCCAAAGAATGGTAAGAAGTGATCTTGCTTGTTCTGGAGTTATGTTCTCAATTGATACAGAAAGCTGATTTAAAGATGCTGTATTTTTGACTGGTTCATACGGATTAGGAGAAAATGTAGTACAAGGAGCTGTTAATCCAGATGAATGGTATATCTTTAAACCAACTCTTAGAGAAGGTAAAAAACCTATCCTGTCTAAGAAAGTAGGAGAAAAAGCAATTAAGATGATATATACTAATGATTCTAGAACTCCAACTAAAAATGTCCCAGTACCAGCAGCAGATAGAAAGAAATTAGTGTTAACTGATGACGAAGTACTTAATCTTGCTAAACAAGTATTGATTATCGAAGACCATTACTCAGAGAAAAAATGAAAATTTTGTCCAATGGATACTGAATGGGCAAAAGACGGTAAAACAGGAGAATTATTTATCGTTCAAGCGAGACCAGAAACAGTACATTCAAATCAAGATGCCAATGTGTTAAAAACATATGAACTTCAAGGTACTGGTAAAGTGCTTATCGAAGGAAGAGCTGTAGGTGAAAAAATTGGAAGTGGTAAAGCTCATATTATTAAAGATGTAGCAGATATTGGAGAATTTAAAGCAGGAGAAGTCCTCGTAACAGATATGACAGATCCTGATTGGGAACCAATCATGAAGATTGCATCAGCTATTATTACTAATAGAGGAGGTAGAACATGCCACGCTGCTATTATCTCTAGAGAACTCGGTATCCCTTGCGTTGTTGGAACAAATGAAGGAACAGAAGTTCTTAAAGATGGACAAGAAATTACAGTAGATTGTTCATCAGGAAGTGAAGGTAAAGTATATGAAGGAGTAATTGATTTTAAAATCAATGAAGTTAACCTTGCTAACTTACCTAAAACAAAGACTCACATTACAATGAATATTGCTACACCAGACTCAGCATTTGAAAAATCATTTATTCCAAATGATGGAGTTGGATTAGCAAGAGAAGAATTTGTAATTTCATCATATATTAAAGTTCATCCATTAGCATTACTTCATTTTGATGAACTTAAAGATGAAAAAGTAAAGAAAGAAATTGAAGAAATGACAGCAGGATATAAGAATAAAGCAGATTTCTTTATTGATAAACTTGCTGAAGGAGTATCAATGATTGCTGCTGCAGTATATCCAAAGAGAGTTATTCTTAGACTTTCAGATTTCAAATCAAATGAATACGCTAATCTTCTAGGAGGTAAAGATTTTGAACCAAAAGAAGATAATCCAATGATTGGATGGAGAGGTGCTTCAAGATATTATTCAGAACAATATAAAGAAGCTTTTGGCCTTGAATGTAAGGGAGTACTTAAGGTAAGAGAAGAAATGGGACTAACTAACCTTGATGTTATGATTCCATTCCCAAGAACAGTTGAAGAAGCCAAAAAAGTTATCGCAACTATGGCTGAATACGGATTAAAACAAGGAGAAAATGGACTTAAGGTTATGGGTATGTGTGAAATCCCTTCAAATGTAATTCTTGCTGAAGAATTCCTTGAAGTATTTGATGGATTTAGTATCGGATCAAATGATCTTACTCAATTATTATTAGGAGTAGATAGAGATTCTGAACTTGTTGCATCAGTATATGATGAAAGAAATCCGGCGGTAAAGAAAATGATTAAACAAGTTATTGATGTATGTAATGCAAAATGAAAATATGTAGGTATTTGTGGACAAGCTCCATCAGATTATCTAGATTTTGCTGAATTCTTAGTAGAATGTGGAATTCAATCAATGTCTCTTAATCCAGATACTGTTATTAAAACAACATTAGCAGTAGCTGAATTAGAAAAGAAATTAGGTAAATAATTATAAGATATATTTTGAAAGCAGCTCAATTGGGCTGCTTTTTTTGATTTTTAATAATATTAGTCCAAATTTGACAAAAAATGAAATTTCAATTATAATTGGATAAAGGAGATTTTATTATCTAAATAAAAGCTAATGGCATTAGAAACTTCAGAACGTATTTGATTAGAAGTATCATGGGAAAGCTTATCTAAAGAGGCATTGAATAAAGAAATGTCTCGTTATATGATGGAATGAGATACAGATAAAGCTCAAGCTTTGCTAGAATTTATAAAGGCAAAGGAAAATCCTGAAGGAGCAAAAAAGTTTAATGAAACATTCAAAGAATCATATGATAATTTCCAAAAATCAATGGATGATAAAAATAAGGAATTGCAAAAATTAATGGATGATAAAAATAAGGAAACTGATGAGGATAAGAAAAAAGCTATACAAGAAGAAATTAGTAAAAAAGAAAAAGAAATTAGAGATGAATGGCAAAGATTTTTTAAAGGAGATATGCAAAATTACGTAGATACGGTATGAACTACAGTTAAATTTACAGAAGAAGCTAAAGATGCTGAAATCGATAGATTAAAAAACCAACTATCATGAATTGTTTCTAATGGACCTACTTTAAAAGAATATTTTTCAATTAAAAGAAGAAGATTGGTTACTCTTAATGATGGTATTAGGAAACTAGAACAAGATAAAGAGAATTATCCAAAAAATGTTTTGATTTACCTTATGTGATTAACAAGTGCTAATATTGTTTGAATAAGGGGAGCTAGAAACCGGCTTAATAGAAAACGGGTAAAAGCTTCTTGGAATCGAAAGGCTGATGATATAAAAAAGCATTTAGAGAATTTCGAAGAATCTATAAAAGTTAGACCTTGAGAAAGCGAATGGACAATGTGATTAAAAAAGCAATTGCAAGAGCACTTACAAAAAGCAAAAGAAGCTTATGTTGATCAACAAAAGAGTAGTGTTGGATTATAAAATTTATTATCTAAACAATTAAAATGTTAAAAACATTAGAAGAAGCAAAAATTTATGCAATAGACCGTGTTAGTCAAATAGAAGGAGAAGATTTGATCGAAACAGAAAAACAACTAATTCAAACCGAATTGGAAAATCTTTTCTATGAAAAAATATCTACTGTAGTCTCAGATGAAGATATTGAAAACTTGCAAGCTGAAAATCAAGAAGATTTAGAATGAAAACTGTTCTATAAAGTTCCTAATTATGTAAGTCTTGTTGAAGAAACAACAGCTGAATTCTTGGCTAATTATCTTGCTCCTGTTCCAGCAGAAGCATAGATTATATTTAGATAGTAAGAATAAAATAATGAAACACGAGAGTTATGAAGAAGATTTTATTTATAATCTATTGATAGAAGCTTGATATTCACCAGAAAAGGATGACTTTGAAGGCTTAAAAGAAGAAATAGAACCATTATTAATGGATAAAATTATTTCGAGAGTTTTTGAAGAACTTTCCAATGACCAAAGAAAAGAAATAATGAAGTTATTTGATACTAAAAAAGAAGCAGAAGCTTTGAGTAAAGTTGAGAAAATGATTCCTGATTATGATAATTTCTTGGAAGAAGTCTTCCAAGAATTTGCAGAAGAATATTTAAGAACTGTAAAATAAAGAGAATTGAATAATTTGTTATATTGACATATAATGAAAAATAATTAAAATAAATTAATGAATTTTATATCATGGATTGAGAAAAATGTCTAAGTTCTGAAACTCAGTATGAAACACAATAGCAGTTCCTATAAGATGAGGAGGAACAGTCCTAAACACATGAATGGATGTTGTAAAAACATGATGCAATGTTTTTACAGATATGTGAAATGTTGTAAAAGATACTTCAAATAAAGTTTGGGAGACATTATCTAGTTCATGGAATAAATGAAAATGGTATAATAAGTTATATCAAGTTCCTGCAGGCGTTGTAGTTTCTTGAGGAGTAATAGTTGAATGAGCAGTAAGAGCTGTTCTTGAACCTGCTAGAAATCTAATCCTTAATGTTCGTGATAGTGTAGGAAACTTCTTTAATAATATCTGAAATACAATAAAAAGAACATTTGATACGACAAGACCTGTGTCTGATTTCTCTTATGAGAAACTAAGAACGAAAGAACCGACCTATAAAAATTGGTTTTCAAAATTAGCACGATGGAAATAGTAATTACAAAAGAAGGAGCTTTAAAGAGCTCCTTTTTTCATCATAACATACTCCATAAGTATTAATAAGATTCAGGCAGATGCAAGTATTCATTGAATTAACCATGCTTGCATAACAATTGTTGTTTCCTTCATTCATTTATATTCAAGTAAATGATGGAAAGGTGCTACAGTAAACAACTTTCTCTTAAATATTTTTTTCCAAAATATTTGTAAGAAACTAGAGAAGAATTCAACAATAAAGAATCAAAACATAATTAGGAATGGAATAAGAATCCCAAATCTCATATTCATAAGATAGATGAGCGAGGATAGTATTCATCACAGGGCAAATGCTCAAGAATCTCACATGAAGAGTTTTGCAGGATTAATATTAAAGAACAAAAATGCAAGTAAAGTAGCAACAAGAATTCATACAACACTACTAGCAAGATATGTTCAGTTAAGGAAAGTCATCCCAGCAAAACATGCCAAGATAATAACCATCAATCATCACGCTAACCCATCTAATCAATCGGTAATATTAATAGCATTAACAACAGCAACAGTTGCAATAAACGTTAAGATAGGGAAGAGAATTCATACTTGAATCTTTCATGCAATAGGCCAAAAATTGATATAATCAATTCAAAGTTTTACATAGAACCAATAAGAAATCCATCAAGAAAAAAGAAACATTCATATAAGCTTTGCTTTCGCACTAAGTCATTTAACTTTTCAATAATCTTTAATATTCAAATAATCATCAACTAATCATATCAATCACATAGAAAAGAATCCGAAAAGAATAATATAGGTTTCTCTTGAGTTCCAAAGAGAGTTGCTAATGAATCAAAAATGTTGAAGCACAAATGATCCTAATACCATGATAAGCATAACAATGAGGAATAATCATCATCCCATTGTTGGTGTTCATTGTTTATGAGCATGTAATTTAGTAAATATTTCAGATTTTTCACCAGTTACAGTATTCTCACGGATAGTTTTTCAAGCTTTTAGTTTATGTAATAACTTAATATAGAAAGGATACAAAATGAATGAGATACAGAAACTAGCTAATGAATAGAATAATATCTGACTTAACTTTCATAAGGTTCAAACAGCCTCAATCATATTTTACTATAAAAATATAAAGCATAGATTGTCCTTGATTGCTGAGTGTAGTTTTATATTACAAAAATGCAAGTGTGATAAGAAATGATAGTTATAAACTTATATAATATCGATTAATGAGTAATAGAATTTTACTCTTGCAATAGGTAATAAAAAGTCTAATCTAAATTAAATTTAATCTTGTTTAGTAATAAATGAATTGTGTTACAACTACCACTACTACAACCACAACCGATTAATTCGGCAGGGTTTTCGTGGTATGTAATCCTTTGAAAACTCTTGCCAGTCAAGGGCTTTTTATTTACTGAAAAGAGATTTTATATCATTTAGTTTATCTTATGGAAGATTTGTTATTAAGGAAGAGACATTCTCTTTCACATATCCTTGCACAAGCAGTGCAAAGAGAGCAACAATGGGATGTGGAAGTTGCTATTTGACCTGCTATAGATAATGGTTTTTATTATGATTTCTTGTTTAGTTCAGAGAAACAAATAAAGGAAGAAGATCTTAAGAAAATCCAAAATCAAATGGAAAAAATCGTTAAAGAAAATCAAGATTTTGTCCTTTTCTCTCTACCAGATGATGCATCAAAAAAATTAGTTGTAGAACTAATGAAACAAAAATATAAGGAAGAAATGAGGTCAGAATTTGCTGCAGCTGGTGAAGAAATCACTTTCTATGCAAATACAATTGTTGAATGAGCAAAAGATGCTTTATTAAAAGGAATTGATCCAGAATATATTAAATATTATGAAGGAGTAACAAAATATCTTCAAGAACTTTTTCCTGAGAAATTTAATTGAAAATTTGTTACATTCTTAGATATGTGTGAATGACCTCATGTATCAAACACAAAAGAACTAGATACTAAGGCATTCAAACTAGATAAACTAGCTTGAGCATATTGGAGAGGAAATTCAAATAATGTTATGATGGTAAGAGTTTATGGATTAGCTTTTGATACTAAGGATGAACTTCAACATTATCAAAATATGATGGAAGAAGCCAAGAAAAGAGATCATAGAATCTTAGGACAAAAATTAAAAATCTTTACAATCTCTCCATTAGTAGGATCAGGATTACCATTACTTCAACCAAATGGTATGATTATTAGAAAAGAAGTTGAAGATTACCTATGGGAACTTCATAAAGACAAAGGATATCTAAGAGTTTGGACTCCACATCTAGCTAAAGAAGAATTATATAAAACATCATGACATGCTGATAAGTTCTGAGATGAACTTTTCAGAGTAAAAGGTAAAGAAGAAAGTTTCTTTATGAAACCAATGAACTGTCCTCATCATATGCAAATCTTTGCAGATAATCAATTTAGTTATCGTGATATGCCTATCAGATATTTTGAACCTGCTACAGTATATAGAGATGAAAAGACGGGACAATTATCATGATTAACTCGTGTAAGATCAATTACACAAGATGATGGACACCTATTCTGTCGTGTATCACAAATTACTGAAGAGGTTGGAACAATCGTGCAAATCATTAAAGAGTTCTATACTACATTAGGTATGATTGATGATTATTGGGTAAGACTTTCAATCAGAGGTCCTGAAGGAAAATATCTTTGAGATGATAGTGTTTGGGAAAAAGCAGAAGGTGCATTAAGAGCTGCCTCAGAAAAATATGATTTACCATACAAGATATGAGTATGAGAAGCAGCATTCTATTGACCTAAACTTGATTTCATGTTCAAGGATGCAATTGGAAGAGAATGGCAACTTGCAACAATTCAATGTGACTTTAACTTACCTGTAAGATTTGATCTCTCATTTACTAATGAACAATGAGAGAAAGAAAGACCTGTTGTAATCCATAGGGCTATCTCTGGGTCATTAGAAAGATTTATGGGGGTGATGATTGAACAATTTGGATGAGCATTCCCTCTATGGTTAGCTCCAGTTCAATTCCAAATCGTTCCAGTAGCAGATAAATTTAATGATTATGCATTTGAATTAGCTGCTAAATTAAGAAAAGATGATTTTAGAGTAAAGGTAGACGATTCAACAGATAGTTTCTCCAAAAAAATCCGTAATGCAGAATTAATGAAAGTGCCTTATACATTAATTGTAGGAGAGAAAGAAGTTGAAGGTAATACAGTTTCTGTAAGAGAATTCAGAAGCAAGAAACAATACGTTATTTTAACTGATGAATTAATATCTCAAGTAACAGTTGAAAGAAAAGAAAGAAAAATTTAATAAGAAATATAAAAAAAGAGGAGTAGATAGGTAATTTTCTCCGCTTTTTTTTGAACTTTTCTTCTATTTATGTATAATTAGTAATGAATTTTATTCCTTATTCATAAATATGGGAATCATAAACAAAAATAAAGTTAAAAAAACGAGTTTAAAAGCTGCTATTATGCTCTTTTGAGTTCTTGGTTTTTTTGTGACTTCGTATTCTGATGCAAGCACAGTTAATATGATGGATCCAAAATATTGGCTTAATTATGCAGTTTCAATATCATGAGCATATATGGATCAATATTTTTCTATGGTTCATTTTGATGTACAAGGAAACGATTTTGGTTGAGGTCTTCTATGGTTGCCAGTTGAACAGATTACATGAGACGCTGTTGAAATTACAATTCCAACTTGAGACCCTGTTCCAGAAAATGCTTATGATTCTGTATTTTGTACTTCAAAAATTAGAGGATTCTATTGGAATTCTCAAAGATGAGATAATAGATTATGGCCACTTGATGATAAAACACATGAATGGTTGTCTTGAAATGCTAAGCGTTCATCACATCCAGAACGATATACAAAACTAGTATTCTCATGATGATGGTACACAACATGTAGTGAGGATAGACCAACAGCAGAATTGAATAAATATCTTAATGAAAAATGAGTTTGATTATCAAATACTCAGCTAGCAGAAATAGTAGATAAGTTAGCAAAAGAATCTAAAACATCAGAAAGAGAACAATGGATACCGTATATAACTTGAGTATTAGAAGAATACGAGATTACTGATTCTGATACAATGGACAAAATTAGGGCTGCAATTCTTGCTGATGCATCATTTAAAAGTGATCCTTATTGAATATATTGAAGAATCACTCATAAATTCTGGTGGGAAACAATGGATCTTGTTGCATGAGCTCATTACGATATGGAACAAAATAGAATTACAGAATGAAAGTTAACTTGTAGTTTACAAAGATTGAGTAACAACTATCCATTTGGATATCTCTATGATGATTATGGACATATCTGAATAGTATGAGCAAGAATTACATACGATTATATCCAATGAGCAAAAAAGAATATTGGAGACGATTTTCATTCATGACTAAATAAAGTATTAAACGATTGATATTGTATGAACCAAATCTTTTGATTCGATTGAGAAAATATAACACTAATAGTAATGGATAAAGAAACAAATGGTCAACAATGAGTAGGAATAACTTGATGGTGTGTTAAAGGTGATTGTCCAAATCTACCAGGTATTGATTGAATAAAAGACTTCTTAAGTGCGTGAAATGGTACAGCGAGAACAACGGTATTCAGTTTATGAATTAAGGGTATTATCGGTTTAACAGATGAGGTAAGAGACGCACAAAAAGAATATTTTGAAAACAACCAATTACAATCAACACTTATGCTAAGAACAGAAACTTCTATCTCTAATATTGTTAATAAAGTAAACAAAAATGCAGAAGCTCTTTGTAGAGGAAAGTGGCTTAAAAATGAAAATGAGGCGGACGTTGCGTTAAAAAACTCTAATAGTACCCTTGTATGTTATGACGGAGATTGAGTTGAGAATGTAATAACAGTTAAACCAAGTCATTTAAAGTGAAAGGATGTTGTGCTTAGAAATGAAAGTCTAATGGTAGACTTAAGTGATGTAAATTCTTATCAGACTATTAATGACAAAGCTATTAATTTATATATCGGTAAATGAAACCTATATTTAAGTAGTATAGATATTGGTGATGCAGGCAATCTACCTTGTTTTGATGACTTTTGATATCTTAAAAAACAAAATGAATGTGTGGATAATCTAGATGCAATAAGAGCAATGTTCTTGAAAGGTAATTTCATAGTGGATGGATTAATTCTTTGAGGATACGAAGAATGATTCATTTGAAAATCGCAAATTAATTCTAGATTATATGTACATGGAAAGATTGTATCATATAATACATTAACAGTACCAACTGCTGGTAGAAAGAAAACAATAGATAAGATTTTAGGTTGAAATTATTCAAAATATGAAGGAGTATCTTTCATGAAATTATTTGGATGGTCTTGTAATCCAGTAGATGGCTATTGAACCGACTGAACATCATGTAGGTGAAGCTCATCTGCAGGAAAAGAATCTCAACTAGTGGATAAAGCATTCTGATTAATAGATATGGATATTGGTTCAGAACTTGTAAATTACTAAAATATAAAATAAGAAAAAAGCCCCAAATCGGGGCTTTTTTATGTATTATTTAAACTAATTATTCAGATAAATTGTGGTAAACTTGATCTACATCTTCATCTTCATTTAGAGATTCAAGTATACGATCAAACACTTCTCTATCTTCTCAGCTTAAGTTGATAGTATTTTCAGCAAAGAAGTGGATATCAGCCTCTGCAACATGATATCATAAATCTATAATAGATTTTCTAACATTAATAAAGTCTGTTTTTGATGTGTACACTTCTGCAGTTCATTCTTCGATATTTAAATCTTCAATAGGGAGCTCCATAACTTCCATTTCTAGAGTTTCTGGATCAAAAGGTGTAACCTTCTCAATTTGTCTACCTTTGTCTTCTACCATTTCAGATTTTCAATCAATAACGATAAGTCATTGTTCTTTAAATTGCCAAGAAACAGCACCAATTTCAGCCATAGAACCTCAAGATTTTCATAGAGCAGTTCTTATAGATTGAGAAGTCCTGTTTGTATTAGAAGTAACAGCTTTGATAAGAATAGCAGATCCATTAGGTCCATATCCTTCATAGAATACTTCTTTCATTTCTTCTCCCTCTAGTTGTCCTGAACCTTTAAGAATAGCTCTTTCAATAACATCTTTAGGAAGCCCATTATAACGAGCTTTTTCTAGAACCATTTCCAATGCAGGATTCATCTTTGGATCAGCACCATTTTTTGCTGCTAATTGGATTTTTTTTCAAATAATACTATAAACTCTAGATTTATTAGCATCTCACGCAGCTTTTTTTGCAGCAATACTATGTCGTCTTCACATGATAAACAAATAATAATAAAAATTAACTTATGACGATATATAAGGATTTTGAGAATGTTTTCAATTTTAGTTAAAAGAAATTATTGAACTAAACAAGACTAATGCATTTTTCATATAATGAGTTAGCATTGAATCAAGTCTGCTCATAATAATATTCAGGGAATATACTTGTTAATTTTTCAAATTCAGGAGTGATGAATTCGATAGGTTTTCATAATTTTGAGAGTTGTGTCTCAATTTCTTTATTTATATTACAATCAAGAATAAAGGCTATTTTTTTAGCATTTTTATAATATTCTTTAAACTCCTCAGAAAAAAGATAGTTCCAATTATTAAGAATAGCTAGTGCTATACGAGCTTTATCTAAAGAGAGAAATTGAGATAATTTAACTAATTCCTCAAAATGATTTCAGAATCAAACAACTAATAAATCAGCTTTTTCAGGAGAAAGTAGTGATAAGATTTCACTGTTATCAATAAGATTTTTATCAATATATTGAATTCATTCCTCTTCTTCACTAGGAGAAACATAAATATTATCAGCTATTTCTTGAGAAGAAAGAGGAAATATTACATTAGACTTATCTTTTAATAATTTAAGAAAACTTTCAAGATCCCAGGGGAAACAATAATTAAAATTCTTTGCTCCTTTATTTCAAAGATAATCTATTTCATGATGATATTTCTTTGAAAAACTACCAAGAGCAGAATTAGCACTAAGAATTGAAACAGATTTTAAACCTTCAACATATTGAAATATATCATTAACACTTAACTTATCTAATATGATGAGATGGTTTCAATTAGTATCAATTTTTGAAAAAAAAGACTCTAGGTGGGTGTTAATTAATATTACATTTCATTGTTCTGCTAGCTCCTTATTATCAGTTATGATGCTATCAAAATGAATATGCTCTTCATCAAGTATTTCTAAAAAATGAGAACTAAGAACTAATTTAGAAAGATTAATAGATTCCATAAATAATTGTAATTATAATTTAAAGTATTGCTTCTTTTTTCTTTAATCGTCGTTGAGATTGTCTTGTTAAATATCTCGCATCTTTTTTATCTTGTAATAGTGCTTTTGTAGCTTCTTCTAAGAAGATAGTGTTTTGACTTCCTTTAATAAGTACTATCCACTTTTCATCAGAATCCTTTAAAAACTTTTCAACTTCTTTTCAAACTTCATGATAATTATGACAAAGTGTAAGATTCTCTTCTAAGAATCAAATCTTTTTAATCTCATCAGCAAGAAAACTATGCATACTATTTCATAAAAGAACTACATGATCACCAGCTCATTGAACATATCAAGCTAATAAACGATGTTCTTTCTCTGTTAGATCTCATAACTCTCTCATATCTCAAAGTACTAATAATACTTTTCTTTTATACCCAGTAGCTTTTTGTATTGCAAGAGTAGTATCTATCAGTTTTCTAACACTAAGAGGAGAAGCATTATAGGTAGAATCAATTAAGATACTATCATGTTTTCACTTAAAGATAGAACATCTTCAGGGTTGTAGTTGGTATACCAAAGGTTCTTTTAGTAATTTCTTAAAATTAAGTTCTTCTCAAGAAAATCTATTAGAAAGAATTTCTGCAATTGTAAGTGCAACACAAATATATCCATAATTAGGTTTCCCTAAAAGATTAGTTTTTAGATGATATCTTTCTGTCTTAATTGAAACCTCAAATTCAGAAAGTACATAATGTTTATCTTTAGGATTAACAGTTATCTTTTCTTTATCAAAATGAATGTCAGCTTTAGAATCATATCAAAGAGTTTGATAAGTGAATTCATCAATTCATAATGTTCACATAACTTGTTGTGCGTAGGTATCATCAGCATTTAAGAACGCAATTTCTCTAGTATTCTTAACCATTTTAACTTCTTCACGAGCAATTTCTGTAGGATTTCAAAATTGTTCTGAATGAACTGCATCAATAGCAGTAAATACTCAAATATGTGGTTTATTAATGCTAACTAGAAACTCCATTTCCTTAGGTCTATCGATTCAATATTCTAATACAATACAGTCATATTCCTTTTTTCAGAAAAAAGCCATCCATAAAGCTTTTCATCCAATCTTAATAAAATAAGGAATACTAGGGACCCGGTTCTCTATCATAAGGATAGAAAGAGACATCCCTAATTCTCCATTAAAGTTTTTAGGAGAGGTATATATCTTTTTTTTAGGGAAAACTTTTTCTAAGGTTTGATGAATAATCATACGACATGATGTTTTTCAAACACTTCAGTTAACTCATATAGTAAACGCTTGATGCCTATTTAAATATTTCCTAGCACACCATCATAAAAAACGATAATATTGGAATAATAACTTAGTTTTCATTAAATATAACTTAGTATAAAAGTTTTCAAATCGATGTAATCAGTATAAAAATTTGAAAAAAAGATGCAAACCTTAATAGAGACATTCCTTGAAAACATTAGACAAAAAAGTATAAGTTTCAGCAGAACTTTTTATTTGTTTCTATTTTTTTGATGAAAGCGAAAAAAATATTTATGGGGATTGTATTTGCTGTTCTTGTAATAATTTGATTTGAAGGAATTCAATCATTTTGGTGAGAACATAATTATTACCTTTGAATGTTGAAGTCATGGAGTAATTGGTGATTAATTGCTAGTGCCCTTGCTTGTTGACTTATCCCATTCTACCAAATGAGAAAGTCTAAAATGTCATTAACAGGTTTGGTTGTTAGTATAGGATGAGGATTGTCCCTTTTCATGATCCTTCATGAATGGATACAAGGGAATCTTTTAACACTTTTTTCAGCAGTTCCTTTAGTATTTAATACGCTTGTTTTATACTGCTTAGCATTATTGTTTATCTTTGTAGTATTCTCATTGTGAAATATTATCTCAAGAAAGTTGAAACTATTTAAAACTATCAGATGGCAAGAAACATTCCTTACTTTCTGATTGTGATTATTATTGTTCCTAATAGTAATCCAAATCTTAGCTTGAATCTGAATATTATATAGTGCAATTACTTGGTTACTTCTCGTTGGACTCGTTGTATTATGATGGTTTGATAGAAAAAATTTACAAGAACATAAAGAAGCATTATTATGAGTATTTGAAAAATTCAGAGAAATTAAACCATTATCTAATTTATGATGGTTATTTGGATTATTAATAGTTATTTCATTCTGATATTATTTCTTTAATTTTTCACACTCATATATTCCATATTCAACGGCATGGGATGCAAACCATGAGTACATGTATATTCCAAAGGTGGTATCAGAAAATCATTGAATAATGTGGTGAAATGTATGACCAGCATCTAGTATGATAGGACTTTGGCATGCATATATTGCTTTCTTCTTCTCAGTATGAACACCCATATCATCAGTTTTGAATATTGCAAAAGATACTGTAGCTGTAAACCTTAATGCTCTTAGTTGAATACTTGTTCTTATTTTCTGATTATGATCATTAAAAGAAGCTTTAACTTTGTTTAAGAAAAAAGAAAAAGTGGAGGAAGATGATTCAATTTCTTTCTCAATAGGTTGGGTACTTATCTTAATGTGGTTAACAAGTTGAATGTGAGCTTTCTTAGTTTTTGTTGATAATAAGACAGATATGTGAGTTTTGGCTTTATCATTACTTGCTATTCTAAGTTGATTTATCTACTTAAACTATTTTAACAAAAAAGGAACTCATATAGAATGAAGTCAAAGTATGAAGTATCTATTAATCTCAGCTTTGTTCTTTGCTTTTGCTATGATGGCTAAAGTTACAGCATGAATAGATGCAGTAATCTTTGCTTTAATTATGATTGGTTTCTGTTTAAATACAACAACACTAATCTGAGTTTGAACAATAATATTCTGATTTATGTGAGTGCTACAACCATTATTTACCTATGCATTTCTTACAAAAGAACTCTGATTACTAATTATGGCTGTCGGTGCTGTTATAACAATTGTATGATTAGTTCGTGGACTTATTAATAAAACAGATGCTTTCTCAAAAAGATTAAAACAGATTATTATTTGGTGAATATCATTAGTATTATTCTTGTTTATTTTTAAGTGACCATGGACAGCTATAAACCAAATAACAAGATGAAATTTTGAACTTAAATCATTTATGAGATCAACAGTTCTTGCTAAGAATAATCCTATAGATGAAGATAAATTACTGTTAGCTCAAGCTAGTTGAGAATTAAATGATTTAGAAGTTCAATCATCAATAGATCAAGCTGTATTTGAAGAAGAAACAAAAGACTTAACATATTCTCAATGTTTAAAAGAAAACTATGATAAAGAAGATTTAGATTCAACAAAACAAAAAGCTCCAGGTAATGCACTAAGTGAAGATGTTGGAAGATATGTTGGATTCTGATGGAGAGAATTTAAAAAGACAAGAATATGATGAGCTTTACTTAAACTCATGTTCCGAAAGAATGATGCTTGTTATTGATGGGATAGTGATTGAAAAATCCTTTGTAAAAATGCTAATCTAATAGAAAAAGAAGATGTTAAAAAACTAGAAAAATTAGCTAACGAATCCCTTGATAAAGATGGTCAAGCATACCAACTAGTAATGGATCTTGTAGAAGGAAGTAAGACATGAGACGACTTAAGAGATTATTATACATCACTTGAGACATACTATAAAGAACATAGTATTAAGACAACAGATAAAAGCGTTTATATTCCTTATAGATATATAGTACCATTGAATGTTATCTTCAACTGGTCATTACAAAACCATAGTAGTTATTATACAGATATCGGATTAATCTGGTTATGCGTATTTGCTATTATGTTACTTGGTCTAGTATACGCAATCTGCACATACGATAAAAAAAGAAAACAATTATTAATCCTTTGATTCTCAACAATAATTGGATGGATTATTTGGTGGGCAATCGCTTGAGGAATCGTATGGTATGGATTATGATTAATGATATGGTCAAGTTTTGTTATTGCAGTATTTTTCCAAGAATGGAGATTGGAAGAAGATGAAAGCTTTAAAATGCGAGTTTGAGCAGTAATTGCATTATTTGCAATATGAACACTTCTTCAATTCTGTTTGAATGCTTCAAGAATAGCATCACAAGCTAGTGAAGGACCTTTCTGATGGTATAAATCAAATGTATGAGAAAAACAAGAAATTACAAAAGATCTACAGTTCAAATCAACTAAAGTATATAATTTTGATGCAGAAGATGTATTTAATCTCCAATTCGGTCAATATCAACCATTCCTTGATGCTGTAAAATGAAGAAAAGATGATGAAGGAATCTTAATCGCTTGAACATACGTACAATACTTCTTGGATAATTGGAATAATATTATCTCAGATGGTATGCTAAATCATCTTTGGGAACAAGTATCTGATTTTAATTCTTGTAGAGGATATCAAAGATTAAAGAATGAAAATATTAAATATCTTATTATTGATCCAAATATCTGAACAGTAGGAAGAGCATGAGATGGTAATGAATCATTATTCTACAGATTCTTCGCTAGATTATCAGAAGATGAAAGTAAGATCCAAAAGCATGGAGCTATCACAATGTTAGTAAAGATGGCTCAAGAATGATATCTAAGTCTTGTTTATACAAACAATATTTGAGCTAAATATGCATTCGAACTTTCTGATGCAGAATTAATCTCTAAATTCTGATTCAGATCAAAAGAAGACTTGATTCTTTTGAGAGCTAAAATGGCTGTAATTAAATTCTTCTATACAGAACAAGAAACTCTCGAAAAAATCTTCGAAATCTTCCAAGAAAGAATTCTAAATGGTAAGTGAGTATCAGATATCGCTAGTATTATTGGTAAAAAAGTTAACGAAAATAAACTTTACCCAGTAATAGAACAATTAATCACAAAATGAGATACATCATGAGTTAAAAACTTAACACAAGATGAAAAATATGTAGTTTCTCAATATGCTGGATTGTATAGATTAATGACAACTCCTGCTCAAAGAGATCAAGCACAAAGTACATTAACTCAATTATTCCAAAACTCAATCTTTGGATCTTCTCAAGTTATAGGACTTAAATTAAAGTAATTTATAACCAGAAATATTATGAAAATTCTTGTAGGACTTTCATGAGGTGTAGATTCTGCAATAGCCGCTTATTTGTTAAAAGAACAATGATATGAGGTTGTTGCAGGATTTATGAAAAATTATGTCTCTGAAACATGAAACTGTACAACGTATGATGATTCAAAAGAGGCTATTAAAGTAGCGGATTTCCTATGAATAGAAATCCAAGCTTTTGATTTTATTAAAGAATACCAAGAAAGAATCATAGATTATATTTACCAAGGATATAAAAAAGGAATAACTCCAAATCCTGATGTTTTGTGTAACTCTCTTATTAAATTTGATGTATTTCTTGAAAAAGCTTTAGAGAAATGATTTGATAAAATAGCAACAGGACACTACGCTCAATTAGAAGAAAAAGGTGGTGTATATCATCTTATACGTTGAAAAGATCATAATAAAGACCAAACCTATTTCTTGGCTGGACTTAACCAGTATCAACTCCAACATAGTTTATTCCCTATTGGTCATCTAACAAAACCAGAAGTAAGAGAATTAGCGAAGAAAATAAACCTTCCTAACGCAGAAAGAAAAGATTCTCAATGACTATGTTTTATTGGTAATGTTCCTATCAAAAACTTTTTGATGAATAAGTTCCCAGTAAAAAGATGAGAAATAAGAACCTTAGAAGGTAAAGTTGTATGAGAACACGATTGAGCATACTTCTTTACGATATGACAGAAGCATGGATTATGACTTAATTTTAAAGCTTATGTTTACAGAATAGATATAGAGAATAATATCGTTTATGTTTGTGATAAAGATTCAGAAGAGCTTCTATCTCAAGATATCCTTGTAAAAGATTGGACATGGATAGCAGAGGAGTATCAAGAGAATGTTGCACTTACATGAAAAATACGTTATCGTCAAAATCCACCAGTAGAATGTCATATATCAAAAAAGGATGCAACCCATCTCAACATCCATTTTAATGAACCACAACGAGCAGTGGCTCCTTGACAGGTATTTGTATTATATGATTGAGAAATTTGTTTATGATCAGGTATTATTTCTTAAGCGATAACCCTTCTAATTCATCTATCAAGTCTGATTAATATTTCATAAGGAATAGTATTAGCTTGCTCAGCAATAGCAATAATACTATTTTTTTTGTTTATATCATTACTGATAAGCTCAATTTTTTCTCAAATTTTCATATTTGAATCAGCTAAACAGCAACTTAAGTTCATGCAAATAGTACCAATTTGTTCAATAGGCTTTCACTGGTAATAATATGTTAATTTTCAGCTAAGATTCCTTAACCATCATTCATAATATCAGAAAGGAATTGTAGCACTCCAACAATCTTCAATAGCTACCCATTTATGACTATAACTAACTCAATCTTCATTAGTAAGTTTTTGAAGTGAAATAACTCTAGAATTTAGAGATAAAGCTGGTTTTAATCATTTTAATTTCTCATTCTCTTTAGAAAAAGGGGAATAACCATAGAGGATTAATCATGGTCTCCACGCATTGAAAAAATCATCATCAATACAACACATTCAAGCAGAAGCTCAAATATGTTTCCATATAGGAGAGAAACCGTATTCAGTAATTACTGAATACATTTTTTTGAATGTCTCTATTTGTTGATTAACATGATTCTCTCAATCACTATCAGCATCATAAAGATGCGACATAACTCAATCAAGAGAGATCTTAGGATTATTCTTTAAGAGTTTTAGGAATCTATCCAAATCCTTCTCTTGGATTCATTCTCTATTCATTCATGTATTAAGAAAAAGATGGATTTTAATCCTTTTGTTCAAACTAATAAGATAATTTAATGTACTTAAATTATAAACAACAACACTAGTTCTACTATAGTCAAAATAACGGTAATTCTCCGGTAAGGTCTCTCACATAATGAGAATCTTAAAATTTGAATTATTATGGATAATTTGATATTCAGGAAACGAATCAACGATAAGATAAGGGAACTTCTCTTCTTCTAATATTTCAAGCATCTGTAAAATTCAATGTCCATAGGCATTAGATTTTAATACTGGGAAAATTCAATTATGAGGTTTGATGCGTTTTATAAGTTTTACATTATTGATGATGGCTGATTTATGGATAGTAATAGTATTTAAGGTTTCAACTTTAGGTTTGCGAAGGTTTTTTAATCGTTGTAACATGATTATGCTAAGAGGTTAAATTGCTTTAAATTCTCATTCTTTTAAATCTCAAAGAGTATAGTTTCAAATGCAAATTCTTTGAAGATCTGTAACTTGATATCCAAGAGATTTAAAGATTCTTCTAATATGCCTTTTTTTTCATTCATTAAGAGTGATGATAATGCTATTATTTTCTCCTTTTTCTAATGATTTTGTTCTAAGTTTTTCTCATTCATCAGTGATTCATCATAGGATTTTTCTTTTAAGATTCCAATCAAAAATTTTATTTAAACAAACAATATATGTTTTCTCAATTTCTTTGCTTGGATGTTCAAACTCATGAACTAATTTAGAATTCGTAGTTAGAAGCATTAATCAACGGCTATCTTTATCTAATCTTCAAATATAATAATATTTTTTAACAAACTCTTCAGGTAATAGCTCATAAAATGTTTTATTATACGCGTCAGCTTTAGAACAAGTATATCATACTGGTTTGTTGAACATAAGTAGTTCTGGATAATCAGAAGTCTCATCATTAGAAATCTTTTCATCTATTCACAATGTTTTGATTATTAGTGCATCGTTTTCATTAACTTCAGTCTTATAATTCTCAATCTTTTTTCAATTTACAAAAACCAATCCTTGATCAATAAGGTCTGTTATTTTTCTCCTAGATATTCAATGTTTATTCTGAAGATAGTTCCTTAATAACATTATTTTTAATAAAACAAAAAAAGACATTTTTCAATGTCTTTTTTATAGTATCTTAGATAGTAGTTGCAAGAGAAATTATTCAGCAGCTTCTTCAGCATTTTCTTCAGCATTTTCTTCAGCAGCTTCAACTTCTTCAACAGCACCAGTTTCTTCAGAAACTTCAACTTCTTCAGCTTCATCTAGAACAGTTTCATCTATAGCTTCTTCATCAGCTGGGATAACTACGATTTCTGGTTCTTCATCATCAACAACATTTTCAATTTCGTTGTTTTCATCAACAACTTCTTCTTCAGCAGGAGTATTATTACATCCAGCTAAAAGTACAACTGAACTAAGTGCTAGTACAGCTAACATAGACTTTTTCATTATATTCAATCTATAAAAATATAAAAATATAAAAATATGAACAAGGAACATATAAGAAAATAAACAATAAATACAAGACAAAAATTGATAAAATGGGAGAAATTTTGCTAATTATTAATTAGAAAATATTGACATATAGTAATATTTTCAATATAATGATAAAAAAACAAAATAAAAACTATATGTGGGAAGAAAAAATTTTTTTTGAGAAACCAGTCTCTTTTAATGGAGCTCTTGAATCAATTGTATCTGCTATATCAGATTGTGAAAAAACTGAAAAGTTTGATGCTAATCTTATAGCAATGTGGAATGCAAATATTTGTTCTTGTTCTCACCGTTCTGTGATGAGTCCTTTATTGATATTCCTTTCGGGATAAAAATTGATGGATCTCAACTTAATCTTTGTATGATTAATATCACAAAATACGGGAAAATGAGCCTTATTATTAATTCTCCTCATACTGTAAACATTTTCACCTATAGAATGCCATATAATGAAAATATTCTAGGTATTAAACTTGAGGATTGTGAATATGAAGGGGAAAGACAGAAATTCCTAGTTTCTATGTGTAAATCACTACGAAATCAAATCAAAAAATGAATGGACTAATTCTTAGTTCATTTTTTTATGAAAAAATAAGATTTTTCAAAGAATAATAAGACTAGGAAATAATTATAAAAATGTCAACTCAAAATGAGTAGGAGGGGGTGTAAATTTTACAAAACTTCTATTTTCGGATAAAATTAGGTATGTATTTAAATTAGGGTAATCTTGGATGAAAAAAATCATTTCTTGATCCATGTTAATGGTATTATTGTTTAATACCTTACTAACACCTCTAAGTTACGCACAAGAATATCAAGAAGATGTTCAAGAAAGTGTAGACGTATCAGAGGATGTTCCTCTAGTTGAAGAAAGTCATGATGATTCCAGTGATGATACAGAAGATTACCAAGATTATGAAGATGATAACTCAGATTATCAAGAAGATACTGAAGAAATTAATGAAGATTTAGAATCTGAAGATACAGTAACTGAAGATGAAACATGAGAAACAACAGAGGAGGAGAATAATGAACAAGAAGAAAACACAAATGAATGAGAAGAAAATTCTGAAGAACAAAAAGAAGTCCAATCTGCTTATGAATGGGCTTATAAGCATGAGATAACAACAATGAAGTCGTTAATTGATGCAAATCCAATAGGAACAGTTAAGAGATAACACTTAGCAAAGATGGTTGTAAACTATGCTATAAATGTTCTTTGATTAAAACTTCCTGAAAAAACTCCAAGTGAATGTAGATGGAATGATTATAAATCTGATTGGGAGTCAGAGGAGATAAAAGAGTATGCAGTTAAATCTTGTGCTCTATGATTAATGTGAATTGATATGGAGAGATTCTTACCAAATAAAGAAGTAACAAGAGCTCAATTTGGAACAATTATGTCTAGACTCTTATGGTGATCAAAATATGCATGATGAACTCCATACTACAGAAAGCACCTTAATGCTCTTAAAGAAAATGGAATTATGACACAAATAGACAATCCAGAAAAGAGAATAGAATTAAGACAGCGAGTTAGGGTAATGTTAATGAGATCTGCAGAATATAAAAAATAATAAAGTTCCTCAGTTGCTAGAAATGTTGCTGAGGAATTTTTTAATAGAAAAAATGAAAGGATAAAATTTTGAATTTCAATTGTATTTATATTCTATTTTCCTATTCTTTACCGAAAGCTTTTTTTATTTGCTGAAAAGTATGAGAGGCCTTGTTCAATCTAAGCCATTTACGAGAACACCACGTACGGAAACTGCTTCAAGGACAGGAATTTCTTTTTCTGGTTCTAAAAGAAGAGGAAGAGATAAAACATCACCTTTCATATTAATAATGAAAAAGTGGTGAGTACTTATTCTTATAAGTATTTTATCACTTATTCTTTGAATATTTTTATTGAAATGAACATGGTATAATCCAGTTTATCTTATTGAAAATATTGAGTATCCAGAAGAAACGAAGCAAGATTACTGAAATACTGAGCTATTTGTTCTTTCATCTAAGTTTTTAAGATGAAAATATTATAATACTTTAAGAGTATGAGGAGAATGAAGCCTTCTTGATTGGGTAAGAAAAGACTATCCATTTGTTAAAGATGTACATATTGATTTTCTTTGAAATCAATCAGTTCGTGTTGATTTCGATTACTATGAACCAGAATATGTTGTTAATTTATGAGATAAAAAATATGGAATTTGGTGAAACAATGTATCAACAGAACTAAACTATAACTGGAATTTATGAAGAACAGCATTTATTATAGATACTCCTTCATACCTTAGTTGAGTAAACTCTTTATCGTGATTCTTCTACGAAATTGACTATAGTTGGTATCCAGAAAATATACCATTGATACAAGAAGCTTTCCCTGATATGACGCGTTTTGTTTATCTTGTATGATCTTCAAATTTCATCGTATTTGAAAACTGAAAGATGATATACCTGTATAAAGAAGATATTCCACATCAATTACAAAAATATAAATGGTTAAAAACATATTACGATGCATTTGATACACTAGCAACAATAGATCTTTGAAGTCTGAATCATGAAAAAGTAGTAGTTGGACGAATATAGAATATTTATAAAACAATTGATATATAATGTTTAAATCTGATTTCCCTCTAATAATAAATCATCCAGAAATCATCTATTTAGATAATGCTGCTACAACTCAAAAACCAGCAATGGTTATTGATGGGGTTTCTGAATTCTTAAAAAATGAATATGCTAATATTCATAGAGGGCATTATGATTTATCAGAAAAATCGGAAATACATTATGAACACAGTAAAGAATTAGTTGCAGAATTGTTTAATTGTTCATATAAGGAAGTAATCTATACAGCTAATGCTACAGCTTCATTTAATCTTATTGCTCAAACATTAGTTAATTCAAAAGTACTAAATAAATGAGATGCTGTGCTTTTAGGAATTCGGGATCATCATGCGAATATCCTTCCTTGGATGTCTCTTTCAAAGTTATTCTGATTTAATGTTAAATTCTTTTGATTGACAGAAAACTATGAGATTGATTATGATGATTTTAAAGAAAAATATACAGATGATGTAAAAGTTGTTAGTTGCTGATGGGTATCAAATGTAACATGATGAATATATGATGTTAAAAAAATTCAAACATTATTACGTGATGATACTTTTTATGTAATAGATGCTTCTCAAGCAGCTCCTAATATCTTAATAGATTTTCAAGAAATATGATGTGATGCCTTAGTATTTACTGGCCATAAAATGATGTCTTATACTGGACTAGGTTGATTACTATTAAAGCGTAATTTACTGAAAAAATTAGAACCTTTAACAGTAGGTGGTTGAACAATAAAAGATGTTTCTGTAGATGATTTTGAGCTGAGAAAATGAAGGTTAAAGTATGAAGCAGGAACTCCTAATATTATATGAGCAGTATCACTAGAATATGCACTTGAATATATTAAATCCCTGTGAAAATGAGACATGAGAAAATGAATGCAGGTGATAGAAAAACACGAACAAGAACTTGCTAAATATTGAGTAGAAAAGTTTAAGGAGCTCAGTGATAAAGTAAAACTTATAGGACCAGAAAAGAATAGAATACCTTTATTCTCATTCATTATTAAAGGGCATGAAAACTTTAACCAAGTAGGAGAATACTTTGCAGAAAAATGAATATGTATTCGTTGTGGATGACATTGTGCATATCCATTACACAAAAGTATCCAAATCTGATGAACTTGTAGGATGAGTACCTACCTTTATAATGATAAAGAAGATATAAATCAATTCGTTAAAGTCCTGAGCGAGTTGCAATAAAATGCTTTGAAAGAAAATCTTGCAATTAATAAATCAAATACTACATTAAAGTTAACACTTTTAAATTATTTACGGAAAAAATGACAATTGATGTTACAAAAATAGCTGGTAAACGGCAAAAAGAGTGGAATGAAAAAAAAGTATATGAGACAAAAGAATGATGAAATAAACCTAAATTCTATATTCTAGATATGTTTCCATATCCAAGTGGAGCAGGACTTCATGTAGGACACCCTAAAGGATATATTGCATCAGATACAATCGCAAGAAAAAAATTACTAGAAGGTTATAATGTACTTCATCCAATGGGATTTGATACTTTCGGTCTTTGAACAGAGCAGTATGCTATTGACCATAAAATGAAGCCACAAGTAGTAGCAAAACAAAATATTGATACTTATATCAAACAACTTGAGAATATTGGATTTACATATGATTGGGAAAGAAGCTTTTCTACAGCTGATCCAGAATACTATAAATGGACTCAATCAATCTTTTTGAAGTTCTATAACCATTATTATGATGAAGCTGCTAAAACAGCAAAACCGATTGAAGAGCTAGAACAAGCATTAAAGGCTCAATGAAAAACAGATGAAGAGATTAAAAAAATTGTTGATAATGAAAGATTAGCATATATTGATTATAAACCAATTAACCGGTGTCCGCACTGTAAAACAGGTCTTGCTAATGAAGATCTTGATGATGGAAAGTGTGAAAGATGTGGTAGTCCTGTTGAACAAAAACCAATGAAACAATGGGTACTTAGAATTACAAAATATGCAGAAAGATTGCTTGATGGTCTAGAGAATCTTGATTGGGATGAATCAATGAAAGAATTAGAAAGGAATTGGATTGGTAAATCATCAGGAACTCAATTTAGAATGAATATCAAAGATTCTGAAGATTTTTTTGAGGTATACACGACAAGAGTAGACACTGTCTTCTGAATGACATTTGTTGTTATGGCTCCAGAACATCCACTTGTTGATAAAATTACTACATCAGAACAACGTGATGCTGTAAATACTTATAAAGAGCAAGCTAAATATAAGACTCAATTAGAAAGAACAGAACTTCAAAAAGAAAAAACAGGACAATTCACTTGAGCATATGCTATTAATCCATTCAATGGAAAAGAAGTTCCTATTTATATCTGAGATTATGTCCTTGCTAATTATGGAACTTGAGTAGTTATGGCCGTTCCTGCTCATGATGAAAGAGATTTTGATTTTGCTAAGAAACATAATATTCCAATTATTCAGAGTATTATGTCTGAAAAAACAAAAGAGCATTATGATTTTGATGCTTTACCTGTATTACCAGAAATAGCTACAGAAAAAGGAATACTAATAGATTCTTGAGAATTTACAGGATTGAAATCTGAAGAAGCTATTAAGAAAATGCAACAACGGTTAAAAGATCAAAATATGTGATCAGAAAAAATAAATTATAAGATTCAAGATTGGGTATTCTCTCGTCAAAGATATTGGGGAGAACCATTCCCAGTAGTATTCTGTCCAGACCACTGAACAGTTCCTTTGAAAGATTCTGATCTTCCTTTAACATTACCTGATGTTGAACATTATGAACCAACAGGTACAGAAGAAGGACCACTAGCAGAAGTTTATGATTGGATTAATACTACTTGTCCTATTTGTTGAAAACCAGCAAAAAGAGAATCAAATACTATGCCAGGTTGGGCAGGATCAAGTTGGTATTGGTTAAGATATATGGATCCTCATAATCATGATAAAATGCTTTCTAAAGAAAGAGATGAATATTGGAGAAATGTTGATGTATATATTTGAGGGGCAGAACATGTAACAAGACATATGATTTATGCAAGATTTTGGCAAAATTTCTTGTATGATCTTTGATTAGTATGTGAAAAAGAACCATTTAAGAAATATCAAAAAGTAGGACTTATAATGGCTGAAGATGGAAGAAAAATGTCAAAGAGATGGGGAAATGTTGTAAATCCTGATGATATTATTGAAGAATATTGAGCAGATGTTTTCAGAACATATGAAATGTTTATGGGACCATTTGATCAATTTATCTCATGGAATACAAATGGTATTAAATGAGTTAAAAAATTTATTGATAAAGTAGTAGGTTTATGGGATAAAGTAGATATAAATCTCCAAGAAGAAGATAAAAATATCAATACACTTCTTCATCAAACAATTAAAAAGCTAACTCAAGAAATAGATGATTTTAAATTTAATACTTCAATTTCACAGCTAATGATTTTAGTTAATGCATTGACTGAAAGAGAAAAAATAGCCAAACCAACATTTGAAGCATTAACATTATTAATAGCTCCATTTGCTCCTCACTTAGCAGAAGAATTCTGGAGTCTTTTAGGTAATGAGTTCTCTATCTTCACAACAGGTAGATGGCCAAAATATGATGAAAAATTCTTAGTTGCTTCCGAAGTAACACTAGCTGTACAATTTAATTGAAAGATGAGAGGAACTCTTCAAATAGCTGCTGATGCAACTCAAGAAGATGCTATACAAGCAATTAAATCTGATGCCAAATTATCTAATTATTATCAAGGTGAACCTAAGAAAATAATTTTCATTCCTTGAAAGATTATAAACATTATTCTTTAATTAAAAAAGAGAACAAATGTGAAGGGATGAAATGTTTACATTAACCATCTCTTGAGGTGGTGCAAAATGAATGTATGCTTGCTGAATACTTAAAGCAATAGAAGAATTAGATATGAAAAAAAATATTAAGGCGATATTCTGAGTAAGTGCATGAGCATTGACTTGAGCATATTGGTTAAGCTGATGGAAGGCAGAGGATATTTATCTAAAATATGTTGAAAGCTGATTGTTTTCAATAAAAAATATATCATTATTTCCTATGAAAGGATTAATGAAATCATGATTAATGGAAAAAATTGTGAAATCTGATATGAAGAGAAAATTTGAGCAATTAGAAAAACCATTATATGTTTGAGCAACGGATCTTTTAAAGTGAAAGTTTATACTTTATAATTCTTGAGAATTATTAAGACCTGTTATTTGAAGTTTATCTGTTCCATGAATATTTGCTCCTGTTGAATTTGATTGAGCTCTTTTGGCTGATTGATGAATAACAAATAACTTTCCTATAGATAAAGCTAAAAAGCTTTATCCTAATACAAAACAAATAGGAATTTTATTATCAAAATTTAAGAAAAATCAGAAAATTGAAAACTTGGTAGATGTTTTACAAGTAACCTATGATCTTCTTTTAAGAGGTCATTTAAGCCAAACTTTTAATGAAGCAGATATTCTCTTCTATAGGGATTTGAAAACATGATTAGCAGAAAGTAGTGAAAAAAAGATGCAACATCTTTTTGATATGTGATATGAAGATTGAATAGAAACCTTTAGTTCTTAAGCAGATATAAATGAAATTTCCATTCTTTTCTAAGAAAAAAGATCGCTATGTCTTGGTTATTTCTTGAGGTTGAATGAGAGGATTTTACGGATGATGAGTATTTAAAGCGATAGATGAATTATGATTAAGAGATAGGGTTGACGCTATTTATTGAGTAAGTGCATGAGGATTGTTGGCAAGTTATTGGGCAGCTTGATATAATGCAGATAAAATTGTTGAGTTATTTCTAAATTCTGAATTCTTAGATTTATCAAAAGATCTGAATCTGCTTCCTAAATCTTCTATGCTTTCTAATAAGATGTTGAAAAAACAAATAGAAAGAGATTTACCAGAAACATTTGAAGAACTAAAGATACCTACATATATATGATGTACAGATACAAATGAATGACAAAATGTAATCTTATCATCATGAGATTTATCATCAGCATTAATGTGAACTATTGCTATCCCATGAATTTTCCCAGCAATAGAAAGGGAATGAATGTGTTTAATTGATGGTTGAGTAACAAATAATTTTCCATTAGCTATTGCTAAAAATAAATTTCCTCATCATAAAATAATCTGAATATCACTAAATAAATATCAAAAGAACCAAAAAATTAAAAATCTTTTTGATAATCTATTGGTTTCTTTCGAAATAATGTTGAGAAAAGATATAGAACCACAATGAGCATTAGCTGATGTTTTTTTCCATAAGAGCTTAGAAATTCCTGTCTTGGAATTTAATAAAACAAAACTAAAAAAACTCTATAACTTATGATATGAAGACTGATTGGAAAAGCTTAAAGATATTGTTTAGATAATTCTTATTAAATGCAACTATTCATATGTCCTAAAATTGAGGAGAAAGGGGGTGATATTATAATAAAAGATAATATCGAATTAGTGAATCAGTTAAGAAAAGTCTTAAGGGCTAAACCTTGATATACTTTTTTTGTTCAACCAATTGATTGAATAAAAAGATTGAAAGTAGAATTAGTTACTTACACAGATAAAGAAGTTAAAGCAAAAGTCTTATGAATAGAAAATTCTACAATAAGTAACAAACCAGTATGAATGTTAATATCTCTTCCAAATAAGCAAGAAAAATTAGAATTAATAATACAAAAATTAACAGAAGTTTGAGTATCTAACATCATTCTTCGGTCATCAGAAAGGTCTCAACTAAATTCATTAAATGAGAATAAAATGAAAAGAATAGGGAAGATTGCAAAAGAAGCTGTTGAACAATCTCGATGATGGAGTATCCCAAAAATTGAAGTTATATGAGACATAAAAACTTTACAAAACAAACGAGATTTTATAGTTTTTGATTTACCTAAAGATAATCAAAATAAAGAAATTAAAAAATGAAATCATCCACTGTTGTGAGTTATTGGTCCTGAATGATGATTAACAGAAAATGATTATAAGAATTTCCCAACTGAATATAAAGTTATGTCGTTATGAGAATCTGTTCTTAGAATGGAAACAGCAGCTATAATTTGATGATGGTATATTAAAAACTATCTATAAAAAACAATCAATTCTTTGACAAATAAGACATGAGTATTTATAATATTAATACAATGTTTTATCTGTTATTAATAACAAAATGGTAGAAAAATTTGAAAGACCTCAAGAGATTAAAAAAATTGGAAATAAAGAAAAAAAAGCTAAAGAAGTGGAAAATTTATTAAAAGAAGAGAATAGTGAAAAAGAAAAAGTAAAAAAAGAAACAAAAGATGCTGCTGAAATAATAATATCAGAAATACTATTCCAAACATTGCATGAAGATTTAGATAGTTTAAAAGGTCTAAAGTGAAAAGAAAAAAATGATAAAATAACTCACATTTCAAAATTGTTTGCTAAAGATGCAGTTATTGTCTACCAAGATGTTACTTGAGGAGTAGAAGAAATAAAAGATATTAAATGATTCTTAGAAGATGTTGCTAAGTGAGAAAAAACAATTTGATTAAGTGTTAGCGTGGAACAAGCTGTGGAAGAGTGATCAATAACTTTGGAACATGGTGAAAAAAGTTGAGTTGATTCAGTAAGTATTAAAAGAGTTAATTTATGATCTGATTATTTAGAAAACTAAACTATGAAAATAACAAAGAATGCCGGATAAAATACGGCATTCTTTTGTTAGATTAATCAAATTTAATGATATTGACAAATTTATACTAATAAATATTATACATTTGTTTATTAAGTGATAATAGATGTCTTATGGAAAATTATGAGTCGTTGTGAGAGAATGATAAAGTGAATTGAGGACTTAAAAAAATTGTTAAAGATGAATCTGATGATTTAGCTGATGTGCTGAACTCTGATAAAGAATGAATTGATTCGAAAAGCCTTGATGTAAATAAATTTTCTTCTTTATGAAAATGGGTTGATACAGAATTTATAATCAACGAATATAATATCCATCAAAGTAAGAATGGATATTTGTATATAATAGTCGATGGTATAAAGTATTTTAATGAATGAGATTATCAACATAGATACATGAAGATATTTGATGAATATTGAATGCCTTATTTTTATATTTGAGAAGTAAGACCTGGTGACTTAATAGATGAATGCAAATGTATCGTTATTAGAAACGATTGATGAATCTTTAAAGGCGAATGGAATAAGAAATGAGTTTTAAAAAGTCCTGATAATGTTGAATATGATTGATCTTTTGTCGATGGAAAGCCAATTGATTTACATTCAAAACCAGAATTCCGTAAGAAATGAATATATACAAAACCGGATTGAACTAAAGAAACCTATGTCGCATATTCATGTAAAATGAGACCTCAATTTATTTCTTGAAAAGATCGCAAAGAAAAGGAAAAATGGAGTAAAAAAAGAGGTAGTGTTGTGAGTGTAAAAACTGAACATCCAACATGAGAGATTGAATACGTACTTCATTCGCGAAAAAGAGATACTTCATATTATGAAGATGAGAATTCATATATTTTTGAATCTCCTAATTGAAAAAAAATCTGTTTACCAAAAAAATGTGAAGAAGGTATTGATGAAAGATATTGAATAGCATGAGAATTAAGAAAATGATCAGATAGGGCAAAACAATTAGCAAACATGATTAATGCTATCGAAAAATTTGTATGTTTGCATCCAGTTTCAAAGTTCGCTTCTTTTTGACCTCACCTACAAGTAAAATACTGAGATATGCTATTAAGAAAAACTTTATTAAAAAATGTTGAAAAAAGGTTGTGAGTACCAGTAAAAGAACTAACTGAACGATTAAATGATTGTTATGTGAAAAGTGCATAATATTTAATGATTTTCTATAAGTTCAGCAATGATTTTTATGTTGCAATTAAGCAACATAATTTTATACTTACAAAGTATATTGAACTTATCGCTCAAACATACAAGCATTTTATGATATAAGGAACAAACATATGCCAACATTATCAATTATTGTTGCAGCTGCTGTTTCCCTAGCAATAGGATGAGCTGCAGGTTTTTATGGATACAAGAAGACGCTAAATGAAAAGCAGATCCGTTTTAAGAAAAAAATGGAGAAAGCTAAAGAAATGGAAGAAGAGATTCTAGAAGAAGCAAAAAAGAAAGCTGAAGGAATCCTTGAACAAGCTGAAATTAAAGCTCAAAAGATTGAAGATCAAAGACTTGCAAAGATGGAGGAGATTCAAAATAGACTCCTTATCAGAGAAGAAAAAATGGATCAAAAGCTTGAAAAATTAGAAGAAGAAAAATGAAAAGTATTAGATAAACAAAGAGAAGTCGATGAAATAATAGAGGAGCAAAACAAGAAATTAGCAGAAATTGCAAAGATTAAACCAGAAGAAGCAAAAGCACAAATTTTCGAAAGAATTGAAAAAGATAACCAAGAAGAAATAATAAGATTTATTGAAAAATTCAAGACTATAAAAGCAGAAGAATCTCAAAAAGAAGCTGCTCAAATTCTTGCTCAAGCTATGCCAAAGCTAGCAGCTGATACAGTAAGTGAATTTACATCTAAAGTAATAGATCTTCCTAGTGAAGAATTTAAATGAAAACTCATCGGACGTGAATGAAGAAATATTTCTTTATTTGAAAAACTTACAGGAGTTGAGCTATTAATTGATGATACTCCATTATCTGTAAGAATTTCATCATTTGATAGTGAGAAGAGATTTGTAGCATCAAAGACACTTGAAATACTGATTAAAGATTGAAGAATTAATCCTTTCTATATTGAAAAAGTATATAATCAAGTTGTTGATGAGCTAGAAGATACATTGAAAGAAAAAGGGAAAGAAGCACTAACAATATTGAATCTTCCAATGATGAATCCTGAAATAGTAAGAACTATAGGTCAATTCTATTTAAGATATAGTTATGGACAAAATCTATGGATTCACTCTTTAGAAGTCGCTAAAATAAGTGAAAATATAGCAGTTGAATTATGATTAGATCCATTGTTGGCTAAAAAAGCATGATTATTACATGATGTATGAAAAGTAATTGCAGCTGCAGGTGAATCTCATACCAAAGTATGAGCTGATATGCTTCGTAAGTGGGGAGTAGATCCAATCATTGTAAATGCAGCAGAATCTCATCACTATGATATAGAAATGACAAGTGCTTATTCATGGATTGTTGCAGCTGCAGATGCAATGTCGGCTTCAAGACCATGAGCAAGATTTGATACAAAAGATTTCTTCATCGAGAAGATGGGGGAACTTGAGAAATTGATTCTTGAAGTAGAAGGAGTTGAAAAAGTTTATATTATGCAAGCTGGTAGAGAAATAATGGTGTTCGTTGATCCTAAGGTTATTCCAGATACAGAATTAGAGAAATTGTTAGAAGATATATGAAAGAAAATAGAGGAACAATTAGATTATCCATGAATTATTAGAATAACAGCATTAAGAGAGACAAAATTAGTACAATATTTGAGATAAATTGAAAGTTGGAAGCGAGATAAGGAATGGTTAATTTTTATCCTTTACCTACTTCCAATTACTTTATATTCTTTAAAGAGATGTATCCATATTTAGAGCTCTTTTGAACAAAGTTTTATATGACAGGTATTTGAATAGTTGCAGCCTGTTTTGTGTTTTTAATAACAGTATATGTACTTTCTAAGAAGTACCATCAAGAGTTTTTAAAGTTTTTTTATTGGTTACCTTGGTTCTTAGTTAGTATTTATGTTTCAGGGCTTTATTTCTCATTCTTCTTTAGTGGAGGAATAATCCCTACACTTTCTACATTTAGTCCATATTGATATAACTTTTCTTTTGTTGGTGTTATCTTAGCTGCATTTGTATTAATCCTTATATTCCTTTCTCAGTTTAAGAGAAATGAAACAAAGAAAATATGGATAGATATTTTGTTCTTCTGATTTGTTAATGCACTTATAGTATTATGAGTATTCTTAGTGTTATGAGATAATTTTGTATGAAAAATATATAATTGAGCACTTCATGTAACTGCTTTAATGGATGATAGTGCACTTGTTAAGTATTGATGAGTATATCCAATATGATTATTCCTATCATTAGGTGCATTATGAATAAATCTTATTATCACAATATTAAAACTTATTGTTAAGAGAAGTGGTGTTGGATTATTGTGATTCATATTATTATGTGTATTATTCTTAGTTATTCTTCCTTTCCGGAATTATCCAGCACATTGAGTTATGTCTGTATTTTGAAAGTTTACACTTGATATAAATCATTACGTATTAATATTCTTGATTATATTTTGTTTGCTTTCATATAATAAATTGAAAAAGCCTTGTTAGTATAATCATTTTGTATCCCATTTTACTTTTTGCAAATGAAGTTCTTTTTTGCGAAAGCAGATAGTTTATATAAGATTTTCAAAACACTTGAGAAAATCCCACCACAAAAATCTGTTCAAATCTTTATAGATCCTGAACATCCTTTTTTTGAAAATCAACGATGGGGAAAACAAATGGCTGAAATTATCAAGAATAGAAAATTAAATATAACATTTTCAGCAGAAAAAGATTCAAATAGAAAATATTATGAACAATTAGGGTTAAAGGTACAATATGAAGATGAAAAACCAATTATAAAGTTCTTTAAGACTTTATCTTTATTTCTTTTTGATATAAAGAAATTTCACCTTCATGCATATAACAGACAGAAATACCTATTTTATATGGTCTTCTTTTTTGAACTATTAGCATGATTATGAATATTACGGTTCATTATTATCCTCATATTACCAAATGCAACAATCACGCTAAAAGTTGCACAGCAAACAGAAGATATTATATATAATTTCCGTTATTATCCTGCAGAACAACAAGAAGCTATGGGATATCTTAGACAAATTAGTATCCCATATTATACATGACTTATTGATTATAATTATCAATTAGCAATTAGTACTGAGAATATTCAACATATAGTAAATCCATCTGCATGACATGTAAAAATATATAATAGAACACCTAAAGATCTTCAACTTTTGGCTAAAACAAGATTTGTAACAAGTAATTGATTGGTATTCTATAGTAAAGAACCATTATTAATCCCAGCTTGATTAGAAGATAATCCATCTGAATTAACTGTTAAATTCTATGCAGCAGAAACTGATGAAGAAGGACAAATTATGGGTATTAGATGAAATATTCCAAAGAATACAAGACTGACAATTAGGAACCTTGAAGAGAGTTATATTTTTTGAGAAATATGGGCTGAATCAATAGAGGATTTTACATGATGAAGTTCAACATCACTCTGAACAATTACTGAAAAAGATCAAGAATTGTTAAGAGAAAGAATAGAGAGCTCTGTTTATGCAGATAAAATTAATATAGTAAGTAGCCAATTTAAAGAAAAAGATGCACTAGTATTAACATTTGATAAATTAGTAAAAACAACATTTCATAAACCTTATACTATTGACTGAAAAATATGAGAAAGAGCAACATCATTGAGAGGTAGAGCTGACGTTACATTTAATTTCTTATATTTGAAGTGGTCTGATATTGTTAAAGCATTTACTCAATACGTAACTGAAAGACAATCAGATAGTATTGAGCTCATTAGTATTAACCCTAACAGTTTAATCTTTATTCAAGAATTAAGCTATGTAAATGGTTCTGATTCTGTATTTATGATTCCAACAAAAGTATCAATATATCAATGATATGACTTTAAAAGAGATTTAAAGTGAATAATCCCAGCAATAAGAACAAATATAGCTTGAAAATCTCTAGAAGAAGCAAGAAAACTAATCTTACAATATCCAGAAATTTCAAGTGTAAAGATTAATTTGTGAATATTTCAATGAGATGTTCTACCTAATGTAAAATCAAGAATAAAAGTGAAAGTAGAGTATTAATGTTTCCTCCAATAAAAAGTACATTCATCTGCTCAGTTGTATAGCTTTTTCTTATTCCAATTGGAAGAGTTTCTAGGAGTGTAATTATAGGAACTAATCCATCCTCCATAAAATGAGTTAGTATAAATCTTATCTAGTTTTTCATAGATAAGAAACAATTTATCATCACGAAGTCTTTTTCAGTAAGGAGGATTACATACTATCCATGAATCTCATGGGAAATCAAAAGATGTCTTTAAAAAATCAGATTCCTTAAAATTAATAATATCTAAAATTCAAGCATTATTAGCATTAGATTTAGCAATACTAATCATATTTGATTCTATATCATAGGCATTAATAGTATAATTTCATGAGAATTCCTGTTTCTTCGCTTCTTCTTTTATTATAGTAAAATTTCAGTGTTCATAGTTTTTAAAATATTCAAAATTAAATCTTCTCCAAGTTCATGGAGCAATATTTTTTGCCATAAGTGCAGCTTCTATTGCAATTGTTCATGATCAACAAAAAGGATCAATAATTGGAGATTTGAACTTCCATCATGAAAGAATTAATAATGCAGCAGCAAGATTTTCTTTAAGGGGAGCTTCTCATATATCTTTTTTATATCATCTTTGATAAAGAGCAGCTCATGAGGTATTTAAGTAAAGTTTTGCAATATCATAATCAATGATGAGTAATAAGTCATTAACATGTTTTTCATCTGTTCAAAATCTTGAAATACTTTCAAGTAATGCTTTATGTGAGACAGATTGTATAGCTCTAATAGAAGATAATTTAGAATTTTTTGATTCAACTTTAATTGAAATGTTGGTATTGCTAAGATATTGAGAATAATTGCATGTTTTAACTAAATTAAACAGTTCATCAAAATCCATAGCATTTCATTCTGTAAGTTGGATGTATACTTTGTTTGCTAATCTAGAATGATAGTTTATTTTCATCATACCTTTCATATCACAAGTAACAAATGTTCCTGTTTGAAAAGTTGAATCAGGATTAAATCCTAATCTTTTAATTTCATGAGCTAATAAACTTCATAATCAGTAAGGGCATGTAATTAATAATCTCATAAGAAAAAAACGTATAAAGACTAATGGTAATTATACGTTTCTCTTATTTTGATACAAGATTAATCCTTATGAGTTTCCTCCAAATTCAGCAAATATTTGATAAAGAATAAAGAGGAAGAAGAATAGTGCAATAATAGCCAATAAGATATTGATAAGATTATTCTTAGCTTTCTTGAAATTTTCTCATTTTCAACCATCAACAATAAGAAGATATCCAGAATATATAATCATAATAACCATTACAATACCACTTAGATATGCGAGGAATTTTGCAACTTGGATAATGAAGTTTCCAGCATCAGATGCAAAAGTCTTCTGCGATGCAATGTAATATAAGAAGTCCACAACTTTGATTGCTACTAGAGCAAATATTACATTACCAAGTTTTTTAACGAGCTTCTTACCATTTCAACTTTCTCAATTAGATGGATTCATAAGTTGAAATCATATAGAAACGATATATACAATAGCAACAAAGAAGGCTGCTCACTTTAAGAAACTTAATATGAAGAATGGTAATCAAGTTGCTGAAGTCAAATTCTCGGATACTCCAGATGTTCCCTGTAGAGAATTAATATTAAATACACTAGAAAAAATCCACATAGCTCAGAAGAATAAGAAAGAACCAATTAGAACATATAACAAGTTAGTTACTGCACTCTTTAATTTATCAGGTTTTCACATGCTCATAATTAATTGGATACCAGAGTAGAGTATAAAAATAAAAACAAGAATCATTCCGGCATATCTTAATACATTCCAAAGAGCTCATCAAGTTCCTGTTTCTATAGGAGGGAAAAATAAGGCCTTAATATTTTCTTTTAGTGTTTTCGTTCATGAAACTCATCAAATATCATATAATCTTTCTGATGAATCACTTGATGTTAAGCTTTTTGCAAAGTGTGATTCAAAAGATGGAGCCTTTGAATTATCAGCAAAGGTATTAAAAGTTATAATTCCTCATAAGAGGATTAAGAAGAATAACATGGCTCTTTTTACTAATTTCATTTGTTTGTGTTTTAGTATAATAAAGAATAATCGTAGAATTATGAGGCAAAAAAGTAGTTAATAACAGCAGTAACAATGGCGATTACAGCGTAGAATCATGTCATTAGCACTACTCATATAAGAATGTATTTTATATTTTCTTTAGCTTCAGTAGGTTTTCTACCCGTTACAAGTAAGAATCAGTTCCAAATTAATAATATAGAAGCTCATACTAATCCAATATAAAGAGTCCATTGTATATATGGAGCAACCCCAAATTCACTCGTTGCTAACCAAATAAATGTATTTGAAATCTGGTATTTTGCTCAAGGAGAAGGAGTACCAGCAGTTCCTGTAACTTTATTTGTAATTGCATTTGGCTTTACATCTTGAATTTCTGTTGCTCCTTCATTGGCTTTTTTTGCAACATTTTCAACAATAGCAGAAGGTGTAGATCATCGAGATACCCATCAAGTTTGTGTCTTAGCTGTACATATCAGTACAGGAAGGAGTGCCAGTCCTAATAAAATTCACAATAAACTTTTTTTCATTTTAATAATTATAATAAATTATAAATAAAATTAATCTTCTTCGTTTTCATCTCTTTCTCTAAGTTTTGCTTTAATTGCAAATGCAGAGATCGCTCAAAAGAATGCAAATATTACAATTCAAAGAATCCAAAGGATTACTTTAACAAATGTTGGCCATCATGACGAACTTGTTGGAACAGGTTCTTTTTCAACCACAATTTCAGTAGGTTGAATTTTTATATCAGGATTATCCTTATTAAATTGGCTACATATATTTAAGAGGATATCATATTCTTCTCCTATAGTACAGATGTTACGTTTAACAATATTTTCATAGTCATCATCAGCAATTTGATTTTCTCAAATATTGTTTGATGGAGCAGCACTATCTGCTATAATTTTGTTGATTGATTCAAGAATAGATGCTCTTTGTTCCTTAATATCAACACCAGAACTTCATTCTACATTTTCAAATGTAACAAATCAATTGTTAACCTTTTGTTTTAATTCTTGTGGAAGAAGAGAAAGTATTTCTTCTTTTGCAACATCATAAGTACTACCTCAAAGTGCTGAAAGTGTTGCATAATCTTGAAGGCTATTAATAAGATTATTTAATTTTTCTTCTTGTGTTTCAGTAAGTTTTACTCTATTTTCAGTTTTAAATTGTTCAATTTGGATAATATCTCATCTTTGTGAGTTTTTATCTCCATTTGCGATATCATTTCTCAATGTAACTATAAGACTTCTAAGTGTACCGTTAGCAACACTTGTACTATCATCAATCGAAAGAATTAAATCATTAGCAAGTTCGTATTGTTCTTTAGTTTCTTCATCAAGATTCTTTTCATAATCAGCAAATGATACAATAAAGTCTTTATGTTGTAGAGTACTACTTCAAGCTTTTTGATAGTAAATTCTACCAACAGCTGATTCATAACTAGGAGTATAGGTTTGTGTAGCCATTCTATTACATCAGAAATCCTTATCGTTAGCAGCATTTCAATCCATACTACTATCATAAGTGATATCACTATCTACATAACAAGTAGTAATATCTTGAGTTGCTTTTATAAAAAACATTACTTCGTTATTTAGTTGCTTAGGAAGGAATATTTCAGGGACTTCTGCATCAAAATTAGCTTCAGGAAGGCTTACTAAGAATACTCAATCATCAATAGGAGTAAGAGTCGTTTTATCTTGAACAGTTACTGTTAAAGAAGTTTCAGCTTCGTTACCAGAGCTATCTTTTTCTTTGATGGTAACAATATAACTTCCACTTTTGGGATAAGTTACTTTAAATGCTTTTTCAAGTGTTTTATTAAGATATCTAGTATTTCATTTTTCGCATTGATTCTTATCAAGACATATTTCTCTTTCAATAATGTTACCAAGACTAACATCTTTAAAAATTACACTTCTACCAATAGCTGTGTAAATTAATCCAGGTCTTATTCAAGTTTTTACAACTATAGCATTTCACTCTCAAACACCTCTATAGTCTCTATATATTACAGAAGCTGTTGGAATATATGGTGATTCTGCAGGACTAGCTTTAGTATAAGCATATTTTACACGATCATTTTTTGTCGTTAAATCATATTCTCAATCTCAATCAAAGTCTATTTGAATTGTTCTTTCTTTTTCAAAATCTGATCTATCAGAAATAATCTTACTTATAATATCAAATGTTATTTCTTCTCATACTTCTGCATTAATTTTATCTGACTTAAGAGTTACAATAGGAATATCAGGTTGTTTAGTATCAGGAGGGAACATAATAATAGGTCAGTTACCTAATATTTCTTCACTTGATTTATTACCATCATCATTATCGAACATTTTTACTCAGAACATAAACTCTCATGCTTGTCTAGGTACAGAGAAGAAAGCATAAGGAATAGTTCAAGGAGTAACTTTAGTATCTAAGAGTTTATTAGGATTTGATTTTGGATAGTAATACCATTTAAAATAAGAAATTGTTCAATCAGTATCCATGGCTCAATCTGCTGTTACCTTAATAATTATTGGATCAATACCTGAAGAAAAAATATCATTAGTATTACTAGATTGTTGGAATCAAATACCAAGTTCATTACCATATTGTGGGTAACTTAAAGTAACATTTGAAATCAGAGGAAGTGCATTTACTACTTTAAACCAAATTCTTTCTTTAGTTACTTTTCATAATGAAGTATCTTCTAGAGTATAATCAACATATTGACATCACAAACTATTAAATTTATGAGAAAATGATGAAGATTGGATTATTTCATCATTTTTAAGTTGAAAATAGTGCTTTAAGTTTTGAGAATTACCTTGTGAATTGACAGATAGTGAGGTGTTAATATAAAATGAAGATTGTCTATCAACTCTAAAAGCACTATAACTTGTAGTTCAAGTTGAGTTACTTTCAGCTACTACACAAACATCATTTTGTTTAATAATATGATTTAAACCATCAATAACCTCATAACCTATAATAGGACTATCTTTTTCTCAAATAAATACTCTTTCAGTAACTTCGTTTGAATCATCATTAATACCTGTAACTTTTACTTTGACATTATACGTTCAAACCCTGTCAAATTCAACTTTCCACATATTATCACTTGAGCTTCTAGCTGGAGTTCAATTTCCAAAATCCCATTCATAATTAACAACAGGAGCATTTGTTTGGACCTTGAAAAGAACAGGTTGTCACCAAATGGTAGCCTTAGGTGTAATAGCTAACTCGGGTCTAAGAATAGATTCAACATCAACTTCTTTAGTTATTTCTTCAGTTTGACCATAATTATCAGTTACCTTTAATGTTATCAGATGTTTTCATTTTTCATTAAATAGAACGGTAATTCTTTTATTATCTTCTTCTGTTTCTGTTATTTCTTTAGCATCAGAATTTGAAAAACTCCATTCATAAGTCATAACATCATATCAATTACTTGCATCAATATCTGTTGATGCACTAGCATCAAGAATAAATTCTGAAGGATATTTCCATTTATTTGTTGGTGTAATTGAAAATTGTGGAGATGGAGGAGTGGAGTCAACATAAACATTTACAATATCGCTATTTTTCAACCCCATTTCATCTTCAACTGTAAGACTTATTGTATAATTTCAAGGTTTCTTAAATTGCTTACTAATTTGTTTTCATTGTACTGTATCTAATTTTGTTCATTCGCTATCAAAAATTTCCCAAGTATATAGTTTTAATCTTGAAGTTAATGAATATGAACCATTAGCAGAGAAACTATAAGTTGTTGATGTGTTACCTTTATCAGGGGTTTGTTGTACGATAGCAACAGGGTCAGAAACAGCTAAGGTATAGCTTTCAGTAACAACATTCTTTTCATTGTCAGATACTGCTAAAGTAACGGTATATTCTCCCTGTCATGGAAGTGGTAGGTTAATATAACTAGGAGATCCATCTCAAGATTTAGTCCATTTGAAACCATCCCTTGAAGTTACATTCCATGTATAACTTTGAATTTCTCTTCATCCAAGTGGTGTAGTCGAACTACCATCAAATAAGACACCTTTCACAGCTTCTTGAATACCTATTTTTGATGCTTTGCTTTTTTGCATTTTCTTACCGTTAGCATAAACACTAACAGTAGCAGATTTAGGGCTAACAGTAACAGTAATATTCTTTGTTCCATCAAAAATTCATGAATTAGAACTTCTAACAGTACAGTGAACAATATAGGTCCCTGCTTCAAGAAATTGATGTTTTACAACAGGTCAAATTCAAATAGTCTTATCAACACCATCAATATCCCTATAATACCAAAAATATTTATTTGATGGAATTGTTTCATTTGAAGGATCTTTACTACCTCTAGCATCAAATGTTACAGTTAAAGGAGCTGATCAATTGCTTGGACTTGCTGTGGCTTGAACTTGAACCGTGTATTCATTATCGATTGTTGTCTTTAATTTTGTTAATGGTTTTTTACATCTATCATTATATAATTGGAAATTCGAAGCATTAGGTTCCTTTGCCATTGTTGCAGTAGTTTTTTTACATTGTTCATATATTAACAAGAAATCATAGTCATCTTGCGGAAAATATTTAAAAATTCTATTCATGATTGCTAATTGCTCGGCATATGTGGCACTTCAATTTAGATTTCATAGTTTACTTTCTGCATCAACATCAACAAATATTGCTGCAAGTTTATCCCAATCATCTTCTACTAAATAGTTTGCATAATAAGAGTTTGGTATACTAGAACTCTTTGCAAATAAATCTCATCATAGCAAAACTATCCCCGCTAGTAGAAAAAGGGTAATACATGATAAGATAGTTTTTATTTTTGTATTCCAAGTCATATTAGAAAAAATCATGATAAAAGACCTAAAATAAGTATACTTTTTATTAGAAAATTTTGCAAATTTGAGGCTATGTTTTTTGTTTATATACTTGACATTTTTTAATTAAAATATTATTTATAAAATAACAAAAACTCTTCCAATTTAACTGGAAGAGTTTTCAATGATTAAATATTACTTCAAACCATAATTCTGAGGCCAAAAGAATGGAGAATGAGAACATCAATCAGTCTTACACATAATTTCTGAAATTAATGTCTTACCATTACGATCCAAAAGAGTTATTTCCCAATCTTCATTAAATTCTTCATTTGTATCTATAGTATATCATAGGGTATAACCATATTTCCTAGTCTTCTTTTCTTCATTATCAGATCAAGGGACTAAAGAAATGCTATCTAAAGAAATATTATCATTGATAATATGTTTTGTGAATATTCAGATATTCTTTGTACTTCGATGTGACTTCCATGTAGATGATGTCTTTAATGGAGAATCAACAAGTTGATTCATATCATCAATTTCATTATTCATAAGATGAGAATAGAAATCTTGAATAAGGTGGATATCGTTTGAAATTTTATCATCTCCATCTAAAGGGATAGTATTAGTAGGTTCTTCTGGAACTATATTTTCATTATTTGGAGTAGAATTAGTATTAGTATTATCAGTATTTTTAATTGAGAAAACTGTATTAGTTTTTGTTGAATCATCATCAGATATTGAAGTATATCCTTTTCAGAAAACGAATACTTTATAAAGTGCAAACAAAAGGAATGCTAGTGAAAAGAAAAATAAGAATAACACTCGAAAAGATACCTTATTTTCCTTTTTTTGATATGAAGAATGATTTGATATTGTTCAGACAGATGCTTTAGTTCTACTGACAGGAGTCTTTTCAGTTTTTTCAATTTTTTTTGAAATTGTTCTTTTTGTAACTTTCTTTTCTTGTGCTTTCTCTGTTGATTTTGTTTTCCTTTCCATTTTTTTAGTAGTAAAGAGGATAAAATTACCAACTCTTAGCAAATCTCAAATCACCGTTTGTTAAATATCTAATATCTTTTATTCAATATCTTACAGCAGCTAATCTGTTAACTCACATTCAGAAAGCGAATCCAGTCCATCATTCATCAGGGTTAATTCAAGCATTCCTTAATACAGCGGGGTGAATCATTCATGCTCATAAGATTTCCATCCACTTAGACATCTCTTTTTGTCCAGTTTTAGGATTGGTGTATTCGTATCTTGTATCTATTTCAAATCATGGCTCAACAAAAGGGAAATATCAAGGTCTTATTCTTATCTCAACTTCCTTTTGTAATGCAGCAGAAAGAAATCTTGTTATAATACTTTTGAAGTGTCAGATACTAATATTTTTATCAACATATACTCATTCAAATTGATAGAACATTGTATCATGTGTAGCATCAACATTTTCAAATCTATAAACTCTTCAAGGAAGAACAGCTTTAATAGGAACTCAATATTTTCTTAATACATAGTTTTGACCAGCAGATGTATGAGTTCTTAAAACATAATTCTCTCATCTTTCATCTTTCTCTGAAAGGTAGATAGTATCATGCATTTCAGTTGCAGGATGAGATACAGGAATATTTACTGCCTCAAAATTCTCAAATTTACTAACTGCATCAGTTCAGCTTTCAACAATAAATCACATACTATGAGCAATTTCTTCAAGTTCCCTTCTAACTTTAGTAAGTAGAGAATAGTGTCCTTGATCTAACTCTGTTCAAGGAAGTGTAATATCAATAACCTCCTTACCTAATTGTTCATTAATTTCTGCAGTTTTTAAACTATCAAAACGTTTTTGGTACTCATTTTGAAGAGTGCTTTTCATAGATGATAATTGTCCTCATTGAACTTTTTTTTCTTCAGGTGATAAGTTACCAAGGTTTTTTAAAGCTTCAGTGATACTTCCTTTTTTACCAAGAAGTGCTTGATACCAATTCTCTAATTCATCCAATGTTGATATGTCAGAAAGCTTTTTTAATTCCTCATCAAGATTAATCATAAAAATTCCAAAAAATAATAAAAACACTAAATAGAATTTAGTGTTTTAAAACAACTTTGCAAGAGCTTTTACGTTATTTCATAAAAATATTTTTCAGTATTTCTTCTAATTCATGTCTTCTTTCTCTAAAATTTTCATCAAGCAACCAATCATAAAAATAAGTGTTACAAAAGTATGCCACATAAGATAATCATTTTTTTTCAGTTGGAACATAGGTTTCAATTGCTCATTCTTTTAAGATATAAATATCTTGATCATATAATTTTTCTATACCTTTAAGAATTGCTTTATGTTTTTTAGGATTAAAGGTAAGAATAGCTTTAACAAGCCTATTATAGTAGTCACTATACCTTTTCTCTGTTTTATTCTTTTTTACTTGTTGGTTAGCCATAAGATAATATTTATTTATTTCTGCTCTTGAGAAGAATCAAAAATCAACAGTATTATCCCAATCTCCAATAAAGTAATTTTTTATATTAAATTTCTTTAAGAATTTTCTCCATGCATTAAAAGATCACTTTCAATTAATATTAATGATTTCATAATCACGAATTTTATCTTTCCATTCAGGTTGAGTTTTTAAATAGTTGAGATAAAAACTGAAGAAATATGCATCAGTATCTCATTCTACTAAGATAATTCTATCAACAAAAAATATCTTAGAAAGGTTTTCAAATCTAAGCATATGCATAAGAGTAGCATCATCATAATCAACGGTTATTCTTGGAGCAGAAATAAGAGAATTTTGATTTTTATCCTTATAAACTCTATATACAGAAGTTAGATTTTTTTCATTAATAAATAATCCTGAATTAGTAGAAAAAATGAATTGTGTTCAAAGTTGTTCACTTATGTTTTCACAGACTTCAGCTAATTCCTTTTGATATTGAGGGTGTATATGAAGTTCTGGTTCTTTTATAATAATGAATCAATCTGTAAGATCGTTTCAATAAAGACCAAAAATGATAGTAAGTAAAGATTTTTCTCAATCACTAAGATCATCAAAGTAAGAGATTCTTTCTTGTTGATCTGTCATATAAAGACTTATAGTACCATTAATATATTCAACCTTTAAATGTCTTCAAAGGTACTTCATAATCATATAGCTTAGGCTTTTGAAAAATGAAGAACTTTTTAATTTTTCATCAATAGTTTTTTTTGATAATTCTTGAATATTTCAATTCTGAATTTGATCTTGAGAAAAATGCTCTAAAATACTCCATATTTTATATACACATTCTGTATATCAAATAAGGCTATTCCTACTATATTCTAAGTCATTAATAATTTTTGATGGATCGACAAAGTTATCAAATTTTACCTCAGTTCTATGAGTGTTTAGAATTGTAAAAGTTTTTTTTAGCAAATACCAACTTCTTTCATCAGACTTTTTTTCATAGGTATTGAATATAGTAATAAGAATCTGAAATAATTTTTGGTATCTAATACAAGAGAGTATAAATTGTTCGTGTTCAGTAAGAAGTGATTCATCGATATTAAAACATTGAGCTTTTTCATCAAAAGAAGCATGTAACTTAATACTATGATTTTCTTCAAGAAAAGTTTCTAATTTATGTGGAGGAAATTCAAGATTTAGTTTTGAATATTTAGAAATAAGATGATTAATTTTAGAATAATATTTACAGACAAATCCAATATTTTCAAAATCAAGGTTTGATAGCTCTAAAGAAATATTTAATTTTGCTGGTTGATCAGGTGTATGGTTATTGGTTTGAAGTTTTTTTGTATGATTAGGTCTTTCTTCAATAGTTTTTCTTGTCTTAATATTTTCTTTAGCATATTCTTCATTATAGGTATAATCGTAGATAAGAGTAGCAAAGAATTCTTCTAAGATTTTAATGAAATTACTTTTTCATGAGGCATTATTTCAAATAAAAATTTTAACTCATTGGTATCAATCTTCGCCAAAAAATGAGATTGGTGAAGCCTCTTTAAAATCATGTTCATTAAGATATGGAAAACTTAATAGATTTGATATTTTTACTTCTTTTATTTGCATCCATTAACCAACAAATTAAAAAAATCTTTAGCTTAATTATATACCAAATTAGAATATTTTCAAATTTTATTCATTAAAATGAGTCCTAATTTATTTGTATTTACTAAGTTATTTTGTATTTTATAGTTACTTTACAGTAAATTGATTAAAATGATAAAGAATCTTTGATATTGTGAGTATACTTATCTTCATAGAAGAGCATTAGCTTATTATATAAAGAAAAACGATTATCTTGATAATGAAGAAAAAAAGTTGCTTCTAAAAAGAGCAGAAATACATGACATGGATAAAATGACTCTATATCTTTTTCGGGATAAAGAAAAAGCTTCAAAATATCATAGAGAACATTCGTCTCATCATATAAAGACTAATGTATTATACACGCATGATGACTTATTAGAATCTATATTTGATTATGAATGTGCAGCATTAACAAAACCAGATAAGCCACTTAATGCATATGATACAGTAATCAAGTATTATTCACAATTTACAGAGTCATATATGCCTGAGTTAAGAAGGTTGCACATGGATCATTCATATTTAGCTATTGAAGAAAAAGATAAAGAATATACTAGCTCTATTAATGTTACAGAAAATGATATTTTAAACGAAGTTTCTGTGTATTTGAACAATAATCCAGAAAATATTTATACAGAATTATGAGATAACCTTTGTTCAAAAGAAGAATACTTGACCTTAATAAACTATAAAAAATAAAATAATGTCAATAGTCTTGAAAATGAGAATCCGAAAAGATATGATATCTGTCGGATTTTATTCCATAATCAAATTCTATGGCAAAAAAAATGCTATGAACAATAGCTTTAGCATGATCATTACTCCTATGATCTTGTGGTGAACAGCCAAAAAAATCAACACAAGATATTGAAGATGTTCCCTCCGAACTTTATGATGAATTAAATTATTCAAATAAAGATTATGAGGAATGAAAAATATGAGTTATTAAATATCCTAAAAAATATGATAGTTGGGATAGATTTGATGAAAATGGACATTTAATAAGAAGATGAGTAAAAGAAAATAAGGAAGAAGTAAATGATACTATTGAGAACGATATTGATGTATTATTAGAAGATGATTCACTAACCAATGATTCACTAAAAATGGACACAATAGTTATTCCTAGTATACGATGAGAAGACTCAACAGAGAAGAAAAAACAATTAATAACAGAGAATACAAAAACCCAAGTATATATAACAATTGATGATGGTCCTTGAGTATATACACAAGAAATCGCAGAAGAACTCCATAAAAGAGGACATAAAGCAACATTTTTTGTTATATGAGATAATATAAAAGAAGACCGTTATGAAGCTATGAAAAATGCTGAAAAAATGTGACATGAATTTTGAAATCACTCACTTTCTCATAAAAATTTTAGGGATCTGACATTTGATCAAGCAAAGGAACAATTAGAAAAAACAGAAAAATGAATAAAGGCTGCATGAGTAACTCCTGCACCATATTTTAGGTATCCATATTGAAGTTCATTTTCTAACGAGGAAAAGTTTGATGCATATATGAAATGAATGTGATATGAGAAAGTGTTTTGGACAATAGATACTCGTGATTGGAGTAAGTCAACAACGAAAAAAGATTTAATAAGATGCCTTGAAAATGTAAAACAGTGAGATGTTATATTAATTCATGAAAGATCTTATACGAAAGATAGAACAATACCTACAATAGACTCAGTATTGAAGAGTAAGTGATTTATTTCTGTTCCTTACCGTAAGAAATAATTACGAGTTTAATTAATCTTGAAAACACAGGGGCTTTAATTATTTTTAGCTTATTTCTTTTATAGTTATAGAAAAACAATATGGCAAAAAAATTCTATATAACAACAGCAATCGCATATATGAATGCGGGACCTCATGCATGACATGCATTAGAAATAATTCAAGCTGATGCTCTTGCTAGAATGTATAGATTTTTATGATATGATGTTATTTTTCAGACTTGAAGTGATGAACACTGAGTAAAAATTTGGAATGCTGCAAAAAATGCAGATACAGAAGTTAATGAATTTGTTAAAAAGAATCTATGATTATTTAAAGAATTATATGCTAACTTATGAATTTCTTATGATAGATTTGTTCAAACTTCAGATGAAGTTAATCATTATCCATGAGCTCAATTAATGTGGAAAAAACTTGTTGAAGCAGGGGATATCTATAAGAAATCATATAAATGATTGTATTGCGAATGATGTGAAGCACTTAAGTTAGAAAAAGATTTAGTTGATTGAAGATGCCCAGATCATCCTAATAAAGAACTCCAATATATAGAAGAAGAAAACTATTTCTTTAAATTATCAAAATATAGAGAACAAGTTGCTGAATTAATTAGAAATTGAACATATGTTGTAGAACCAGAAATAAGAAAAAATGAAATTCTTGCATTCCTTGAAAAGGCAGAGGATGTGAGTTTCTCCCGTCAAAAAGCCAAAATGCCTTGGTGAATTCCTGTTCCATGAGATGACGAACACGTAATGTATGTTTGGTGTGATGCACTAACAAATTATATAACAGGTACTGGTTTTGGAAGAACAGAAGATCGAGATAAAGAATGGCCAGCAGATATTCATGTTATTTGAAAAGATATCCTAAGGTTCCATGCTGCTTTCTGGCCAGCAATGCTTCTTTCTGCAAAAATACCATTACCTAAAAAGTTGCTAGTTCATGGATTCCTGAACTTAAATGGTGCTAAAATGTCTAAATCAACAGGAAATGTTATGGATCCAAAGGAAGTTGTCGAGAAATATTGAAGAGACCCATTTGTTTTTAATCTTCTCTATGATGTTTCATTAAATTCTGATGGTGATTTTTCAATGGAGAGATTAAACTGAGTTTATAATAGTATGCTTATTTGAGCATGGGGTAATCTTGTAAATAGAGTAGTAAGTTTGTGTAGTAAATATTGAATAACAGAATGAAAAGCTGATTGAGATATAGTAAACGAATTTCAGAAGTTTTTTGATACGATAGAATCTCGTTATATTCAATTCTCAGATATTCAAGGATATCTTCAAGAATGGTATCGTCTTGTTCAAAAGGCAAACGAATTTATAACAAATGCAGAACCTTGGAAAAAACGAAAAGATGAATCAACAAAAGATGAGGCTGTTAAGGATTTACAACTATTATTATATATAATCAAGAATCTTGCTATTCTCTCTTCACCAGTACTTACTCAAGGATTTGAAAAACTTAAAAACATTTTATGAGTAGAGGAGCTAAAAGTAATAGATACCTCTAAAAATCAAGATATCGAATTAATTAAAAAAGCTTTCGATTTGAAGGAATTTAAAGTAAATTTAAATCCAGAAATTCTTTATCAAAGAGTTGAAGAATAATAGAAACGATTACAAAACTCATCATCGAGCCGTTAACCACGATCAAATCGCATTCATAAATAATAACGCAACTCAAGCAAATAATAATAGCCATAAAAATATTTTCATAGATTTTGAATGCCAAAATCACTCATTTTTTCGATTCTGTTTTAGGTCTTCATTTTTTTGATCGAGGATTTTTATCATTTTTTCATAAGTTTTTTTATCAATATGACCACTTTTAAGCGCTTCTTTTAAGAAATATTTTTTTTCCTCGAATGCATCAAAAGACTCTTTCATTGCTATTTTGTTTGCAGTATAAATACAATACATTTATATTTTTTATATATCTTTTCAAGAAAGAAGAAATCCTTAACAAAATTTGCAATATTTATAAATTTGGATAAAATTTACATCAAGTTATAACTTTTTATTCATCAAAAATAAACAAAAATGAAAATGGAAAAGTATGAAGATTATCAAAAAGAACCTAAAAAGTATGTGGCATATCTTAATGAATTGATGCTAGAAAAAAATGCTACAGATATGTATTTGACGTATAATGAACCTCCTACATTAAGAATAATGGAAGAAGTTCATAGACAAACAGATTTGCCAAAATTGGATGATACAATGTTAAATAAAATCGCTTTGGCGTTGATGAATAAAACAGGACTTGATTATTTTGAAAAATATGGAGCTCTTGATCTTTGAGTATGATTTAAAGAAAGAAGATATAGAGTTAATATATCAAGACAAAGAGGTCATGTAATGATAGTTTCAAGATTATTGAGAAATACAATTCCTACTCTTAGTGCCCTTGGATTGCCACCCATTTTTAAGCAATTAGCATATAGAGAAAATGGTATTGTGTTTCTAGCTTGACCAACAGGATCTTGAAAATCAACAACACTTGCTGCTGTTATTGAAGAGATTAATATGAATAAGAAAAAACATATTCTTACTATTGAAGATCCGATTGAATATGTTTTTGAACCTAAAGAAAGTATTATTGATCAAAAAGAATTAGGTAAAGATGTATCTTCATTTACCGATGCTATGAAGTATGCTCTTAGACAAAGACCTGATGTAATTCTCTTTTGAGAAATCAGAGATTTGGAAAGTATTAGAAATGCTATTCTATTATCAGAAACATGACACTTGGTATTAACAACAGTGCATGCTAGATCTTCAGAACAAGCGTTGAACAAAATTATTGGTTCATTCCCATCAGAGGAACAAAGCCATATTAGAACACAGTTATCAGAGAATATGGCTGCAATTGTAGTTCAGAAGCTGTTAAAAAGACAAGATAAACCAGGATTAGTGCTTGGACAAGAAATACTTATTAATACGACTGCTGTAACAAATATTATTAGAGAAAATAAATTAAATCAATTAAAGAGTGTGATGTACACTAACAGAGTCTCATGAGGAATGCAACTTATGGAAGAAAGTCTTATTTCATTATTTGAAGAAAAGAAAATCTCACTCGAACAAGCTCTTGAAGCTGCAAATGACCCAGCATATATTAAGAGAGAACTTATTAATAAATGATATTTGAGATAAATATTATAAGAAATACAAGTTAAAGACTAGCTTTAAAGCTAGTCTTTTATTTTATTATAAAACATATTGTATGAATTTTTTTATAAATATATCAAAAAATTAAATTTAAATGTTCCTTTTTTGACTTTTTTTAATTTTTTTTGTATAATTGTATTGAAGACTTTTTATTTATATTGAATTAAGCATGGCAATTGCTGATGAAAATGGTGAAATTATGTGAGCTGGATTGGATAATCAACTAGCCGATAATACAACACCTTCATATGATCAAAATATAGATACAGGTGATCAAGTACCTCTTTCTGATATATGACAACCAGCAGATTCTATTCAAGGTCAAGCAATGTGAGATATTAATGCTCAACAAGCTATGTGACCAATGAAAATTACAGAAGAAGCTTTGGAATTAATGAAAGCACAAGAACAAGCAGAACAAGAAGCAGCAGCCGCTGCTGCAGCAAACCAATTGTCACAATCAGAATTTGCAGAGCAACCAATTGCAACAGATTCATACAATATTGAAAATGATATGCAAGAACAACCTGTTAATCCTATGGATGAGTCAAATAATCTTTGAACATACAGTTTTTGAGATGAGAGAGTTAAAATTAAAAGATATAATACAGGATTTATTTTGTCTGTATTATGATTAATCATCTTTTGATGATTAGCTTATATTACATATCTTTTCTATGAATATCTTGCATATAAATCATTACCAACAATTCCTTCTGATAAAGAGAAAAATGTGATGATGATTTCAAATAATTATGATAAATACGGACAACAATTGTGAATGTTTAATCTTGAAACATATAAAGTTATTTATCTTGAAAATGAGTTAACAAGAGTAGATGACTTATTAAAAGATGCAACATTGAACTTTAACCAAAAGAAGGATGATTTACAAAGATCATTACTAAGATTCTGAAACGAAATCATAACAATTAAGAATGATACAAAAACTTTAAGAGAAAAAATGAATAAAGAAGGATTCTTCCCTCAAGAGATTGTTTGAATTCTAGATGCTGATAATGCAATCAGTTCAATTCAAAGAAGTCTTATCTCACTCGAAGTTGTTAAATTCTCAAGTGCCATCAGAGTATTCTCATTAATGGATGATATTGTTAAAGAATTAGCAGATAACTTTGATTATACAAAAACAAATATTTCTGAAAGATTACAAACATTAATAGATAGATGAGAACAAGATGTAGAATACTATCTTAATGTATGTTATAATAACCCATATGAACCAGAAGAATGTAATAATATTAACGACTTTGATAAATATTATTTAAAAATTAAAGAGGGTGATGAAGACTTTGATACAGAATTCTTCAAAAAATTAATGAAGTACTTAAATAATCAAATTGAATATAATGATATGCCTAGTTTCTCAATTACATTTAATAGTTTCGATGGAAAGAGTAATAATATCACATTCTCTGTTGAAGTTAATACAACAATTGAAGATGAAAAAGCATTAACACAAGAAGGAATAAAGAATCCTCATATCTTTATTATATCAGAATTGATAAAATTATTAAAGCAATCAACATTTATTGTTTGAAAAGGTATAAATGCAAAGAATATTAAAGTAGCAGATAAAGTTGTTACAGTAGCTTGAAGACAATTCAATGTGCATAATTCAATTAATACATATACATTACCAATCCAAAAAACTACAGAAAGAGAAATCTTCGACTTTATCGAAACATATTCATCAAATCTACAAGATACATGATTCGATGAATTATGAGAAGATTTGTTAAGTTGATTTGATATGTCAGGATTTAACGTATCTTGATTTAATATATCTTGATTTGATATGTCTGGATTCATGATGTCATGATTTGATATGTCTGGATACGAAATAACATGATTTGATACAACATGATTCGAAGATATGTCTGGATATGATTTAACAGAAATAAATTCATGAGTAACAATGTGAGAATGAAGTGAAGGCATGGGAGATGAAATGGATGATGATATGTCTATGGATGAAGAAGTTGTATATAATTGAGAAGTCACTGAAGAAACTGCATGATTTATTGCAGATGATGAAATGTTAGATGAATAATACTTTATTTACTGTATCAATTTAAAAAATGGAAGAAGAAGCAAAAAAAGAGCAACCATCACTAAAAGATCAAGCAAAAGAACTTTGGGCTAAAATTGCTGGGATGCTTTGAAAGTGAAATAATGCTGAAAAAGAATTTACTTTCTGAGTAAGTAAAGAAGCTTATCTTGTTGCATTATTATTATTTATTGCATCAATTTGAGCTTTTGGAGCAGCTTGTTATTATTCATGGCTAAAAAATGAAGAATTAATTTCAAGAACTTGGGAATTGAAAGAACTTAATCAATATAATCTTTCCGATTTCACAAGAGCAATGAATTCAGAAGGTGTAGATATGCCATCAACAATTCAAGAGATGGCTGATTTGTATGATAAATCACTACAAGATAAAAAAAGAATTGAGTGAGAATATAACTTCAAAACTAGTATCTATAAAGAATTCTTGAGAAATTTCTTATTGCCTTCATTGAATATATGGAAAGATCCATATACAAAACAAGTTGATATTACAATGATGTGAAGAAAATATCTAGATAGAAACCCATATCAAGATATATCTTTGTTATCTCAATGGAGTTCTATTATTTGAGAAAGCTGAAAAGAAGTATGATTAAATGAGGTAACAGATATGACAATCTGAAATATTGTTGAAGAAAGTGCTTGATATTTTAAGATTCCAATTACAGTTTCATTTAAATCAAATTCAAAAAGAGCATTCTTATTACTAGTTAATAAATTGTCATTAACATCAAATATAAGCAATATTTGATTATTAAACGATTTTACATACTACCTCTTTAATACAATTAGAGAAGAAAAAGAAGAGGAGATTCAAGCAATCTTAGAAGAATATAACGAAGAAGATGAAATAAAGATGGAAAGACCTGAAGGTACAGATGATAAATATTTTGAAAACATGATTATCTCTCGTTATCTTTATAATTGGATATTAGGTGATGATGAAGAACCTTGTCGTTTAATAGATGAAGCAGTTATAGATTCTACAGTTAAAAAGAGTAATGTATGTAACGATGAATCTTCTGAAGTATGTTATTTCAAATTTAGAGACAAATATAGAAATATCCCAGAATTAGCATATACTATATGAATTGAATCAGTAGTTAATAAACCATTAGCTTTAAAAAGATTCTTTGCAGATCTTCCTCCATTGATAGCTATCGAATCATTTACATTTGACAAAGAAAAATCAGATAGTTTATCTTTGATAACAACAACTGAATATGTTGGAGAAGTTCATTTTAACATTTATGGTAGAGGAATTACTGAAGGAGAAACAGCAGAAATTACAAGAAAGTTAGCTGAAAAGTGTTTCGGATCATGAACAGACAATGATTTCGAATTAGCAAGTGTTCTTGCTCCAGTTCAAAGAGCAATTGAACAAATCGATGAATTATGACAAAATAGCGTATGAAAGATGGCAAATCTTATTGAATTAAGAGATATCTTAAATGAAGATTCTAAAACATATAACGGTCTTTCACCATATAATAAGATGATTAGAAAATTTGAATACTATAGAATGCTTAAAAATATTTGAGGAATATGTAACTGATCAAATTAATATAATAAAAAATAGAGATGTTGAGTCTCTATTTTTTTTATCTAAGTTAACAAATAATCCTTAGAAAGGAAGATCATCAGATGAAGAAGTTTCAGCTCATGAAGCTTTTTCAATTCTCCAACAAGTGATACTGTTAAACCATCTTCAAGGTTGGTTTTTAGATTCATTTGCTCTAGCGTTCAAATGAACTGTAATTAAATCTCAAGTATTTACATCAGCTAATAGATTAATTTTATCTCTAAAAAAATCTACAGCGATAGATCCTTTATATTCTCTATCTGTGTTTTCTTCTAAAACAATTGTTTGTTTATCAACACCTTCACCAATAGTCTCTTTTGGTCCAATAAACTTAACAAATCCTTGGTACTGCATAATACTAGTTGTAATGAATAAAATAAAGCACTAAACTTTAAATGTAAAATATTGTTTTGAAAAGTAAATACAAGAGAAAATTAATAAGATAAAAAGTCTATATCTATTAACTGCCTTTTTAAGAAACATTAGGAGCTATCATATAGTTTGCTTCAAGTTTCTCAACTTCTTGTTTTGTTAATTCTTCTCATCAGAGAAGATGCTCTCAGTTATAATTTAATAAAATATTTCATTTATTATAGGTATACGATAATTTTCATTCTATATTTCAAAAATAAGTTTCATCATATACCTGGTCAAGATAAATCTCTCAGTATTCATTTTTAATATCTTGAATATCAGACTTTTTTATCATTTTTATTAATTTTTGTTCTTCAGTATCCCAAAGCCAAACGTTTGATTTCTGTCAGATATAGAGAATTCAGTAACGAGGAATCCATCAATTTTTGAAGAATGAAGTATAAAGTTCAGGCTTCGATATAGAATAAAACTTTATAGTATCATTTTTTAAAGTTTTTAAGAGATTTAAAGCTAGTGTTCAAACTCTTAAATTAGTAAATCCTCATGGTCAGTTTAAAACTATACACTCAGTAAATCAATATTCTCTATCAAGTTTAACAAGTTCTTTTCCTATCTCTATTTCAACTCAATTTCTATCCAAAAAAATAGGATTTCATAATCCATAAATCCCTATTTTATCTGATGAGATATCGATGAATACTTTCATAATAATAAACGCAAATATAAATTTATTCAAACATTCTTTGGAGATCTTTGTCTCTAATCATTTTTGGACTCCACATTGGATCAAAAGTTGTTTCAACTTCTACATCATAGTCAGGTGCAGGGATAAGTGCTGCATTTTTAACACTTTCCAATAAATAGTCAGCCATAGGACAGACAGGCGTTGTGAATGACATAACAATTTTTATTTTTTTAGCTTCTTCATTAATATCAATAGAATAGATTAATCCTAAAGTATAGATATCGACAAGTGGAAAATCAGGATCAAAAACAGTTTGTAATGATTGTTCTATGCTATGATAAAGTTCTTGCATTATCTTTTCTAAGTGGATCTGTAAAAATAGCATATTGCATGGCTATAAAGAGAATTAAACAAATAATTCAAAGCCATTTAGTCCATAATTCAGCTATAAGTAATAATACGTTTATTAGACAAAATAATCAGAAAAGAAAAGAAGTCTTATATGCATCTTTCTTCATCCTTTCATTGGAAACTTTTGTTATAAAAAGCCATTGTGACCAATAAAACAAAAAATAACTTACTCCCCAAAGTAACAAAAAAATTCAGATAAGTCCAAGAGTTAGTGCAATAGCTAAATCATCTTTTGGACTAATCAATGTAAAATCAATAACAAGAAGTATGATTCAAAAAAATGTCTTTAATAACGATGCAAGAGCGTATATTCCAATATTTTTCATTGGTAACAAATTAAGTAATCCTAAATATTAACAGTTACTTCTTCATGTTCTAATTCTTGTTTTTCTTGTTCAAGAAGTGTCTCAGTATCAAGTTCAGCACGAGAAGGAAGATAGAATGGATTAGCTCCAGTTTCATAAATTTTTCCATAAATAACATCCCATAGTCCTTGTCCTAAAATCATTAAAGGGAATGCTAATAACGGAGTTAAGAGCATTAAAGTTTTTGCACTATCTGTATTAACATTACTTTGCAATGATGGACCTAGTAATGCAGATAATACCATTATGGAAATGCAAAATCCTAAACAGCATCACATCAATGATGAAGCAGAATAGTTCGGATTTACAACAAATTCTATTTGACAAGCAGAGACAAATGTTGCTAAACAAACATAAAGAACAAATACAACAATAGAAGCATTAGGTAAATCTTTAAACATCAAGAACACTACAGCTATACCAACAGAAAGAATTCCATTAGTTAAAAGAAGTAATCCAACAGTTTTACCTACATCAGTATATTTACCTGAGAAAAAGAATGTATATATGACCATTAATACAAGATTTCATACGAATGCGATTACAAATCATAACAAAAGATTAACAATCCAAGCAAATTGGTTCTCAGAAGTAAGGAATCATAATCCAGATGAAGTTACTTCTCAACTTCCTCACATTAATGTACCTAAAATTCCAGCAAGAGTAAAATATACAACAGCCATAAGTGCTCAAACAACTAATCCAATACCTATTTTTCATAATAATGCCCATCATGAAATAGTACTAGGAGCATTAACTAAACGATCTAATTGTTTTCTTTGATCCTTTGCGATTTTATTAGGATTAATTGGAGCCATTCCTCAATCTATTCATGGTATTACGAAAGAAACGGATGCTGATTGATTTGGATTTTCCATAATTATATATCATTAATAAAAGTAATGTTTAATTGATAGTTAAAGTTGAAAGTTGCTTTACAAATCTTTTTACATGTGATGATTCATCACTAGTGTAAGAAATCATAACAACAACTCTATTATCTAACTCTACAAACTCCTGAGCTGCATATAGCTCTCTTGTATCATCTTTTATATTGTATGTCTTTAGTATAGCTTGATGTTCTCAAACTGTCTTTTTTTCTGATTTTTCGTTCGATAACTTAAAAGTTCAAAGATCTTTTAATTGATTAATTGATGATTGAACATATGCTGATAATCAGATTTTTGTATTTTGCATATTCTCATTATCATAAGCAATGATAAGAGTATCAAGAGTATCATTTTCATCTTCTGATATCTCTTGAAACATTAAATCTCAATTATCTTCATTGAAATCAACCACTTGCATTTCAGACATAAGATTAGGTGTCCAAGTGATGTCTCAAGATTCAATATTTAATGGGTAAGAGCTTCAGCATCAACAGAGAAGAACCATAGCTGATAATACTCATACTAAGACAGTTCTTTTCATTATAATACAATATAACATAATGCTAAAACAATTCAAATAACAACTCAAATAATAAATGATTTGTTAAGAATTTGTTGTTCAACGTTTAAATCATATGTAGAAGGATTCTTTCATTGCCAAATGATGGCTATTAGATTCCCCATCATAAGTCAACAAAGTACTAAATATCATGGCATGGCAATTTCTTTAACTATTGAAAATGCCCCTTCTCATAAAATGATATCTCATCTTACAAGAAGTATTCACATAATAATAGTGAAACAATAAAAGAATCACCTTAACACTTGAAATAATACGGCCATGTTCAAGTCTAGAAAGTAAATCAAATAAAAAATATGATTTTATAGGGAAAAATCAAGTTTTTATTATGAGTTAAAAACAATTTGATAAGTAAAAGTAAATTGCTATATTCTTAACTAATAAATTTTAAATAAATAGATATCGTATGGCTGAATTACGTCCAAGTGGTTTCCCAGAATATAGTCCATGACAACAATTGATTTTCGATAAATTAAAGAAAATTATAGAAGAGAATTATCAATCATTTTGATATACTCATATTCAAACACCTGCGGTAGAAAGAAACTCAGTACTTCTCTCAAAAAACTGAGAAGAAACATGAAAACAAATATTTGGACTCTACTGAATGGCTCAGTGAAAAGATGATTTAAAAGAATATGGACTTCATTTTGACTTAACTGTACCATTTGCAAGATATACTCTAGATCGAGAATCTCAGTTAGCATTCCCATTTAAGAGATATCAAATTCAACCAGTTCGAAGAGGCGAAAGAGCTCAAAAATGAAGATATAGGGAATTCTATCAATGTGATATTGATGTAATTTGGAAATGAGAAAGGAAATATCTTTATTATGACGCTGAAATTATTGCAACTCTATGAAAAACATTGGAGAATATTTTTGATGCATGTGAAATAAATGATGCTCCAATATTTCATATCTCTAATAAGAAACTAATAAAATCATTCTTATGAAGCATAACAGATAATGAAGAAGAATCACAAAAAATCTCTAATCTTATTGATAAAATAAGTAAAATAGGTGAAGATAATTTTAAAGCAACATTGAAGGAGGATTTAAATATTCATGATGAAATTGTTAATAAAATCCTTTCTTTTATTAATTTTAAATCAAATAGTATCGAAGATTTGGATTTATTAAAAGATATGTGTTCAGTGCAAGAATATCAAGAATGATTAGAAGAATTAAAGGGAGTCCTTTGCTATATTTCAAAGTTAAAGTCATCAATGAATTTATCTTTTGAACGAATTGTAGATTTAAAAATTATCAGAGGACTCGATTATTATACATGAACAATCTTCGAAGCAAATTTTAAGTCAGATGAAGGTATCTGATCTATTTGTTGATGAGGAAGATACGAAAATCTTACATGATATATTGATCCTAAAAAGAATGATTATTGTTGAGTAGGAGGAAGTATTGGAATAAGTAGAATTTTATGAAAAATCTTTGATGAAAAAGAGAATAGTAAAAAGACAATCGCAGATTATCTCTTCCTTAATTTTGATGAAACATTTCCAGATATTTTAAATATCTCATCAGAATTCGTTGAAAGAGGAGAGAATATAGAAATATATCCAGAACCAGAAAAGCTTTGAAAACAATTTTGATATGCTGATAAAAAATGAATCCCCTATGTCGTTGTGTATGGTTGATGAGAAAAAGAACAAGGCGTATATAAAATAAAAGATATGAAAACATGAGAGGAAAAACTTGTAAAAATAGAAAAATAATTTTCTAGATAAATGAAGACGTATACAAAATAAAAATGTCAAGTCCTGATTTTGATTTTTGCTTGCGAAACAAACTGGGATTTTTATTATCTTAATGAAAAAAGAGTAATTTTTCTATTTTTCTTTTATTATTAAGATTAGTTTATGGACGAAAAAGAACTACAAGAGAATCAAGAAGCTGAAAACGAAAACAATGAATCTAATGAACCAAAAGATTCATCAGAAAACGCAGCTTCAGAAGGACAACAAGAATTCTCTTATATTCCTACTTGAGAGAAAAATCTCATAACAAATTCAGTAGAAAAAGAAATTACACAGTCATATATCGATTATGCGATGTCTGTTATTATTTCTCGTGCACTTCCTGATACAAGAGATTGATTTAAACCAGTATTAAGAAGAATTCTTTTCTGAATGGCTTGAATGAATAACTTTTTCAGAGAAAAACATAAGAAATCAGCTAGAATCGTTTGAGAAGTAATGTGAAAATACCACCCACACGGAGATTCTTCAATCTATGAAGCAATGGTAAGACTTGCTCAACCATGGTCAATGAGATATCCATTAGTAGATGGACAGGGTAACTTTGGTTCAATCGACTGAGATGGTGCAGCTGCTATGAGGTATACAGAAGCGAGATTGACAAAGATTGCTGAAGAAATGTTAGCAGATCTTGATCAAGATACTATCGATTGGAGAGATAACTTTGATGGTTCATTAAAAGAACCAATTATGCTTCCTACAAAATTTCCTAACCATCTATGTAATGGTACAATGGGTATCGCTGTAGGTATGGCAACAAATATGGCTCCACATAACTTAACAGAAGTTATTGATGCTTCTTTATTACTTCTTCATAAAGAAGGTAAAGAAGAAATCATTACAGATGAAAATGGTTCAGAAATTAAACAAAAGGCTTCTGTGAGTATTGAAGAAATTATGGAAATTATTAAAGGTCCAGATTTCCCTACAGGAGGTATGATTTTTGATTCAAATAATATTCTTGAAGTATATAAGAAAGGTAAGTGAGGTATCGTAGTTCGTGGTAAAACTCACGATGAAGTATACGACGGTGCTCATGTTATCGTTGTTGATGAAATCCCTTATCAAGTTAATAAAGCTTCACTAGTACAAAAAATCTGAGAATTAGTTGTTGAAAAGAAAATTGAAGGTATTAACGATATCCGTGATGAATCAAATAAGAATAAGATTAGAATCGCTATCTACTTGAAAAAAGGAGTAGATCCAGATTTGGTATTAGTTCAATTATTTAAATTAACTGAACTACAAACTAATTTTAATCTTAACAATGTATCATTAGTTGATAATGGTACACAACCAAGACTTCTAAATATCAAAGATCTTTTGATGGAATTTGTTACATTCCGTAGATCTGTTGTTTATAGAAGATCAGTATATCAATTAAATAAAGCAAAAGATAGATTACATATCTTAGAAGGTTTAAAGAAAGCTATTGATATTATCGATGAAGTAATCGATACAATCAAGAAGTCTGAATCAAAATCAGATGCTAGAACTAATTTGATGGAAAAATTCGGTTTCTCTGAAAAACAAGCAGAGTATATTCTTCTTATGAGATTGCAATCATTGGTTGGTCTAGAAATACAAAAGATTTCAGATGAAATTGAAGAAAAATTAAGACTTATCGATGAACTTGAACATATTATTGGAGATCCAGAAAAACTAGATGAAGTAATCGAAAAAGAATTGATTTATATGAAGGATAAATACTGAGATGAGAGAAGAACAGAATTATCTAACGATTTAAGTGTATACAATATCAGTGGATCATTAAAAGAGTTCCAAAAAGCAGCTGATAAAGTAAAGGAAGATGTAATTTGTTGGATTGGTAATGATTTCTCTCTAAGAGTATTATATCAAACTAGAATCCAAAATATTCCAGAAGAAACATTAGATCTTATTTATACTCATAACCAAGATAAATTAATTATCATTACAGATATTGGTGAATTAGTTGTTCAGAGATTAAAAGATTTTGGTCAATTCAATATGGCAAAACCTGCTATGAATCTTAAAGAGCACTTTGGATTAAAAGGTAAGATTGTATTCGCCAAGACTCTTCACTTCCAATACGATTATTTGATGTTCTTAACTAATAAGAATAGTATTAAGAAGGCTAAGAAAGAATTAGTATTAAGTTTCAAGAAGTTTCCTACAACAATTATGTCACTTGAACCAGGTGAAACTATTGTAAGAGTTCTTCCAGTTAATGATTGAGATAATGTTTGAGTTCTTTCAAAACAAGGATGGATGTTATTATTTAAGTCAGATGATGTAAGAGCTATGGGTAAGACAGCTGGATGAGTAAAAGCTATCGAACTTCAAGAATGAGATGAAGTAGCAAATATGTTCTTACATTACGATGAACCATTTATCCTTATCTATTCTGATAAGAATGGTAAACTTTTATCTCTGGAAGATCTTAAGATTCGAAAGAGAGCAAGAAAGTGACAAGTTGTAATGACTGGTAATGAAACTCTTGTATGATGAATCTCAATTATTGAATGAGCTGTAAGAATCCGCTTTGCAGATTGATCATTAAAGACGTTACATTCAAATGATATCTCTCTTGATGAGCCAGAAACTCCATTATACAAGATGGTTGATAAAGAAATCGATGTTGTATATCGTCCATGGGAAGAGAAAACAGAAAATATGAAATATAAGGAAGATAAGAAAAAAGCCGATAAAATGGCTATGAATGGATGATTGTTTGATATCCCTGAAGAAAAAGCACAAGAAGAGAGTAGTGAAGAAGTAAATGAAGAGTCATCTGAAGAAGCAAACCCTGAGGAATAATTTATATTTAAATAATTAAGAAAGTCTCTAGTAATAGAGGCTTTTTTATATTAGGTTTTAAAAAGTAAAAAAGTCAAGTAAAATATTCGGATTTTTATGTCTAAAAATATTATATATTCTTCTTTTTAACTATAATTAAAATAGATTATTTTATACCTTATCACATAATTCTATGCAACCAAAAATTGAAGATTTAGTTCAACAAAAAGATTTGATAAAATCTTCTTTAGAGAATTTACAAAAACTAAAGGAAAAAGAAGAAAAGGAGAAATTTCAAAAAGAAATCTCTGAAAAACTTACGAAATTAAAAAAAGACATAGAATCATTTGAAACAACAGATGATGATGAAAAGAATAAACTAAATTCTTTAAAATCAGATGTTGATAAACTTTCAGAGGACTTAAAAAAAATTGATGCCGAACTAAAAAGCTTAGAGGCAGGAGTACTCTCATCACAAAAAACAACAGCTACTCAAGAGGAGAAAAAAGATAAAAGTTTTCGAGAATCAACAAAAGAATTTGTGTGAGAGCAATGGGATAAAGTTAAATCATGAGAAGCATGGAAAGAAGAACCATGAAAAAACATATTACGTGCTGTAGGTTTTTGAGTAACATGATATGCAATATATAAATGAGTTAAATCTTTATGGAATTGGGATTTTTGAAGTGAAGACAAAGAAGAATGAGAAGAAGATGAAGAAGAAACATCAAAGAAAAAGAAGAAAAAGAAGTGATTTTGGAAAACAACTTGAGGAAAAATTCTTAAATGGTTAGGAATCTGAGTTTGAGCCGGTACTATATGATATTGGCTTGGTAAGAAACTTGGTTTTTGGTGAGAAGATGAGAATAAACCTACAGATGCTGCTAGTGACGAGGTAAAATATAAAGCATATCAAGAATTTATGAAAGATCCAAATAATAAAGAAGCAGTAGAAAATTATGAATTGTTGTGAGAGAATGTTGATGTCACATATGAAGATCTTTATAGCAGAGAACTTCAAGCATGATATCAAGATGAATTAAAAATGAAAAGAATTGCAGAACAACAATCTTGATGACTTGAAAAATATAGATGAGTTATTCCATTTTGTTTGGATAATAAATTCTGAAGCATTGAAGATGTTCTTTCTCAGAATTCTTCTATTAGGTATGCAATGAATAAATGATTGGGAGATATGGTAAGATATGTGAAGAATTTAGGAACTGATTTTATGCAAAGTTTTATAGACTCATATCTTTCAAAACTTCCATCATGGACTCAGTGTATTGTTAATTTTAAATGATCATTAAACGAAAAATTAGATAAGTGGGTAACTGAAAATACTAATGCTGAAATAGAACTTCAATATTTCTTCAGACAAAGTATTAGGATTCAAACCTATCTTTTTGAGAAAAAAGACCAATTAATAGAGAAAATAACAGAAGAAAAAGCAAGAAGTTGTTGAATGACAGTAGAAGCTTTAAAGAATAACAAAGAAAAATATGAGAATTATGTATTACAAGATTGAAGATTGCAAGCATTTTTAACTTGATCAATCGCTTGATGAGTTAATATACTTAAAGAAAAAGCTATTTTTGATTCACAAATATGAAAAGATGTAAGGGAAACTAAAGAAAAACTTGATGATGAAAGAGATGAAGTTTTAAGTAACGAAAAAAAATGAAAAGATATACTTCAAATAGTAAGTGAAAAGAAAGAAAAATGAGAAGCTTTAACTCAAGCTGAGATCCAACTTCTCGCTAAATCATGTGATAAAATCAATGATGATATTGATAATAGAATCATGGATGCAGTTGAAGAATCTGCATGGAACCTTTACTGAGATTTATTTAGAACAAATGATGCAAACCTACGTAAATATCTAGACAATTCAAAGTTGATGGAAGTGTTTGAAGAATATAAGAAGGTAATAAGTGATAGTAAAAGAGAACTCTTAGCGTGAAGATTAAGTAGCGAAAAAATTGCAGCACTAGCTGAGAGTATTAACGAAATGTTAGCATTAAAAAAAGAAGCAGTTTTATGAGCTCAAACTATTGAAAGAGATTACGATGAAAACTGAAATATAATTTATAGAATACCATGATTTTTAAAAGATTCTATTGCTAATCTTGGAAAGGGAATCTGTAAATTAAAAGACTGAGAAATATGGTCTTGAACAAATTATCTTGCTAGTGCGTGACTATGAACATGAATTGCTATTACAGCGACGTGATGATTAGTGTATATATTTTGAGGAAAAACTGCCTGAAAGCAAATTATGAAATATTGAGTAAAAATTACCGCACTACCTTTAACAACAGTATATCTAATATGAAAGAATGCTGCAAGAAGAACTCCAGTTTGAAGAAAACTATGAAAGAAAATTATATATGGATCACCTGAATGGATACAATCTATGGCTATTTTTAGATGAGAAAAATGACCAGAAAAATTATTAGAAGCGTTGAAATTAGATAAAATTACATTGTCTGATGCTGAAGGTTTGGTAACAAGAAAAATCAAATCAACATGGTGATTACAAGAAACAAAAGATAAATGGTGTAGTGCATTCAACCTCTCAGAAGATAATATTGACGGAATAAAAGTTAGAGAAAGTGTTTTTGATAAATTAGTTAAAAATCCAACATATTTAGCTGAGTTGAAAGCAAATAATGAACTTTATGATAAAGCAGTTAAATATTTTGATGAATCCGCAGATTTAAGGTATGCAGTGAAAAACTGAAAAGCATTGGATATTGTTGAAAATGAAGTAAATAAGGTTGAGAGTAAACTAGCATGAGCGACAGATATTGTTGATGATGTCGTTGAATCAGCAGAACTTGCAGAGAATATAACTTATAAAAAACTAAAAAATGAGTTAAATTCAAAGATAGAAGATTTAAAAATTAGTAGAGATGAATATGCCGTATGATCTGCAAATTACAAAAAATTAGATGAGCAAATATCTAATTTAAAAACATTCCAAAAGAATATTAAAAGTGCATCTATCGAAGAAGTAGAATGATTATACTGAATGTATACGACACTTATTAAATTTAATCAATGACATATGTTCTTTGATAATATTGATGCACTTGCTAAAATAATGGCAGAAGAATCACCTGAATTACATGATGCATTAAATAGTTTTAATGTTCAAAAGCTTAGGGCAGTAATAGAAAAACTACAAAATGAGAAGAAATCAAAAGGTCTTACAAATGATGCAATAAATAATATTACAGTTCTTTTGCTAGAAATAAAAAATAAGAAAGTATTAAAATCATGAGAGACATTAGTTCCTTCATTAAGAAACTTCCTAAAATATATGGGAAGACTCTCAAAAATCACATAGGATATTTACTAACTATATAAAATATGGCACATTCTGCAGAACAACTTAAACAAGAAATATCTGAACAATATATTAAAGAGTTCAAGGAAGAATTGTGATGGTTAAAATCACTTGCACTTTTACCTATTGAAAAAAAAGTAAAAAAAATCCTAATATGAGAGTGAGAACTCCCAGAAAAATTTAATGAAGTAGAGGAGTTCTGATGGTGGAAAGATATTATTAATTTTATTACTCCAGAATTAGCCCAAAAAATTCTAAATTTTATGAAAGAAAAAAGATTAGAAATTGAAAAAAGAAAAACAGTTGAAGAATTAGAAGCCTTAAATAACGAAATTTTAGGAATAGAAATACCTGCAGATACAACAGAACAACAACAAGATAATCAAGCTTCTCAACAAGATAATCAACAAACTTCAAAAGAAGATGATACCGAAGAAACAACAACTGTAAACGAATGAAATGATAATAATGATCATAGTAGTGCAGTTGCATGAGCACTTACCTCAACATTATGAGTGTGAGCAACAGCAACAATGGCTAAACTTACAGAATCAGCAAGATATAAAGATATGGTTGAATGATTAAATGCAGATAAAATTAGAGGAACAATTAATGCTGGAATAGAAGCTTTAAATAAACAAAAAAATTTAGATAGTCGTTTAACTAAGCACCAAATTAATACTATTAATAAGCATATTGCGAAATTGGAAGAATGAATAGGAAGCGTGGGAGATGATGAAATAGCATTGGCTAAACTATGGTCAAAATTTGATAATAAACTTCCAAAAGAATTGGTTATAAATGCGGGGCTTTGAGAATCTCAGTTACTTAAAATCGAAAAAATAGCAGATAAATTATCAGAGTGTAAAAGTATTGATGAGATGAAGAACCTACTTCGTGAAAATGAAATTGAATGAATCAGTGATGATATACTAGGTGCTTTTAAAGAAGCAAACGGTGCTACAGAGATAAAGCAAATGGCAAAAATCTTAAGGAATGGTAATAGAATTAACAGATTTCTCCAAACATTATCCTATACTATGACTATAGATGTTGCATGTTTATGACTTGATGTTTTTGTATATCTCGAATCTAAAAAAGAAGCAGAATTAATTGCTAAAGTAAACCAATTAAGAGCTGAAAATAAAAATAATCAAGCTAATATGCAGCTTTGAATAGCTGTATGAAGTGTTCTATTAGAAGCTGGGATTATTGGAATGTGTACAATAGTTTGATCATATTGATGACCTTTGTGAACGGCGGTTTGACTTGCCGTTTGAGCTATTTCAATGGCTGCTAGTATGTGAGTGGATGCATATTATTACGATGTAAATGATTTTTATTTACAAAATGGAGAAGATTTTATAAGACAAAAAAAGAGTAGAGTTAGTCAAGCAATTCTACAGTGATTACATAATAAGAAAATGTGAAATTGAAGTCTTAATGAAACAATCCATGAATATGTAAACTGAGCAAAATGGTATGAAGTTGCTCTTTGGTGTTTCAATCCCATGATAGGGTTATGAGAAGCACTTGCTACTCATAAACCTAACGAAGAATTGAGAGAACAAAAAGAAGCATCACTATGAGATGCTTGTTGGTCAATGTTATTTTTAGATGAAATTGAAAATGGTAGATTTAAAGGTTTTGCACCTTCCTATGACTATTTAAGAAGTGGAAAATCAAGAGAAGATTTTGTTAGAGATTTAAATGATTATGAAAAGAAAGAATTTAATGAAAAATGGCAAGAAATTACGTTACAAATAGCATTAAGAATGGAATATGTAGATAAAGCTTTTAAATGAAAAAAGGTAATAGAAGAATTACAAGGTTGAAATTGAATGGAGACACTTAATAATATTGTTAGAGAATCTAGAATCTATTGAGAATTAAAATCAGAATGAAACTGGAATGAAAGAACATCTTTTGATACAAATCTAAGAAGATATAAAGAATTATTCTTCTCAGATTTTCCAAAAGAAAAATTAGAAAAAATTGAAAAACTAAAAGAGAGTAATCCTTTATTATATAAGGAATTAATTGTAACGACATCACTTACTTCATTCTTATGAGAAGATGAAGATGATAAAACGTATACTGAAAATGTGAAATTAGTTAATAAATATAAAGAGTGGTTAAAATTAACACAAACGGATAAAGAAAAAATAAATATGGAGATACCAGATATTGATAGAAACAAAAACTTTATAGAACAGCTTTTAAGAGCAGATTTTGATATTTCAAAAGTAAAGTTCCCAACAATTTCAGATAATAAATTAAAATATATTATTGAATCAAATTCGGCAAGAGAAGGATATATGGAAGTTTCAGATGATCCATTCCAAAATACATTATATAGATTAGCTAAAGAATTATTCTGATATACGTGAAAAAATGAAAAAAATGAGCTAATGGAATTCTATTCAGAAGAAGAATGAAATGTTCATGGAATTTATTTTAAGGATGAATGGATAATCAATAATGATTGGGCAATAGATAGGGGAGTACAAGGAGCTTCAAGGACTTGAAAACTATTTTCATCACAGGAAGAAATAGAACAATATATTAATAATTTTATGGCTAGAAATATGACAGGAGATTCAATTGATACACCAACTGAAGCAATTGATGACTATCTTCAAAAAGAATTCGAAAATAGATTTAGGGATATCTTAAAAGAAGAATTAACACCAAGAACAGTAGATAACCAGAAAAAAGTGAAGAAAGAAATCTCTGATTTTGTGAAACAACACGCTAAAAATGGACAATATATAGAAATTCCATATTTTCTTCTTGTTCAAGCAAGAAAAACCGGTTTAGGTGATTTGCAAAGGCAGTTCTTTAGGCGAAAAGATTGAAAATTAGAGGTATGTATGTTCCCATCTGAACTAAAATCAAACACAATGGATGCGAAGATAACATACCTTTCTCCAACTCGTGAAGAATTTACAGAAGAAGAAAAGGTATATATCGAAAGAGTAGAAAAAGCTCATGCTGACGTAGAGAATCTTAGGAATCTATGATGAACTTGACTTTTTACAGATACTTTTTCAGATGAACTCGACCTTCCTAAAGAAATAGAAATTCTAATAAGTGATAAATATAAAGAATGGGAAAAGTTTAAGTCAGATGTATTGATGTATTCAGCCTCAGCAGCTTCTAGTATCTGAATTTATGAAAAATATAAGGAATATGCAGAATATTTTGAGAATTTATATAGAGGAATCTTATTAGCTCTTACAACATATTCAATGAGTAATGATGTAGATTCTTATGCGTTATTCTCAAATGCTCTTAGTATGTGAAATAATAATTATTTTAATGAAGATTGAACAATAAGATCAAATGTAGAAGTGGAGTTCTTAAGAAAAACAAGACTAAAAAAATTCTATAATGATCAAATTGCTAAACAAACAGTTGCATGAAAAACAATTAAAGAACTACGGCAATCTGAAAGATTACCAGATAGAGAACTATGATTTCAAGCTAGTAAAATAATTATTACAACAATCTTAGAAGAAAGTATGTTGTCTAAAGATAAAGATTGAAAAATTACGAACATCCATATTGGTAATCATTGGTTTGATTCCGATACCAATGATGGTTATGAAGACAAAAAATATGAGACAGAAATGGTGATTGAAGATAAACTAAAACAAATATGAGAATTACCAGAAATTAAACAATCAGAAATAGAAAAATTATCGAAACCTAAATCAATAAAACCATTAAAAGAAAAGGATAAAAATGTAGTTAAAGAAGTTCCCGAACTTCAAAAGAAAATAGAAGCAAGAAGAGATGATGTTGTATGGCAATGAAAAAGATGAAATATAGAATATAACCCTGAAAAATGAACATTAAAGAGCTGGTGACAAGAAGTTAAGATAGAAGGAAAAAATGGAAAATACTATATTGAAGGATTTAATCATACTTTTACTGATGTAAAAGTAATGCTTTGGGTAGCTAATTTTAGGAATCGGGCTAGAGCTAAATTCCATTGAAAGACAATAGCATATGATTGGGATCTATTTAGTTCATCTTGATCATTAAGATATACTCTAGTTGCAAAAGAACCATGGCCAAAGAGTGATACATCATTGATACCAAGATACAGTCTTGAAGTCTATTTCCCAGCTTGTAAAGATGATGAAGTATTGAAAGCTTTTGCAGAATGGATTAATAAAGAAGTAAATAAATAATAAAAATGTCTAATCTAATGTAAGGTTAGACATTTTTTTTCTTGCTTTTTTTGTTAGAATAACTATTTTTTCATACGTTTATAACAAAAACTCTTATTATGGCTCTTGATGATTCAATACATAAAAAAATGGTTAAAGTTGTGCTTGGAAAAATGGCTTGATTAGATGAATTAGAAAAAATTAAAGATAGTGAAGAAGAATCAATCATAAATTCTGTTAAAGAATCAGCAAAACCAAGAATTCGTTGAATTAAGGAATTCTTCCTTTTGTGATTAAGAGAAATGAGAAGAGATTTCAAAAAGACAAAAAGAAAAGAAAAATAATTTTATTTTCAAGAACGTTTATTATGGCAAATTCATTAGAAACAGTAGTTGCTTGGGCTAAGAGAAAAGGATTTGTTTACCCCAACTCAGAGATTTATTGAGGATTAGCAAATGCCTGGGATTTTTGACCTTATGGTGCTTTATTAAAGAAAAATATCTCAGATCTTTGGATTAAGCACTTCACTCAAGAAAGAGATGATATTATCTTTATGGATACTGCAATTATTGCGCATCCAACAACTTGGCAAGCTAGTGGTCACTTGGCTTCATTTTCAGATGCTCTTATTGACGATAAAAAAACAGGTCAAAGATTTAGAGCAGATAAATTAATCGAAGATTATATTGAAAAGAATAGAGAAGGGTTGGATGATGAAGCATTAGCCAAAAAATTATGAGTGAAAAATCTTTCTCCTGAATCTTGGGGAAATGATGGAATGAGAGAATTTATTATTAAAAATATTCCTCATAATCCTGATACTAAACAAGTTGCAGATTGGACAGAATGTAGAAACTTTAATCTTATGCTACAAACACACTTATGACCAGTAGCTAATGATGCTTCTAAAGTATATATGAGACCAGAAACTTGTCAGTCTCTATTTACAGATTTTAAAGCAGTATTAGATACAACCAGAGCAAGAATCCCGTTTGGATTAGCTCAAGTAGGTAAAGCATTTAGAAACGAAATTACTCCAGGTCAATTCTTGTATAGAACAAGAGAATTCGAACAAATGGAAATCGAATACTTCGTTCCTGCAGATCCTGATAAAGCAATGGAAATCTATAACCAATGGAAGAAAGATTGCATGGAGTATTGGACTGATGTAATCGGTATTGCTCCAGAACACTTAAGATTTAAAGATCATGAAAAGCTTGCTCACTATGCTGCAGCAGCTGTTGACGTTGAATATCTTTATCCACGAGGATTCGGAGAGATTCAAGGAGTACATAATAGAACTAATTTTGATCTTTCTCAACATCAAGAATATAGTACAAAAGATATGCAATATTCTGATCCATATACTGGTCAAAGATATATTCCTTGGTGCGTAGAAGCTTCATTTTGATTATGAAGACAAGTAATGGTAACAATGCTTGAATTCTATGATGAAGAAACGCTAGAAAATGGGGAAACTCGCGTAGTAGTTAGATTCCCTAAACAATTAGCTCCAGTAAAATTTGCTGTATTACCTCTTGTAAAGAAAGATGAAAAACAAGTAGAAACTGCAGAGAAAATATTCAGAGATTTATCTAAATCATTTAAATGTGAATATGATGATGGAGGAGCTATCGGTAAGAGATATAGAAGACAAGATGAAATCGGAACCCCATATTGTATTACAGTAGATCCAGAAACAGTTGATGAATCATCAGAAAATTACGGAACAGTAACTATAAGAGAAAGAGATTCAATGGAACAAAAGAGAGTAAAGATTGAAGATCTAAAAAATTGTTATTAAGAATAGATAGAGAATGGGAATTAGTGTAATGCTAGTTCTCATTTTTTTTATAAAAAATAGATATTGACATTTACAGTTAGAATTGATATAGTATATATTAATAACAAACCTCAAAAACAAAAAAAAGATGAATTATGTATTACCAGAAACAATCGAAAAGATTGTTGAGCCACCGTTTTCGTTCCAAAAATTTCATGGAGCGGTGGAGTCGATGAAAGAAGTTATCGAAAAGATTGATGAAATTAACGCATTGGACAGTTTTATGACTATCCATGTGTTAGCGTCGTGGATTTACGATCACATTAATGTGATTAATTCTCTCCCAAATTCCTTTGAGGAAGGGAAAAAGGTCTTCATGGATTTCATCCAGTTGTTTGGAAGGAATGGAGGGGTGAATTCAGAGTTTAATACTCATCCTTCTAATCGTAGCTCTGAGTGTGGAACAATTGTTACACCCAAAGACGTCTTCCTTGACAATGTATCTCTCGCAGAAATTTACGAAATGACCGAGGATGCACAAGATCCTTACTGCGAAAAAATCATTGAAATGCTGGAGCCTTTTAAAGGAAAAATCAATGCTCGTTGGTATCGTGGATCAATTCAGATGACTCCTCCTCATCACTGTGAGGAGTAAAAAGAACCTTAGGGATGTGGTTTTGAATTAACAATTCCACATCTTTTTTTATAAAAAACTGAAAAATTTGCATTTAAATAAATTTTAAAGTATAATTACTAGGAATAAATAAACTTTAAATAAAATAAAAAACCAAAATGTTCGATTTATCTTGAAGAGTAGCCGTAATTACAGGAGCTAGTTCTGGACTATGAAAGCAGATGGCTTACTGATTTGCTCAACAATGAGCAGATTTGGTGATACTTGCAAGAAGATATGAGAAGTTATTGGAATTAAAAGAAAAACTAGAAAAAGAATTTTGAGTTAAAGTTTATCCAATTAAATGTGACATTACTTCAACAGAAGATATCCAAAATGCTGCAGATTTATCTGAAAAAGCATTTTGAAAAGTAGATATTCTATTAAATTGTGCTTGAGATGTGAAAAGTGCTTGATTATTAGATATGAATGATAAAGAATGGGACTTTACAATAAATGTAGATCTTACAGGTACATTTAAAGTTACCAGAGCATTCGCTGAAATAATGAGGAAAAATAATTATGGAAGAATTATTAATATCGCTTCAATGTACGGATTAGTTTGATGTGTAAATTTACCTTCAATAGGATATTATGCATCAAAAGGATGAGTTGTTAACTTTACAAGGGCTATAGCAGCAGAATTAGCGCCATATAATATCACATGTAATGCTATTTGTCCAGGATATTTTGAAACAGAATTAACAATAGAGAATTTAGAAAAACCAGAATTTAAATGATTTATGAATGCACATGTTCCAATGAAAAGATATGGAAGAAAATGAGAATTGAATGGAGCTGCAGTATTCTTAGCTAGTGATGAAGCAAGCTATGTAACATGAGCAATCCTTCCAGTAGACGGTTGATATACCTGTGTATAAGAATGAAAATAATATAATAAGGCCTTGTATAATACAAGGCTTTTTTCTTAAAAAAAGAAAGCTAGAGTAGTATAACTATCTAGCTTCTAGCATCGGTATCAGATTAATCTCTTCTGACGACCGATTTTACTCAGAATCTCGCCAACTCGACTGGCAGAGGAGTTAGAAGCAAGACGTTGTTGTTCCAATTTCGTCTTGCGGGCTTTGACTCTTTTCATTTTCTGAATTTTAAGCACTTTGCGAAGTGCTTTTCTTTGCTGAATACATTTTCTCATAACCTGCTCCTTTCTTTACTTTATAGGGTTTATATTTGTTTTAGATATATTTAATATAGAAATTCTACGTATAATATCAAATAAAAAATTGACAAATTTTGATTTCAATTAAAAGTGTATAAAACCTAATTTTCCACTAAGAAATTTGCAAATTTTCAATTTTTGAATAAAATGTATGTAGGTAAATTATTCTTATTTATATTACAAAAACAAAAATGGAAGAAAATAAACCTTCTTTCTTACAAGGAAATCCAGCTACAGACCAACAAACTGCAGCTCAATCAGCTACAGAAGCACAACGTCTTTCCGAAGAAACAAAAATTAAGGAAATCCTTGCAGAACAACAAAAATTACAACAACTTTATAATCAAGTAGTTGTATATATTCAACAACACCCTAATATGCCTACGGAGGAAATGATTAAATATCAAACTCAGTTAAAGCAATTAAGTGAATATTATCAATCAAACCAAGAAAGATTGAAGACTCTTGGTTATTCTTCAGTACAAGTAAATAAGAATGTTGTTATTAAGAAAGGAGCAAAAAGAAACGTATCAATTAAAGAATTATTTATTGGATGTGCAGTAATCATCTTCTTTTTCGTTCTTTGATTGTGAGTACTATCATTTTATCTAGCAAATAACCCAGAAAATCTTGGAGGTTTTGGTGCTTTAGGTATTACTCCAGCTGTTGCTAAATCGATTCTTTCGTTATTGTCTGTAACAGTAATGATGGTAATTCTCCTCTTAGGTCTTGTAATCGTTATTGTGAATACGTATAGAGCATTTACAATTAAAAATAAACCTAAAGGATGGTATTATTCATGAATGTTCTTCTGACTTTTGATTGTATGAATAGCATTGTGAGCAGGTACTTCACTTATCTCAAAAGTAGGTGCAATCGATGTTGAATCAATTGCGAACCCAGAAGATGTAATTAAGATGAATATGGTAAGATATGGGTTAAATAAAGACGGTCAAATTGAAGCAGATGTTCATCAAATTGATGGATCATTCCCATTGGTAGCCCCAATGACAATTTCAGCTTCATTATTATCAGCTAACTATGGTGAATTTGTTAAAGCAGTTGTGCCTGGTGTAATGGTAACAAATATTCAATTAGACTGTTGAAATTGACAAATTATTCCAATTGCTTGAGATGCTACAAACTTCTCAAATTACTGTTTCTATACAGAAAAATGAACATACCCTGTATCATTAGTATTAACACATGTAAATGGTAATAACGAAGAAAATACAACTACTCACTTGTTAAAGAACTTAGTAATGAGTTCAGAAATTAAATTCAAAGCAATAGATAACCAAATTTTGGTTGGAAATGCAGAACTGACAGCAGGACCATTGCCAGCAGAAATTGAATATGATGCAGAAGCAGTATTTCAAGATTTTGGGTTGACTTCATATAATATTGAGTGGGATGGTGATAATGATGGAAATATCGATAAATTAAGTGAAACAAAATACCGTCATACTTATGAAACATCAAAGGTATATTATCCTAAGATAAGATTCCCTGATGTGAAAGTATTGGATGGTGAAGGAGGTATATGGTATTCTTTCCCTCTAAGAATTACACAAGGTTGAACTCCAGTATGTAAAATCAATATTTCACAACTCCAAGGATTAACATATTCAATTAACGGATATTTCTTGGATGGAACAGAAAGATCAGTAATTGATCATACTTATATCATTAGAGATAAATTAACAAATAAACTTATTGATGAAATTTCAGAATGAGGATATACAATATCTCAAATCTTTGATGGACAATGATCATATATTGTTGAAATGAACTTCGTTACAGATGATTGACAACAAGGATCTTGTTCTCAAGAACTAAAGATTAATGAAAAAGCAGAGTATAATGTTTTGTATGAATTCTCATCACAAACAGCAACAAGTAATTGATTTGAAAAAATGAATATGGATAAGATTAAACAAGAAAAAGTAGTTGCTGTTACAGAAATTCCGACAAAACTAAAAATGAAAATCCAAAATATTGAACCAAAAACAGTAGATACAAAAGTATCTGTAATGTATGATGGCCAACCAAAGATTTATACAACAGTTGATGAATATATCTTCGATATCCGTGATTCAGAACCACATACTATCCAAATAAAGATTGTTGATGAAAAACGTGGATTGAATTATGAAGAGAATTTAACAGCTAAAATTGGTTTGGATGATATTATGGGTAAATTATCCCTTATTGGTGAAACATCATGATATGAACCATTAACTGTCCAACTTGATGCTTCAGCTTCAAGATTAACAGATTCTAAAGATGAAATTACGTACTTTACTTGGGACTTCTGAGATGGTCAATCTCAACAAAAAGTATCAAAGTGAGTTGTATCTCACCAATATCGTTTCGATTATACGAACAATAACTGAATATTTACTCCAAAGGTAACAATCTATACTAAGAAATGACGTTCAATTACTGTTAATGCAAGTGATTCAATCGTAGTAAAGAAACAAATCATTAAACTTGAAATCTATTCTCAATCTCATCCATTACAAGAAGCAAGAGTAGGAGATCCAGTTAAGTTGGCCTTAGACTTTAGTGGATTACCTTCAAAAATTATTTGGGATTTCTGAGATGATGATCAAACAACAGAATGTGAATGAAGAACATGTTCAGAAGTTACAAAAGCATGGAAGAAGAGTGGAACTTATCTTATAAAAGTTCATGTAGAATTTGAAGATGAGCAAGCAGTTGATCAAACAATGCAATTCAAAATTAGATAATTAAATGTTAATATATGAAATATAGAGTTCAATTCGAACTCTATATTTTTTTAATTCCTAGTTTTTAAGGTCTTAAATTACAATTCTAAACCCCACGAAATAATAACTTTGCATGCCATAAAGTTTTTAGATATCATTTTATTAAAAAAGTGGCACAATCTTTAACTTTTACTTGAAAAAGTGATAATATTTCATATATCATAAGCAATCTTTTACCTCACTACTTTTTAACAAAAATGAAAATCTGAAGAATATGATTATGAGCTTTAGTAATTTCTATGGTATATTTAACTGCATGTTCTAACTCAGCAGTAAAAGAATGATCTAAAGTTTCTTTCACATACGAAGTTGAGGATCCAATGACACAACAAATTATAGCAACATGAGAGAAGTCAGATATTATATTTGACTATACAGGTACAGCATTATTTGAATTAGTAGAAGGTTTAAAGAAATGAGAAACAAGATCAGACGTTCTTGTTGACCCATTTAATGATCATGATCCAGAATTAGTATATAAACAAACAGCTTTAGTTCTTAAAGAAATGGGAATTCCAGTTCAAATTGGTTCAAAAGTTCCACTTTCTGAAACAGATGCTGTTGTAACAGAAGTATTAAGTGAGGGTGGTATAGAACAAGTAGAATTAGATGCTAATCCAATAGAAACTATTGATCCATTTGTTCGAACTATAACAGTTACATCAGTTAAATAGATTTTAAGAATAAATCAGCTATGCATCTTTTTAAAAGACTATTACTAACTAAATTTCCGAACTCAACAATACATAATGTCGTAAATCCAGCAAGTATGTTCATTGGATTTATTTCTGCCAAAGAATTTTTCTCAATTATAAATAGAAAGATAATAGAGAACTATAAACTCAATCTTTTTGATGTTAATCTTGATCCTGTAGAATTCAAAACAGGATTTTGAGAACAGCCAAAAGAGTGAGAAAATACAAAAGATATGGAAACTTATTTTGCATATGCAGTAGCTGCTAATCTAAATGGAACGCTATTTTTCTCTCCAGCTAATCTTTGAACTTCAATTTCTCTTCTTGCATCAGTCTATTTCAAAGAAGCAATGAGAGAGTTTCCTCGTTATTATTTCACGCAATTAATTTACGCAACATATCTTTTAGCTTTTACTTTTTCTGCTAGAGTAAAAGTATTCCCATCAAAAAATAAACAAGAGAATTATAACTGGTTTATAGATGTTTTCTTTGATTTCTATAAAGTTACTTTCCAACAACTTCAAACAAAGATTACAGATAAAGATATGGAGAAAGTTAAAAAAGCATTGCTTCAAGAAACTCCATTTTTTTTCCTTTTGTTCCATTTCTATAAAAAACTTAATACCTTATTAGAAGATAAATCTAATGATGAAGAATTCTTAGATCGGTTGTTAGGAAAGACAAAATCTCAAGATACGACATTGAGTGCTTTCAAATCAAATTATGAAACAACAAAATATCTTCCACATTCATCTCCATTAGAACAAACAATTCTAAATAGAATCTGGCCTGCAGATATCCTTATAAAGTATTTATTTTGAGATGCTGATCCAATCCTAGCTGTGGAAACTATCGTAGAAAAAATATTTGATAAACAAGAGTTGGATCCAATAGTATCTTCATTTATGAAGTCAGATAAAGAACTGCAACGTCTTTTACAATACCTTCTAGAATATAAAAGATATAAATATGGATTCTTTGCAGGAGTCCAAAATTATATGGTAAGACTTCTAAGAAAGGATTGAAAAGATGAATACTATGAAGATATTGATGAAATGCTATCTGCAATAGATAATGGGGATGATATCTCAAATTTTGACATCCCAGAAAAGATTAAAAAGGAATCAAAAGTAACAGAAAGATTACTTAATTTCTATATTACTTTACTTTGATGATTCACAACAGCTAGAGGAGATAGTTTTTATCTTAGACTCTTTAAATCAGCATTAGCTGAAAGTCTTTCAAAAACTCTACAAAAAAAGACAACCTTAAAAAAGAAATCAACACATGAATATTATGAAGCAATTCTTTATGAATATGCTAATGTGTTATATTATTACGTTTATATAGATCAACATATTAGATCTTGAAAAACAAGGTTTACTATTCCTGCTAAAACAGAAGTAATCGATAAAACAATAAATACAGCAGTATCAACATTATATCTTGAATGAATGATTGCTGCACATTTCCAAGACCTTAATCCTAAAGATACAAGATTAACAGTAAAGAATCCTCAGATTATAGAAAAGTTTAAAGAGAAATTCTGAGATAATATCCAAAAGTTGGTAAAGAAAACAGGTTTAAGTTTCTTGATGAATTATTATATCGCAAGCTTATGAGTGCTTAATAAAGGAGAAGAATTGATAGATGTTGTTAAAAATAATGTAACTGAAGAAGAATATGTTAATCTAAAAGATTCTCTTTATAAACTAGATTATTGGATTACAGATGTATTTTTAAGGAAACTAACCAGTCTCCGTTTAGATAAGGAATTTGATGATGTAGTCCTTATCCCTATCCACGGAACAATAAGAGAAACTTTGTTATGATTAGCACTTCTTATCGTTTATCTAGAACAGAAAAAAACTAAAAATGTTATAGATAAAAATGCATTATTAGAATTGCTTTATGTTAGAGAAATCCTTATGTTCCAAAATTCAGGAAAAGAGGAGTGAGTATATAATGCATTAGTTGAAACTATTAAAGAGATGAAACCTATTCTTGAGATTTGGTGTTGATTAGATGACAATAAGCAGTTCTTTGATCTCTTTGAAAAGAATTGGAAATCATATATCGAATCACATAAAATAGAAAATCTCTATAGAGATCTTTCAATAGATGATATTGTTTGGTTCAGATGACTATTAAAGAATATCACTTATTATAACAAAAGATATATTATCCCATGATAGAATTTTTATTTGTCATAGATATAAATGAAAACAGTTGTAATCACTTCTTGATATTTTAACCCAATCCATCCATGACATATTGAGTGTCTAGAATTGTGTAAAGATTTGTGAGATGAATTATGGGTTATTGTGAATAATGACAATCAAGCTAAACTAAAAACGTGAAAAGATACTGTTTTCCAAGATGAAAACTTTAGATTAAAAATAGTTTCATCATTAAGAGTAGTTGATAATGTAATGCTTTCAGTTGATCAAGATGGTTCAGTATGTGAAAGTATAAAAGAAATTACTAAAAGAATTAAGGAAAAATACTGAGAAGATACTACTATTTATTTCTGAAAAGGTTGAGATAGATTCTCTTGAAATATCCCAGAAGTCCAAGTATGTAAAGACTTATGAATCGAAATAAAAGATGGATTATGAGCTAAAACTCATAACAGTAGAGATTATAGAACAAAATAAACTAAGATTACCGAGTGTAATCTTTTTTTTAATCCGATTTTTGCAAATAAATGCAGTTCGAATATAATAAAGTAAGTATTTATATTGTTCCGAAAGTAAATGTCTGATCCAGAAGTTAAACAAGGAGTGACTCAAGAAACAAAAATTGAAGATCCATTAAGACACTTAGATTTGAATTCTCCAGAAGCTAAAAAAAGAGCAGAAGAAGAGAACAAAGAGTATCAAGAATTAGCTGATAGTATTCTTGTAGATTCGTTAAAATGTGAAGTTACTGATTTACAAAAAGATGTCCTTCTTTCATGCTTAAGAGAAGATTGATGGTTATATAAAGAATATGCAGAAACACTTAAAGAATATCCAGAATATAAAAAATATTTCCAACTATATAATTTTAAATGAAAGCCATTTTTAGTTGTCCCAATCTTTGATAAACAAGAAAACAAATTTGCTATGAAAACGGTTGAAGTAGCACAAAAAGATTGAAAGACAACTTTAGTTGGACATACTCATACTTCATGGGAAACCGAATATCCTCAATATGCTAAAAACCCAAATGTCATTACCGTTAAATTTGCTGATGAAAGCACAGAAATTTGATATACGACAATTAGTATGAATAAATGGACCTGAGAAATATCAAATATAGAGCCAAATAAGTATAAACAAAGCCAAAAATGAGTTGATGCTCTTATAGGTACTATAGGAGAAAAAGCAGGTGTAAAGTTAGAGAATTGTTCAACAGCATTACAATCAAATGTTAAAGATATTCTTTCAAAAGAGGATAAATTAAAGGAAGATTCATCTAATTTTGAAGAACAAAAAAATATACTAATTCAAAATGTTATGCAAAATAATTTTATATGAGCAGTAAATGCATTCCTTGATCTAATCAAATCATTCTTCAAAAGTAAGAAAGATTGAAGAGTAATGGATTTATGAAATGAATTAACCTATGAATGAGATGAAAAAGATGTAGAATATCTAGAATCAGCAATAAATACAGTGTTAGATCCAGAACAAAGATCAAAATTTACATATATGCTTTCTAAGATAAAAGATAAACATATGAAAGAACAGTTGAAAGAAAAATGAGAAGAGAATCCATCACAATACGATTTAATGTTACAACAACTAAAACCTGGACAAGTGATGTTAACAAATGCATTAGATACTAATTGATGATCTTCTACATTTAAGTATGCAACCCAAGCTGTAGCATGATCAAGATGGTGCCACGCATTAATTATCTCAGAAGTGATAAGAGATGATAATTGAATTGTTACTGATGCTAAAATAGTTCAATCAACTCTTAAAGGTGGAGTCCATGAAACAACACTTAAAAAATATATCAAAGAAAATTATTCAGCTGCTGATTTTCTATTAGCAGATATGCCAGAATGAAAAGCTGATGATATTATTGCTAATGCAAGAAGTAAAATATGAGAAAAATATGATAGAGTATCTATTGTAACAGACGCTGTAATGTGATATGATGTTGATTGAACAGCAACAAGAGATGCTTGAAAAGATAATGCAGTATGAAGAAATAAGTCATATTGTAGTGAATTAGTATTTGATGCTATGAGTAAATCTTGAATCAAACTTCCAGAACCTCATATGTCTCCAGCAGATATTATTACAACAGATATTATAAAACCACAATACGCATGTTACTGTAATAAATTTGAATAATATTCAGAAACTCTAAAACAGTTGTAAATCTTAAAGATAAATCTATAAACCGTTATAGATTTATTTTTTTGTATAAATTGAATGGCAACAAAAACGAAAGCAAAAACAACAAAGAAAAATGATAAAGAATGATTGAAGAGTATTATAGTGGCAGGATTCTTTGTAATCGTATTTGTATGTGCTTATTTCTGAATGGATGTTAAAAAGAATACTCCAATGCAATTTGTAGATAAAATGCTTGCATGAGATCTTGTAGAAAAAGCAGATGCAAAGGCAAAAGATATAAAAACTATAACTAATGATATAATATCTATTTGATGAACACTATCTGAGATATCATTAGCACCATCTAATTTTATGAATCTTGATTTGATAGCAGAAAAACAATGAGAGTTAGAAGAGTTAGATAAAACATTTGATAATCTTATTGATATAGAAACACTCAACCACTTTATTAAAAGTTGAGATCAAAATATTGTTGATTTAATGAGTGCTGAAAAAAAATATATTAGGACTTCTAATAATTTCTATAGATTCCTTTCTGATAACCAAGATTACTTATGATATGATGATAGTGGAAAATTAGAAGTTGAACCGCTTATTCAAGAAGAGTTTGAACGTTTGTTAAAAGCATGGGTAAATTCACAAGATGCCTTAAAAGAGATAGAGAAATTATTTTAAGTATTAATTAAAGTATTTTTATATAATAAATATAGTTAGATGAAAAAATTAGTATTACTTCGTCATGGAGAAAGCCAATGGAATAAAGAGAATAGATTCACAGGATGGACAGATGTTGACCTTTCAGAAAAAGGAATAGAGGAGGCAAAGAAAGCATGAAAACTTTTAAAAGAACAAAATATCCATTTCAAGAAAGCTTTTACTTCTTATCTTAAAAGAGCAGTTAAAACACTTAATGTAGTTCTTGATGAAATGGATTTAGATTGGATTCCTGTAGAAAAAACATGGAGATTAAATGAAAAACATTATGGAATGCTTCAAGGATTAAATAAATCAGAAACAGCAGAAAAATATGGTGATGAACAAGTACTTATTTGGAGAAGAAGTTTTGATGTTCCACCTACACCAATGGATAAAGAAGATGAACGTTCTCCATTCCAAGATCCTCGTTATGCAGGTGTAGATGAAAAAGATTTACCATTAACAGAATCTTTGAAAGAATGTATTGCTCGTATCCTTCCTTATTGGGAAAATACTATCCGTCCTGCAGTAGAAAAAGAATGAGAAATCTTAGTAGCAGCACATGGTAACAGTTTAAGAGGAATCGTTAAAGTTCTTAAAAATATTTCTAATGAAGATATCGTAGGATTAAATCTTCCAACAGCAGTTCCTTATGTATTCGAATTTGATGATAATATGAATCTTGTAAAAGATTATTTCCTATGAGATCCAGAAGAAATTAAGAAATTAATGGAAGCTGTAGCTAATCAAGGAAAGAAGAAATAATTTAATAATTAAATAGTTTAGAAAAAATGGTGGCAATTTACCACCATTTTTTTACTGCTTTTTCTAGAATCTCAATCTTCCTTAACCTCATATGCACAATAGTATATTCAACCTTTGCTCTAAGATATTCAAGAGCAAGATGTGCATCCCCAGATTTTAATCTCTCTATTGTTCTTCTTTCTTCGATACCAAGATCTTCATCATGTTCGCGAGAAATTAAATCATCTATGAGTTTTTTGTAGTCATTACACATTCCCTCTTTGAACTTGTAATCATCTTCACAGAGTTCTTTAACATCTTTTAATAAATCGTTAATGAGAACATACTTGTAAATGGTGTTAGCGAGTTCAAGGACAATCAAGAGATAGAATACAATTTGGCAGTAGGTAAGGAACATTTCATCGTCAACCGATTCTCTGTTCATGTAATAATAATATACTAGATAGAGAATCGCAAGGAGCCAAGCTATGGGGATTATTTTCCTAACAATAACATGAATTTTGACTCTGATAATTAGTGAATTAAGTAACTTATCCATACGTATTTGTTTTTTTTTGTTTATAAAATGTTTATAAGTATTGTCAATATTGAAATCAATGAGATTTAGCTAGAATTCTGATATTGATTTTTTGTTTGCAATTTATTCAAAAATAATAAAGCTAATTATAAGTAATTTAGATGGTTCTTGTTCTAAATGAAGCTATTAGGGTTAACTGTATTATTGTATTTCATAACAGGGTATTCATGACCTTTGAATACTTTATTTTTTGATCCATCTTCATTTCTTACAAATCTTATGGAATCAAAAGTTCATACTGTAGCTCAACATGATATCTCTAAAGAACAACCAACACCAAAGAAAATTGAAATAAAAACTATTAAACCAGAAGAACCAGAAAAGAAAATCGTAGAAGAACCTGGAGTACAAGAAAATGAAATAAATACTTGATATATCCCTAATGAAGAAATAAATAAAAATAATGAACCTGATATAGATTCATTATTAGATTTAGAACAATATGAAGAAATAGTTTTCAATGATGTGTTTGATAGTTGATATCGAGATGAAAACTAATCATCATTATCATCTTCGTCTTCAACTTCTTCTTCAAAAAGTCTTTCAAAATGTCTTTCTCTTCTATTCATAGGTTCACTCAACGGAGCTGAACCATGTTCTTTATTATCACTAGCACCTAAGTACCAATAAGCAAAACTTTCTGCATAATCTTCTTCTACAGACTTGGTTGCATACTTACTTACAAATTCTGATGGTAAACAGTTAATTTCTCATTTATTCCAACAAATTTCTGAGAAACTAGAAGGATTCTTATCTCTAAAAAAGTAGATATAATGCCCTAATTCATGAGATAAGATTTGTTTAACGTGCCTTTCATTTCTTTGTTTAGTGTTATTAGTACTGCAATAAGAAATAATAAGTTTAATTCCCTTAAAGGTTACTTCATTAGTAGTCTTATTTTTTACTGCATGAAAACTTCATTCAGTTACTTCACAACTTTGAACATAAGTAACATCAATTTTGTTATTTAATATTGCAATATCTTCATCATTAAGGATATGACGAACTAACATATCAGCTAAAGTTTCTTGGAGATAATTCTCAGTAGCTTTTGAAAAAGAACGTCTTATATCCATTGGTAATCCACTAGAATCATGTTTGAAAACAAATCATTTATTTTCAGCTGATTGATGTGTCTCTTCTTGTTTAGTTATAACAGTTCTTTTAGGTGTCGTTGTCTTTTTTCAACTATAGAGTTCTTGAATAGTCTCTAATATTGAGAAGAGAATATATTGTTGTTTACAGAACTCTTGTTGATTATCTTTTTTAACTCAAATAATAAGATCTCTAAGTGTCTCAAATCTTTCTTTTAATACTTGATTTCTATTCGCACCAATAGCAGTTCCCCATGCATCTTCAAGAGCTGGTAAATCCTTTTTTGCTCCACTAATAGCTTCAGCAGAACAAGATTTTTCAAAAGCTTCTTTAATTGTTGGATAAGGGATATCAGTTGTTATAGTTGCTACTTTTAAATTTAAGGTATTTTCAATAAGTTGATAGACTTCAAAAATATTATTAGAAGCACTATTTGCTCAAAAAGATAAATAGGGAAGAGTTAATACTCATAATACAAGTGTAGCTAATAATCATTTTTGTTTACTCATACCAATTATTTTAATTTTTATAAATTACACTAATTGTATCTCAAAATTGTAAAAAATACAAATTTTTAATTATTTTATTGATATGTCAATAATATGAAAAAAAACAGCGATATTTTTAACATACCAAAAATAACTTGACTTTACTCATACTGATTAGTAAAATAAACGTTGCTCGTGTAGCTCAGTTGGTAGAGTATTGCTAACCTTAGGACCAATAACAAACCTACAAAACGATACAGGTCCATTGCGATTTAATCGCGATACAAACCGCAAGGGATAAAAAGCATGCTACTGTGTTGAAGAACAGTTTGTCTAAGAGCAAGGGTCAGGAGTTCAAGTCTCCTCATGAGCGCTAATAGTTCGTTGCATATGTGGTAACGAACTTTTTTTATATTTTGTTTGCTAAAATCGATTAATTTCATATAGTACAACTATCTATTTTAATTTTATAGTATTCGTCATGAAACTATTCCATCAATTTAGTAATCTCTCAAATGCTATTAAAACATTCCCTATAGCATTCATATGCTTAGTAGTGTTAACATTTTTATCAATATGAGAAACAGCAGATTGGTTTGTTTGATTTGAGTATATAGGTGAACTTGCTGGAGCAACAGTATTAACCTTAATATTAAGTCTTTATGGACCATTATTGTCTCTACATCATGAAAATTGATGAAGTAGAAAATTTCGTTTGATAAATTATTGATTACAAGCCTTATCTCTTATTTTATGATGTGCATATTTCTTTATATTAAAACGAGTAACTATTTCTGAAGCTCCAACGGCAACAGTTATGTTATATCTATGAATATTCCCAGTTGTTTCTATTGGAATAATCCTTCTTATATCATATTTATTGAAAAGAGCAGAAGAAGATATTTGGATTGCATGGGCTAATATTATTAAATCAGTTGCTTTCTGAACACTTGCATGATTAATTGTTCGATGAGGATTGTCTTCAGCATTAGCTTCTATTGAAGCTTTGTTTGATGTAGATTTCTCATGGCATTGGTATGAATATTTCTGAGCATTTAGTATGATTCTCCTAACAGGATCATTCATCTTAAATTATTATCTTATCTCAACAGAAGCATCATCTATAATTCTCCCTTCTCGTATTAGAAAAATATTCTGAAGTTATATTATCCTTCCATTAGCTATGATTTATCTTGCTATATTTTTAGCTTATGGAGTAAAAATTCTACTTACTTGAGAATGGCCTAGAGGAGTAATTGTTTTGTTAGGTTGTTGATATTTTACACTATGATTAGTATGTTATTATTTAACATATGCTGAGAAAACAACATTTTTTGAAATTGTTCACAAAATACTTTTTGCTAGTTTCCTATTCATAGTAGCTATGATGGGATGTGCTATCATAAAAAGAATAAATCAATATTGAGTAACAATAAATAGATACCTTGTATGTGCACTTATTGTTTCAATTGCTATATTCTCTATTTTAGCACTTTGTTACAGAAGGAAAAGATTGTTATCCTTGGTAGCGGTCTTCTTTTTTGCAGCATTAGTTAGTATGTATTGATGACCATTTAGAGCAAGTTCTGTAACTTTGCAATCACAAAAATCTAGACTCATATCATTATTAGAAAAAGAATGAATTAGTATTCCTCTTTGAGATAATTCATTAGCTAATTTAACAGGAGATTCTGCTCGCTTAATTGCTTGAGCATTAGATGAAATCCTTGATGATTATGAAGTTGATGTATGGAGTTGAAGTCTTATAGCTTCAGAAAATCTAACAGGAAATAATAAATGATATTCTCTTCGTTTAGATGTACATTCTCTTCTTTGATTACAGTCTTATTATCCATTAATACAAAGTGAAAATCAATATTTCTCTTTCCGAACTTCTAAAGGAGAGAAAGGTATTGATATTAAAGGTTATTCAAAAATCTATGATCTATCACTATATAATTGAAAGGAAGAAGATGAAAATATTAAGATACTTCCAAATCATATTTGATGAGAGCTTAATCTTAATCCATACTTAGATGATATCTATGCAGTATCTAAAAGTAATGATAAAAATGAATTTGATGAATTCTATATCATAGAAGAAAATTGAAAAAAATATATTATAAATTCAATCAATTGAGAGAAAAAAAGTGATTGAACAATTACCATTAATTGAGTATATTGATACTTGTTGGTTAAATAAATTTAGAAGTTAAGAGTCGTATTTTGGAAGAGTTAGTAGTATCATTATTAGAGAATAAAAACTTAACACCAGAAGCTTTGAAAGATGCTCAAAGAACTTTTTCTAAAATTCATAATTTGAATACTTTACCAAGTAAATCAGAGATTCTTCAAACGTATTTTAAGCTCTTAAAAGACTGAAAAATAGAAAAAAATGAATTGTTTGAAACCGTATTACGTAAAAGAGCAATTCGTTCTCTTTCAGGTATTGTACCAGTTCAAGTATTAACAAAACCATTCCCTTGTCCATCTCATTGTATTTTCTGTCCAAATGATCCAGAAATGCCTAAGAGTTATATTAAGTCAGAACCCGGAGCAATGAGGGCATGGTTAAATCAATTTGATCCATTAAAACAAGTATATAATAGACTCTATTCTCTAACTCAAACCTGACATAAAACAGATAAAATAGAGATGATTGTCTTATGATGAACATGGGATTTCTATCCTGATGATTACAAGATAGAATTTATTAAGAATCTCTATGATGCTTGTAATACGTTTGATGATTTAAAAATAGAAAACAAAAAAGAATCATCAGAACGAAAATATGCATTTAAAATTACAAATGAAGATACTATTAAATATTCAGAATCTTTAGAAGAAGCAATAACAAGAAATGAAACTGCTGCTCATAGAATTATCTGATTAACTATCGAAACAAGACCAGAATTTGTTACCGATGAGAATTGCCAGAAACGAAGAGCAATGGGTGTAACTAGAATAGAAATGTGAGTACAATCAACAGATAACGAAATCCTAGATTTAAATCAAAGGGGGCATCATATAGAAGAAGTTCATAAAGCACTTCATAAATTAAGGCAATATGCTCTAAAATTCTCTATTCATATTATGCCATGACTGTATGGTTCTAATGTAGAGAAAGATAAAAAGACATTTAAAGAAGTATATTCAAATCCTTATCTTAAACCTGATGAGATTAAGTTTTATCCTACATCAGTTATTCCATGAACAGTTCTCTATAAGTTATATGAAGAATGAAAATATTCTCCAATAACTACAGAACAAATCTCAGAAATAATAGTAACAACATTTAGAGAGATAATCCCTCCATATACTAGGATAAAAAGATTAATACGTGATATTCCAGCAACAGAAATCGCTGCAGGTTCAAATATTACAAATCTTTCACAGTTAATGCATGAAAGATTACTTAAAGAATACAAAGATAAGCCAGAAATAGCTAAGAAATTCTATGAAAGGATCTATGAGAATGTAGATATTTTCCCTTCAGAAGAAGACTTTGTCGACAATGTCTTAAAGCAAGAGGTTAATCCAGATGAAATTAAGACATTTATTCTATGAGATGCTCCAGATTTAAAGAGTTATCGTAACTATGTAAGCCTTGATACTAGGAGTAGAGAAGTAAGAAATAAGACAGAGAAAACAAAGAGTCTTAATCTCGTTATTAGAAAATATCTTTCATCAGTATGAGTTGAATACTTTATTTCATATGAAGATGAACTTGGATATTTATACTGATTTACACGTCTTCTTCATCCAAAAAAGGAGTATAGATTATCTATTCCATGATTATGAAATAAAACAGCTCTAATTAGAGAACTTCATGTTTATTGAGCTCTTCAATGATTAGAAAAAAATCAAGAAGAAAACAATAAAGTTCAACATACATGATTGTGAAAAAATCTACTAGATATTGCTGAAAAACTTTCAAAAAAAACTAATTTTGATAACCTATCAGTAATCTCATGAGTAGGAGTAAGAGAGTATTATCGTAAGCAATGATATACTTTGGAAGGAACCTATATGCTAAAGAAATTATAAAAAGAATTAAAAGTTAACAGAGTAAGTAAATTTACTCTGTTTTTATAATTAAATCATAAAAATAATAAATGTCAACATAAAGTAGTTGTATGTTTAAGTTATAATTTCAAAAATTTTACATTTAGGAATATAATCAATAAATATTTATTTTTCGCGAAATAAAATGAAAAAATTCCTATCTGTATTAAGTTTATTAACGCTTTTATCTGTAGAAATGATGTCTCCACTAACTTATGTGTTAGCTGATTCTGAAGTTGATGAAAGTCCTGATAGCTATGAAGATGTTCTTTGAGAAGAAGATAATTCTGATGCTGAAGAACAAGAAGAATCTGAAGAATTAGGTGATATTTCAGAAGAACCAGAAGATGTCATAGAAGATGAAGAAGAACAAGTTCAATGAGATGAACAAGAAGCTTGAGAAGAGCTATCTTGAGAACAAAATGAAGAAACTCAAGAATGAACTGATGATAACTCATATGAAGATAGTGATGAGGATTGAACTGATTCTGAAGAAGAGCTAACAGAAGATGCTTCAGAAGATATAACAGATGAGGAATGAGAAGCTACAACTGAATCAGATGGCGAAGAAGTAATTTCTGAAAATGATTGAGAATTCTCTATCGAAAAATTTCTTTTAGCAGGAAATACTAATTTAAAAGTAGAAAATATTGAAGTAATAGAACTTAACGAAGATGATGAGGAATATGAAAATTATGATGAATACGAAAATCTTGAATATGTACCATGAGAAGTGGTTGTAAAATATAAAGACGAAATCCCTGAAGAAAATGGCTCAGAATTTGCAATACGTACTATGTCATTAATTAGAAACGTATTCTCAATACCTTCTGATGAGGTTTCATTAATTGCTAATGATCTTGAAGTAAAAGAACAATTAGATTCTGAGAATACAACCGCTGTTATTGAAATTAAGGATGATAAAACAGTTGAAGACACTATTGAACTTTTACAAGAAGATCCAAGAGTTGAATATGTAGAACCTAATTATATCCGTAACTTATACTCAATTTATGACGTAAATGTTAATGATCCTGCATATTTACTTCACCAAGGATTTTTACTTGAAGCTATTTCATGGCCAGATGCTTTTAATACTTATTCATGATTTTTAAAAAGATCAACTAATGATTTAGTCGTATGAGTTGTAGATAATGGTGTAAACTATTATCATCCAGATTTAGTAAACAATATGTGGAGCCCAACATCTTGTAAAAAAGAGGGTGTAGATATTGATTGTGAACATGGATATGATTTTTTTCATGGTACAGCAACTCCACTTCCAAATTCTTCATTTGGAGGACTAAATACATCATTTCATTGAACACACGTAGCATGAATTATCGGTGCAGAAATGAATAACTCTAAAGGTATTGTTGGAGTTAATCCATTTGTAAAAATTGCTGCATTAAAAGCTTGAAACGGAAAAACAATTACTAGTGCAGCATCTATTAAAGCAATCAATTTTGCTAGAGAAAATAATATTAGATTACTTAACTGAAGTTATTGAGCAATAACTTCATGAAATCTTGAAAGAGCTGCTTTACAAGCTTTTGGAGAAGCAGGATGATTGTTTATTGCAGCAGCTGGAAATGATGGAGTAAGTGTAGAAGCGGTTCCTCATTATCCATGTGCATATGATTTGGATAATGTTATTTGTGTTGCATCAAGTAAAAGTAATTGAACAATTTCAACATTCTCAAATTATTGAACTACTAGTGTTGATATTGCAGCACCTTGAGAAAATATCTATTCTACATCAATATGATCATTTGTTCCAGAAGATTTTAGTATTAATTATAATTTTGATACTTGAACTGCTTTATGTACCGGTGATTGAGAATTCTTGCAAAACTGGACTTGATGAGCATGTTATGATTGGCAAGATTCAACATGATATGGATTCTTCTTTCTTAATTTATTAACTTTGCCAAATGTTAATGTTGAATGAAAAGAAAACTTAAATCTTTCTTTAACTTTAGGTTGTACAAAAGAGACGAATGTAGAAGTACAATTTCTAAATAACTGAATTATCGTTGGAACAGTAGTAACACCTCAAATGGCTGATTTAACAGCAAAATGATATAACTTCCCAATAGATCAATCACGAGCAAGTGATAACTTATGAATAAGATTGTATGTCCCTGATTATACAGAAGATGATTACTCTAATGGACATAATTGTGTAATAGATAATGTTTCTGTATATACAGATCCATATTATTCATCAGGTGATGATGTCTATGAATCAAAACAATGAACATCTATGGCTGCTCCTTTTGTTACATGATTAGCATCTTTAGTTTGGAAACTTAATCCAAGTCTTAGTAATATTGAAGTAAAAAATATTATCCTTTGATCAGGTGATTCATATGAATCTCTATCAACAAAGACAAAAACATGAAAAATGATTAATGTTTTAAAAACATTGAATGCTGTTCCTATGTCAGATATCGTAAATCCAAGTTGATTACTCTCAAGTTGGGATTGAAGACTTGTTTGGAATGGTAACAATAAACCTTGAATGAATTATCATTATGAAGTATTAGATTCTTGAAATAACTTAGTTTACTCTTGAACAACAACTGCAACTCAAGTAACACTTCAAAACTTTACTTGAGGAAATTATACTTGGACAGTAAGAGCTGAATCATGAACAAATACATCAGAAATTATTACGTGATTCATATGTGAAAAACCAGTATTAACAGCAAAGACATTAACTGGTTATGAATGTTCAGAAATTGCTTGAACTTATACCTATACAAAAGATAATTGTGATCCACAATATACTCTTATCTATGAAAATGAAGATAGAACTCCTGCGGAGACTACAGAAACAAAAAATAATGCAGGATCTTCAAATAAATATGTCTATCTAAGAAATGCTTTCTGAGAAACAACTGATAGAGTAATGTTTAAGTTTAAATGGGTAGATAGTCCATTACGATTTGAAAAAGAAAACTTAAGTGTATTTACTGGAACTACTATTACAAATACTTCAAAGAAATCTGTATGAAATATGGTAGATATGTTCTGAGTAAGAGATGGAGAATGTTGAATAGAAAAAGTAACAGTAAAATCTGCTTATTGTAAATATGGAACTACATATGTATCATCAAATTATGTATCAGTAAGTGCCCCTTCATCTGATTCATGAACAGATACTTGTACAGTAGAATTCCAAGATGATGAGTGAACAACAGGAGAAGGTAAATTCACATATAATTATAATACAAAATCTTCTTGAACAAATAGTTCATCAAGTTCTAGCAACTCATCAAGCTCTAGTTCAAGTAGCTCATCAAGCAGTAGTTCTAGTTCTTCTAGTTCAAGTTCAACAAGATCAGCTAGTTCAACAAGTTCAACTACTACATCAACAACTACTTCATCAAGCAAAGAAACTACCACAACCAAGAAGGACACAAAAACAGCTTCAACAGAGAAGGTTGAAAAAGAAAAAGTTAGAGAATTAGAGTTATATTCAGCTTGAGTAAAAACAGGTATAGATCTTTCTTGGTACGAAGAATGAGATCAAAGTGAAGTTCTTGAGAATTGATATACAAGAGAAATGAATAATGCCTATAGATTTGCTTATATCTTTGGTATGACTACAAAACAATCAATCAAGATGGCAGATATGTGATGAAAATTAACAAGAATTGCAATGGCCAAAATGCTTTCAAAATATGCTATTAAGGTATTGTGAATGAAACCAGATACAAGGAAAACAGTTCAATTTATGGATGTTGATGAAGCATTAAATAAGAAATATGATAACTGAGTAACTCTTGCTTATCAATTATGAATCATGGGACAATGAATCTCAAGATTTAGGCCTCAAGATCTTGTAACAAGAGCAGAATTTGCTACAGCTCTTTCAAGAATGTTGTATAAAACAAAAGATTCATATAATCTTTATTATGCATCTCATATAAATAAACTAAAAGAAGAATGAATTATTAATAATACATATGCTCCACTACAAGAACAAAGATGATATGTAATGGTGATGTTATTGAGAAGTGCTATGAAGAATAATTTAGTAGAGATAGAAAGAGAAAAGAAGGGATAAAATATATCATAATAGAAAATCTGAACTCAATTGTTCAGATTTTTTTAATAAAAAAAGAGAACCTTTTAACGGATTCTCTTTTATATTAAGAATTAAATTAGTCCGCATCAATAACTTCTCCATCAGGTTGGTTGTTATTGTCACCTTCATTATTTTCTTGTTGTGGTTGATCAGGTGTTGGTTGAACTTGATACTTTTGGAATAATTCTTGGAATTCCTTTTGAATTCTATCGATTTCAGCATCAACATGTTCTTTCTCAACATCATCCTTATCTTTAACAGCTTTACCATCAGCAATAAGCTTTTGAATCTTTTCTTTATCTTCATCAGAGATTTTATCTTTTTGTTCATTCATAAGATTCTCAATTTGATATACTAATGATTCAAGCTTATTCTTAGATTCAACAACTTCTTTTCTCTTTCTATCTTCTT